>Ga0307416_100001498_pt1 | contig 12721 bp, 12 predicted proteins | sample DK1Cmetagenome_2_FD_203821 | JGI IMG/M metagenome (GOLD analysis project Ga0307416, IMG submission 203821) | Maize rhizosphere microbial communities from greenhouse at UC Davis, California, United States - DK15-C-3 | ecosystem: Host-associated > Plants > Roots > Rhizosphere > Soil | place...
CCAATGCCGGTGGAAGGCTACGTCGAGGCGTCTGCTTTGTTCCGCCGTACACCCGGCAAGAAGGCACCCGAGCTGGTGGCGCCCGCCGCCACGCTTGACCTATCAACGTTGATCACGTACGCCGGCGAGCGCGGTGGTGTCGACTTCGAACTCCACTTCGTCGACAAACCGCTGAATCGGAAGGCATATCGTCGCTGGCGGCGTCGCCCGGATCGTACTCGATTTCAGGGTGGCAGCCCCTTCGCCATGGTCGGCATGTTCGGCCGCATCATCGACTCGATCATGCGACTGTCTTTGATCATGCGCGGCAAGGTTCCCGGCGGCTTTGCTGCAGCGGCTCATGTCCGATACCAAGAGGCCGGAGCACCAACGCCCACGTACTACGTACGCGTAGTCCGGGACGCCGGATATCTCGTTTTGCAGTACTGGTTCTTCTACGCGATGAATGACTGGCGATCGACCTTCGCCGGAGTCAATGATCATGAAGCTGACTGGGAGCAGATCACCCTGTTTCTTACCGAGCCAGACGAAGCCGGGCCGCAATTGGCCTGGGTCGCATTCTCAGCTCATGACGAAATGGGAGATGATCTGCGGCGGCGCGTCGACGACCCCGATCTGGACCTGATCGACGGAACCCACCCCGTCGTCCATGCCGGAGCTGGATCACACAGCGGCGCGTACCTGCCCGGTGACTACATCGTCACGGTGGCTCCCCCACCGCTGGAGAGACTTACTCGATGGTGGCGTCGCATCACCCGAGTGATCATGCCGGGAAGGAGAGCACGGGAGCAGCGCTCGGGCATCGGACTGCCGTTCATCGACTACCGGCGCGGAGATGGTCGGTCAGTGGGACCGGGCACCGAGCAGTTGTGGACGCCGGTCGTCATCGATGATGAAACGCCCTGGGTGCGGGACTATCGCGGTCTGTGGGGCTATGACACCCGGGATCCTTTCGGCGGAGAACGGGCGCCGGCCGGACCACGCTATGAGCGCGACGGCTCGATTCGGCCGGCGTGGGATCGACCAGGGGCTTGGGCCGGGCTGGACAAGGTGCCACCAACCCAAACCGATGAGGTTGCTGCGCTGCAGCACCGGGCTGGCGACATCGAAGTTGAGCTTGGCGCTGCGCAGGTGCGGTTGGCCGACGAGATAAGCCGGTTGCGATCGCTACATGAAGGGACCCGCGCCCTTGCCGCTGACGGGGCGCCAGCCATTGCGAGCTACACCGCTGCGCAGGCAGCGGTGGATACCACCCGGGATGAGATTGCAGGTCTCGTGGCGGAGCGCCAAGCCGTGTCGAAGGCTCTCGTCATGCCGTTGCCGCCAGCACCGGTGCATGCGCACCTGCGGCACCGCCCACTCCCTGATCAAGACGCGCTAAGACCGGCGCACTGGACACTGCGTCTCTGGGCGGCCATCTCGGTCTCGGTCCTGCTCTTGGCAGTAGCGGCGTTGATCATCTACCAGACTACTTCTGCGTTGCTGTTCGGGCTGATTGTCATCGTTGCGGGTGTTGCGGGCATCGAGGCTACGTTCCGCGGCCGATTGCTGGCATTTCTGGCCAGCTTGCTGATCATCATTTTGATCTTCGCCGGCGTCTACCTCGCTGTGACCAATTTCAGACTTGCCATTGCTGTCGCACTGATCCTGGCAGCGTTGGCCTTGCTGCTGTCAAACCTATTGGGTTATCTCCGTCGTCGATGACGATCATGTGCCCTAGATCAGCCCGGCCGCCCTGAGCCGCCTGGCGAGGTTCCGCCCGTAGGTCGGCGCAGTGTCGCCCCATACACCGCTGCCTGTGTCCGCCGTTGCATGCCGAGCTTGGTGAGTAAGCCCGATACATAGTTCTTCACTGTCTTCTCCGCCAGAAACAGTCGTTCACCAATCTGACGGTTGGTGCATCCATCGGCAATGAGATCAAGAATCTCGCGTTCCCGCGCGGTTAGCTTGCCGGCCACGGGGTCTGGCTCAACCGGATTGCGGAGCCGGTCGAGCAGCTTCTCAGTCACTGCGGGGTCCAGCAACGACCGACCGGCGGCGACCTGCCGGATGCCCTCGACCAGGTTGTTGCCGCCAATCTGCTTGAGCAGATACCCCGAGGCGCCGGCCATCACCGCAGCAAAGAGCGCTTCGTCGTCGTCGTATGAGGTGAGAATCAAACACCGAACATTCTCATACGACGAGCGGATCTCCCGGCAGACATCGATGCCGCTGCCATCAGGCAGCCTGGCATCGAGCAGCGCAACATCGGGTGCCGCGGCGGGAATACGATGCAGCGCATCCGCAGCCGTGGCTGCTTCACCAACGATGATCAAATCTTTGGTCGTAGTCAGCAAGTCGGTTAGTCCACGGCGAACCAGCTCGTGATCATCAAGAATGAAGATTCGGATGGGCCGGTCGTCGCTCACTGGTTGATCGGGATCGACCATTGCAGCCGGAGCCCTCCTTCCGGTGCGTTACTGACATCAAGGTAGCCACCGTGGCGCTCCGCGCGCCGCGTCAAGTTTGCCAAGCCGCTACGACGCGGACTTCGACCAAGGCCAATCCCATCGTCGGTGACGGTCAAGTCCAGCCGCTGCTTGTCGGCCCTTAGCCGTACCCGGATAAGACTAGCCCGGGCGTGCTTGGCAACGTTGGTCAACGATTCCCGCAAGACCGCCTCAATGTCGGCGATGATCTGCTCATCATCGGAAATCGTGTCCAGCGGCCCAACGAGCTGCAGGTTTGGACGGGCTGGCAGTAGCGGCGTCAACTGATCAACAACCGCAAGCGCCGTGCCGCGTAGTGATCGCGAGGAATCGTCTTGGAGCGCAAAGATCGTGCTCCTAATTTGACCAATCGTTTCATCGAGCTCCGCCACAGTACGCGTCAAACGCTGATCAACGGCCTCGTCGTCAACCGCAATGCTCTGCAGGCTGAGACCAGCCGCAAAGAGCCGTTGAATCACATGATCATGCAGATCGCGCGCAATGCGATCCCGATCTTCCAGTACGCCGAGCCGCTGTTGATCAGCTCTAGCATCACTGAGCTCCAGAGCAATTGCCGCCTGACCTGCGAAGGCTTCGGCCATATCCAAGTCCGCGTCAGTGAACGGCCCGTGCGGAATCATGCGACCAGCCACAATCGCGCCACGGGGACCTGTCTCGCCCCGAAGCGGCAGGGCCATCGCATGACTCACCGGCACGTACGGCCGGAGGTGCAGATAGACATTCGGCTGTTGATCAACAGACTCCAGGCGTACGCCGTGACCCTCCTGCATGGCACGCCAGGCGATGCTGGTGCTGGTCGCGTAGCGAAGGCCGACAAGTTCTCGTTCAGCGGCGCCCGTGGCGACGATCACCTCTAGCTCGAGCGGATCATCCGCGGTCGGTCTAACGAGTGTGACTACATCTGCCGCTGCCAGGCGCTTCACGCTCGTCACAATGTGACGCAGGGTCTCGGAGTAATCGGCCTCCGGGTCGAGCAGTTGCCGACTGATCTCGCCAGATGCCCTCAGCCACTCCTGGCGCCTACGCGACTCCTCATAAAGTCGCGCGTTCTCAATCGCAATTCCGGCTGTCGCAGCCAGGGCCAAAACCAGCTCCTCATCCTCGGCGGTGAAAGGCCGACCGTCGGTTCTATCGGTCAGGTAAAGGTTGCCGAAGACAGCATCGCGACTGCGGATAGGAACGCCGAGGAAGGTAGTCATCGGTGGATGGCCGTCCGGAATCCCGGTCGACCGGGGGTCATCGGCCAGGCGCGCCAACCGTATCGGCTGGGGATCTTTGATCAATGCGCCTAGTACGCCACGTCCTCGGGGAAAGTCATGGCAGGTCGAGTCGGATGCACCGATTGCCATGACAGCATCCTCATCCAGCCCAACGTGCACGAACTGCTCCAGCAAGCCGTCGGCGCCGATAACTCCCAATGCCGCGTACCTCGCGCCCGAGACATCTTTCGCTGTATCGACAATGCGGCGCAGCACTGCCGGTAGTGAGAGCTCTTGAACGATGGAGCGGTTGGCGATCAATAGTTGTCGCAGCCGCTGCTGAGCTGTCATGATCACCGATGCCTGATTGACAGGCTGACTCATCAGCAGTTCCACGGACAGCGGCGGCTCCTCCTCGGGGTCCGTTGCGAATACCGGCCCCGGCTCACCGTTCCCGTCCTGAGCCGCCATGTCCAGGACAGACTACGACGAGCGGAATAACTCATGTCGTGCCCTTTCCGAAGTTCGCCGCCTGTGAAATGAACGGTTGGTCTGCGACAGCCGTTAGGACGGGTGAACTCGACGGCCTGTCACTGTCCTCAGAGGCAGTTGCACCACCAAGGATCTTCTGCCTTCGGGCCAGGGCTGCGGCGACTGCTGCAAATCAAGAAGACGTAATGACGTCTCATCCATCAGTCCCGCGTCACCGACGACGAGAACACTCCATCCCGTTTGCAGAAATTCGTCGACTTGATCAACTTCAAATGCGATCGGGCGATTGATCAGGTAGCCCGATGCTTCGGTATCCATGCCGGTGCGAAAGATCAGACGTTCGCTGACCAATCTGTAGTTCATCGGCACGATGCGCGGGCCAGAGTCCGTGCAGTACGCGAGGCGGCCGATAGTGGTGGAATCGAGAAGGCGGCGGCACTCCTCGCTGTCCAGCGTCTCGAGGCGACCGCCCCGGTCGAGCAGGGACCATCCGAAGTTGTCGGCAATCGGAGACATGATCACCCTTCCCTATGGCTGGTCCCAGCCTCTCGGTTGCCGACAGCAGTGCGCACGGGCCCACGGCGGCCCGTGCGCGGGACCAAAGTCCTCTTCGCGAGCACTGCAGATGCACTGATCGACCTGCGATCAGGATCATCTGCTAGCGGCTGCCCCTCTCAGCCGCGCCGAATTTGGATGCGGCGGGAAGCTTCCTCAGCGGAGGGCTTTGGCATCCTGATCTCCAAAACACCGTCCTTGTACGTCGCGGAAACTACCTCTGGTGACGTGCCTGCTGGAAGCCGAATTTGCCGGACGAAGCTGCCATAGCGGAACTCACTGTGGAAGCCTCTGTCGAACTTCTCCCGATTGCTTTCCCGACGCTCCGCCGAAATCGTCAGAACACCATTGTCGACAGAGACGTCGATGTCGCGGTCCGGGTCGACCCCTGGCACCTCGGCTCTGACCACTAGCTGGTCACCATCGACAAACTCCTCGACCTTGATGTCTCGGAACGGCCAGCTCATAGCGCCAAACGGCTGCCAGCCACTCCAGATGTCCATCAGATCTCGCGGCCAGCGAGTCAATGTGCCCCCGCCCTGACTTTCTTTGGATTCGCTGGATTGGGGCTGTGAGCCACCGAAGGGCTGCGAGCCCCCGAACTGGGCCTGCGCGCCGCCGGACTCAGGCTGCGTGCTACCGGATTCCGGCTGGGTGCTACCGGATTCAGGCTGCGTGGTCATCGGATCTCCTTTCTGTGCGAGCCGTTCTCGGCCCCATCTATCCACCATGTCGCAACAATCCGCATACCCAAGAGGAGCGGCTCACACACATACCATGCGAACTCGCAGCATGATCTTTATGGTGGGTTGGATTCAGGCGGTGTAGCACCTAGCTGCGCCATGACTTCCTCGCTGAAGCGATGCAGCTGTTCGATCTCGTCAGCGACCGGCCAGATGAACAACCGTTGCACACCGGCGTCTTGGAATTCCGAAAGCTTCGCCACCATGGCTTCGGCAGGGCCAAAGGCCAGACGATCTCGAAGCTGATCGACGGGTCGGTGCAACACCGGCGCCAGGCGGGACTCGAGGACGTCGCTCGCATTGTGGTCATCGAGGTGAAACCACATCGTCGCTAGACCGTTTCCGAACTTCTGAGCGTCTCGATCACCTCTGTCGAGATGTTCCTGTACGCGCAGCCATTTCTGCCTGAAGTGCTGCGGCGTCGTGTTGTAGGCCGAGGCAACCCAGCCGTCCCCGAGCCTCGCAACCCGACGCAAGCCGCTGTCGGATCCCCAGCTCCCAATCCATAACGGAGGTCCGCCCGGCGTCACCGGCAACGGCTCGAGCGGGCCCTTGACCGTAGAGAACCGACCGGCGAAGGATTCCCCGCGCAACAGAGTCCTAATCGCCAAGACGGCCTCGTCAAAACGGACCCAGCGCTCATCGAAAGGAACCCCGGCATTGGCGTAGTCCCACTCAGAAGAGCCGGGGCCGAGCCCGGCAATCAAGCGCCCGCCAGACATGACATCAAGTCCGGCCAACACCTTGGCGAGTGCGGCGGGACCGCGTACCACGGGGTTGGCCACCGTCGTGAACAGCCGCGCGTCACCAGAACAGCAGACGACGGCCGCCAGCGCCGTCGGTCCATCGAGCCAGGGCGTAGCAAACAAGATGTGGTCGTTAGCCGCGATGGCATCGAAGCCGAGGGCTGTCGCCGTCTGGACGTAGTTCACCAGTCGGTCAGCGGCAAAGCTTTGATCACCGAAATCCATGAGGGGCAAGTGGACGCCGAACCTCATGCGGTCAGTACAACAGATTCGCATATCTCATGCCCAAACTCCCTCACATGATCACTGGAGGAGTTGGGCCTAGTTTCCTTATGCTGTGGGACCTTCGACCCTTGGGTTCAGAGCAGCTGGCGCGCGACGCTGAGGTGCGGGGCGGTGGAGCCATGCCATTCACGCTGGCGATCTTCGCCGCTCCCGATGTAGCACGGCACCGTCGCCCAAACGCGCATCGATGAATGGAGTGGCCAATGACCTCGTCACCTACAGAGAATCCTTCGACGGGCAACTTCGCTGAGCTGTCCGAGGCCGAGTGCAAGGAGCTCCTGGCGCAACATTCGGCCGGCCGAATTGGTTTCATGGCACCGGACGGTCCACAGATCTTGCCGGTCACCTACCAGTATCGGCACGGCAGCGTGATCTTCCGCACCTCTCCACTCGGCACGTTAGCGGGACTGGTGCGACGGAGCAGCGTCGCCTTCGAAATCGACGGAATTGACGAGCAGACAAAATCAGGCTGGAGCGTGCTCGTGCTCGGCTTTGCCGAAGCGATGGCGCATAATTACCTGCTGACGTCGGCTTGGGAGACCGGTCCGGTGCCCTGGGCTGACGGAGTCCGGAACCTGTTCATCGAGATCAAGCCGCGCAAGATCAGTGGACGAGCCGTACGGACACGCTCGAGTAGCTGACCCTCACATGCGGCGTTAGTCCACATTTGCCCATGGCTCAAGCAGCTCCATTAGCCAGGCTCGTACGGGGAACTCGTACTCCACGGCCACGCTGGCAGGTGCATGCTGGACGGCGCGTTCCCAGGACAGCGCACGCGTCAGGCATCCGGTGCTCCGGGCCAGAGCCACCCAACGCACCAGTTCCTTACGGCTGCCGAAGCCGGTGAATGGTTCCAGGTAAGCGTCCCGAATCCCCAATACCCGCGGGTCTTCGATGTCTCCGCGGTCGTTGTGCAGCATCCCGGCATGGAAGGCAATCGAGTTCAGAGTCGCGAGCATCGTTCCCAAGGGGTATCCCACGCATGAGTCACCCCAATCGATAATGCGGGCTGAGGACGGATCGACCGGCGTACCCGGCCAGCAGACGTTGTTGGAGTGCAGGTCGTCGTGCTGCAGAGTGTCCGGGAGCGGCGAAGCTGCGAGCTCGGCGCACCAGTCGTCGTACGTGGGCAGCAGGCGCTCCAAGGCAGAGGCCTGTTGCCTGCTGAGCCCGCCCTGGTCCAGGGGTTTGGCTGCGAGGTCGCCGAGCAGTCGGCGATACTCCAGAGGCAGTTGCAACGGGCTCCGGTCCGGGATCCCAGTGCTAGCGAGCCGAGTCCGGTTGGCGGTCAGGTCGAGCTGCGCTTGGCCGTAGCGGGGAAGCAGCCGCTCCCAGTGCTGCCACAGTGCCTCCGGTCCCGCGATGGAGCGCAGCACCGGGCCAGCGTCGCGGGTAAGCGACCACCCGCGGGCGTTGTCATGCCCAAGCACATCCGGTGCCAGGCCAGGACGCAGCTCATCAAGTACGGCGATCAGCTCGGCCTCGTACGCAGTGCCGATGCCGTTGACCTTGAACCAGACACGGCCTGCGGTCGTCTCGAACTTGATGGTGCTCGACCAAACGCGGGTGTGCGGCAGCTCCAACTCACCGGTAAGCCGGATGCCGCGCGGCGCCAGCTGCGCTGCGACCCACGCCCGAGCTTCCACCACGAACGCGCTGCTGGTCCACAGTGTCAAAAAATCGTGGGCCACGAGATCCTGGGCCGCGGGATCTGTGGGCACAACTCAGCTCTCGAGGAGTTGCTTGAGTGTCGCCAGGTCCCTCTGGATTGCCCGCGCGTCGGCGTCGTGGTCCTCTTGCGACCGGCCAGGCTGGCTGCGCAGTGTGAATACCACCTCGCAGCCGGTGTCGTGCGCGATCACCCGCATCGGATTGTTGAACGTGGTGCCGTCGGACAACGTGACGTCGTGATCGAGCACGAAGTACGGGTTCTGCGGCGCGAAGACCACTTCGATCTCGCCCATTGGTGACTCGGCAAACCAGCGTCCCTCCCGCTGCTCAATGGAGCCACTCAAACCCGCAGCCCAGCTAGGCAGGTTCGCGGGGTTCACAACGTAGGCGTAGACCTCGGCGGCTGGCCGTTGGATGTAGATGCTCAAATGCTCAGACTCGGGCATGTGTATGACCTCCACGCTTCCTGGTCTTCCTCGACGCGGTAAATGACACGGTAGCCGCCACGCCTCGCGGCACCCTGCTGGCGGCCGTCGGAAAATGCTCGGCGATCGTCAAGCCACTTCCTCCCTCACATGCTGCTGACCAAGCATGACTGTGCAGAACCGCGGCAGGCGCCGGAACTCATGATCGTCAACGACATGCGAACGGCAATCCGGTTATGAGAGCACCGACAAATGCAGGATGAGCCTATGGCCTCGTCACCGCTGCCTGGCCGTACGCCGCACACGGTAAATCGTGCCTCGATCGGCCGTCCCCAGCTGCGCGTGCGATGGGATCGAGTGAGCGTGCTCGTCGCTCTGGTAGCTGTACTGGCAACGGTGGTGGCACACACCGTCGTCGTTGCGGTACGGGACGGTCTCAAAACCCCCGACGCGAAGCCACCACTGATAGAAACTGCGGCCGCGACGCCTGCTGCTGCCTCCACCACGCCTGCTGCTGCCCCCGCACAACCCATCTGCCCGCGACCCGCGCGGGGTGTCATCCGGACAGCGCCAGTGATCCACGGCCAGGCCGGGGAACTAGAACGGACCGTGGCACTGACCTTTGACGACGGTCCGGGTCCAGCGACTCCTGAAGTGCTCAATGTGCTGCATCAAAATGGCGTGCCCGCGACGTTCTTTGTGGTGGGCCAGAGGGCGGCAGCTGAACCGGAGATGCTGCAAAGAATCGTTGCGGACGGCCACGCTCTCGGTGATCACACGTGGTCGCACCACATTCCGAGCGCGAAGACCGGTTGGAAGACCGGCGCATTGACCAAGGAAATCGAGCACACCCGTCGGGCGATCGTCAACGCCACAGGGCGAGAGCCCTGCCTGTTTCGTCCGCCCGGGGGAATCATCAAGGGGGCTCAGCGGGTTGCCCACGCTGCGACCCTTTCAATGATCTTGTGGTCCGTTGACACCCGTGACTGGGCGGCCCCAGCCAGCCAGAAGTTCGCACCCATCATTCAGAAACGGGCGGCGGCCGGACTCAAGCAGCCGCATCCGGTGATCTTGCTTCACGATGGCGGCGGCAATCGGGTGGCAACGGTTGCCGCGTTGGCTGGAATCATCAACGACTACCGCTCCCACGGATACCGATTCGTCACCTTGGACGAGCCGCGCTGACACGAGACCTGAGCGCTCAGGTTTCCAGCACGTACGTCCCGGGCGCGTCGGTGATCGGTCGGTACTTACGGTTGCCCATGCGCGGCGGCTTGCGCATCCCGCCAGCTCTGTCACCGATCCACTTGGCCCAGTCTTCCCACCAGGTCACAGGATGCATAGTTGCGGCTGCCAGCCACTCATCCGCAGTCTCCGGCAGCGGCTGGTCGCCCTCCATGACATAGTGGATCGACTTCGGGCTCGGTGGATTGACTATGCCTGCAATGTGGCCCGAGTTCGAGAGCACGAACCGTACGTCTCCGCCCGGCAGCAACGCTCCGGCGTACGAGCTGCGCCACGGCGCAATGTGATCTTGCTCGGCAGTCAGGAAATACAGATCTTGATCAACTTTCTCAAGATCAAGTCGCTGTCCTGCTAGTTCCATAACCCCACGCGCAAGTTCATTCCCTAGATAGCAACTGCGCAGGTAGAAGCTGTGCATGTCAGCGGGCATCCGAGTGGAATCGTTGTTCCAGCTCAGCAGGTCGAAGGCCGGCGGTTCCTCTCCCATCAGCCAGCTGCTCACGGCATAGTTCCAGATCAAGTCGTTGGTCCGAAGCAGGTTGAAGGAGCGCTGCATCTCCTCCTTCGGCAGAAAGCCGGTGCGCTTCATCGTCCTCTCAAGCCGGCGGATGGACGCTTCGTCGGTAAAGATGCCCATCAAGCCGGGCTCACTGAAATCGATCAAGGTGTTCAAGAAGGTCGCCGAATTGATCAAGTCCAACCCGACAGCATCGAGATAGGCGAGGGTCGCCATGGTGAGGGTACCGCCAAGGCAGAGCCCAAGCAGGTTGGCCTTGTCTGCACCGGTGATGGCGCGGACGACCTCAAGTGCTGCGATGGGTCCAGAGATCAAGTAGTCATCCATCTTGACGTTGCGCATCCGCTCATCAGGATTGCGGTAACTGATCATGAACGCGGTGTGCCCGTGATCAACTGCCCATTGCACGAGGCTGCGGCCGGGGGCCAGGTCCATGATGTAGTACTTGTTGATCCACGGCGGGCTGAACAGCAGCGGAATCTTGTGCACCTCGGCGGTACTCGGCGCGTACTGGATCAACTCCATCAAGTCGTTGCGGAACACTACCTTGCCCGGCGTGATGGCCATGTCCTTGCCGACCGTGTGGGCGTCCGGAACGACTTGGCGGGGTACACCACGATTGGCCTGCAGATCATGGATGAAGTTGCGCGCGCCTTTAGTCAAAGACAAGCCGCCGGTCTCCAATGCCTTCTTGATCACTGCTGGGTTTCCCGGGATGAAGTTGGTGGGAGCCAGCGCGTCGATCATGAGCTGTACGGCGAACTCCGCCTTCTGCTTGGTGGCGGGCGTCGTGTCGGTGCCGCGCACGATGTCAAGAAGCGCCTGTTCCCAGTCGTGGTAGATCTCTCTAAGCCACCAGTACCCCGCGTTTTCGCTCCATGCCGGATCGCCAAATCGCCTGTCCTTGCCGCGCTTGGGCGCGTACGATGGCTTGCCTCCCACAGCGCGAACGGTTGCAGCTGTCGTGGCCCGGAACATCTCCCCTGCGGCGCGTCCAAATGCGCCGGCGATCTTATCCGGATGTGAGGCCGCGGAGAGGCCGGTCTGGAGCAACGGTGAGAACACGGCGAGCGGATCGAGCCGACCCATGAGTTCGCTGCCATCGAGCAGGTTAGCGCCCTTTGTCAGCACCTCGTCGTAATGATCGCGGACCGCTTCGTCAATGGTGTCCCACTCATCGTCGGCACCGGGCTGGGGACGTACTGCCTCGCTCATCGATTCACCCGACCTCTGCGTCGTTTGACGGTGACCTGGCGAAGCGCCTGGTAGGCCTCAACCAGTGATCGCCGCTGGGAGGATGTCAAATCAAGATCGGACTGGATGGCCTCAATGACGTCCGCCGACCCGTCCGCTGGCATGTCGCCACGGAGCAGGTCGGCGGAAACGTTCAGAGACTCGGCGATAGCCCGAAGAACCTCTTCAGAAGGGGCCCGAAGCCCGCGTTCGATCTGAGAAAGGTATGGGTTGGAAATGCCAGCCATCGCCGCGACTTGGCGCATCGATAGCTCGGCCAGCTCTCGTTGCCGACGGATGATCTCGCCGAGTCTCAGCTGATCATCCACCGACTGCTGTGTTTTCACAGCTTGAGCATAAGGCTTACTTCAGAACGTCACGAGCAGCGGAGATGTACGCCGCGTTGACCTCGTTGATGAACTCGTTCTGCGCCTTCACAACGGTGGTCACCCAATCGAGCTGGGTGGCGTCGGCAACCTGCTGCCGGAAGTCGACGAAGCTGGCGATCGCCTTCTCGTAGCCGTCGAGTACGGCGCTGCCGGTCTTCTTGCCACTCTCGAGCACCTTCTCATTGAGGGCGCGATAACGCTCGCCGGCATCGCCAAAACCTTCAAGGTCGCCGAAGATCCCGTCGCTCTTCTTCTTAGTCGTCGTAGCCATGATGTTTTCTCCTTGGATGGTTGGGTACAACGCGTTCTATGTTAGCCAAAAACTGCTAGCTTAGCTAGCGGAGCGAATGCGAGATGCATCACACGGTTCTCTCTAGGATGGTTGGCATGAATCCAGCGCCGGAGTCATCGGAGAATCTGGTTGGCGAGATCATTCGCCGACAACGGGAGTTGGCCGAGCTGTCGATGCGCCAAGTCGCGGCCATGGCTGGCATCTCCAACCCGTACCTTTCTCAGATCGAGCATGGACTTCGCGCCCCTTCGGCCGAGGTACTTGACACCATCGCCGCGACGCTGGGTATTCCGGCCGCAGCACTACAACCCCGGACCAGTGATGATGATCACGATAAAGCCGATGACCTTGATCACGAAGAAGATGATCGACCTGACGAGCACACCTCACTTGTCGCGGCGATTTCCAATGATCCGGGACTGACGGCCCGGCAACGCCGG
>Ga0307416_100001499_pt1 | contig 12719 bp, 15 predicted proteins | sample DK1Cmetagenome_2_FD_203821 | JGI IMG/M metagenome (GOLD analysis project Ga0307416, IMG submission 203821) | Maize rhizosphere microbial communities from greenhouse at UC Davis, California, United States - DK15-C-3 | ecosystem: Host-associated > Plants > Roots > Rhizosphere > Soil | place...
AATAATTCCGCGCCGGGGACGGCCGCCGCGCCAGGACGGTTGGCTTGGCTAGCCCAGCGTCCGCTCGTAGAGCGCCACCAGTTCGGGCACGGGGGTCTGCGGGACCGGCTCCCCTTCCTCGCCGGCGAGCATGGCCGCCAGCTGTTCGAAGCAGCTGTGCCAGCCGGCGGCCACCTTGGCCCGGGTCTGCGGGTCCTGGAGCGTGTTGGTCATCATGAGCCGGCACCCCTCCGCGTCCGGATGCAGCTGCCAGCGCAGGACTTCCTCGTCCCAGGTGAAGGCCAGCCGATTCTCGGACTCGAATTCCAGCACTTCGCCGTGGACAGGTTCCTCGCCGGGGAACAGGAACTCGATCCGGCCGCCGGCGCGTTCCTCGAGCCTGACGCGGCAGGGGAACCAGGCGGAGAGCTGCTCGTCCACCGTCAGGGCCTGCCACACCCGCGAGAGGCTCTGGCCGAACCTGCAACGGAACCGCAGCAGGGACCCGCCGTCGATAGTGCTGTCGAGGCTCACGTGGATCCGGAAGGCATCATTCATGCGAGGCCTCCCGCCGGGCCTCCGCCGCGGCGGCGATGTCGTACAGGTCCTGGTTGATCGCCTTCCGGGCGGCGTGCATCCCCAGCTTGCCGAACAGCGCCATCGCCAGCCGGTGCTGCCAGCCGGGATTCCGGGCTTCGGCTCCGAAGGACAACCGCAGCTGGGTGCCCTCCCCTGCCGGTGTGAGCGTGAACCTCGTCGTGTAGTCGGCGCCGCCGGACGCCGCCTTGACCGTCGTCGAACGCGGAGCATCCACGGCCGCTACCCACATTTCCTCGGTGGCTTCCTTGCCCAGCATCCGGCGGGTCTCCCGCCAGCGGAAGCCCTCGCGGTAGGTGCCTGGCGTCAGGACCTCGACGCCGGTCACTCCCGAGAGGGTCGACGGGGACCGGCCGATGTCGGTGAGCACGTCCCACACGACGTCGGCGGGCGCGTCAATATAACGGTCCAGTTCCAGCCCATAGGTCATCGGCGGCCTCCCCTCATCGCGGCGTTGCTTGCCCTCACAGTAGCGGATGCCCAGCGGCGGGGCTGGCAAGGCCACGGCGCGGTGGGCAAGTAGATGGGGCAAGAAGGACAGGAGCTGTCCGCCGATCCCCTGTTGCCGGAGCCCGCGGATCCCTAGAGTCGGTGCATGACCTTCAACATCCAGGTTGCTGTGGACAGCGCCGATTCGCATAAGCAGGCCGACTGGTGGGCGGAAACCTTGGGGTGGATCGTCGAACCGACGGACCAGGAGTTCGTCTCGGACATGATCGCCAAGGGCTATGCCAGCGACGAGGACACGATCATCCACAACGGTGTCCGGGTCTGGAAACCCGGGGCCGCGATCTGTCCGGCCAGCGAGTCCGGCGAGCGCGGCCGTCGGCGAATCCTCTTCCAGACCGTGCCGGAGCCCAAATCCACCAAGAACCGCGTGCACTGGGATGTGGACCTTGCTGGTGAAGACAAGGACGAGGCCAGGGCGAGGCTCGAAGCGCGGGGGGCGACGTTCCTGCATGACGGACGGGAGGGCCCGCACATCTGGTACACGATGGCCGACCCGGAGGGCAACGAGTTCTGCATCTCCTGAACCGGCGGGACCGAGGTCTGTCCGGCCGGCGGCGATAGACTCGAGGGCGTGAGTTCAGATCATGCCGCACCAGCTTCAGCCGACGTCCTGCCCGCGAAGGTCTCGGACGTGTTCGACCCAACCCGTTGGCGGGAGGTCTCCGGCTTCGACTTCCAGGACCTGACCTATCACCGCCAGGTGGAGCGCGACGCCGATGGCCGGGTACTCCGCGACCTGCCGACGGTGCGGATCGCCTTCAACCGTCCGGAGGTGCGCAACGCCTTCCGGCCGGGAACGGTGGACGAACTCTACCGGGCCATGGACCACGCCCGGATGACCCCTGACGTAGCCACCGTCCTCCTCACCGGCAACGGCCCCTCCCCCAAAGACGGCGGCCATTCCTTCTGCTCCGGCGGAGACCAGCGCATCCGAGGGCGCGACGGCTACAGGTATGTAATACAGGGAACAGACGGGGAAACCCAGGAGACCATCGACCCCGCCCGCGCCGGCCGGCTCCACATCCTCGAGGTCCAGCGGTTGATGCGCACGATGCCCAAGGTGGTCATCGCCGTCGTCAACGGCTGGGCCGCCGGCGGAGGGCACAGCCTGCACGTGGTCTCCGACCTGACCATTGCGTCCCGCCAGCACGGGAAGTTCAAGCAGACGGACGCCACGGTCGGCAGCTTCGACGCGGGCTACGGCTCGGCGCTGCTCGCCCGCCAGATCGGGCAGAAGGCCGCGCGCGAGATCTTCTTCCTGGCCCGCGAGTACTCAGCCGAGGACATGGTCCGGATGGGCGCCGTCAACGAGGCGGTGGACCACGAGCGGCTCGAGGAGGTCGCCCTGGAATATGCCGCGGACATCGCGCGGCAGTCCCCGCAGGCCATCCGCATGCTCAAGTTCGCATTCAACCTGGCCGACGATGGCCTGGCCGGCCAGCAGGTCTTTGCCGGAGAAGCGACCCGGTTGGCCTACATGACGGACGAAGCCGTCGAGGGCAAGGACGCCTTCCTGCAGAAGCGGGATCCGGACTGGTCCCGCTTCCCCTACTACTTCTAGGCGCCGCCAATGGAACTGGCAGCAGCACTGGGGGCCCTGTCCGCGGCGATGACGGGGCGGGGCCCGGCCGTCGAGCTGACGGCCGACGGCACGCCGAACCCGGTATTGTCCGGCGGCTTGGCCCCGGGAACCGCGGCGGTGGTGCGCACCTCGGGGTCGACGGGCGCGCCCAAGGCCACGATGCTCGGCGCCGACGCGCTCCTCGCCTCCGCCCGCGCCACCGCGCTACGGCTGGGGGGCGAGGGGCAGTGGCTCCTCGCGCTTGGACCGAACTACGTGGCCGGCCTGCAGGTGCTGGCGCGCTCGATCCACGCCGGAACCCGGCCCGAGGTGATGGACCTGTCGGGCGGGTTCACCCCGCAGGCTTTCACGGAAGCCGCCGAGGGCCTGACCGGGCGCTTTCGCATCACGTCCCTCGTGCCGACCCAGCTGCACCGGCTGCTCGAGTCCCCCTCGGAGGGCGCGGTCAAGGCGCTGCGCAGGTTTGACGCGATCCTCCTCGGCGGCGCGCGGCTGCCGGACAGCCTGAGCGCCGAGGCCGCCCGGCATTCCCTCAAGATTGTGCGGACCTACGGCATGAGCGAAACCTGCGGCGGCTGCGTTTACGACGGCGTACCGCTGGAGGGAGTGCGCCTGGGCTTCGACCGGGGCCGGATCCTCATCGGCGGCGATGTGGTTGCCGCCGGCTACCTGGACGACCCGGAACTGACGGCCGCCCACTTCCGCCGCGCCGAGGGGACGCGCTGGTTCCGCACGTCGGACCTCGGTTCCGTGCACGACGGCGTCCTCTCGGTCAGCGGACGCGCGGATGATGTCCTCATCACCGGGGGCGTCAAGGTGTCGGCCGCAGCCGTCGCCGCCGCCATCGAGTCCGTCCCGGGGGTGCGGGCGGCTCTGGTCGCCGGAATCGACAACCCGGAATGGGGCACCCAGGTGGGCGCCGCCGTCGTCGGTACCGCTACCGAGGAAGAGATCCGGGCCCACGTCCGCAGCGAACTCGGCGTACCGGCCACCCCGCGCCACATTGTGTCGCTGGAGGCGCTGCCGCTGCTGGAGAACGGCAAGCCGGACCGGCTGGCCGTGGCCGGGCTGCTGCGAAGCGCGGCCAATGTGGCGCCCGCTGGACGGCGCCACACGCCGCGTGCGGGAGAATAGAACGTTGCGGCCGCGTGCCGCCCCCGAGCTTCGAGACTGAGAAGGACTACCGTGGCAACAGCCGGCCAATGGATTGAAGGCGCCCGCCTCCGCACCCTCCCGATGGGCATCGCTCCCGTGATCGTGGGCAGTGCCGCGGCCTACGACCTTGGGGCGTTCCATCCCCTGCGGGCGCTGCTGGCCCTGCTCACCGCGCTGCTCTTCCAGGTCGGCGTGAACTACTCCAACGACTACTCGGACGGCATCCGCGGGACCGACGACGTGCGGGTGGGACCGCTGCGGCTGACCGCCTCCGGCCTGGCCTCGCCCAAGTCGGTCAAGTACGCCGCCTTCGCCTGCTTCGGTGCGGCCATGCTGGCCGGGCTGCTGCTGATCATGCTGTCCGGCACCTGGCCGCTGCTGCTCGTCGGGGTGGGCTGCGTGATCGCCGCCTGGGGGTATACCGGCGGCAAGAACCCTTACGGCTACATCGGACTCGGCGAGGTCTTCGTCTTCCTGTTCTTCGGCCTCGTCGCCACCATGGGCACGACCTACACGCAGGCCCTCACTGTCAGCTGGAGCTCGTTCCTCGGAGCCGTCTCGATCGGGCTGCTGGCCAGCGCCCTGCTTATGGCCAACAACGTCCGGGACATCCCCACCGACCGGGAGGCGGGCAAGATGACCCTCGCCGTGCGGCTCGGCGACGAGGCGGCGCGGATCAGCTACGTCATGATGCTGGCGCTGGCCCTGCTGCTGCCGCTGCTGTTGATCAACGACCACCCGTGGATTCTGCTGGTGCTGCTGGTGTCGCCGCTGTGCATCACGCCCTCATGGGTCATGCTGCGCAGCCATCGGCGCCAGGACATGATTCCGGTGCTGAAGCAGACCGGTGTGATCAGCCTGTGCTTCGCCGCCGCGTTCACCCTCGGGATGGTGCTGACCCGGCTGGTCTAGCCGGCGGGACGGAGGTCAGTCCTTCGTCGGCCGCGGCTTGCGGTCCGCGTCCACGCCCAGCTGGCCGTGGCGGTCGACCGCCTCGTCCTCGGCCATCGCGTCCGAAATCTCCGTCGAGGTGCGAAGCGGCGCGGCCTTTCCGGAGAAGCGGTGCTGCAGGCTCGCCGACGCCGCGTCCCGCATCTTGCGGAAGAACAGGTACGTCACGCACCAGGCGATGACGACGGCGACGATCGCGGAGTACACGATGCCGAGTTGCAGGAGGAGTCCGAGGATGAAGACCAGGACGACGATCCCGAGCCGGAGTGCGGTAAATTTCCAGAAAGCCACCACATAAGTTTACGCCGCCGCGGAGGTCCGGGGCCGCCGTCTCGTGCCCTTAGCTGAATACGCCCTTCCGCCGCCCGGCTCCAACCGCCGCTCAACTACAATTTAGACATGGTTCGCTTGTACATTCTGCTCGTCGTGGTGGCTGTCGCAGTCATCGTCTATGCGCTCATCGAGTGCATCCGCTCACGGCCGCAGGAAGTGCGCAGCATCTCCAAGCCTGCCTGGATCCTGACCATTCTGCTGGTCCCGCTGATCGGCGCGCTTTTGTGGTTCCTCTTCGGCAGGCCGCGTTCCACGCCACAGCCCCAGATCCAGCAGCGCCGCCCGATGGCTCCCGATGACGACGTGGCCTTCCTGCGCAAACTGGAGCACCAGCGGCGCCAGCAGCAGCGGGAGGCGGAGCGGCAGAAGCGCGAACACGAGGCGAAAAAGAGGGAGCAGGGGGGAGCCGCGGACAAGCTCGGCGAGCAGGATCCGGAGAACCCCGGGCCGCGCTGAGCTTTCCTACGGCAGGCATGGGGGAAACGCACCCGGCGTCCCCTGCACCAACAAAGTCCCCTGCACCAGCAGAGCCCCGCAGGATTATCCTGCGGGGCTCTCTGCGTCCTTCCTTAATGCAGTCCGTGCGGCCTACTGGAGGCCGGAGTAGCTGTGCAGCCCGGAGAAGAAGACGTTGACGATCGAGAAGTTGAAGATCACGCACAGGTAGCCGACGATCGACAGCCACGCGGCGCGCGTGCCGGTCCAGCCGCGCGTGGCGCGGGCGTGCAGGTAGCCGGCGTAGACAACCCAGATCACGAAGGTCCAGACTTCCTTGGTGTCCCAGCCCCAGTAGCGGCCCCAGGCCTTCTCGGCCCAGATCGCGCCGGCCATGAGCGTGAAGGTCCAGAGGACGAAGGCGACGGCGTTGATCCGGTAGGCGACGTTCTCGAGGGTCAGCGCGGACGGGGCCAGGCGCATGAACGCCAGCCGGTCCGGCTGTCCGGCGCGGGCGCGGGCCTCGCGGTTCGCCTGCAGCAGCTGCAGCACCGACATCGCGAACGTCAGCGTGAACAGCGAGGAGGCGATCACTGCGACGGACACATGGATGACCAGCCAGTAGCTCTGCAGCGCCGGGACAAGGTGGGCGACCGGCGTCGGGAACCCGATGGCGGCCGCGCACAGCATGATGACCACGAGCCCGATCACGAAGGAGCCGAGGAACCGCAGGTCCTTCTTGATCAGGGTCAGCAGGTACACCACGGCCACGACGAGGGCGCCGGTGGTGCAGAATTCGTACATGTTGCCCCACGGCACGCGGTGCGCAGCGATGCCGCGGCTGATCACCCCGGCGGCCAGGATGATGGCACCGAGGACGCTGACGGCGACGCCGATGCGGGCTGCGTTGCGGCGTTCACCGGCGTAGTCCATGGACTCGTCCGCGACGGCGAGGTCCGCCGTGGCGCCGGCGGCCGGTCCTGCGCCGCCCCCAACGGTGGCCGGGACCTTCTGTTCGGCACGCTGTTCGGCGAGCCGGTTCTCCACCGCGCGGATGGTCTTGCTGGACGTTGCCAGGTCCCAGCAGAAGGCGATGAAGGCCACGGTGAACGCCATGGCCGCCAGCAGTATGAACAGCTCGCTGTACTGGCCGAGGGTTTCGTCAATGCTTGGCATGCTCGGGCACGTCCTTAGGATTCGTTGACGCCGACGGCGTCACGGTCATTGTCGGCGGGCCGGTTATCGGTGGCCAGCCACTCTTTCTCGAAAAGCTTGCGCAGCGCCGCCGATTCGGTGACCAGCCGCGGATCCTCGCCGCGGGCCAGCAGGCCCCATTCGACCATTGTGCGACCGTCCTCGTGGGTTCCAGTCCGGACCCAGACGCGGCGGCGTCCGATGAACAGCGAGGCACCCAGCCCCAGGAGCGCGAGCGTCGAGAAGACCAGTGCCCCGCCCTGGCCCGGATCGTGGTCGATGTCCAGGGCGACGTACCGCTTGAGCCCGTCAAAGGTGATGCTTCCCAGGCCGTCCGGCAGGTCCGCGCTTTCGTAGGCGCCGAGTTCGATGCCGCCGGCTTCCTGCTTGCGGTCGTTGAGGACCGTCAGCCCGCTGGTGTCGAGCACGTACACGTTCTTCGGATCGCCGTTGTCCAGGCCCAGGTCGCCCTTGTACGAGTTCAGGTACAGCCGCGGGTTGAAGGGATCCGGATCGCTGCCCACCGCCACGCCGTCTTCGCCCTCGACCGCCGTCGGCAGGAAGAAGCCGACAAATCCGAGCTGCTCCGGCTTGGCGTCCGGAACCTTGATCGCCATGGTGGACGTGTAGGCGCTGTCGTTCGGCACCGCGACGACCGGGCCCTGGTACGCCACGTTGCCGTCGCCGTCGCGCACCGTCACCACGGGAGCGTAGCCGTTGCCGACGAGGTAGACGTTGGTCCCGCCGATCGCCAGCGGCTCGTTGACCTTCAGGACCTGCTTCTTCGCCTCCGCCCCCGGGGCGTCGCGCGTGGTCATGGTCGCGGCGAAGTCCAGCGGCTGGCCGTAGTGGGTCTTGGACTCGCGGTCGAACTCCACCTCGAACTTGTCCAGCTGCAGCGAATACGGCGCCAGCCGGTCCTCGTGGAAGCTGCTGCCCGGCGTGAAGTTGTCGTAGCTGACCAGCGTGTTGACGAAGGACTCGCCCTCCACAATGATCTTCTGCCCGCGGTAGCCATACAGGCCGCCCACCGCCACGGAAACCAGCACGCCGATCAGGGACACGTGGAAGACCAGGTTGCCGACCTCCTTGAAGAGGCCTCGCTCCGCCCCGACGGACGGGCGGTCCGTATCGGTGTCGCGCACGTGGACGCGGTAGCCCCGGCGCTTCAGCACCCGGGCGGCGTCCTCTACGGCCGACTGCCGGGTCACCGACGAGCCCGCCGGCAGCGCCATCGCCGCGTATTCGGGCAGTCGGGAGAGCCTTCGGGGCGTCCGCGGCGGCTGCGCACGCATCGCGTGCCAGTGCTTGATGGCCCGCGGGATCACGCAGCCGATCAGCGAGACGAACAGCAGCAGGTAGATTGCGGAGAACCAGACGGACGAGTACACATCGAACAGCTGGAAACGGTCCAGCCACGGCCCGGTCTGCGGATGATCGGCGATGTACTGCGTCACCACGGCGGGGTTGGCCGGGCGCTGCGGGAACAGCGAGCCGGGGACCGCGGCCACCGCGAGCAGCAGCAGCAGGAACAGCGCGGTGCGCATGCTCGTCAACTGGGACCAGATAAAGCGCACGGTGCCGAGGAACCCCAACTTGGGCAGCTCGACGTCGTACTTTTTGGCAGTTGTCTTGCTCATCAGATGGGGAGCCTCACTTCGTTGGCGAACCAGTCCTGCAGTTGCGTGACCCAGCTCCCCCACAGGCCGCTGGCCATCAGCAGGCCCAAAACTACCAGCAGGCCGCCGCCGGCCCGCTGGAGGAACAGCCGGTGGCGGCGGAAGAAGGCCATCGCCCCCATGCCGCGGCGCACACCGAGGGCAATCAGCAGGAAGGGGACCCCGAGGCCAAGGCAGTAGATAAAGGCCAGGAAAGCGCCCTTCGCGGCGTCGGCGCCGCCGGAGAAGGCCAGCGCCTGTACGGCGGAGAACGTCGGCCCGATGCACGGCGCCCAGCCTAGGCCGAAGGTCATGCCCAGCACCGGCGCGCCCCAAAGGCCGGCCGGTGGGCGGGAGTGGATCTTCCGGTCTCGCTGGAACCAGCTGAGTCCGCCCATAAAGACGATGCCCATGACAATAACGACGACGCCGAGCAGTTGCGTTACCCACGCGGCTTCCGTGCCCTTGAGCCAGGCGCCCAGCTGGCCGAACACCGCTCCGATCGCCACGAAGACGGCGGAGAACCCAAGGACGAACAGGCCGATTCCGGCGAACATCCGGCCGCGCCGCTGGCTGTCCAGGTCCACGCCCGTCAGGCCCGTCACGTAGCCCAGATACCCCGGGACCAGCGGGAGCACGCACGGGGACATGAATGAAACGAGTCCAGCCAGCATGGCAACCGGAATGGCCAGCAGCACCGAACCGCTGAGCACGGTTTCGCCGAAGAGGTTGCCGACCGAGCCGGGAATGTAGCTGATTCCCACGGTCAGGCGGCCGCGGTGTCGCGGATCAGGGTCTTCAGCGTGCCCTTGTCAGCCACCCCAAGAATCCGGGCGGCAACGCGGCCTTCCTTGTCCAGCACCAGCGTGGTGGGGACGGCCTGCGGGGGGACGTAGCTGGTCATCGACAGCAGGATGCCGCCGTCCTTGTCTTTGAAGCTCGGGTACGTCACGCCGAAGTTGCGCTCGAATGCCTCGGCCGTCGCCTTTTCGTCGCGCACATTCACGCCGTAGAACCGGGCTTCCTCGCTGAATTCCCGGCTCAGGGCCTGCAGGTCCTTGGCCTCCAGGCGGCACGGCGCGCAGGCCGCGTACCAGAAGTTGAGCACGGTCACCTTGCCCGCCCAGCCGGACGAGTCGACCTTGCTGCCGTCGAACAGCGTTCCGGTCAGCTGGACGGGCTCGCCGCGGCTGCCCGGGTCATATTCGGTGACCGATCCGTCGCCGGCGATATAGTTCTTGTTGTCGCCGGCATTGGCCTGCTGGGCCAGCGAGTCCTCCACCGTGCAGGCGGCCAGCGGCAGCGCGAAGACCAGCGCGGCGCTCATCTTGAGCAGGGACCGGCGGTTCAAGGGCTCAGGGGTATTCGCAGTCACAATCACACTTTTCTACGTGGGCTGGGGGCTTCCCACTTCTACAACGCGTAGTAATTCTATTACGCTCCAGGGATATTGGCCGCACCGGGCAGCAGGTCCGCGCTCGGCTCGCAATAGTCCACCCCGGCGAGGTGCTCGCCGTCGAACTTCAGGCTGGTCACGGACGCCAGCGTGCACTGCCGCCGCCGCGGGTCGTGCCAGAGCCGGCGGCGCTCCGCGGCCAGGCGCGTGACCCAGATGGGCAGCTGGTGGCTGACCATGACGGCCTCCGCCCCCGGCCCGCCGATTTCCTCGGCGGCCTTCCGCGCATCTTCCGCCGCCGCCATCACCCGCAGGACCTGGGCGGTGTAGGCCTCGCCCCAGGAGGGCCGCATCGGATTGCGCAGGGAGCTCCAGTGCCGCGGATCGCGCAGCTGCCGCTTGATGTCAGCCAGGCCTTCGAAGCGGTTTTCGGCCTCGATGATCCGATCGTCCGTGACAATCTCCAGGTTCAGCGCCGCGGCCGTCGGCTGGGCGGTCTCCTGTGCCCGGGTCAGCGGCGACGAGACGAGATAGCAAATGTTGGCGCCGTTCGCGACCCGGTCCGCGAAATAGTCCGCCGCACGCTGCGCCATCTTCTGGCCCAGCTCCGACAGATGGAACTCGGGCAGCCTGCCATAGAGCACACGGCCCGGATTATGGACTTCGCCGTGGCGCAGTAAGTGAACAGTCGTTGGCGGCATGGTCTTAAGTGTCTCAAAGGAGGCCGCTATTGCCCAAAGCGCGGGCCGCCGCAAGAATGGCCGGGAAGGGCCCGCAGCACCGGACCCTTGAGGCACGAACCGTTGGTCCAGACAATCACCCCTGTTCTAGGAGCTGAAGATGACCCTGCCCCAAGGCCTCACAGAAGGCGTTTGGAAACTCGACCAGGCCCACAGCGAGATCGGCTTCACGGTCCGCCACGCCGGCATCAGCAAGGTCCGCGGACGGTTCACGGAGGCAGACGCCGAAGCGCGCGTCGGATCGACGCTGGCAGACTCCACCCTCCACGCGACCGTCAAGACCGCCAGCTTCAACTCGGGCGAGGCCAACCGCGACGCCCACGTCAAGGGCCCGGACTTTTTCGATGTCGAACAGTTCCCGGAGATGACCTTCGTCGCGACGGGGGTTGAGGGCGACGGCGAGGAATACACCCTCACGGGCGACCTCACCATCCGCGGTGTCACCAAGCCGGTCGAGGTGGAGGTGGAGTTCACGGGCGTCGCCGTCGATCCGTTCGGCGCCACCCGCGCCGGCTTCACCGGCGAAGCCGAGATCAGCCGCAAGGAATTCGGCCTGACCTGGAACGCGGCACTCGAAGCCGGTGGCGTACTGGTCAGCGACAAGGTGAAGATCAACCTGGACGCAGCGCTCATCAAGCAGTCCTGAACCGTTGCCCGCGAGCCGGGGCCCTATGCTTCCGCCCGGTCCCGGCGGGCACCGAATATCATCCTTTCGGGCTAGTCACAGCGCACTCGGCGTCGCTGTAATGTTGGCTTAACAGGCCCCGCGAAGGCGCCTGCATGCTTCCGCCGCTCCCTGTGCAGCCAAGAAAAGGATCCGACCATGTCCACTCCTGAAAACCAGCCCGATCCCTCCGGCCAGCCGGAACAGCAGCGCGGCCAAGCGACCAACGGTTCTGGCCAGGAGCAGCCCCGGTACGGGCAGAACGCCCCGCAGTACGGGCAGCCCCCGTACGGACAGAACCAGCCCCCGTACGGCCAGAACGCCCCGCAGTACGGGCAGAACCAGCCGCCGTACGGCCAGTACGGCCAGCAGCCCGGCCCCTACGGCCAGAACGCACCCCAGTACGGCCAGCAACCCGGCCCCTACGGCTACCAGAGCGCGCAGCCGGGCCAGTACAGCTATCCCTCCTCCCAGCCGCAGCCGGGCGCCGTGCCGACCCGGCCCAAAGAAGTCGTCATCGCCTTTTGGCTGATCATCGCCGCGGCGGTGCTGACCGCCGTCCAAGTCATCATCTCCCTCGCCACCATGGACACGCTGCTGGCCGGCATGGCGGACGACCCTGCCGTGCGCGATGCCTTGGCCCAGACCGGCGGCGAGATCAGCGAACAGCAGTTCATGGACATGATGAGCGGCACGGCGGGCGTCGTCCTCGTCATTTCAGGCCTGATCGTCATCGGCCTCTACCTGATGGTGGCCTTCGGCGTGAAGGCCGGCAAGAACTGGGCCCGCATCACCGGCACCGTTTTCGCGGCACTGTCCCTGGTGGGCCTGGTGCCGTTCGGCCTAAACACCCTGACGGCGCTGCTGGGCATCGCTGCGATCGTGCTGCTGTTCATGCGGCCGGCCAACGAGTACTTCAAGGCCGTCTCGGCCCGGAAGTTCGGCATCTACGGCCGCTGATCGGCTGGCTCTAGCGGGCGCTGCGGGCGCGGGATTCGGAACCTGGTTCCGATTCCTGCGCCCGTTGTGCGTGGTAGGCAAGAATCTGCAGTTCGGTGGCCATGTCCACCTTGCGCACCTCGACGCCCGGCGGCACCTGCAGGACGACCGGAGCAAAGCTGAGGATACTGCGCACCCCAGCGGCCACGAGCTCGTCGCATAGCTCCTGTGCGGACCGGGCCGGAACCGCCAGGACCACCATGTTCACTCCGGTGCGCGCCAGGACCTTCTCCAAGTCCGTGATCGCGCTGACCTTCAGCCCGCCGACCTCGGACCCGATAATGGCGGGGTCGGCGTCGAAGATGGCCGCCACTTCGAAGCCTCTGGTCGTGAAGCCGGAATAGCCGGCCAGGGCCCGGCCAAGGTTACCGGCGCCGACAATGGCGACCCGCCACTCCTGGGTCAGGCCGAGGCGCGCTGCAATGGTTCGGGTGAGAAGCTGGACCTCGTAGCCGACGCCGCGTGTGCCGTAGGACCCCAAATAGGACAGATCCTTGCGCAGCATGGCCGACTTCACGCCAGCGAC
>Ga0307416_100001500_pt1 | contig 12718 bp, 12 predicted proteins | sample DK1Cmetagenome_2_FD_203821 | JGI IMG/M metagenome (GOLD analysis project Ga0307416, IMG submission 203821) | Maize rhizosphere microbial communities from greenhouse at UC Davis, California, United States - DK15-C-3 | ecosystem: Host-associated > Plants > Roots > Rhizosphere > Soil | place...
TCGTGGCGAAGCCGCGCGTGACCGGCGTGCTCCTCGCGCCCCAGGCTCGTCAGGCGCTCGGCCTGTCGGAGCAAGAGCTCGCGGGCGTGAAGGGGGCGATGTGAGGAGAGCAGCGAGCAGCGAGCAACGAGCAGCGATCAGGCGCTGCTGGCGCCGCGAGGTTGGTGATCGGCGACCGCGGGGGTGCGGACGCAGGATGCGGCGGGCCCTCGCGCCTGGCGCGGCGCTGGCGCTGGCGACGCTGCTCGGGGGGTGGCGCTCGGTCGCGGGGGGCCCCCCCCAACAGCATGATGGCGCCGAACCGGGACCCGAGCGTCATCCTTTCGTTGCCGCCGGCGTCGGATCCGCGCGCGGGGCAGCGCCCGCGGTCGACACCAACACGACCAGCTTCGACGTGGGCGGCGTGCGGGTCATTCACCGGCGCGTTACCGCGAACGAGGTGGTCGCCGCAAACCTCTATCTCCTCGGGGGCACGCGCCAGGTCACGCCGGAAAACGCTGGCATCGAGGTCATGCTCCTCGGCGCGTCCGAGCGCGGTACGCGCAAGTACTCCAAGGACATGCTCCGCGCCAAGATGGCCCGCCTCGGCAGCGCCATCGTCGTCGAGCCGGCTCCCGACTGGACGGCGTTCGGGCTGCGGGCGACGATCGCGGGCTTCGACTCGACGTGGGCGATCTTCGCCGACCGCGTCATGGCGCCGACGCTCGACTCGGGCGAGGTGGAGCTGGTCCGAACGCGGCTGCTGAGCGCCGTGCGCCAGCGCCGGGACAGCCCCGACGCCCTCCTCCAGTACCTCGCCGACAGCGCCGCGTTCGCCGGGCACCCGTACGCGTTGAGCCCTGCCGGCACGGAGCGCTCGGTGAGCGCCATCGCCCTGGGGGACCTACGTCGCTATCACGCGGCGCAGGTGGTCACGTCGCGAATGCTCCTCGTAGTCGTCGGCAACGTCGAGCGCGCGCGGGTCGAGCGGCTCGTGGGGCAGACGCTCGCCCGGCTTCCGAAAGGGAACTACGCGTGGAGCGCGCCGGCGGTGCCTCCGCCGCAGAAGGCGGGCGTCGTCATTGAAGCACGCCCGCTGCCCACCAACTACATCCTGGGCTATTACAACGGCCCGCCGGCCGCGAGCCCGGATTATCAGGCGTTGCGCATCGCCACGGCGGCGCTCGGCGGGCGGCTGTTCGCCGAGATCCGGTCACGGCGGAACCTCTCGTACGTCGTCAGCGCCCCCTTCGTCGAGCGGGCCGTGTCGGCAGGCGGGCTCTACGTGACCACCGTCTCGCCCGACACGACGCTCAAGCTGATGCGGCAGGAGGTCCTCGACCTGCAGAACCGCTACATCGACCCCGACGGTCTTGAGCGCTTGGTGCAGCAGTTCATCACCGAGTACTTCCTCGACAACGAGACCAACTCGGACCAGGCGGACTTCCTCGCCCGCGCGCAGCTCTACCGTGGCGACTACCGCGCCGCCGACCGCTTCGTCGACGAGCTTCGACGCGTGACGCCGAGCGACGTGCAACGCGTCGCCCGCCGCTACATGCATGGCGTCACCTTCGCTTACGTCGGCGATCCGAGGCGCATCTCACCCACTGTCGTCGAGCGGTTCTGAGCGGGGCGCCCACACATCCTTCTCTCGGTCGGGCGACGTAGCGCAGGGCGTTCGGACTCCAAGCGTCAGGCGCGCTGCGGCGCGGCGCGGTGGCGCGACCGATCGGCTCGCTCGGCGAGCACCCGACGAACGTCGTCGAGCGTTACGCCCACGGCGTGCAACGCGACGAGTGCGTGATAGAGGAGGTCCGCCCCCTCCGCCGTCGCCCGATCGGCATCCTCGTCGGCGCAGGCGGTCACGAGCTCGGCCGCCTCCTCGCCGATCTTCTTGAGACGCAGGTTGCGATCGGCCAGCAGGCGCCGTGTGTAGCTCTCGCCGGCGGCCGGGTCGCCACCCGCTGCGGCGGCGCGACGCGCTGTTTCGCGCCGGTCCGCGTCGCCCGGGTTGGAGAACGCGGCTTCGGTCCGGCTATCGTAGTTTTCGGGGGGGGCCCCCCGGCCCAGGTGCGCGACCCGCGGCGAGCCCGCCGCACGCTCCGCGATGGTCGCGTCGAGCGCCCCGATCACGTCGGCTGCCACGGCGTCGCGGCCGAAGCACGACACCGCGCCAGTGTGGCACGCCGGCCCGGCCGGCACGACCCGCGCGAGGACGGCGTCCCCATCGCAGTCGGCGACGAGGGAGACCACCCGCTGCACGTTCCCGCTCGTCGCGCCCTTGTGCCACAGGCCGCGGGACCTCGAGCGGTAGTGCATCTCTCCGGTCGCCAGCGTCCGCTCGAGCGCCTCCCGGTCGGCGTGCGCGACCATCAGTACGGCGCCGCTTCTCGCGTCCTGTGCGACGACGGTGACCAGCCCGCCGCCCTTCTCGAAGTCGAGCGTGGTGAAGTCGAGCATGGCGTGTACGAGGATGGCGTATAGAAGCTTCCGGCGAAGAGCACTCGGACTGGTGGCGTCACATCCCGGCGTCGAGGGCTCGACGTACTTCAGAGGCGAGCGCCCCGTTCGTGGCAATGGCGTCCCCGCCGAACGCGGTCGGCGCACCAATCCAGTCGGTGAACACCCCGCCCGCTTCGGTGATCACCGGCGCGAGCGCCGCCGCGTCCCACGGCGATAATTTGTCGTCCACCATCGCCTCGGCGCGCCCGGTCGCCACGAGCAGGTAGCCGTAGCAGTCGCCCCAGGTCCGGCTCACCGCCGCCGCGGCGGCGAGGCGCGCGAACGCCGAGCGTCGGCCGGCGTCGCTGGGGAAGCGGTCGTCGGTCGTCAGGACGGTTGCCTCGCGCAGCGCGCCGACCGACGACACAGCGCAGCGCGTCCCGTTCCACCAGGCGCCGCACCCCGGCGCCGCCGCCACGAGCTCGCCGACCGCGGGAAAATACATCGCGCCGGCGAGCACTCGCTCGCCCTCCGCGACGGCGACGAGCGTCCCCCAAAGCGGCACGCCGCGCACGAAGCTCTTAGTGCCGTCGATCGGGTCGACGATCCAGCGCCGCGCCGCTCGGGGGCGCACCATGCCGAACTCCTCGCCCAAGATCCCGTCGTCGGGGAAGCGCGCCTCGATCCATGCCCGTGCCCGTTCTTCCGCCCCCCGATCCGCGACGGTGACCGGCGAGCCGTCCTCCTTGGCCTCGACCCGCAAGTCAGTGCGATAGTAGCCGAGCGCGTAGTCGCCGGCGAGCGTCGCGACGTCGGCGACGGCGTGCATGAGCGCCTCGAGGGGATCCCGGCCGGTGCTCCCCGCCATCATGCCGACCCTCGCACGCGGATCCCCGTGCTCCGCAGGAGCTGCTTGATCTCGCCAACGGTCGTGACGCCGTCGTGCAGGATGCCGGCGACCAGTGCGGCGTCGGCGTTCGCGCCGGCGATCGCGTCGCGCACGTGCTCCGCGGAGCCCGCGCCCCCTGACGCGATGACGGGCACGTTCACCGCGTCGGCGACGGCCCGAGTCAGCTCGAGATCGTAGCCCGTGCGCGCTCCATCGCGGTCGATGCTGGTGAGCAGGATCTCCCCGGCCCCGCGCTCGACGCATTCCCGCGCCCACGCCACGGCGTCGAGCCCCGTAGGGGTGCGGCCGCCGTGCGTGTAAACCTCCCACTGCCGCGAGTCGAAGGGCCGGGAGTCGGCGGCATCCCGAGGCAGGCTCGACTCCCGACTCCCGACTCCCGACTCCCGGCCGTTCCACTCCCGGCCCTTCGCGTCGATGCTGGCGACTACGCATTGACTCCCGAACCGGCTGGCGCTCTCGGCAAGGATCGCGGGGCGCTCCACGGCCGCGGAGTTGATGCTCACCTTGTCCGCGCCGGCCCGCAGCGCACGCTCCACGTCACCGGTGGTCCGCACGCCACCGCCGATGGTGAGGGGAATGAAGAGCCGCTCCGCGGTCCGCCGCGCGACATCGAGCAGCGTCCCGCGCTCCTCGGCACTGGCCGAGATGTCGAGGAATACGATCTCATCGGCCCCCTCCGCCTCGTACCGGGCGGCGAGCTCCACGGGGTCGCCGACGTCGCGAAGCTGAACGAACTGCACGCCCTTGACGACGCGGCCGCCCTTCACGTCCAGGCACACGATGATGCGGCGGGTCAGCATACCATCCAGCGTGCGATCCGCACGGGCGGCACGGGCGGCACAGGCCAGCCGGACACACCCGGGGTCGCGCAGGTCGTGCCGGCCGCGCGGCTCGCGCTCGGCGTCGGGTGCAGGGGCCGCGCGGAGCTTTGGCGCGCGGGGGGCCCCCCCCAACATCTAACTTCCGGCCGCCGCGACCATTGCGCGGCACCGTTCTGTCCCGTCTCGGCGCGGCGCGGTGCGCACTCCCCCTCAGCCCGCATCCCGCGCCCCCCGGTCACCTCGAACGTCTCGCACCGCGGGCCCCTCGCCACGCTCCCTCCCACCAGATGCCGTGGCCGACGGCCCACGCTCCGTGCTCAGCGCGACGCTCCCCTTGGTCGAGAACACCGCCCCCGTCTCGACGAGCGCGTCTCGCACCGCGAGCCCGAGCGCCTTGAACGCCGCCTCGACCACGTGGTGCCGATCCAGCCCGCGCAACACGCGCAAGTGGAGCGTCGCCCGCGCGTTGTCGGCGAACGACCGCATCCAGTGCTCGTACAGTCCGCTGGGCAGCGGCCCGCGGTAGTAGGGACGACCCCCCAGGTCGATCGCGCAGTGCACGAGCGCGTCGTCCATCGGCACCGTGCGGTCGCCGTAGCGCGCCGTCGTGTCGGGCAGGTGCGCGGCGAGCGCGCTGCCCACGGCGATCGCCACGTCCTCGATCGTGTGGTGGCGCAGGTCCCCGCGGGCCTGGACGGTGACGTCGAGCCCCGAGTAGCGGGCGAAGGTGACGAGCATGTGATCGAGGAAGGGGACCCCCGTCTCCACCTGTGCGACGCCGGTTCCCTCGGCCAGCTCGACGCGGACGGTCGTCTCCCGGGTCTCCCGCGTGATGATGCTCATGCCCCGAACTCCTCGGCCACCTGTCTGGGATCCAACGCTCCGGTGTACAGCGCCATGCCGACCACGGCGCCCGCCACACCCCGGTCGGCCAGCGCGCGCAGATCGTTCATCGTCGCGACCCCCCCGGACGCGTAGAGCGGCACGGCCGACGTCTCCGCGGCGTCCTCCATGAGGGGGAGGTCGGTCCCCTGCAACTGCCCTTCCCGGTGTACCGCCGTCACGAGGATGCCGGCCAGTGGGAACGCGTTCAGCTCCTCGATCAGGTCGAGCACGTTGCGCGGCAGTGTCCGCTGCCACCCGTGCGTCACTACGCGCCGCTCGCGCACGTCGGCGGCGACCATCAGCTCGCCGGCGAACTGGTGGCTGACCTCGTCGAGCCAGTGCAAGTCCTCGATCGCCCTCGTCCCCACCACCACGCGGCGCGCGCCGTCGTCGAGGAGCCGCTCCACGGCCTCGGCGTCGCGCACTCCGCCTCCCACCTGCACGTCGAGCCGCGTCTCGGCGAGGATCGCGCGGACCACCTCCGCGTTCGACCCGCGGCTCGTCGCCGCGTCGAGGTCCACGACGTGGAGCTGCGCGAAGCCGAGCTGCTCCCAGGCCTGCGCAACCCCCACCGGGTCCTCCAGGCGCACCCGCTCGGCGTCGTACGAGCCGCCGACGAGTTGCACGCACGCGCCGCCGCGCAGGTCCACCGCGGGCAAGGCGATCATCCGCGCGGACCCACGCCGAACCGCTCCCGACGCACACCGTAGCCCGCGCTCCGATTGCTGCGGGCCTCGGCGACGAACGCCTGCACGAACTCGACGCCCGCGCGCGAGCTCTTCTCCGGGTGGAACTGCACGCCGACGGCCCCACCCCGGCGCACCGCGGCCGGGAAGCGATCCTCCTCGTGCGCCGCCCACGCGGTCACGGCCTCGTCGCCCAATCCGGGGGCGGGACGACAAGCATAGCTGTTGGCGAAATACGCGACCTCGAGCGGCGCCCGCGCGAAGAGCGGCTCCGCGACGGACACGTCCTCGATCTCGTTCCACCCGATCTGCGGGACGCGCCGCGCCTTCAGCCGCGTCACCGCGCCGGGAATGACGCCGAGCCCTGCGCCCGGTCCTTCCTCGCTCTCGTCGAAGAGGAGCTGCATCCCGAGGCAGATGCCGAGCGTCGGCAGTCCGCCCGCGATGGCGGCGCGCACGACGGCTCGCCCGGGGGCGAGCCGCTCCGCCGCCTGCGCGAACGCGCCCACGCCAGGCAGCACGAGCGCGTCAGTCTCGGCGGCCCGCACCGGGTCCGGCTCGACGCGCACCGACGCGCCAGGCGTCTCGAGCGCCTTCGCGAGCGAATGCAGGTTCCCGGCGCCGTAGTCGAAGATGGTGATGAGCATGAGTAAAGATGTTGCGTGTCGCGTGTTGCGTGTTGCGTGTCACGGCCGCCCGGTTAGCTCAGGTGCGCTCGCGCGTCCCGAGCGGCTCCGAGCACGCAATACGCAACACGCAACACTTTCTAGATCGCCTCTCTCAGCGCTACCAAGCATCTCTCCATCATCTCCCACGGCCCGACCGAGATCCGGAGCGCGTCGCCGATTCCGGGCAGCGCCGCGAACGGGCGCACGGCTACACCTGCGGCACGCATCGCCCGCGCCACCGTCGGCGCGCTCGGCACGGGCAGGAGCACGAAGTTGGCCGCCGACGGGAGTGGCGCGAGCCCCAGCCGGCGCAGCTCGTTCGTGAGCCGCTCACGGAACGCGATGGCCAGGTCGACGTGCTCGCGGACCCAGGCCAGGTCCTCCGTGAGCGCCGCCACGGCCGCGCGCTCGGCGATCGCGCTCACCTTGTACGGCCCTCGGGACTTCTCCACCTCGGCGACCAGCGCCGGCGCCCCGACCGCGTACCCCACACGCAGTCCGGCGAGCCCGAACGCCTTCGACATCGTGCGCACGACGAGCACCCGGTCGGTCGATAGAGCGAGATCGGCCAGCGACGCGCGCGCGAACTCGGCGTACGCCTCGTCGATCAACACGACGCCCGCGGCGCGCTCCACTACTCGCTCGACGGCCGCGCGCGCGGCCGCGGTGCCGGTCGGGTTGTTCGGGGAGCAGACGTACGTCAGCTTCGCCCCGGTCGCGAGCAGCGAGTCGGCGTCCACGCCGTGGTCGGCCGCGAGCGGCACCACCACCGGTACGACGCCATTCATCCGCGCGAAGATCGGGATCATCGCGAACGACGGGTCCGGGAACGCGATCGCCTCACCGGGCTCGGCGAACGCCCGGATGGCCGAGTCGAGCACGTCGTCCGAGCCGCACCCGGTGACGACGTTCGCGGCGCCCCCACCCACGTACGCGGCGAGCGCCTGCTTGAGCTCCCCGGCGTAGAGCGCCGGGTAGCGCGTCACCGCCGCGCCGGCGGCCTGGCGGACGGCCCGCTCCGCCGCCGGCGGGACCCCCCACAGGTTCGTGTTGTCCGACAGGTCCACTGCGCACGGCTCCCGATTCGGGGCGTACAGCGAGATCTCCCCATACGTCGCACGCCGCAGCTCGGTGGCAGGTACAGTCATTCGTCAGGCACCTCGAGGGTCAACTGCAGAAGCAGCCGCGCGATCCGCGGCTGCCGTTGCCGTTCAGCGGCGGCTGGCTCGGGGCTCATTCGCGCGCCCAGTATCGGGCCGCCGCGGCGTGGCCGGGCAGGCGCTCACTGTCCGCGACGCGGCCCACGTCGGCGGCCAGCCGCGCCGCCGCCTCGGCCGTCACGCGCTGGTACGTCGTCCACCGCACGAAGTCGAGCGTCGAGAGCCCCGAGTACGACCGGGCCAGCCCGCCGGTGGGGAGCACGTGGTTGGCGCCGGTCATGTAGTCGCCGAACGCGACGGAGGCCGTCTCCCCGAGGAACACCGTGCCCGCGTTCCGCACGAGCGCGAGTACGGTGTCGAGCGCCGCGTCGGCGAGCACGAGCGACAGGTGCTCCGGGGCGTACGCGTTCGCGAACGCGACCGCCTCGTTGTACGTCTGCGCCACCAGGACGCCGCCCTGCCCCACGAGCGCCTGCGCGATGACGTCCGACCGCTCCTGCTCGGGCAGCAGTCGCAGTACCGCGGCCTCCACCTGCTCGGCGACCTCGTCGCCGACGGCAACGGCCACCACCGCGGCGCGAGGGTCGTGCTCTGCTTGCGCGAGGAGCTCGCGGGCCACGGTGGCGGGGTCCGCGGTGTGGTCGGCGATGACCAGCAGCTCGCTCGGGCCGGCCGGCCCGTCGATGCCGACTACCCCCGACAGCTGCAGCTTTGCCTCGACCACGTACGCGTTCCCCGGTCCGACGATCCGGTCCACGCGTGGCACGCTCGCCGTGCCGTACGCCATCGCGGCGACGGCACCGGCCCCACCGACCGCGAACATGCGGTCCACTTCGGCCAGCGCCGCGGCCGCGAGCACCACCGAGGCGGGCAGGCCCGCGCGACCGGGCGGGCTGCAGACGATCACCTCACCGACCCCGGCGACGCGCGCGGGCACCGCCCCCATGAGCAGGCTGCTCGGGTAAGCGGCCCGCCCGCCCGGCACGTACACCCCGACGCGCTCCAGCGGGTCGGCCCGCCGCCCGACGACGACGCCCGGCTCGGTCTCCACTTCGACCGCCGCGGGGCGGAAGGCGGTGTGGGCGCGGGCGATGTTCGCCCGCGCCCGCTCGAGCGCCTGGCGCAGTTCCGCGGGGAGCTCCGCCAGCGCGTGCGCCCACCGTTCCCGTGGCACCTCCAGCGTCTCCAGCGCGACGCCGTCGAACTCCTCGGCCATCGCGCGCAGCGCCGCGTCACCGTCCCGCCGGACGCGCGCGATGGCCTCCCGCGTCTGCTCGCGCACCTCCGGGTCTGCGGACGTCGTGCGCTCGAGCAGGGCACGGCGGTCCGCGTCGCTCAGGTCGCGCACCGCGCCCGAGAACCGGAACGGCCGGTCCGGGAGTGCGTCCGCCGGAAGCGGCGTCGCCCGCCGCACGTCGGCCGGCCCTGATCGCTGACCGCCGATCGCCGATCGCCGGTTCCTCGCCGTCACGGCGTCAGCCTCTCGATGCGCGTCACGAGAATGCCTTCGGCCCCGAGTCCCTTCAGCGCGGAGATGGTGCGGTAGATCGTCTGCGCAGGCACCACGGCGTGCACAGCCACGTACGAGCCGCCGTCGAGGATGTCGATCACGGTCGGCCCGTTGAGGCCCGGAATGACAGCCTTGACGCGGTCGAGGGCGGCGCGCGGCACATTGGCCATGAGGTACCGCTTGCCCCGCGCCCGCAGCACGGAGGCGAGCGCGTCCACCAACTCGCCGATCGCCCGCCCCTTCGCACTGGAGGCGGGCGCGAGCGCCCCTTGGGCCGTGATGAGCCGCGCCGAGCTCTCCAGCACCGTGGCCACCTCGCGCAGTCCGTTCACCCTGAGCGTGGAGCCCGTCGACGTCAGGTCCACGACGATGTCGGCGATACCGAGGTGCGGGGCGATCTCCGCGGCCCCCGACATCGGTACGATCTCCACCCGGCGGTCCGCGCGGTCGAAGAATCGGCGCGCCACGCGCGGGAACACGGTCGCGACCCGCGCACCGGCGGCGACGTCGTCGAGCGACGCGACCCCGCTCTCCTCGCGCGCCGCGACCACGAGGCGGCAGCGGCCGAACTCGAGGTCGAGCACTACATCGAGCGGCCGCTCCGCTTCGCTGACGAGGTCCCATCCCGTGACGCCGGCGTCCGCCGCCCCGTCGGCAACGAACTCCGGAATGTCCTGCGCGCGGACGAAGATCGCCTCGAACTCTCCGCCCAGCGACGCCGTGAGCGCGCGGTCGCCGCGCACCCGAACCTCGAGGCCGGCGTCGTCGAACAGCTCGCGCGTGTCCTCGGCGAGGCGTCCCTTGTTGGGGAGGGCGATGCGTAACATCAGAAGATGGTTGCCGGCGACCGTTGGCCGGTGACCGACCACGGGTCACCGTTGCCGAAGAACACGAGCACGTACGGAAGACAAAAAAGCCCGTCCGTTCAGGACGGGCCGGGCACGTGGCGGGCCGCTGCCGAAGTTGCCGGCCCGTTAACCTCGCGCGCGCACGCCGTCCCGGCCCGAGGGGCCGCGACCGTGGTGATGCGCGTGACGAGGGCGGGTAGCGCCGAGCAGCATGGCGCGGAAGGTATCGCGCCCGTCGGGGCCGGTCAATAGACTGGGGGCAGCAGGCCGTGTCTCCACCACATGGAGGACCTATGCGGTCCTTCGCGGTCGCGCTCTGCGCTGGCGCGGTGGCGGCGGGGACGGCGGGGGCGGCCCGCCCCCGGCGGTCGTCGCGAGCGTCACGATCTCGCCGCCGGAGCCGGACACGCTCTTCTCGCTCGGCCAACAACTGGCGCTCGCCGCCGCCCCGCGCGACGGTGCCGGGAACGAGGTGCAAGGTGCGACGGTCACCTTTGCGTCGGCGAACGACGCGATCGCGACCGTCACTAATGCCGGCGTCGTCACGGCAGCGGGTGTCGGCGCCACGGCGGTCACGGCCGCCGCGCAGGCCGTGAGCTCGGCGCCCCTGCCGATCCGCGTGCGGCAGAAGCTGGACAACGTGGCGGTGACCTCGCCGTCGACGAGTGTCCTGGTGGGCGCGGCGCTGCAGATGACGGCCTCGCCGCACGACGCGCGCGGCAACGCGATCCCGAACCTGCCGCCGGCAACCTGCGAGAGCAGCGACGCGACCCGTGCCTCGGTCGATCCGGCCACCGGACTCGTGACCGGGGTGGCCGTCGGGCAGGCGACGATCACCGCGACGGTGACGTCGCCGACCGACGGTGCGAAGAGCGGCTCGCGACTGGTCACCGTGAGCTCCGACGCGCCCCCACTCACCGCGACCGTGCGGACTGGCTCGGGCAACGCCTTCACCCCCGCCGCCGTCAGGATCAAGGTCGGCGGCACGGTGACGTGGGAGCTCCCCGCCGCCCACAACGCGGACTTCGAGGACGAGAGCATCGCGGACATCGCCTTCGGCGCGAACGAGAGCCGCACCTTCGCCACGACCGGCACGTTCCGCTTCCGCTGCGACGCGCACAGCACGGACTTCACGTCCGGCATGGTCGGCACGATCACCGTGGTGCCCTGAACCGCGCTGCCCGCCCGTGCCGCCCCGCCGCGGCCGGTCGTGGACCCTGACACGCCCCACCGGGCCCGCGACGGCCGAGCGCGGTGCGGCGGTGTACCGGAACACCTGCCGGTTTGGGCCCCTTGGCATTAGGTCTGCTCGGTGAATATGTTCCCGGCTCCCGCGGCAGTGGCGGGACACGGAAATCCTCTTTTCGACGTTCTACTGCGGTTCTTCAGTACGGCTGGGAGGCCTCTGAGAATGCGTTTCTACGGACTGGCGCTCGCGGCGAGCGCAATCGTGCTCGGCGCGTGCGGCGGCGGCGACAAGAAGGGCGACGACACGGCCGCTGGCGCGACGACGGACACCGCGGCGGCGACGGGTGCCACGGGTGCCACGGGTGCGGCCCCGGCTGGCGCAGCGGCGCCGATCACCGGCACCACGCACACGGTGAACATGGTGGGCGACGACAAGGGCTATCGCTACGAGCCAGCCAACATCACCGTCAAGCAGGGCGACGGCATCAAGTTCGTCATGGTGTCGGGCGGCCCGCACAACGTCGCCTTCGACCCGGCCAACATCCCGGACGACGTCGAGCCGCAGCTCTCGGCCAACATGCCCGAGCAGATGTCGCCGCTCACGGGCAAGCTGCTCGTGAACCCGAACGAGACGTACACGATGTCGTTCGCGAACGTCAAGCCGGGCAAGTACGACTATCACTGCACGCCGCACCTCGCGATGGGCATGAAGGGCGTGATCACGGTGCAGTAGCACTGAATCGCGAAGCATGTGAAGGGCGGGGGCGCGTACGCGCCCCCGCTTTCTTATTGCAGTTCCCCGACCCTGGCCCTCACCCTGGCCCTCCAACGGGTGCTCGGGCTGGACGCCATGCGCGGCGGACAGCTTCGATGGTAAGTGCCCTTTGAAGGGCGAGGGTGAGGGTCAGGGTGACGACCAGGAACCACGCCTGCCGAGACGGGTTGCTCTTCGATGACAACGCCTCCTCTCCCCCTTCCCGCATGACCGCCATCCGCTGGGGCCTCTGCTGCCAGTTCGTCGACGCCCCGATCCGCTTCCGAACGGCGACGCACCGCTACGTCTCATCCCTCGGGCCCGCCGCACGGCGCGACTACCTATCGGCGATCGTGCGGGCGAACGCCGTCGCCCTCACCCACGCGGTGGAGCGTTGCGCCGAGCTCAGGATCGGCGCGTTCCGGATCACCAGCCAGATCGTGCCGCTCGCTACGCATCCAGAGAGCGGGTATGCGCTCGGCGAGCTGGATCAGGGGGACGTGATCACGCGCGCGTTCGAGGCCGCCGGAGAGCTGGCGCGCCTGCGCGACGTGCGCCTCAGCTTCCACCCCGATCAGTTCGTCGTCCTGAACTCGGAGCGGGACGACGTGGTGCACGCGTCCGTAGCCGAGCTCGAGTTCCACGCTGAGCTCGCGGAGCTAGTCGGGGCCGATGTCCTCTGCCTGCACGCTGGCGGGGCGGCGGGTGGCGTCGACGCCGCCAGTGACCGGCTCGCCCGCGGCATCGACCGTCTGAGCGGGCGGGCGCGGGCGCGGCTCGTCCTCGAAAACGACGACCGCTTGTTCGCCGTCCGCGATCTCCTCCCAGTCTGTGAACGCAGCGGCGTCCCGCTCGTCTATGATGTAC
>Ga0307416_100001501_pt1 | contig 12707 bp, 11 predicted proteins | sample DK1Cmetagenome_2_FD_203821 | JGI IMG/M metagenome (GOLD analysis project Ga0307416, IMG submission 203821) | Maize rhizosphere microbial communities from greenhouse at UC Davis, California, United States - DK15-C-3 | ecosystem: Host-associated > Plants > Roots > Rhizosphere > Soil | place...
CTTGTCTTTAAAGTCTATAGAGTGAAGAATTATCTGGTCGTCCTCACGCTTTTCTACCGCAACATAAACTGCCTTATCGATAGCTGCCGGCAATACAAACCCTTCATTGTAGTCAGTATGCTCACCAATGATATTGACCCTCCCAGGTGAACGTAACACTAAGGGTTTGCTATTGAAGATCTCGCGATAATAGTTAACCAGTTTTTTTATGATTGGGCTTTCCATCCTTCTGATTTTAGGCTATTTAATGGGTAATCTGTGTACGAAAAGGCTTTAATAATTGTATAAAAATAGTGCCTTAGGGGCTTCGTCCGGGAAAAAACGGTCTTCACCGACAAATTTGGAATTTAACACGAAATAAAGCTCTTCTTTTTTCACTTTTCAGCTTATTTTGAGTCTTATTCAAAACGAAAAAAACCACCTTTTTCATCCAAATCATCCTATATGTTACCCGTATCTGCGATTCCTATGATGGACAATGATCCAGAATTAGCGTACCGTTGGTCTCAGCAAAAAGCACAAGAATGGTTCGATAACAATGGCTGGATGGTAGGCTGTAACTACATACCCCATAATGCCATTAATCAGCTTGAAATGTGGCAAGCCAACACTTTTGATCCTTTCCTTATTGATAAAGAGTTAAGCTGGGCTGCTGATCTTGGCTTTAACACCATCCGCGTTTTCCTTCACCACTTACTCTGGGAGCAGGACCCTAAAGGTTTCCTTGAGCGTATCGATCTATTTCTCTCCATTGCCAATAAGCACGGTATAAGAACCATGCTGGTATTGTTTGATGCCGTATGGAACCCGTATCCAAAGCTGGGTAAACAACCAGAGCCTAAAAAAAACGTACACAACTCTGGCTGGGTGCAATCTCCCGGATATGATGTTCTGAACAATCCTGATAGCTACGACAGCCTATATGAATACGTACATGGTGTAGTAAACCATTTCAAGCATGATGACCGTGTTTTGATCTGGGACCTTTTTAATGAGCCCGATAATATGAACCTGGCCAGCTATAAGGACGATACATATGCTCGCCATAAAGCCGAACTTTCAATGGAACTTTTAAAGAGAACCATCCGTTGGGTTAGGGGTATAGAGCCTGATCAGCCTATTACCATGGCGCCTTGGCAGGAAGTACATGACTGGAGTTGTCATACTAAGGCTAGTGTTCTGGATAACTATATGTTCACACATTCCGATATCATCAGTTTTCACTGTTATGCAAACAAAGCTGGAATGGAGAACAGGATTAAACAGTTGCAACGCTTTGGCCGACCCTTGATGTGTACTGAATATATGGCCCGTCCCTTTGGGAATACTTTCCAGGAAATCCTCCCTCTTTTCAAGGAGCACAATGTTGGTGCATATAACTGGGGCTTTGTAGCAGGTAAATCACAAACACATTGTCCTTGGGATTCCTGGCAGACTCCTTACGAAAATGAACCGCCACTATGGTTTCATGATATTTTTAGACCTAATGGAGAAGCATATATTGCGCAAGAAGTATCCTTTATCAAGGAAATTCTTAAAAAGGAGACAATTCAATTAAAAGAAGTTGAGATGGCTTAGGATCTCAATCAATAAAGAAAAAAGCACCAGATATGGTGCTTTTTTCTTTTAGTAGCCTTAAGCAGTTTTGCCTGCTTTTTCTAATTAATTATTAAGGTTATAGTTGTAAAAACCTTCTTTTTTAAGTACTGCTTTGGATTGAATGCTGGTTAATAAAGAATCTTTTACCAACTTCTCTACCAGTCTTATTTGCTCAAAATCATCACCGGCCTGAAGAATCAACTTGTAGCTCTCAATTTTCATCAAAGCTCGCTTGCTGGTTTTTTCTACCTGTCTGTCTAACCAATTGCATTTCTCAGCCAAATACAATTGATGGTTACGGAAATAGGCGTGCATAGGAGGAAGATTTAAATTTCTAATGGTTAATCTTGTCGAAACAAATTAAACAGAAAAATTCAAATCTTCCTAATCCTAACGCCTTTTGGGCACTATTTACCGGTAAACGATTAGATTTTGACGATGAATTCCCTCACCAAACTAGGCCAAAGCCTCCGCTTCTGACTTCGAGTATTCTTCTGTCAGCTTCCGCTGCATATCATAAGACATAGGTGCGTAGCTTTCAAAATGCATCTTGAACTTGGCTCTTCCCTGCGTAATAGATCGAAGAGAAGAAGAGAAGTCGTGCAATTCAGCTTGTGGAACTTTGGCAATGATCTTTTGGAAATGGCCTTCCGTATCCATACCTTCTACTACACCCCGACGTGCCTGCAGGTCGCCCATAACAGCTCCTGTCAGGTCTTCCGGGCATAGTACTTCCACGTGGTTTACCGGCTCTAACACTTGAGGATCTGCCTGCTGGAAAGCCTGTTTAAATGCCATCAATCCTGCTATCTTAAACGAGATGTCATTTGAATCTACTGCGTGCATTTTACCATCGTAAACGCAAACCCTTACATCTCTTACATAAGAACCCGTCAGAGGACCTTCGTGCATTTTTTCCATCACACCTTTCAAGATCGAAGGCATAAAACGGTTGTCAATTGCGCCGCCCACAATACAGTTGTAGTACACCAGTTTACCACCCCAGGGCAAATCAATAGATTCCCGTCCACGAACGGTCAGACCGCTTGGCTCAGGTATACCTTCGTACCATGGCTCAATCCGCATAAATACCTCTCCAAACTGGCCTGCACCACCGGACTGCTTTTTATGGCGGAAGTTAGATTCAGCTGCTTTGCGTATAGTTTCCCGGTAGGGTATACGGGGCTTATTAAACTTCACGTCTACCTTAAACAGGTTCTCAATCTTCCATTTCGCCACTGCCAAATGCATATCACCCTGGCAATGTATTAAGGTTTGTTTCAATTCCTGCGATACCTCCACAATCAGTGTAGGGTCCTCCTCACGCAACTGGTGCAGGGCTTGGGCCAGGCGTTCTTCTTCGCCTTTTTTCTGAGGCTCAATCGCAACGGTCATGTTGGGGGATGGGAATTCAATGGGTTGCAATTCAATATTCTTGCCCTTAGCATGCAGAGTATTGTTTACGTGTGTGTTTCGCAGCTTCAGGGTAGTACCAATGTCGCCGGCTGTCAGTTCATTGACCGGTATACGCTTGTTGCCTTCCATCATGAAAAGCTGGTTGATCTTTTCGATAACGCCGTTGGATTCGTTGACCAATTCCATCCCCGTTTTTATGGTACCGCTAAATACCTTAAAGAATGAAAGGTCGCCAACGTGTGGCTCAGAAATAGTCTTGTAAACGAATATGCAAGGCTGTCCATTTGGATCGCAGGGCAGTTCGTCGCCGTTAATTGTTTTTTGCGGCTGCATTTCGTTGGCGCTCGGACAAACATTGTCTATAAATCCCATCAGGCGTCCACTACCCATATTGCGTTCTGCCGAAAGGCAGAAAAGAGGGAAGAGGTCGTGATGGATCATAGCCTGTTTCAATCCAAGCTTCATTTCGTCTTCATCCAGCTCGCCTTTATCAAAGTATTTCTCCATCAGGCTTTCATCATTACTGGCAATGGCTTCTACCAATTCCTTGTGTAACTGGTCGGCCCTTTCACGCTCTTCATCCGGGATAGGCAGCTTTTCTGGCTTTCCGCCAGTATCCCTGAACTTGTACATCACCATCCGCAGCACGTCAATAATTTCATGAAAGCCCGCTCCTTGTTGCCGGGGGTATTGTACCACCGTTACTTTGTTTCCAAAGTGGTCTTTGGCTTCTCTCACCGTACGATCAAAGTCAGCCTTGTCGTGGTCAAGTTTATTAACTGCGAAGATCATGGGAGTGCGGAACTTGTCGGTATATTCCCAGATCACATCGGTTCCAACCTCCACACCCATAGTAGCGTTCAACAGCATTACACCTGTATCAGCCACCCGAAGTGCGGAAAGCACCTCGCCCACAAAATCATCATAACCAGGTGTATCTAATATGTTGATTTTGTACCCTCGCCATTTGGTGTGCATCAGTTTGGAAAAGATCGAGTTTCCTCTTTCCTGTTCCAGTTCGTGATAATCTCCAACCGTATTTTGTTCGGCTACTGAACCTTTGCGCGAGATGAGCCCTGCTTCAAAGAGCATGCACTCCGCTAATGATGTTTTGCCGCTGCCAGCATGGCCCAGCAAAACAATATTCTTTACGTGTGAGGTATCAAATTCTGCTGCCATAAAATAGAGTTTAATTGTGGCAATGAATGTAACACACCCAAGGGCGTGTACCTATGATTTATGTCATGTGCTAACAACTGGTGTCGTTAATGAACTTTCGGAAGTCGTTGCGCAATTCCTGTAGCGTGTTTTCAAGTGTCAGGAATTCATCCAGTAACTTTTCGTGTTCCGTGACGGTTTGTTCCGTTACCTGGTCACTGGTACTCAAGTCGCCCCTGATCTTTTTTTCGTGATTCTTGATTTCCTGCTTTACGTCGTGAATGTTGATCAACTGGATGTGAAACTGGTTGTCGAAGTGCTCAATGTCTCTGAGCTGGTCTTTGGAGAGTGTTCTGCGGCACATTTCCTGGAGAGATTTCTTGCAATCTGCGAATTCGTCTCTGTAGTTTCTTAAGATCTGGCGCCAGTCCGCAGCTTCGGCGCAGATCTGTGAGATGTCTGTCTGAACCATGGAAGAAGTTTTAAAGGTTATAAAAAAGGGTCCTGCTCTTCCGTCTTAGGTGCTTGAGATAGATATCTAAATTTACCCACTTTGCTACAAAGTTGAAATAGTTTTTTTGCACCGGAACCCTTATATTATATGGCAGAGCTATATTTGTCCCGGTGATATCCCAGAATTCCATACAGCAGATCCTTTCCCGCATCGACGTTACGGAAGTAGTAGGCACCTTCGTAAAGCTAAAGAAGCGCGGCGCCAACTATCTGGGTCTCTGTCCTTTTCATAACGAACGCACACCCTCCTTTACGGTTTCGCCGGCAAAAGAGATCTATAAATGCTTTGGCTGTGGCAAGAGCGGCAACTCCATTTCCTTTCTTATGGAGCACGAAAAGCTCACCTATGTAGAGGCTTTGAGGTGGCTGGCCAATAAGTACAATGTAGAAATCGAAGAAACAGCCGTATCGCCAGAGGTATTCCAGCAACAGCAGGTATCGGAAAGTCTCTTTGTCATTAACCAGTTTGCGCAGAAATTCTATGCTGAACAACTCCTAGAGACTGAGGAAGGAAAAGATGCTGGCCTCTCTTATCTTAAAGAGCGAGGCTTTACGGAGGCTATCATTAAAAAGTTCGGCCTAGGTTATGCTCCCGATAAGCGAGATGCTCTTGCCAGTCGTGCAATAGCGTCGCAGTTCAACGCAGAGTTATTACAAAAGGCGGGTCTGGTAGTAAACCGCAACGAACAGCTAGTAGATAACTACCGCGACCGCGTTATTTTCCCCATTCACAACAATAGTGGTAAGATCATAGGCTTTGGTGCTCGTTTGCTTAAAAAGAATGACAAGGCGCCCAAGTACATTAATACCCCGGAGAATGAGCTCTATGTAAAAAGCAAAGTACTCTACGGTATTTACTTTGCCCGGCAGCCCATAGACCGAAACGACGAGTGTTTACTGGTAGAAGGATATACGGATGTCATCTCCCTAAGTCAGGCTGGGATTGAGAACGTTGTAGCTAGTGGTGGTACTTCACTTACCCAGGACCAACTGCGCCTTATAAAGAAATACACTAAGAACCTGACCATCATTTACGATGGCGATGCAGCAGGTATAAAGGCTGCCCTCAGAGGCCTTGATATGGCCCTGGAAGAGGGCCTGAATGTAAAGCTGGTACTGATACCAGATAAGGAAGATCCTGACAGCTATGTACAAAAGGTGGGCGCTACCGCCTTTAAAGCCTTTGTGGATGAGAACAAGAAGGACTTTATTCTTTTTCAGCTGGAAGTATCTCTCCGCGATGCTGGTACCGATGCCAACAAAAAAGCAGAACTGGTAAACCAGATTGCAGAGACAATATCTAAAATCGACAAGACCGAAGACTTCACTAAGCAGCAGGACTACATACGCCAGTGTTCGCAAATACTTAAAATTGACGAAGCCGGTTTTACTACCCTGGTCAATAAGTTCATTCGCAACCGCATTGCCCTGGTGGAGAATAAGCTTCCTTTTGAAGAAGCTAAGCACCACGAGGAAAATGCCAAACAGGGTGAAGCCACCAACTTCGACGATCAGACCTTTAACCTGTTATTCCGCGACGAACTACAGGAGCGCGAAATTGCCCGTGTGCTGCTGGAACACGGCACCAAGAAGTGGCAGGACACCCAGCTAATTGCCGAATACATCTTTTCCGAACTGCCGGATGAAGACCTGATACAAAGCCAGGCCGTGCTGGGCCTGTTACATACGTATAGGGCCCACCTGGAACAACACCAGCCTGTTGATAAAAACCTTTTTGTATACAGTGAGGACCCTACGGTTAGTACCCTGGCTGTTTCGCTTATTTATTTCCCCTACGAACTAAGCCCTCGCTGGAAGTCGGACATCAGCCAAAGTACAGGCTTCCAAAAATCGCTTTTTGAGCAGGATTATAAAAGCTTTCTGCGCACGATACACAAAGAGCATCATGATGAACTTTCGGGCTATTTGAAATCCCAGAAAGACACCACCATGGACGAAGTAGAGTCGGCTGTTGGGTACATTAAGCTTCGTAAGATCAAGAAGCTTTTGCTGCAAAACCAAGCCGACATGGAGCACGCCGATCCCCAAAAGAACCCCGAGCTATGGCTCACACACCAACACTTAAAGCAATTGGAGATGGAGATCACTAAAAAGCTTGGTACCGTAGTGCTTAAATAATCCTTTTTTCTTCTTTAGTTTACCACCAGGTTTAACCATAAGTTATTGTACCTGTACGTTTAGCGCCCATAAGGAGGCAGGTACGATTAAAATTTATGCAATAAATGCCCACAAGCCCCCTATCAGCTTATCCTTGGCATTGAATTTTTAGGTCTTTAGACAGATGGGTAACACTAATATTTAAAATTGATCTAATCTATGAGAGGAATCTATGCCTTGGAAGGTGGATTAGCGGGTGCTGTGGCACTCACCCTTCTCCACGAAACTATAAAGAGAATAACACCCAACGCCCCACGTATGGACCTTTTGGGGATGAATGCCATCACAAAAGGGCTTCGTTATATAAATGCAAAAACGCCCAATGAACGCGAACTGTACCGTTGGACAATGGCCGGTGACCTGTTGAGCAATGCGCTGTACTACAGTGTAGCCGGGGCCACTACCAAATCACATCCCCTGGTAAGGGGCGGGTTGCTGGGACTGGCAGCCGGGGCAGGGGCCATCTTGTTGCCTAAGCCTATGGGGCTGCCTACTGCTCACAGTAGCAGAACCACTAAAACATCACTTATGACCATTGGCTTATACCTGGCTGGTGGGTTGGTGGCAGCAGCGGTAATGAGTGCCATAGAAAAGCGTCAAAAAAAGCAAAAGCAGGAATGGCAGGAGCGTTTGCTTACTTCCGGACAAGCCTAAGAAACCTGGAAGCCTTTATACCGCATGGTATGGCTCGGCATTCAGTCCTTTTCATCATTTGACTGTTGCCTGGAAAAGTAACAAATAATTTAGCGAATGGTAAGAAGGCTACAATGGCATAATAAGTGTATTAACATTCATGAACTAATAATTAGAAGCTATGTCAGGTAGAGGAGATAACAACAAAAAAGGAAGCTCTGGCCAGGGCGGCAGCAACCAAAGCAGCCAGGGTTTCGGTCAGGCAGCCGATCGTGGAAAATCCAATCATGGAGGTCAAACCGGCGGACAACGCTCGGAGCCTCAGCCTAAACAACAAGAACAAGCGAGTAACAGGAATACAAGTACTGACAGGAACGAGCGATAGGAGTGTGGAAGAGATTCCTGAACAAAAGGCCACCTAAGGGTGGCTTTTCTGTTTTGTAGCTCTGCTTGGAATAGATATTGCTTCACTCACCTCACTATTAATCTTCTTTAGTTTGAAAATTGTTGCCCTCTCTGACACGCACTGCAGACACCACACCATACGAATTCCAAAGGGCGATTTGATCATTCATGCGGGCGATGTGTCGTACAGGGGTAAGCGCGCAGAGATTGTCGACTTTTTAACCTGGTTCAGCAACCTCCCGTTCCGGTACAAAGTTTTTATTGCGGGCAACCACGACTTCTTTTTTGAGCAGGAAAAGCTAAAGGCTATAGAAGAACTCATTCCGGAGGGTATACACTACCTCAACGACAGCAGCGTCATCATTGAAGGAATTACCATTTGGGGTTCGCCTATTACACCCTGGTTTTATAGCTGGGCTTTTAATAAGCAACGCGGCGCTTCCATTAACCGCCATTGGCAGCTTATACCACCTAACACCGACATCCTGGTAACCCATGGACCTGTTTATGGCATTCACGATGTAACCATTAACGGGCAGCATGTGGGGTGTAGGGAGTTGCTTAAGAAAGTTACCGAAATACGACCTAAAGCTCATATATGTGGGCACATTCACGAAAGCTATGGCAATGTGCGGCGCGATGGCATCCGCTACATCAATGCCTGTGTGCTCAACGAGTTCTACGAGCCGGTAAACCGTCCAGTGGTCTTTGATGTGTAAGTACGAATAGGTGAGGTGTACTATTTCTTTGAGGGATTAATTAAGCGCAGAGTGTAGCCCCGGCTAGCAAGGTTATTGTAGGCATTAATAGGAATGAACAACAATATGTCGCATCTTTATTGATGTTCCACCATTGATTATATTTGTATACCATTCATTAAAATAAATAGTTATGGCAATTACATGGAAGATTGATCCGGCACACTCAGAAATCCAGTTCAAGGTAAAACACCTGATGATCACTACCGTCACAGGCTATTTCCGCACGTTCGATTTGACAGTAGAAACAGAAAATGATGACTTTACAACGGCTTCCCATATAGAATTTACGGCCGATATCGAATCTATTGATACCAACAACCAGCAGCGCGATACCCACCTGAAATCGCCCGATTTCTTCAATGCCGAGCAACACAGCCAATTGAAATTTGTAGGCAAAAAATACGAAAGCAGTGGCGATTCGGCCAAGCTCCACGGCGACCTTACTATCCGCGACGTAACTAAACCTATTACAGTAAATGTTGACTTTGGCGGCATAGTGGTTGACCCGTATGGTCAAACCAAAGCCGGCTTTACGGTAGAAGGTAAGATCAACCGTAAGGATTTTGGCCTTAGCTGGGATGCGGTTACTGAAGCCGGCCAGGTAGTGGTAAGCAACGAGATTAGATTACATGGTGAAATACAGGTGGTTAAGCAAGGATAAACAAACAGATAGGCTTTATTGAAGCGCAGTACCCACAAGGTGCTGCGCTTTTTTGTGGAATCCCTTCTTAAGTTACCAACTAGGCTTTCAGCACATAGAGCTGTCATGCTGTCACCATTTGCTGTGGTTTCTTTCTTGTAAAGCTCCTTTCTTAGCCTACTTTCACTCTAAGCACTCCCCAGGTTATTCCGAGTATATCCCGAGTTTAACCCGAGTATGTCCCGAGTATATCCCGAGTCTATATAGGAGTCGGAATGAACTCGGGTTATTGTCGGCGTATACTTGGGACAAAATGACATAAGAGAGAAAAATGGTTGATCATAAGCCCAACTTATACCTGCTTAACCCGTCAATAGCTAGGCCTTAAACTTTGGAACTAGGCACTAAAGGGTTTCTTTGATCTTGCAGATGATCTTAACGGCATGTTCGCGGCTGTTTTCTATAAAGAGGCGGTGGGTGTTCATGCCGCCGCAAATAACTCCGGCCAGGTAAATACCCGGCTTATTGGTTTCGTGCGTGTCTTCGTTATAAACCGGTTTGCGTACCTCGTCGCTGGAAAGCTCAATACCTATCTTGTGCAGGAATGCTAGATTGGGCTGGTAGCCCGTCATAGCCAGTACCCAATCGTTGGCAATGGTAACAGGGCCCTCCGGAGTTAGTATGTCCACTTCATGTTCGCGGATGGCGGTGACCTTGGAGTTAAAATACGCCTTGATGGAACCTTCTTTGATCCGGTTTTCAATGTCGGGACGCACCCAGTATTTCACGCGCTGGCCGATCTCCGGCCCCCTAACGACCATAGTAACTTCGGCACCTTTGCGCCAGGTTTCCAGGGCGGCATCCACCCCTGAATTCATAGCGCCTACTACCAGCACCTTCTGAAAGGCATAGAAGTGCGGATCCTTGTAGTAGTGGCGCACTTTAGGCAGGTCTTCCCCGGGCACATTGAGCAGGTAGGGTATGTCATAAAAGCCCGTGGCAATGATAATATTACGGGCTGTGTAGGTATTCTTGTTGGTTACAATGGTATAAGTAGGAGGTTCCAATTGGGCCGAATAATTCGATTGTACTTCCACCACTTCTTCAAAAAGATGAATAGCCACTTTATTATCGAGGGCAACCCGGCGGTAGTATTCAAGGGCCTCGCTGCGGGTAGGTTTCGGGTTGTTGGACACAAAGGGTACACCACCAATCTCCAACCGCTCCGACGTAGAGAAAAAGGTCATGTTGATCGGGTAGTTATAGAGCGAATTCACCAGGGTGCCTTTCTCTAGTATCAGGTAGTCGATACCTGCTGCTTTTGCTTCCAGGGCACAGGCAATTCCAATAGGTCCGCCGCCAATTATAACCAAGGTGTATGGTGTCAAAGCCTTCATGTATGCAAATGTAGCCGTTGCACTTGTATAGGCAGTTTGTACCTTTTTCGTTTAACTTACTGTAAAATAGATTGAATGGAAGGAGGGGTTTTATTGGTGTTACTAGTAAGTATTGGCGGTCTGTTGTGGTGGGGATCGAGGCGTAGGCTAAAAGCTACGGGCCTTCCTGGCAATTATAAAAGAATGCTGGAAGAATACGTAGCCTTTTATAATAAGTTGGATGGTGAAGGCAAGACCCGGTTTGAAGCCCGCATGCAACAGTTCCTGGCGCAGGTACGCATCACCGGGGCCGGTACGGTGGTAGAGGACCTGGATCGTGTATTTATAGCCGCAGGCGCCGTTATACCCTTATTCCACTTTCCACATTGGGAATATACCAACCTGCACGAAGTGCTCTTGTACCCCGAGAGCTTTGATGAGGAATATAATTTACAGGCAATAGAGCGTCCCATAGCAGGCATGGTAGGGTGGGGTGTATTGCAAAACCAAATGATCTTATCCAAAACCGACTTGCGCCAAGGTTTCCTGGACAAGAGCGGCAAGTATAATACGGCCATACACGAATTTGTACACCTGATTGACAAGACAGATGGCGCTACCGATGGTTTACCGGAGAACATTATAAACCAGCAATTCATTATTCCCTGGCTGGACCTGATGCACCGGAAGATAAAGGAGATAACCGAGGGCAGTAGTGACATTAATCCCTATGGCGCTACCAACGAGGCAGAGTTCTTTGCCGTAGCTTCTGAGTATTTTTTTGAGCGACCCGACCTGTTGCAGGAACGCCACCCCGAACTGTATGCGCTATTGGAAAAGATTTTCCGGCATCAACCTAAAACTAACCCACCTGTAAACGAAGAAGTATAGAGAGCCGCTTATCACTTTAGGGCATCCAGCACTCTTTTTACCAGTCCATCCAAGGCGTTATTCTCGATCCAACGGGCTACTATTACCAGGTCGTGCTCGCGGTCTACATAAATCATGTTGGTACCGTTGCCTATGTGTGCGTAAGCAGTTGCGGGTGCACTGGGCAGGTACTTTTTGTCCGTATTGAGAAAGTAGTTCATATAGCCATAGGTGGGTTGGGAAGCAGTGGGTGTAGTGGCTTTGGAGAGCCAGCTTTCGGAAAGGAGCTGCTGCCCGTTCCAAGCCCCGCGGTGGAGGGTGAGCAGGCCAAAGCGAGCCATATCATAAGCATTGATAAACATGCCGCCACCCCAATGGCCACCACCGCTTACCGATTGCACCTGCTGACCGTCGAGGACAATCCAGGCATTTCGGTAACCGGTCCACCGCCAGGTGTGGGAGGCGCCAATTTTATCCATGATGTTTTCTTTTAGCACCTGAGGCAGAGGCTTTCGCCAAACGGTGGTAGCTGCCAGGGCAAGAGCGTTAACCCTTACATCGTTGTATTCGTATACAGCGCCCGGGGTATTGCGCTTACGGTTAAGCCAGTTGGCAGCACTGACATCCGGCCGGTCGGCCCAGTCGGGTTTGCCCCAAAGGGTACCCTCCCAATCGGAGGTCTGGCGGAGCAGGTCATCCCAGGTAATAAGGCGATTATGCGGGGTAGCAAAGGGATAAAGCATTTGAGGGGTGCCAAATTCCTCGGCAGGTCGGCTGGTGGAGGGATTAAAAACCTCTATGGGTGGCATATAGCGCGCTACAGTGTCGGTTACCTGCTTAATGAGCCCTTTGTCAACTGCTAACCCTACTACGGTGGACAAAAAGCTTTTGGTGACACTGTGCGTCATGTCTACCCGGGTAGGATCGCCCCATTGAGCAATTATATAACCCTTGTGAATGATAAGGCCGGTAGGGTCACCGCGTTCGGCAAAGGGGCCAATGCCCTCGCCAAAAGGTTCTTTGCCAAAGGTCATGGCCTGCATTACTTCCTGGTTGCGGGGCTGCTTGCTTTCCTTCTCTCTAGCAAATTGGATCGCTTCCGATAACTTTAAAGAATCGAAAGAAGATTCTTTGATCCACCGGTGGGCCCAGTGGTTG
>Ga0307416_100001502_pt1 | contig 12706 bp, 11 predicted proteins | sample DK1Cmetagenome_2_FD_203821 | JGI IMG/M metagenome (GOLD analysis project Ga0307416, IMG submission 203821) | Maize rhizosphere microbial communities from greenhouse at UC Davis, California, United States - DK15-C-3 | ecosystem: Host-associated > Plants > Roots > Rhizosphere > Soil | place...
GCCCTGCAGCACCGGGTAGTCGAGGTTGAAGATGGCGTCCCGCAGGAAGCGGCCGATGCCGCTGAAGGCGAAGACGGTTTCGGTCAGGACGGCTCCGGAGATCAGCAGGCCCAGTTGGAGGCCGATGGTGGTGGTTACCGGCAGCATGGCGTTGCGCAGGATGAAGCGATTGCGGATGGTCCGCTCCAGCAGTCCCTTGGCCCGGGCCGTGCGCACGTAGTCGGCGTTCTGCACCTCCAGCACGGAGGCCCGGGTGATGCGGACGATGATGGCCAGCGGGATGGTGCCCAGCGCGATGCCGGGCAGGATCAGATGCAGGAAGGCGTCCCAGGCAGCATCCCACTCCCGGGTGAGGAGGCCGTCCAGCACGTAGAAGTCCGTCACGTGGGTGGCATCGATCCGCGGATTCTGCCGGCCGTCCGTCGGGAGAAGCGGCAGCCGGATCGCGAACAGCCACTTGAGGATGAAGGCCAGGAAGAAGACCGGGACGGTGATGCCGACCAGGCTCAGCAGTACCGAACCGTGGTCCGGCCAGCGGCCGTAGTGCTTGGCGGCCCTGTAGCCCAGCGGGATGCCTAGCCCGATCGCGAACACCAGCGCCACGATGGTCAATTCCACCGTGGCGGGAAAGCGGGTGGTGAACTCGTCCAGAACGGGACGGCCGGTCAGCAACGACGTGCCGAAGTCACCCTGCAGGAGCTTGCCCATGTAGATGAAGTACTGCTCGATCAGCGGGCGGTTGAAGCCGTACAGCTCGTTGATCCTGGCGACGGCTTCCGGCGTTGCGCGGTCGCCCAGCAGCGCGGTGGCCGGACCACCGGGCAGGCTGCGGACCCAGAGGAACAGCAGGACCGACAGTCCCAGCAGGGTGGGAATGAGCAGCGCTATGCGCTTGCCGATGACTCTTAACACAGCGTCCTTTCGCGTGTCGCCGTCCCGCGGGGGACGCGGGGGCTGCGGCTGACCCGCGCGGGGTGCAGCCGCAGCCGTTGCCGCTGCTATTCGCTGAGCTTGATCATGTTGTAGACCTCGTCATTGACCGGGCTCGCCGGGTAGGACGTCACCCGCGGCGCGAAAGCCAGCGACGGGGCCGGATGGGCCAGCGGAACGGCCGGGACATACTTGGCGATGTCCTCGTTGATCTGCTCGTACAGCGGGGTCTGCTCCTCGAGGACGCTCTCCTGCCGTGCCTCGTCCAGCGCCTTGAACAGCTCCGGATTGTCGAAGCCGAACTCCGGCTTTTCGCGGCCGAAGAAGACTCCGACGAAGTTGTCGGTGTCGTTGTAGTCGCCGGTCCAGCCCAACAGGTGGATGTCGTGGTTCGCACTCGCCTGCACACGGTCCAGGTAGTCCGGGGACCACTTGTCCGGTGCCGCCTTGATGGTGATGCCGACGTCCTCCAGCTGTGCGCTGAGGTTTGTGAAGACCTGCTCCGGCGTCGGCATGTAGGGCCGCGAGACGCCGGTGGGGTAGTTGAACTCGAGGGTCAGCCCGTCCCCGTAGCCGGCCTGCTTCAGCAGTTGGCGGGCCTTCTCCGGGTTGAAGTCGTAGGTGGTGACGTCCTTGTTGTAGCCGTTGACGATCGGCGGAATGAATTGGCTGGCGACTTCCGTGCCCTCGGGGAGGGTCTGGCGCACGAGGGCTTCCTTGTCGATGGCGTAGGCCAGCGCCTGGCGAACCTCCGGCTTGGCGAGCGCCTCGTTCGTCTGGTTGAGGCCCAGATAGAGGATGGTGAACGGGTCGCGGGTCACGATGTTGAAGCCGGCGTCGGCGAGGGCCTTGGTGTCGGCCGGAGCCACAAGGTCATAGCCGTCGATGTCCCCCGACTCCAGGGACTGCCGGCGGGCCTGCGGATCGTCAATGACCCGAAAGATGACCTTTTGGACCTGGCCCTGTTCGCCCCAGTAATCCCCGAAGGCCGACACCTCGATCTGCTGCCCGACGTCCCACTTGTCGAACTTGAACGGTCCGGTGCCCACCGGATGGCCCTGCGCGTACTCGCTGAGCACGGGCGCTTCCTCGGAGCCGCCGATCTCGTCGGCCTTGAACTCCTCCAGGGCGGACGGGCTCTGCATGCCGAAGGCGGGAAGCGACAGCGCCGCGATGAAACCGGCGAAGGGCTTCGCGAGGTTCACGGTCACCTCGGTTTCGCTGGTTGCGTCGCAGGACTTGTACACCGCCGTGTCCGGGCTGTCCGCAAAGCCGCGGAACAGGGAGCCGTAGTAGTAGGCCACGGACTCGGACTGCTGGAGCCCCTCGAAGTTGTACCAGCGGTCGAAGTTGAAGCATACGGCCTCGGCGTTGAAGTCGGTGCCGTCGTGGAATTTCACGCCGTCCTTGAGCTTGAAGGTGTAGGAAAGCCCGTCTTTGGACGTCTCCCAAGATTCGGCAAGCAGCGGGGCGGGATCGGCCGTTCCGGGTTCCACCCCGACGAGTCCCTCGAAGATCTGCCGGCTCACGCGGAAGGACTCGCCATCGCTGGCGAATGCCGGATCCAGGGACTTCGGATCCGATGAGGCAGCAAAGATGAAGGTCGAGTTGACCGAGTCGTCCCCGGTCCCTTCCGCCTCGCCGCGCTGGCTTTGGGCACAACCGCTCAGGATGAGTGCGCCGGCGGCGAGGCCCGCGGCGATGGCGGCAAACCGTCGAGGCCTGCGCCGCGCGGGTGTAGGACCACTGAAAGACATGAATCGCTCCTCGTCAACGAGTGATGGCTGGGCCGTGCGGGGTGCGGCACGCCCGGGCAGTCGCGCGGTTAGCGCAACCGCTTGATGAGAGCCTAATCACATGAAGCGGTTAAATGCACCGCCTCGCTCCGGCCGGGCGGGGAAATCCATCACAATGCGGTCACGCCGGCAGTCCGGCTGCGGGGGGGTGTACGACGGCGGCGGGGCGGTGCGCGGGGTAGGTGGCCTGCGGGGTAACGGGGCGGCGGTCGAGTATGCGACGCCGGTGCGCGGGGACGGCGGCGCAGGGTGGACTGCGGGGGAGCGGGCGAGTGTGCGACGCCGGCGGGGTGCACGGGGCGTGTCCGCGTTGCCAGCGGGGTGCACGGCTTCGGCCAGGGCAGGGAGGCGACGTCCATGAAAGGCACAGGGAGCCGCGGCTGATGCCGCGGCTCCCTGTCGATGAGGTGCGCAAGGCGGGACTTGAACCCGCACGTCCGAAGACACTGGAACCTAAATCCAGCGCGTCTGCCAATTTCGCCACTCGCGCAGTCGGCCGGCGGGCGCGCCGCAGGCCGAGGTCAATTGTACCTGCTCGGGAATCGCCCTGAGCTACTTGCTTGCCGCTTCGAGGCCCAGATCGCGGCGCAGTTTGGCCACATGGCCGGTGGCGCGCACGTTGTACTGGGCCAGCGCGACCTTGCCGTCGGGGTCGACGACGATCGTAGAGCGGATCAGGCCTTCATACGTTTTGCCGTAGTTCTTCTTTTCGCCCCAGGCGCCGTAGGCCTCGGCAACGGCATGGTCGGTGTCCGAAAGCAGCGGGAAATTCAACTGCTCCGCCTCGGCGAACTTCACGAGCTTCGGCGCGGCATCGGGAGAGATGCCCACGACGTCGTACCCGGACCCGGCCAAGGAAGAGAGGCTATCGCGGAAGTCGCAGGCCTCTTTCGTGCACCCCGGCGTCGACGCGGCGGGATAGAAGTAGACAACGACATTGCGTCCGCGGAAGTCGGCGAGCGACACCTCTTTACCCGTGGAATCCTGCAGCGTGAAGTCCGGGGCGGTGTCGCCGGTTGCCAAACGTTGGGCCATCTGATGCTCCTGGGATAGTTCCGGAAGTCGTGGTGGAGGCCTCCGGATTCGTCATTTCGTCCTCGACCGGCAAGCCTACTGGCTATAATTGGATAATGCCGGATTTACAGAACTGGCCTACCGCCCGGTTACTTTCAACTGCGGCACGGCTGGTCGAACATGCTTGGAACGAGAAGCTCGCCTCGCTGGGGTTGACCCATGCGGGCGTTATTGCGTTGGAGGTCCTCGATGCCGAGGGCGCTTTGGCGCAGGCCCAACTTGCGGCGAAGGTGCGGGTCCAGGCGCAGACGATGGGAAAGACATTGTCGCGGCTCGAGGCCCACGGGCACATCACACGGGTCAGAAGCCAGTCGGACCGCCGATCCCAGCTTGTCAGCATCTCCGATTTGGGTCAGCAGGCCCTCGAGTCGTCCCGCGAGCTGGAGCGCAATCTCACCCCGGGCGGCGATGCGGGGGCGGATGACCTGCGCGACCGGCTCGCGTCGGTGATCCGGCGCCTGGGGACGACCCGTTGGGGCGGCACCGTGCCCGAGCCTATGGAACTTGCCGGCAACGAGGGGCTGTCCGACCACGGCTAGTCCGCGCTGCCGACGCCGCCTTCGAGCAGGACCCGGGCCCATACGGTCCGGGTCCTGCTGTCTTTCCGGCCGTCGCGGGCATGGTGCTGCCTGGCATCACCGCAGGTCCAGCCCATTCGATCCAAAAGGGTGATCAAGGTCTCACAAAAAACCGGCTTTTCCGGGAACCGGGCCCCAACTGGCGCCGTTACCTCTCCGTAATCTCTTCCCGGATGAAATGAAGCAGTATGCCTGAAGACTCTCCTGTCGACGACAAGCCCAAGCCGTTCCTTGGCCTCAGCGGAACCCAGACGATGGGATCGGCGCTCGCAGCGGTGACGTCCGCCGTCGTCGGTTCCTTCCTCGGCGTGGCCGGAACGCTGATCGGGGCGGCCTTGGGCTCCATCGTTGCGACAATCGCCGGCGCACTGTACGCCCGCACCCTGGACTCGGCCGCGGTCGTGGCGAAGCGGAAGCTGGAACGCTCGCGCCGGAGCCTTGGCCGGCAGGGCCCCACGGAGGAACCGCTGGAGGATACGCCGCTTTCGGTGGCCACCGCCGTCGCCGCCGAAAAGGAGCAGACCCGGAAACTCACTCCCAAGGCCTGGATCAAGATCGCCTCGGTCAGTGCCGCGGCCTTCGCCGTGGCAATCATCGGCATCACGGCGTTCGAATTCGGGACCAGCAAGCCGATCTCGAGCCTCGTCACCGCGAGCAGCACCTCGTCCGATGACGGAGCCGTCCGGACGACCCTTGGCGCGGCCCTGACCGGCCAGCAGACGGTATCGGATGACTCAGCACCGCCTGCCGACGAAAACCAGCAGGCGCCGTCCGAGGGGGATGGGGACGGCGGAGCCGAAGGAAGCACCGGGGAAGAAACCGCCCCCGGGAGCGTGGATGATGGCAGCACGGACCCGGTCGAGCCGGGTACCGACGTTCCGGCCGGCACCCAGCCGGCCGACACGGGAACCGACACCGGCACGGGAACCGACACCGGGACGGGCACTGGAACAGCGCCCACGGTCGAGCCGGTCCCCGAAGATGGCACCGGAACGGACCAGTCCTCCGGCGTGGAGGCGCCTGCCGATCCCGGAGTCGTCCAGGATCCCGCGGACGGCACTGGTACAGGGCAGTAACGGACTGACCAAAGGATGGCGTCGACAGTTGGGCCATCCGGCTATTGCCAGCCGGAACGGAGCGACTCCATTGGCACACGGCCTGAGAGCCAGTCTGTTCGCAGCTGAGGACGGAAGCCCGATCACGGGCTTCCGTCCTCAGCCGTTTAAACCTTCCCGGGAGCAGGTTGTCCGCGGGACCGGATCGAGGTTCCCGCAGTCGTGGCGGGGCGCCACCCGGCCGAAACGTTTTCGCAGTTCGCCCAGGCATTCGGGCCCCGACATCCACTGCCATTTGGCCCTCACGAGACTCGACCGGGGCGAGTAGGGTGTGGCTGGTCCGAAGGAGACCGTGTGGAGGGAACAGCGATGAAGATCCTCATTGTCGGGGCGGGGGCAACCGGGGGATACTTCGGCACTCGACTGGCACAGGCCGGCCGTGACATCACTTTCCTGGTCCGCCCGCGGAGAGCCGAGCAGTTGCGCGACGGGCTCCGCGTGCGTGGACCGGGCTATGACGAGACGGTGCCCGTTCGCACCGTCACCGCGCAAGAGCTGGACGGGCCGTACGATTTGGTCCTGCTGATGGTGAAGGCCTGGTCCTTGGAAACTGCGCTCAAGGACCTGGCCCCCGCGGTTGGCCCCGGGACCACGATCCTGCCACTGCTCAACGGGCTGGCCCACCTGCAGACGCTGAACGACCGCTTCGGCAGCGAGGCCGTGTTGGGCGGCATCGTCCGCGTGGTCTGTACGGTCCCGCAGGACGGCTCCGTCCTGCAGATGAAACCGCACGCCTCGATGACGTTCGGCGCCCAGGACCGGAGGCCGACCCGACGCATCGAGGAGATCGGGGAGGCCATGGCGGTCCCCGGCTTCAGCAGGACCATCTCGGACAACATCCTGGCCTCCATGTGGCACAAGTGGGCCTTTATCACCGCCGGCGGCGTCATCACGCTGACGATGCGCGGTGCCATCGGAAACATCATCGCGGTTCCGGGCGGCAAGGAGTTCATCCAGGATGTCATCGAGGAGACCGAGCAGGTGGCGGAGGCGGCGGGGTACCCGGTGTCGGCGGGCGCGCATGCGGCGAGCCTTGAGATGTTCACCGAAGAGGGCTCGGTCTTCACTTCGTCGCTGTACCGTGACGTGATGGCCGGTGCACCCCACGAGGGGGAACACCTGATCGGCCAATACGTCACCGCGGCTGAGTCCCTGGGCGTCGACGTACCGCTGACCCGCATCGCGCTGACCCAGTTGCGGGTCCATGACAGCACGCGTGCCTCGGGGCGCTGACGGCGGTGCTCCCGGGCAGGAGCCATCCGGCGCCGGAGCGGCTACGGTTGAGGGGCCAGCTGCCCATACGGAAGAAGCCAGATGCCACCACTGCCCGTTCCACTGACCGAGGGATCCCTTGTCCTCACGCTCCGCGCGGCCGGCTGCGTGTTCGCCGAGGAGGAAGCGAGGCTGCTCCTCGCGGCGGCGGCAGACCAGGATGAACTCGCGGCAATGGTCCGGCGTCGAACCGAGGGCTTCCCACTCGAGCACATTCTCGGGTACGTGGAATTCTGCGGACTGCGATTGGAAATCGGCGCGGGCGTCTTTGTGCCCAGGCGCCGCACGGAGTTGCTGGCCGGGCATGCGGTCAGCAGGACCGGTCCCGGCGCCACCGTGCTCGATTTATGCTGCGGCTGCGGGGCACTCGGGGCGGCGGTCTCGGCGGCCGTTCCGGGCATCGAGCTGTACGCCTCCGACATCGATTCCGCCGCGGTGGCCTGCGCAGGCCGGAACCTCGTATCGCGGGGCGGCCGGGTCTTCCAGGGCAACCTTTTCGAGCCCCTGCCGGCAGCCCTGCGCGGCCGCGTCGACATCCTGGTCAGCAATACCCCGTATGTGCCGACCGGCAGTATCCGCATGATGCCCCCGGAGGCACGGCTGCACGAACCACTGGCTGCCCTCGACGGGGGAACGGACGGCCTGGATATCCAGCGCCGGGTGGCCGCGGAAGCGTGCCGGTGGCTTGCCCCGGGAGGCCACGTCCTCGTCGAAGCCAGCGAGGCCCAGGCACCGGTGTCCGCAGGGCTTTTTGCCGAGCACGGACTCAGACCGGCCATCGTCGCATCAGGAGAGCTGGACGCCACGATCGTCGTCGGAACCCGCGCGTAGCTGGTGCGTTCCGCTGTGGACGAATCATCCTGCGCACCGGACTGCTGGTGGCCATGGCATGGGCACCATGGGCCAACGACAACCGCGACCGGCTGAAGTTCGGCGTTTGGACACCGGCACCGGCACTGGCACCGGCTGCTCCGGCGATCAGGGAATGGCGGCCCAGCAGGGAACCAGCGGGCTGGCTATCGCGGCCTTTGTGCTCTCTCTGGTTGTCCCCGTGGTCGGCGTCATCCTCGGGTACGTGGCCAGGGCCCAGCTGCAGCGCGGCGGCGGGCAGGGTCTCGGCTGGCGCAGGCAGCGATCATCATCGGATGGGTTTTCGTGGGCCTCTGGGCCTTGGGTCTGGTGCTGTTCCTCGGGGTCTCCCTGACCGCGTAGCCCCACCAGGGCATAAACCAAATCCCCCAGCCCCGGGAAGAACCGGCGGGATTTGGTTTAGTGGCCCGGCGGCGCAGGTAGCCGGCGATGCCCTGCATGATGATCCGCTGGCGGCGGACCGGGGAGTCGTGCTCGGTCAGGTCTGCTTTGGCAATTTCGTCCAGCGACGCGGCCTCCAGGAAGTCCGCTACCCGGTTCAGGGCGCGGGCCTCGATCGCATCGATTTCCTCGACGGTCAGTGCGCGGAGGACGGTGACACCGTCCCATTTGATGTCCCCGATGCGGTAATAGAATTTCTCGTTGTCCAAGGCCTCAGAGACTCCAGCGACGCTTCAGCCAGCGTCCTCCCGCTTGACGGCGATGTCGCCGACGGCCTTCCCGACTTCCAGGTAGTGCAGGTACTGGATGATCGTGCCGGCTTGAGCTGGGCGACGTTCCGGTAGCTCTTGGTGGTGCGGGGGTCGACGGATACGGGCACGGCGTGTTCCTTCAGGTTAGGAAGAGGTCTCTGTCGGTCCTCATGTGTGCGGAGCCGGAGAGCGACCTCCCCGATTGACGAAAGCTAGGCGACCTGTGCCGCGGCCCTTGGCTGGTGGAGTGCGCAGGGTACTCTTCACTGCAGAACCCGCCGCGGCTCACCAGGCTCGCCATAGGCGCGTCCGATACCTGTGCTCGCGGTGCGAGGACCGGTATCGGGAGGCCGACATGAGCGAGACGGTGAAATCGAGCGGCGCTGGCTCCGGATCCAGCCGGGGCGCGCGGTGCTTGATGCGCAGCTTTCCGGCGGAGATGGCCATCAGGCCCCAGCCGTTCGGCAGCTCGCCGGGCTTGACGATGTCCGCGTCGGGGACGACCAGGTGCCAGTGGTGCATGTACCGCTTGATCGCCTCGGCCTTGGCCGGGTCGCGCAACTCGGTGAGCCAGTCAGCCCTTGAGACCTTTACTTCCTGGCCGTGCATGGCCAGGGTGGACATGTACTTGTCCACGGCGATGAAGTCGGCGATCCGCTGCCCGTCCGAATAGTCCAGGTTCTGCTTCACGTGCTCGGCCCGGATCCACCGGTCCGCCGTCGTGCCGCGGCGCAACGCCGTGTAGCGCTCGACAAGCAGGTCGAGCATGTCCCGTTCGCTTGCCATCGGGCCTTGTCCGCCACGGCGCGAGCCAGGCGCTTCTTCTTCGCCAGGGCGGACCACCCCATGAAGGCGAGCCCAACGATCGAGAACGGGAGCATGAACCATCCGGTGCCGGTCCAGAAGTGACCGGCGGCTCCCGGCTTGTTGAATCCCCAGATGAAGGCGGCGGCTGGAATCCAGACCAGGTTCAGGACGGCGATGATGCGGGTAGACAAAATGGTTTCTGCTTTCTCTCTACCCGGCCTAGCGGAAGGTTGAAGGAGTGGCTTCGGTCCTGAATTCCTCTGGACCGCGGCTGCTCGGGCCGCTACCGTAGGAACAAGTGGGGGCAAGAGCCGTGCGAAGGACAGCAATGGCCGGTGCCAATCCTGAAGCAATCGATTCCGACGCAGTGACCTTGCCATCACGTGCCCGCCGCTTGACCCGGCGCGCCGCGCACGGCGTAGCCCGGCCCGCGGCCGCCCTGCTGCATGCCTACGAAACCGAGCACGCCATCTATGGCACGGTGCTGGTCAGCGCCCTGATTGCCGTCGGATGGAAGTACGAGACTGACTTGGAAGTCTTCCTGTTCACCCTCGGTACCGTCGGCGTTTTCTGGCTGGCCCACATTTACTCCGGGGTGGTTGCTGGCAATCGGTCGGCCGAGCGCCCCCGCAAGGCGGTCTGGGCTGCGGTCCTAGCCACCGCCCGGCATTCGGCCGGCATGGTGCTTGCGATGCTCCTGCCGGCCTTCTTCCTGCTGCTGGCCACAGCCGGAGTACTTGACGAGTACGTGGCCTATTACGTCGCCCTGTGGGTCGGTGTCGGGATCCTCGCTGTGCTGGGCTACGCCAACGCCGCGCGGCGTCGCAAACGCTGGCCGCTCCGGCTGCTCAACGCCGCCACTACCTCGGCCTTGGGCTTGATCATTATCTGGCTCAGTACGCTCGTGCACTGACCTCGACAGGCCATTTCCGATTAGCGGGCAGGATGGAACTGCGAGCCGTTGACGCGTTCAGCGGCGCCGACACGGTCGAGGTAGGGGCGATGCCACCGAAGCTGGTTATGGAGCAGTAACTGAATACCCGGGGTGAGTCGTACCGGGAGCCGGCGCCGAAGGCGACACTGCAGCGTTCTCGAAGGTGGCGAGCCGGTTCATGGGCCGAGGGCTCGGCGGAGGAACCTAAAGAGAACGCCGACTCCAGCCCCTTCGGGAAACCGTTCCAGTCAGACGGAGTCCTCATCCTGGTCAGTGTCCTCCGCGGGCAGCTTCCCGAATCACACGGCGGTTAAGCGGGGGGCGGAGCTGACACCGTGAAGAGGCACAGACAGCCAGAGCCGCGCGATCAGTGCAATTTTCGGTGCGCGCCATTTCCTGGCGACGTGGTGAAATAGGCAACTTGCCCTGCCACTTCAGAACGGGCAGGGCCCCTTTTGAGCCCGAAACCCGCACTTACTGTGTCGTAAGCAAAAATGAAACCCCGCCTGTCCAGGCGTTTGCCTAGACAGACGGGGTTTTTCTGGTGCACCCCCCGGGACTCGAACCCGGAACCCATTGATTAAGAGTCAATTGCTCTGCCAGTTGAGCTAGAGGTGCAGTGTTTTCGAGGACTTCCAGAAGCTTTGCGCTTCGGGCTTGTCCCCCGCAACGACATGTAACTCTACAGGCTCCTGCGGAGAAAGTGAAATCGAAAAGGCCAATGTCGCCTACTTCACAGAAACCGCGAGGATCCGGTCCGGATTTCCGCCGTTGGTGAGCACCCAGAGGCGTCCGTCCGGTGCGGCCTCGACGTCGCGGAGCCGGCCGTACTCGCCCCGCAGCAGGGCGGTGGGCGTGCCGGCCTCGACGCGGGAGAGCTGGACCCGCCATAGTCGTTCCCCCCGCAGGGCGGCCACCCACGCGACATCGTCGACAATGGCCAAGCCGCTGGGGGAGGCCTCCGCGGTGGAGGGCCACACCACGACGGCGTCGACGAACCGTTCGTCTCCGGGCGCTCCGGTGACCTCCGGCCAGCCGTAGTTCTTGCCCGGTTCGATGAGGTTGAGCTCGTCATCCCGGTCCGGCCCGAATTCCGAGGCCCACATCCGCCCCTCGGAGTCCCAGGCCATTCCCTGCACATTCCGATGCCCGTAGCTGTAGACGGGGCTGTTGGGGAACGGGTTTCCCGAAGCAGGGCTGCCGTTCTGGGTGACGCGCAGGATTTTTCCGCCCAGGGACGCCGGATCCTGCGACAGCTCGCGCTGTCCGGCCTCCCCGGTGGCGATGTAGAGGTAGCCGTCCGGGCCGAATTCCAGCCGTCCGCCGTTGTGGATGCGCGATTTGGGAATGCCCGTCACAACCTCGCGGCCGTCCGTCAGTTCGCCGCCGTCCCAGCGGTAGCTCAGCACCCGGTTGTCCTGCGGGGTCGTCAGGTACACAAAGAGCCGGTTGTCGTTGGCGAAGCCTTCGCCGACGGCGAGGCCCAGCAGGCCGCCCTCGCCGGTCGTCTCCAGTTCCGCGGGGACGGGGACTGCGGCAACGGTCCGGCCGTCCTTCAGCTGCTTGATCAGGCCAGTATTGTTCTCGGAGACCAGGGCGCTTCCGTCCGGCAGGAAGGCGATGGACCACGGGTCGGCCAGCCCTTCGGCAATGGTCGATACGCCGGTGCCGGTACTGCCTGGTCCGGGTGAGGCGGGCGGCGCGGTGCAGGCGGCGGTTGCGGCGGCAAGGGAGAGAACGACGGCGGCGCGCAGGTTGCGGAGGGCCGTCCGCGGAGCATCAGCCCGCCCGCTGGCCATTTTCCTCGCCGTCGACCGGGTCGACCTTGGGCTCGACGATTGCCTCGCCTGTGTGCGGGCCCCACTCGGTGCCGTCGTACAGCGGGGCCTTGTCCCGGTCTTCCGCCGGCAGGTCCTCGATGTAGGTGTCCTCGGTGGCGGGGTCATAGTGCGCTGTTTCGGCGGCACTCTCGGTCCAGCCGTCGATGGGCTCGGCCTCTTCGGCGGCGGCGGGCGGGAACTTGTCCGCGTGTGAGGCTTCGCCCGGAGGGGTAGCACCGGGGGACCTGCCCTCCCGCTCAGCAGGCATCGGCGCCGCACCGGAGGAAGAACCTTTGGTGAAGAGCCACACCAGGAGCGCTGCGATTCCGGTAATGATGCCGACCCAGATCAGCCAATCCATGGTTGGCCCCTTCCGGTGGCGGCGGCGGTTGCTCATGATGCGTACGTTAGTTTCCGCCGGATGGTCTGTCCATAGCCCAGCCGCCGCCGACGTAAGGCCGTGCGGAACGCTTTGACCCAGCTGCGGCAACCCTTCGCAGCGCCGTTCCGGGTGTGCGGCCGATTTTGCACCGCGGGTCTTAGGCGGCCGCAATCATGCCGTCCATGAACCGGCAGAAATCGGCGCAGTCATCATCCTGCTCGATGACGTAGCCGGCTGCGGGAAGCTGCCCGCGCGGCTGCACGCCGAAGCGGAATGTGGTCCCGGTGTTGGTGCCGACCTCGTAGCCGCCGCCGGACAGTTCGACGGCGTGCGACAGATTGGTCATATTGATGGCCGACGGGGTGCCTCCCGCGGTCAGCCGGGCGCCGTCGAAGGGGGCGATGACAAGCTCCCGGGGCCGCCACCGGTAGCCGAT
>Ga0307416_100001503_pt1 | contig 12702 bp, 5 predicted proteins | sample DK1Cmetagenome_2_FD_203821 | JGI IMG/M metagenome (GOLD analysis project Ga0307416, IMG submission 203821) | Maize rhizosphere microbial communities from greenhouse at UC Davis, California, United States - DK15-C-3 | ecosystem: Host-associated > Plants > Roots > Rhizosphere > Soil | place: USA...
TCTTGACGTTCTTGACGTAGAAGTGGCGCAGGTAGCCGCCGCGGTTCATATTCGTTTTGAGGCGGATGGCGATGTTCAGCGGGTCGGTTGCCCAGTGGACGTTTTCGAACACGAGGTCGCGCGCGTAGACGTGCTCGATGCCGCCTGCCATTTCGGAGCCGAGCGTGACTGCGCCGTGGCCGCTGTGCATGACGCAGCCCTGGATCACGACATTGCGGGTCGGGCCGTACTGGGTGTCGCGGTTCTTGCCGGCCTTGATGGCGATGCAGTCGTCGCCCGAGTCGAATACGCAGTCTTCCACCAGCACGTGGTCGCAGGCTTCGGGGTCGAAGCCGTCGCTGTTCGGGCCGCGGCTTTCGGCGTGTACCTTGCGGATGACGAGGTTGCGGCAGTTGACGGGGTGGTGCTGCCAGAATGGGGTGTTCTGTACGTGGTAGCCCTGCAGCAGGACGTTGGTGCAGCCGATGAAGTGGATCATCGGGGGGCGCAGGTAGTGGCCTTTGCCGAAGGCGCGCTTGTCGACCGGTACGCCGGCTTCGGACAGGGCGGGCAGGTAGCGTTCATCGCTGCGCCAGCGGTCGCCTTCACCTTCGATCAGCTTGCGCTGCGCGGCGCTGAGGCCGGGTGCGACTTCGGACAGGGGCGCGTTGAGGGGATTTGGCACCACCTGGGTGGGCTGGCCTTCCTTGTAGCCGGGGGCGTTGTTTTGCGAGATGGCGTTCATGGTGCGGTTCCTGCCCTTCCATGACCACCAGCAGTCGCCTGCCTCATTGAAGGCGACGCCGCCCTGGCCGTCCAGCCTGGAGGTCCAGTCTTCGCCGGTCAGGGCGATGTTGCGGGCATTCAGTGCGTATATCATCGGCGAGTAGTTCAGGCAGTCGTTGCTTTGCCAGCGCGATAGCGTGAGTTTGCCTTTGGCGCCGCAGTCGAAGTCGCCATGGCGGGCGTAGTCGTCCGGCTTCTGGGAGAACAGGATGTGGGCGCCGGCTTGCAGGTGTACGTGGACATTGGAGCGCAGGACGATCGGGCCGGCGCAGTACCAGTAGCCGCGCGGGATGACGACGCGGCCGCCGCCTGCTGCGGCGCAGGCTTCGATGGCGGCGCGGAATCCGGAATAGCAGTCGTGGGCGTCGTCGGCTTGCGTGGGCACCAGCTCCTGGTCGTCGTGGGTGACCCAGGCTTTGACCTGTTTGGTGGCGCAGCTGCGCGCGCCGAACTCGGTGACGAGGAAATCCTGCTTGCGGAAGCTGGTGGGCGACTTGATGCGCTTGACGATGGCGTCGGCGCGCGCCCAGGGATTGCCGGGCGCCGTTGCGGCCAGCGCGGGTAGCCATTGCGGGGCGAGGAGGGCGGCGGCGCCGGCTTGCAGCAGGCTGCGGCGGCGCAGTTGTCGTGGTTCGTTCAAGTTCTTGTCTCCTAGGTTGAGAAGGTCTTCGTGACGCGGCCAAGGTGGTTGCGCATCGCTTTGCGGGCCGCGGCCGGGTCGTGGCTGGCGATTGCCTGCAGGATCGCGCGGTGGTCGCCCAGTGTTTCCTTGCGCAGTTCTTCGGTCTGGAAATGCTCTTTCAGCTTGTGCCACAGGTGGCCGCGCTGGTCCCACAGGTAGTTCATCACGCCGACCAGGGCGCTGTTGCCGGTGGCGTTGGCGATCGACATATGGAAGTTGCGGTCGGCCTGTTCGTTGGTGGTGTGGTCGTCGTGGTCGCGCTCCATGGCTTCCACCGCCAGCAGGATGGCGTCGATGGCGCGGTCGGTGGCCATTTGCGCGGCGATTGCGGCTATCTCCACTTCAATGACGCGGCGCGCCTGCAGTACTTCGAACGGACCTGGCCCCGCTTCGGGCAGGGCGGCGCCATCGCGGGGGCGGGCGCTGATATAGACGCCGGAGCCGCCGCGCACTTCCACGTAGCCGGTCAGCTCCAGCGCGATCAGCGCTTCGCGCAGCGATGCGCGGCTGACTTCAAGCTTGGCCGATAAATCGCGTTCCGATGGCAGGCGGTCGCCGGTACCATAGCCTTCGTTCACAATCATGGCCTGTATTTTGTCGGCTACCTGCCGGTAGAGGCGTATTTCGGGGACAGTGGCATTCATCCGGGTCTCTCTGACAAGCGAACTAGTTGAGGTAAATTCTAAAGTGGTCAGGCCAAATACTCAATCTGGACTGGCCAATAGTGGCTTTTTTGCAGCAATGTGGAATTTTCGCTTGTGAAATTGGCCTAACCACTTTAGTCTGTGGTTATACCAAAACGGAAACCGATCAAACCAATTTGATCGTACAACAGGAGGAGACTCATGAACTACGTAGCACGCCCTCAACTCAAGCGCGCCGTCCTGGCGTCGGCCGTAACACTGGCCGTGATGCAGATGGCAAACCAGGCGCTGGCACAGGCTGAGGCAGCAGCACCGGCAGCTGAGCCGATGGCGTCGGTGGTGGTGACCGGCTCGCTGATTCGCCGCGTTGCCAACGAGGGCGCCACACCGCTCGTAACCATCAAGGCAGCCGAACTGGAATCGCGCGGGCACACCGAACTGAAGGACCTGGTACTGGAAATGCCGCAGTCCCTGTCGCTTGGCACCAACACCGGGGCCGCGGGTCCGATGATCAACCTGCGCGGCCTTGGCCCGATGCGTACCCTGACCCTGTTGAACGGTCGCCGCATGGCCAACGAGCCACTGCAGGACCAGTACGTGTCCGTCAACGTGATCCCGCGCATGGCGCTGGACCGTGTCGAGACCCTGAACGGCGGCGCGGCTTCGATCTACGGCGCCGATGCGATCGGTGGCGTGCAGAACTTCTGGACCAAGCGCGGTTACGAGGGCGCTGCAATCAAGGCGGAATATGCGCCAACCCAGGAGGGCGGCGGCGATAACAAAGGCTTCGGCGCCATTTTCGGTGCCGGTAACCTGAGCAAGGACGGCTGGAACGCGTATATCGCGATCGATCACCAGAAAAAAGATGCGCTGTTCCAGAAGGACCGCCTGGAGCAGCACGACCCGGAAGTGCTGCGCACCCTCGGCCTGGGCATTACGCCGGATGCGCGCAATCCGAGCCCGATCGCCAACTTTGGCTTCGCACGCAACGCCAACTCGAACTACAACCCGGCCTTTGCTACCGGCTGCGCTTCGCCTTACGCATCGCCAACCCTGGGCAACAACAGCACCGCCGCCACGCCGGTGTATGCGCCGGGCTGCTTCCGCAATCCGCTGTACTGGAATGCTGTCACCGACGGCAGCGAAATCACCACCGTCAGCGGGCGCGCCAGCCTGAACCTGTCCGGCGGCCACAAGATCGACCTGGACCTGTTGCACAGCAATTTCACCGTGCAGAAGTTCCGCGGCATGCAAGTGCCGGGCGCCACCCAGCCGTTCACCACCTATTCGCTGCCGGCCAACAGCCGCTTCTATCCTGGCAACGGCATTACCCCGGCCGTGCAGGTCGTGGGCAGCAATACCGGGTCCAATTCGCCGACCATGTTCATTGACCCGGCGAAGACGCCGGGCGCGGTCAGTAACCTGAACATGAACAACCGGACCGTCTACTTCCAGTGGGGGCCTGCCGAACTGGGTCCTGCCTATCGGAACGACGAGCAGACCAACGACCGTATCGTGCTGACCGCCGAGGGCGAGGTGCTGGGCTGGGATTACCGCGCTGGGCTTAACTATGGTGAATCCAAGCGCGATACCCGTGTGGGCGAAGGCTATGTGCTGTACTCGAAGGTGCAGGAAGGCTTTGACAAGGGCATCCTGAATCCGTTCGGCCTGCAGGACGCGGCCGGCGTGGAATACCTCAAGAGCATCCAGGCGGAAGACTATACCTACCGCTTGAACAAGGCCTTCAACCAGAGCGTCGACGTGACCCTGTCGCGCTCCCTGTGGGAGCTGCCGGGCGGCCCGGTCACGCTGGCGGTCGCCGGTGAGCTGCGTCGCGACGGTGCGCAGACTTTCAATGCGCCGCTGGACTATGTGATGAAGAATGCCGATGGTTCGTACAATATCGATGCGGCCGGCAATGTGGTGAAGTCCGATATCGTGGGTGAGACCCCGCAGGGCGTGGCGAAGAAGATCCACCGCACCATCATGTCGCTGCTGATGGAGGCGGAGGCGCCGATTACCTCGACCTTCCTGCTCAATGGCGCGGTGCGCGCCGACCGCTTCGGCGACCTGAAACAGACCACCATCAATCCCAAGCTGGCAGCCCGCTGGCAGCCGATGCAGCAGCTGGTGATGCGTGCGAACGTGAATACCGGTTTCCGCGCGCCGTCGATCATGGACATCCAGAACTCGACGCCGGAAGTGCGTACCCAGGTAATGGACGATCCGGTTCTGTGCCCAAGCGCGCAGCCGCTGGTGCCTGCCACCGGTACCCCGGCAGCCGGCTACACCTACGACCAGGTCTGCAACGTGACCACCGCTTACTGGACCAAGTCGCCGAACAACGACTTCCTGAAGCCGGAAAAATCACGCGGCTTCTCGTTCGGCTTCGCGTTCGAGCCGATCAAGAACCTGTCGCTGACCGTGGACTACTGGGGCTTGAAGCTGCGCGATGTACTGGGCGCGGTGACCATCGCCGAGATCCAGCAGAACCCGGCCAAGTATGAGGTCAACTTCGTGCGCAATGCGGACGGCACCATCGACCATATCGTGGCAAGCCAGGCAAATCGCGGCCAGACCCGCATCCGTGGCCTGGACCTGTCGGCCAGCTATCGCTTCCCGAAAACCGCTATCGGTACCTTCGATGCGAAGCTGGACGGCACTTACCTCGACAAGTATGAGTTCCAGAGCGAGCGCAATGGTCCGTGGCTGAGCAACGTCGGCATCATCACCAACGATGGCCGCTACGGCGGTGCGGGCCCGAACTCCGGCCTGGCCGGCTTGCCGCAGCTGAATCCGCGCTGGAAGCATACCGCTGCTGTCACGCTGACCAACGGCCCGTGGGCAGGTACGCTGTCGCAGCGCTACAGCGCAAGCCTGGACGACATTACTCCGCGCGTCGGATCGACCCTGACCGAGGTGGAAGCCTATACCCAGTACAACGTGAACGTGCGTTATACGGGCATCAAGAACACCAAGATCAGCTTCGGCGTGAACAACATCACTGGCGAATGGCCGCCACTGACCTCCAACAGCACCTATAGCGGCGGTTATGTGACCAGCCTGGCTGATATGCTGGGCCGCGTGTATCGCTTCTCGGTCGAGTATCAGTTCTAAGCCATGATGGGCGTCTTGCGATGCCTGTTGCTGGTGGCTGCGGCGGCGCTGTGCGCCGCCGCACAGGCAGGAACGGTGGAGAAGTGGGGTAGCACCGAGATTGAGCTGGCCGGTCCGCGCGACGGCAATCCCTTCGTGGAGGTTGAGCTGTCGGCGACCTTCACGCAAGGCCAGCGCAGTATCAGGGTGCCGGGCTTTTATGACGGCGATGGGCGCTACCTGGTCCGCTTCATGCCAGATGCCACCGGTGTGTGGGAATACGAGACGCACAGCAACCGCAGCACCCTGGCGGGCAGGAAGGGTACGGTCACCGCGACCGCACCCGCGCCGGGCAACCACGGTCCCGTGGGCGTACGCAATACCTATCATTTTGCCTATGCGGACGGCACGCCGTTCTGGCAGGTCGGCACCACCAGCTACGCCTGGACCAGCCAGCCCGAGTCCTTGCAGCGCCTGACGCTGGCGACGCTGGCCAGCGCGCCTTTCAACAAGATGCGCATGGCCGTTTTCCCCAAGCGCTACGAATTCAACAAGTCGGAACCGCCGCTCTACCCATTCGAGGGGAAAGCGCCGAAGCAGTGGGATTTCAGCCGACTCAATCCGGTCTTCTTCCGCAACCTGGAACAGCGCGTCGGCCAATTGCGCGAGTTGGGTATCGAGGCCGATATCATCCTGTTCCATCCTTACGACAAAGGCCATTGGGGCTTCGACAGCATGCCGGCGGAGGCCAATGACCGCTACCTGCGCTATGTTGTCGCACGCCTGTCGGCTTACCGCAACGTGTGGTGGTCGATGGCGAACGAGTTTGATTTCGTCAAGAGCAAGTCGATGGCGGAATGGGACCACTATTTCCAGCTGGTCCAGGCCAGCGATCCTTACCAGCACCTGCGATCCATCCATAACGCGTTTGCGTTCTATAACCACGGCAAGCCGTGGGTGACGCACGTCAGCGTGCAAAGCGGCAGCCTGGCCGAACACTACGAGCGCGCTGTCCTGCTGCGCGACGTGTACAACAAGCCGGTTGTCTACGATGAAGTGAAGTATGAGGGGGATTTCCCCCAGCGCTGGGGCAACCTGTCGCCGCAGGACATGGTGCTGCGCTTCTGGCAGGGCGCCATTGCGGGCACCTACGTCGGGCATAGCGAAACCTATCTGTCGCCGGACGACGTGGTGTGGTGGGCCAAAGGCGGCACGCTGCGCGGCCAGAGTCCCGCGCGGCTGGCATTCTTCCGCAAGATCCTGGCCGGGAGTCCGGCGCAGGGGCTGGAACCGATCGACAAATGGCAGGCGCATCCTTTTGCGGGACAGCATGGCCGGTATTACCTGGGCTACTTCGGCGCGGACAAGCCGGCGGCATGGCCTTTCGTGCTGCACAAGACCGGCCTGGCCGACGGCATGAAATTCCGCGCGGAGGTGATCGATACGTGGAATATGACCGTGACGCCGGTGGATGGCGTATTCGAAATCCGCAAGCGCGACAACTACAGCTTTGCCGACAAGGACGGCCGCAGCATTGCGCTGCCGGGCCGTCCCTATATGGCGCTGCGCATTGTGCGCGTACCCAGTACGGCTCCTTGTGCCGGCGGGGCGGCATGGTGCCACGGCCAGCCGTTGCTGGCAGGCGATGGCGCCCCGACCCTGATCCCGGCGGCCGATACTGCCGCGGTCATGGCCAAGCCGTATTTTGTCGAGGCGCGCCTGCGGCCCGCGCCGGACGCGGCGGGGCAGGGCTACGTCATGGTGCGCTACGCCGACGAGAGGAATTGGCTTGGCTTCGGGCTGGACGTGGCGCCGGGAGGGCGCAAGGTAGCGGTCAACCTGGTGCGCATGGTGGACGGACAGCCAAAATACCTGAAGCAGGTGCGCACGGAGCCTGCGCCGGGCGACAGCTTCTACACCCTGCGCCTTGACGTCGATGGCGCAGCCCTGACGGCACACCTGAACGGTACCAGGCTCATTGGCGTGGATGAACCAAACCAGCTGCCGCCACGTATCGGCGTGCTGGCGCAGGGCGGGCGTTTCGAAATCGACGGGTTGCGGGCCGGCGACCTGGCGGTGCTGCCGAGCAGCATTGGACTGGTGCACAGGCACCGGCAAGTCAGCCTGCAGGCCGGTGATGCGCCGCAGCGGTTCCTGGTGCGGGCGGCCAGCAAGGCTGGCGCACGCACGGTGCGTTTCAACGCCGTCTCTGGCGACCCTGCTGTCGTTGCCGCGACGGTCGAGGGGGATGGGCTGGTGCTGGCGCCGCGCGCTGCCGGTACCGCGGCGGTGGTGCTGACCAGCGAAGAAGACAGCAATGTGGCGGTCACGCTGGCCATACGCGTGGCGCCCGCCTTCGTCGCGTCGTCGCGCCGTTACGCCTTGCAGGGCAAGGTTGTACCGGCTGCGCGCGAACGCGGCGTGCTGGTGGACAGCGCCTTGCAGTTGCGGTTTGACACGGCGCCGGTGATCGGCGCCAGCGGCAGCATTCGCATCGTGCGCGCGTCGGACAACGTCACGGTCGACGTGATCCGCCCCGGCATGGAGCTGGACGAACTGGGGGCCACGCTGGACGGCGTGAAGCGCGTGGTGCGCTACCAGGCCATACGTGCGGACGGCGCGGTCGTGACGGTCAAGCCGCATGACGGCAAGCTGGCCTACGGCACCGACTATGTCGTGCTGGTGGACGGAAACCTGTTCAGCGGCGCCACGCTGGCTGGTGCGCCTTTCGACGGCATCGGCAAGGCGGCCGGCTGGACCTTCCGCACCCGCGAGCGCATGCCGCGCGGCGCGGTGTTGCGTGTCGCCAGCAGCGGTAAGGCGGACTTCCGCTCCGTGCAGGGGGCGCTGAACCACGCGATGCGGCATGTCCCGCGCGCGCAGCCGGTGACGATCAGCCTCGCGCCCGGCCGCTATGAAGGTTTGCTCTACCTGCGCGGCAAGGACAACGTGACCGTGCGCGGCGACAGCCGCGAGGGCGCGGTCATCGCGGCTGAAAACAGCGATGGCATCAACCCCGGCAGCGGCATCGGCCAGGGTCCGCAGGCGCCCGGCGCCATGGGCGGGCGCTCCGTGCTGCTGGTCGAGGATGCGGACATGCTGCGCATGGATACGCTGACGCTGACCAACACCACTTGGCGCAGCAAGACAATCGGCGCGCAAGCCGAGGCGCTGAACTTTTCCAGCGAAGGCCGCTTTGTCGCGACGCATGTGAATTTCCTCAGCGAGCAGGATACGGTCCAGGTGAAGGGTTATTCCTGGTTCTACCGTAGCCTGGTCGCCGGCAACGTGGATTTCATCTGGGGCTACAACCGCGCGGCGCTGTTCGAAGAGTCGGAAATCCGCTCCGTGGGCGACAGCGCGAATCCCGCCAGCGGCGGCTATGTGGTCCAGGCGCGTACCGTGGCGGCGTCGGATCCGGGCTTTGTGTTCCTGAACAGCCGCCTGACGCATGGCGCCGGCCCGGCGGGAAATGACGTGCCAGCGGGTGCCACCTTCCTGGCGCGGCCCGGCATCGTGACGGCCTGGGATAACGTCCGGTATATCAATTGCCGCATCGGGCCGCATATCGCGGCGCGCGGCTGGTCCGAGAAACCTCGCGGCGGAGCGGGCTGGGGAGAATTCGGCAGCGTCGGGCCGGATGGCCAGCCGCTTAGCCTCACTGGCCGTGAAGGCGGCAGCGTCCTGGCGCCTGGGGAGGCCGCCCTGTACGCCAGCAGGGCCAAGGTATTCGCGCAGTTTGATAACGGTAGAGGATGGAATCCGCAACCATGAAGAAGGCTATTTCGTATTCGCAGCGCCGGCGGGCGTTCCTTAAGCGTGCCGCCGCAATGGGCGCTCTGGCAGTGACGGGCGGTGCGGCCCATGGCGCTGTCGCGGATCACGCATGGCGCCGCGCACAGCAGATTATCGATCGCTTCGCGGTGCCGCTGGCATTCCCGCAACGCGACTTCGCGATCACCGATTTCGGCGCGAAGACCTGCACGCTTGTCAAAGTGTTCGGCTATCCGACCATTCGTGCGAAGGGCGAGCTGGAGACGCAGGCCCCCGGGTCGCATGACAGCTACCCCGCGGTGCGCGCCGCGATCGAAGCGGCGCACCAGGCCGGCGGCGGCCGCGTCGTGATCCCGAAAGGGAACTGGTACCTCAAGGGTCCGATCGTGCTGCGCTCGAATGTCCATGTGCACCTGGAAGCCGGCGCGCACATCCTGTTCAGCGCCAACCCTGCCGATTATGCCCGCGATGGCGACTACGATTGCGGCAAGAACGGCAAGCTGGTGCTGTCCCGCTGGCAGGGCAACGATTGCCTGAACTTCTGCCCGATGGTCTATGCGCGCGGCCAGAGGAACATCGCCATCACCGGCGCTGACTGGACCAGCATCCTCAACGGGCAGGCCGGGGTGCCGTTCGAGGACGGCGGTGGCAGCTGCTGGTGGGGCATGAACCCGAAAGGCGCCTTGCCGGGCGCCCTGCACCAGGGCGTGCCCAACCCCGCCAACCCAGGGTCACTGGCCTCGCTTGCGCCACTTGCTCCGCACCTCGGACCTGCGGAACTGGCCCAGATCCAGGGGCAGGGCGGGCGCTGGCGCAGCGACGAACGCTTCCTGCCTGCCTTGTCGGAGGCCGGCGTGCCGCCCGAACAGCGGGCCTTCGGCCTGGGCCACACACTGCGTCCCTGCATGGTGGAATTCGTGGACTGCACCGACGTGCTGATGCAAGGCTACCTGGTCGTCAACACGCCGTTTTGGATCCACCACCCGGTCAACTCCCGTAATGTCCATATGTCGCGCGTGCGCATGGACAGCATCGGTCCCAATTCGGACGGCTGCGATCCCGAGTCTTGCGACACCGTGCTGGTCGAGGGATGCACCTTCAATACGGGCGACGACTGCATTGCCATCAAGTCCGGCAAGAACCGCGACACCCAGTACGGGCCAACCCGCAATATGGTGATCCAGGACTGCATCATGAACAGCGGCCACGGCGGCGTCACGCTGGGCAGCGAAATGGCGGCCGGCATCGAGCACGTGTACGCGCAGCGCATCGAGTTCCGCAACGCTTTCCATGCCACCGACCCGCTGTGGACGGCGATCCGCCTCAAGACCAATATGAATCGCGGCGGCTACCTGCGCCACCTGTACGTGCGCGATGTGACACTACCGAACGGCGTACAGCTGCGCGAGCGCGGCTACAAGCCCCTGGCCGGGACCAGCGTGCCGGGCAAGCCTTCGACCGGCGGCGGCGCGGTAATCACGCTCGACTGCGATTACGCGCCTTCCGACGATGCGGTGCGCACACGGCCGCCCATCGTTTCGGACATTCACATTTCCGGCGTGCGCGCCGGCAACCTGGCGACGCCCGATGGTGCATTTTCCTGCTACCAGGCGCTGGTCGTGCTTGGCCCGGTGCCGGGCAGCTTCAATGGCAAGCCTGGCACGCCAGTGCCTGCCGTGACCAATATGACGATCAGCGACTCCGATTTCGGCACGCCGCGCAACGCTGCCGAGCCCTGGTACGTCTACAACGTCAAAGGACTCAAGCTTGCCAATGTCCGCATCGCGGGCAAGACCATCAATACGGAGCTGAACGCATGACACGTTGGTTAGTGGCGGTGTTGGCTGCACTGAGCCTGGCGTCGTTTGGCGCGCAGGCCCAGGACCGCGAGCCGGTGGAACGGTGGGGCAGCAAGGAAATCACGCTGGCCGGTCCGGCCGACGGCAATCCCTTCATGGAAGTCGAATTGTCGGCCACATTCTCGCAAGGCGCGCACAAGATCACCGTGGACGGGTTCTACGACGGGGAAGGGCAGTACAAGCTGCGCTTCATGCCGGACACCGTGGGCGACTGGGAGTACGAAACCGCCAGCAACCGCCCGGCCCTGCATGGCAAGCGTGGACAGTTTATGGTGGTGGCACCGTCTGCCGGCAACCACGGGCCGGTGCGAGTCCACAATACCTGGCACTTTGGCTACGAGGATGGCACACCGTTCCGGCAGGTCGGCACCACCAGCTATGGCTGGACACACCAGCCGGAAGCGCTGCAGCAGCAGACCTTGCGCACGCTGGCCGCCGGACCGTTCAACAAGGTGCGCATGCTGGTGTTCCCCAACCAGGACGTGAAGCACATGCCGCCGCGCTTCCCGTTTGAGGGCAGGGCGCCGAAGCAGTGGGATTTCACGCGATTTAACCCGGCTTTCTTCCGCCACCTGGAACAGCGCGTCGGCGACCTGCGCAAGCTGGGCATTGAGGCTGACGTCATCCTGTTCCACCCTTACGACAAGGGCTACTGGGGATTTGACAGCATGCCGGCCGAGGTGAATGAACGCTACCTGCGCTACGTGGTGGCGCGGCTGGCAGCATATCGCAATGTGTGGTGGTCGATGGCCAATGAATTCGACTACTTGAAAGAGAAGCAGATGCACGAGTGGGACCGCTACTTCGAGATCGTGCAGGCGCGCGACCCGTACCAGCACCTGCGCTCGATCCACAACGCGATGGTGCTGTACAACCACACCAAGCCGTGGGTCACCCACGTCAGCGTGCAGAGCGGCGCGATCGCGGAAGACTTTGAGCGCGCCGTGCTGTTTCGCGATGTCTATATGAAGCCGGTCGTGTACGACGAGGTGAAGTACGAGGGCAATATCGAGCGGCGCTGGGGACAGCTGTCGGCGCAGGAGATGGTGCTGCGCTTCTGGCAAGGCGCCATCGCCGGGACCTATGTCGGGCATAGCGAGATCTTCAAGGACCCGAACGACCTGTCGTGGCTCGGCAAAGGCGGTACGCTGCGCGGGCAAAGCCCGCCGCGCCTGGCGTTCTTCCGCCAGATCCTTGCCGACAGCCCGCCTGACGGGCTGGAGCCGATCGACAAGTGGCAGGGCCACCCGTTTGCAGGCAAGCACGCGCAGTACTACCTCGGTTATTTCGGTCGTGCCGCCCCGGCCAGCTGGCCCTTCGCGCTGCGAAAGCCTGGGCTGGCCGATGGCATGAAGTTCCGGGCCGAAGTGATCGACACCTGGAACATGACTGTGACGCCGGTTGATGGCGTATTTGAGATCCGCAAGCGCGACAATTATTCCTTTGCCGACAAGGATGGTCGCAGCATCGCGCTGCCAGGCCGTCCGTATATCGCCCTGCGCATCGTTCGGGTGCCTTGAGGCGCGGGCGATGTGCTACATTCGGGCGCATGAAAATATCTCCTGCCTCCAAAATCCTGAAAGCTTCCGGTCTCGTGCTGGTCCTTGGCATTGCCTACCTGGCGCTGTGGCCCGTTCCCGCTCACCCCGTGGCATGGCACACGCCCGACGCGCCAGGCTACCAGGGGCCGCACCAGGCGAACCAGGCGCTCGCAGGCCTGCAAATGATCAATATCGGCGAAGAGACGGGACCGGAACACCTGGTCATCGGACCCGACGGCAAACTGTACGCGGCGGTCGCCAGCGGCAAGATCCTGCGCATGGAACCGGACGGCAGCAAACGCGAAACGTTCGCGCAGACCGGCGGCCGCGTTCTGGGCTTC
>Ga0307416_100001507_pt1 | contig 12694 bp, 9 predicted proteins | sample DK1Cmetagenome_2_FD_203821 | JGI IMG/M metagenome (GOLD analysis project Ga0307416, IMG submission 203821) | Maize rhizosphere microbial communities from greenhouse at UC Davis, California, United States - DK15-C-3 | ecosystem: Host-associated > Plants > Roots > Rhizosphere > Soil | place: USA...
CGGCGAACAAGGAATTTATCACGAAGGAACACGTTACCTCTCGCATCTGCTGTTCCGCCTCGGCAACAACCAGCCGTTTCTACTGAGCTCAACGGTGAAGCAGGATAATCAGCTTTTCACTGTTGATCTGACCAATCCGGACATTTACTCGCAAGGGCAAATCGTCTTGCGTCGCGGTGATCTGCATCTGTTTCGCTCCAAGTTCATCTGGCAAGCGAGTTGTTACGAGTCGCTGCGCATCGTCAACTACGGTTTGGCGCCGGTTGCATTCACCTTTTCGTTGCAGTTCGATGCCGATTATGCCGACATATTCGAAGTGCGCGGCGTCAAGCGGGCAAAGAGAGGAACGCGTTTACCCGACCAACTCGACACCGATCATCTGACTTTTTCCTATCGTGGTCTCGACCAGGCGATCCGCCGCACCGACCTGCATTTTTCGCCGGCACCGAAAATTCTGAGCGCTTCGGAAGCGCTGTTCGACACGACTTTGCAAAGCAAGGAAGAACAGACCTATACGCTCACCTATTCATTCCAGAGCCACACCGCGCACCGGCCGCTACGAACGCCTGAGCTGGCGCGCAGGGATGCCAAACAGGCGCTCGACGCGCTGCACACCGAAGAGTGCACGATCCGCACTTCCAATGACGAGTTCAATAGCTGGCTCAACCGTTCACTGTCGGACTTGCGCATGATGTATTCCGAAACCGCCTATGGCATTTACCCTTACGCCGGCGTGCCATGGTTCAGCACGCCTTTCGGTCGTGATGGCATTATTACAGCACTGGAAGTGCTTTGGCTAAACCCGCAAGTCGCGCGCGGCGTGCTCAAATACCTCGCTGCTTATCAGGCTACTCAGTTAATTGCCGAGAAAGACGCCGAGCCGGGAAAAATATTGCACGAAGTCCGCCTTGGTGAAATGGCGGCGCTCCAGGAAATTCCCTTCGATCGTTACTACGGCAGCACCGACGCGACACCGCTCTTTGTCATGCTCGCCGGAGCTTACTACGAGCGCACCGGTGATATGGCGACGATTCGTGATATTTGGCCGAACATCCTCCTGGCGCTCAGCTGGATCGACACGTACGGCGACGGCGATGGCGATGGATTTGTCGAGACCATGCGCCACTCGTCTCATGGTCTGGTGCAGCAAGGTTGGAAGGATTCGTGGGATTCGGTGTCGCACAGCGACGGTAGCCTGCCGCAGTTTCCGCTGGCGCTGTGTGAGGTTCAAGGTTACGTCTATGCCGCCAAACTCGCCGCCGCCAGTCTGGCGACGGTCATGGGAGAGAACCAGCGCGCGCACGAGTTGACCGCGCAAGCCGAAACTTTAAAAGACCTGTTCAACCGCAAGTTCTGGTGCGATGCGAAGTCGACCTATGCGATCGCCCTCGATCGCGATAAGCAACCCTGCGCAATTAAGGCTTCCAACGCCGGTCACTGCCTGTTCACCGGCATTGCCACGGTGGAATACGCCCGCCGTGTCGCCGATACGCTGCTCGGCGACGGTTCCTTTTCAGGCTGGGGTGTTCGGACTCTCGACATGGAGGAGGTTCGCTATAATCCCATGGCCTATCACAACGGCTCGGTCTGGCCGCATGATAACGCGATTATCGCCGCAGGCCTGGCGCGTTACGGCTGCAATGAAGGTATTCACAAAATCATGAGCGGGTTGTTTGACGCGAGCTTGTTTTTTGACCTGCAACGTCTGCCTGAGCTTTTCTGCGGCTTTGGCCGGCGCGCCGGCGAAGCACCGACGCTCTATCCAGTCGCCTGTTCGCCGCAGGCGTGGGCCGCCGGCGCGGTTTTTCTACTCCTGCAAACCTGCCTCGGCTTATCGATTCAGGCCAACCAATCGACCGTTTGCCTCACCTCTCCGTCACTGCCGGAGTTCGTTTCTGAAGTGCATATCGACAACTTGCGGGTTGGTAGCGGCACGGTCGGGCTCGTAATGGACCGCGCCTTTCGCGGCATTGGCGTAGAGCGCCGTGTCGGTGAGGCGACGATCGTGCTGCGCTAGCAGTCACGCACATGGAATTTTATAAAGCTGGTTCAAGAGGCTGGAATCAGCCGCCCATCATCGCGATCGAATCGGTTATTCGTCGTGGGCGCGGCCGCTCCTCGATCATGCGCGCGTAGAGCTTTAAATAATCACGGGTCATGCGCGGGGCGCTGAAACGTTCCTCGAAGACTTCCCGGCAGCGGCGCCGATCGATATCTTTGGTCTTAGCCAGCGCGGCAACAGCTTCATCGATGTCGTCGACGATAAAACCGGTCACACCGTCTTCTATCAACTCTGGAACCGAGCCGCAGCGGAATGCGATCACCGGTGTACCGCAGGCCATCGCCTCAATAATCACTAAACCGAAAGGTTCCGGCCAGTCGATCGGAAACAGCAGCGCGTAAGCGCCGCCGAGAAGATCCTGCTTGCCAAGATCGTCGACTTCACCGATACATTCGACGAGCGGATCGTCGAGCAAATGTTCTATGCTGCGAAAGTATTCTTGGTCGGCAGCGTCAATTTTGGCGGCTATTTTAATTTTCATTCCTGCCCGCCGGGCGATCTCGATGGCGCGGTCTACGCGCTTTTCCACGGAGATTCGACCGATGAATGCGAGATAGTCACCGCGGCCCGAGTCTGGACTAAGCAAGTTGCTCGGTAAGCCGTGGTACACGGTGGCCTGCCAATTGGCCCACTCCAGGGGCATCCGTTGATGATCTGAAATCGAAACCAGTGGGACATCTTTGTAGCGTCTATAGAGCGGCACCAAATCGCCGAGATCCAAACGGCCGTGCAGCGTTGTTACAAAGGGAGTGGCTTGCCGAAGAAACAGCGGGAAGTGCAAGTAGCCGGCATGAAAATGAACGATGTCAAAATTTTCTGCCTCCTCGAATACCTGCTCAAGCTGGACAAAGTGATGCGCCAAAGAATCTTTCACATTTTCGTCAAGGCGCAATGCGCGATCGCAAGCAGCGACCAAACGCGCATTAGTGATTGAGTCGCCACTGGCAAACAGTGTCACCTCGTGACCTTGTCGAATAAGTTCTTCCGTCAAATAAGCTACGACACGTTCCGTGCCGCCGTAAAGTTTAGGCGGCACGCTCTCGTAGAGCGGCGAGACCTGAGCAATTTTCATCCAACGAATACTCTCCTACATAGATCCGAGCGCGGACCCCGGAGGCGCACTCGTTATTATTTGGTTCAGCAATGGGAATGCCACTGCAGCGCACGGTAGAGCCGCACGAAAGTGAACGTAGTAGTCTTTTAAGTGGGACAGATCTCGGTTGACCGTCGCAAACCTGGGACCGATAAACATTAAGCTTGGAGATGCAGCTTCATCGGGCAAAGCTGCTGGCAACTACCCCAATTGTTTTCGCCTGTTGAACTAAGTACTGGCAAAAACCTTTATGGAAGATGGCATGCTCCTTGCCGTTAAGTTTTTATCGAGCGCAACGCCTTTAACAATAAACTTTGAAAGGAGATTACGAATGAGAAAAAATAGCATCGTGTCGGGTATTGTTTTGGGAGCATTGACACTCGTACCAATGACGAGCTGGGCGCAGAGTTCAAGTAAAACTCCCGGGGCATCGGGATCAGGGTCGGGCTCGAGTTCGAGCCAGGGGGGATCGTCCGACACGTCGACGGGTGGCAGCGGCAGCAGCGGCTCAATGGGCAGCAGCGGCTCGACTGGGAGCAGTGGTTCAATGGGCAGTTCCTCGACTGGGAGATCCTCGATGGGCAGTTCATCTGCGCGCGGCCAATGGTCACGCGAAGACGTCAAGAGTGTGCAGGAGGCGCTAAAGGGAAAAGGTTTGAACCCTGGACCAATCGATGGCGTAATGGGTCCGCAGACCCAGCAAGCTTTGCGATCGTTTCAACGTTCGCAAAATATTCAGCAGAGCGGACAGTTGGATAGCAGCACCGCAAGCGCATTGGGCGTCCAACTCTCCAGCGGCGCTTCGGGCGGCGCGGCGACGGGCGCGGGTAGTTCGGCTACAGGCACGGGCAGCTCGGGTTCGAGTGGCACGGGATCTTCGTCCTCAAGTGGTTCGACCGATAGCGGTTCATCGTCTGGGGCCGGCGGTTCAAGCCGTGGTGGCGCCGGTTCAGGTACCGGCTCGGGCACGGGTTCCGGTGCCGGCTCGGGCGCAGGATCTTCCTCGGGCTCCAGCGGCAGCTCTCGTTAATTATTCGGTCGGCGTAGGTAATTTGGCGGGTGTTGCGCTCGCCAAGAAGCCAGCGGGGGGAACTCTCCCCCCGCTGATTTTTACGCCCAATCTGTTCCCGACTCGCCCTGCCAATGTTCAACCCCAAGCGTCTCATCTCGTCGCAAATTTTCGTCACTGAAGGGTGCGCTCGCCGCAAAACTGGGACAGTGACAATGAAACCAGTTGTCAGCGGATGAAACATACGCGTTGGCGCCTGCTGCTAAAGTGGCACATGGCTTGCGCCTGCTCCAACATGCGTAGCGCGACGCCAATCAAATTTACAAAACTATCGAAAGGAGTTTTTTCAGATGCGAAAGAACAAACTCGCAGTCTCAAGTCTAATGTTCAGCGGTGCTCTGGTGCTCGGCACCAGCGTGGCATGGCCGCAGTCGACGGGGTCTGATCAACCCCGCTCCGGCCAATCCGGCAGCATTGGCTCTGGCAGCAGCAGTATGAGCGGGCAAATGTCACAGGATCAAATCAAAAAGATTCAACAGGCGCTAAAAGATAAAGGTCATGATCCGGGACCCATCGATGGCAACATGAACAGCCGCACCCAGGAAGCTCTGCGGGCTTTTCAGAAATCGCAAAACATCACTGTTACCGGCACGCTCGATAGCAGCACGGCGGCTGCTTTGGGCGTAACGGCACCCTCTTCCTCGGCAACCGGAGCGGGAAGCTCTTCGTCCGGCAAATCTGGATCGAGCCGCGACAGCTCAGGCGGCAGCTCGTCGGGCAGTTCAACCGGAACTCCCGATAGTTCTACTCGCGGCAGCTCGGGAGCGGGCGGCAGCAGTGGTTCTGGCTCGAGGAGCGGCGGTTCTTCAGGTGCAGGAGCAGGGTCGGGCTCCTAAGTAAACCAACTCGCGTTCGCATACGCGGCCTAGCGAGGGACAATTCCCTCGCTAGGCCTTTCAGTCTCCGGCTTTTGCTGCTGCGTGGTTTTAATCCAGCAGCGCAGTACTTCTGCGACGCTCCACGCCTGGGAGATGCACCCGCGCGGTGTAAATGGCGGCTCGCCATCGAAAATTTCACAAATAGTGCCGATGCAGCTTTCGCCCAGGTGATCGGCGAACGCGGCCAAAGAATTACGCGCGCCCAGCCGATCATCGGGAAAAACTTTTAACCATGCATCGATATAGGGTCCGATCAACCAAGCCCAAACGGTGCCCTGATGATATGCCGCGTCACGCGCGCGCAAATCACCGAAATAGCGCGATTGGTAATCCGGGTGATTGGCTGCGAGAGAGCGCAAGCCATAAGGGGTGAGCAGCCGTTTCTGGACAACCTCGAGCACCGGACGCCAGCGTGAGGGATCAAGGATCGGATAATCGAGAGAAACGGCAATCAGTTGATTGGGTCGGCAGGCGGGATCGTTTTTCCCCGATTCATTATCGCAATCGATAACATCAAAAAGGTAACCGTCATCGCTATACCAAAATCGGCGATTGAAGGACTCCCGCGCTTTGTCTGCCCAAATACCGATTTCTTCGGCTTGCGAGCGCTGCCCTTCGTCCTCGAGCCACGCGGCGAGTAAGCGCAATGCGTTGTACCATAGGGCGTTGATCTCCACCGCTTTGCCGCGGCGCGGCGTCACCACCCAGTCGCCGACTTTGGCATCCATCCAGGTGAGCTGATAGCCGTCTTGACCTTGTCGCAGCAAACTATCCTGCGCATCGATGCCGATACCGAAACGTGTGCCGCGCAAATGATGCGCGACAATGTCCGAGAGTTTTGGCAAGAGCTGGCGGAGAAACTCACGATCGCCGGTTATTTCCAAATATCGCTGCAAAGCATGAAAAAACCACAGCGTAGCATCGGCGGTGTGATAGCGTCCTTCGTTCTCGCCCTCGGGAAAAAGATTCGGTATTAGCCCGTCGTGAATATGTTGGGAGAATACATCGAGAATACCTCGCGCTTCGCGATGGCGGCCGGTGAGTAGCGTCAATCCTTCCAAGCTGATCATCGTGTCGCGGCCCCAGTCGGTGAACCAGTGATAGCCGGCGATGATCGTATGCGCGCTGACAGCGCCTTTTTCTTTGTTCGGGTCGACCGGCGTGATGACGAACTGGTCAGCTGCCAGCACGAGTTCCGCTCTAACTGAGTCGCTGTCATCCACACCTGCGGATAACAGCAAGCGCTCGCGGCGCAAACGTTCCGCGGCGTAGCACTCGTGCGGCGCCATGGCAGCAATCGACTCCCACGGTTCCGTCGAGGCGACCAACGTCATTCCCTCGTCACGGCCGACTTCGCCTTCGAACCAACCGAAGCTGCAGAGCTCGCCGAAGGCCTCGTAACCGCGCTGCTGCTCCGAGCGGAAGAAAACCTTTTCGACCTTCGTATGGCCGCCACTGAAGCTCCAGTCGCGCCCGTGCACGAGCATGCGCAAGGGCGGGTGTGTCGCAGCGGCACAAATTTCAAACCCCTGGCGCATCGCCCGCAAGGTATAATCCTCCGCCGCCAATGCTCTCTCGACAGAAGCTTCATGGCCGCGAAACTGCGCATGAGGAAACAGTTTGATGCGGACGCGCTCGTCCCCTTCCACCAACTCATAGTTGGTCATCGTGGTATTCTGTCCGTGCACCATGAAGATTTTTTTTTCGATAACCATGCCGCCGATCTCGTAGCGCCACACCGGAATGCCGTTTTCCAGGCGAAATTCCGCGATCGACGCGAATCCAGGGCTCTCGCTGCTTTCGTGAAAGCCAAGTCCGGACGACAGCTCGATGCGCCGATGGTCGGACAGTTCGAGGTATTCCGTGAGTTGGTTGAGCATCACAACGCGGCCGAGAGGCGCCGGCAGGGCGGCTATCAATAAGCCATGGTAGCGCCGCGTGATCGAACCGAGCAATGTCCCTGAGGCATAGCCGCCTAAACCATTGGTGACGAGCCACTCACGCTCGCCTAAAACCTCTGGCTGTGCTGACCCTTCACCTTTAAACGGTACGGAGCGCATCACTCGCACCCCATCGCGCTTGCCTGAATGGGCATTGGGAATTTCCTGGCAATCGAAAATCTCATTCATAAATCTTTATATGCAGTCAGCAATGGACATGCCATTACCGACAACGCAAATATAATTGACGTCCTGCACGTGAAACCACAGGACAGACCGACGCAATTTTAATCTCAGCTCCCATTGGACTCAGAACATTTTGATTTAAACTGGTTAGAAAACATTGGACGTCGCGCTCGACGCGTGACTTGGAGGAAGGCGATCAATGACCCATTCTGTCACGGCCAACGAGCCGCCGGCGGCGAAGTTCCACTGGTGGGAACGTGGCATCATCTATCAGATTTATCCGCGCTCATTTCGCGACAGCAACAACGACGGCATCGGCGACCTCGAGGGCATTCACGAAAAACTCGACTATCTCCAAACGCTCGGTGTCGACGCCGTTTGGATCTCGCCGATCTATCCCTCGCCAATGGCGGACTTCGGCTATGACATCAGCAACTATACCAATATCGATCCTATCTTTGGCACCTTGAAGCAATTCGATGCCCTCGTCGGCGATCTTCATCGACGCGGCATGAAGCTATTGCTCGACTACGTGCCGAACCATAGTTCGGATCGCCATCCCTGGTTTATCGAAGCCCGCGCGGCACGCACCAGCGCCAAACGCGATTGGTATATCTGGCGCGACCCCGCCGCCGGCGGCGGCGCGCCGAATAACTGGCGCTCAAATTTTGGCGGGTCGGCTTGGGAGTGGGATGAAGGTAGCCGGCAATATTATTATCATGCATTCCTCAAGGAACAGCCCGATCTCAACTGGCGCAACCCGGAGGTTCGCGCAGCGATGCTCGACGTGCTGCGTTTTTGGCTCGACCGCGGCGTCGATGGCTTTCGCGTAGACGTCATGCATCACATCGTCAAAGATCACGAGTTTCGCGATAATCCATACAATCCGCAGTTCGCTCCCGGCATGTCTCCCTATCGCGAGTTGCTGCCGATCTACAGCAGCGATCGCCCCGAGGTCCATGAGACGGTCGAACAGATGCGTGCGGTTATCGAAGAATATGACGATCGCATGTTGGTCGGCGAAATTTATTTGCCGGTGGAAAGACTGGTTGCCTACTACGGCGCGAGCGGCCGCGGTGCGCACCTGCCGTTTAATTTCCAATTGATCAGCTTGCCCTGGAAAGCGCCAGAAATCTCCGCAGCGATGGCTCGCTACTATGCACTATTGCCGGCCAACGCTTGGCCAAACTGGGTACTCGGCAATCATGATAAGTCGCGCATTGCGACTCGCGTCGGCCGCAGCCAGGCGCGAGTTGCGGCTATGCTGTTGTTAACCTTGCGCGGCACACCAACGTTGTATTATGGCGATGAACTCGGCATGCGGGACGTTCCTATCTCCGGCGCACAAGTGCGCGATCCCTTCGAGAAAAATGTCCCGGGGCTAGGATTGGGCCGGGACCCGGAGCGCACGCCGATGCAGTGGGATGCTAGCGTCAACGCCGGATTTAGCAAAGCCACACCCTGGTTAGCCGTCGCGGACGACTACCTCGACGTGAATGTCGCCGTTGAAAGCGCCAACCCGGAATCGCTCTTGACGCTCTATAAGAAATTAATTGCATTACGTCGCGCCGAACCGGCGTTGGCGGTAGGCGAGATCGCCTTGCTCCCCGCTGACGGCAATCTCATCGCCTACCTGCGAAAAACCGCCGGGCGCAGACTGTTAATCATTCTCAACCTCGGGCCTCAGCGTAACGTTTTCAATCTGAGCGAATTGTGCAGCGATGCCAAGTTGCTGCTTTCGACGATAAGCAGTCGGCCGGAAAACCGATTCAGCAGGGAGATTGAGATCACGGGGGCCGAAGGTGTCATTACCGAATTATTGTAGGAAGCTATGGCGCGCTTCTTGCGTTTTGGTCGATTTAGAAAGGAGGCAGCCGAATGCCAACTAAGAAAAAATCTGGTAGCAAGAGCCAGGGTAAAAGCAAAAAAACCAAGAAGTCCAGCGGCCGCTCCAGCTCGGAAAACCAGAGCTAGCCCGCACCGGCCAGGGTGGGGCGAGCACTTCCCCACCCTCGACCTTCAGCTTCCAACCTGCACGACTTAATCCACGCCTGAGACGAGACTAACCGCTTATAAGCCCTCGGCAATGACCGTGCGTGCACTGCCCAAATCGTGCGCGAAGACCAGCCTCACTGTGTCTGTCCGGGAATTAGAAGTGATAGCGCCGTTTACTGCAAACTGCGAGTGTTGAATTGTTAGTGCGGCGAAGCGGCTACTTGCTCCTGTGCAATTTCCGCACAGTGGCATGGCTGTAAAACAGTGGCCGTTTGCGCATCGTGGCGCAAACGGCCGTTTACGTTGTGTTAGTGGGCTACGGTTCCGGCAGAGTGCTTACCGCAGACCGAAAAAACTTAGCACGAACAACACGACGACGATCAACCCGACGATATAGATAATTGAATTCATAACTTCTCCTTTCTATTTGTGCTTTTAGAAAATGGTGCTGCCGATAACACCTAGTACCGACACGCCGATCCCGAAAACCGCAATCGCAATGGCAATGAGACTAATGACTTCACGGTTGGCGCGCGGAGAAACCGCCATGACCACACCAATAATCCCCAGAACCGCGGCGCTGACTTCAAACAACAGACCTAAGCCCGGTCTACCGGCATACACGATGATCAGTCCGGCGACCGCGCAAACCACCGCTAGTAATGCTGCCAATCCAGTCTCCTGCCCGGCATATTTTTCGATCTCCATCGCTCCTCCAATCCTCGCTCACCACGAAATAGATAATCAGCAATGCCTGTGCCATTCACCGCCTCGTCGGCTTGCGCGATCGCGTCGTTTTGATTTGACTGCGCTGGTATTCCTCTTGCGTATTTACGCTTCAGGGAGTGCTTATGAACCAAGACAAACTTTCACAAATAATCGAACAGTTAAAAAAAGAGCGTCGAACATTGGCGCACTCGATTGCGGAGAATGACGCGCGCTTCGAGGAAATCACCGACAGTCGAGAAACCGAACTGGAGGAACATGCTCAGGAGGAGCGCGACACACGTGTGCTAGAGCGCTTGGACGAGCGTCAACAAAGCCGCGTGCGCGACATTGATGAAGCGCTGAGTCGCATTGAGCGCGGCGATTACGAGGTTTGCACAAACTGCGGCGGACCGATCGACGAAAAGCGCCTACTCATCAACCATACAACGACGCTCTGCGTCGCGTGCGCAGGTAACGCGGAGGATTCACCAGGGGAAAGTGCAGACGACGAGGTTCCGACGGCGGCCGAATTGCCGCCCGATCTTGATGGACTCGATGACGCCGAACTATCCGAATACCTAATGACGCTGGTCCAAGAGGACGGCCAAGTCGATACCGAGGAGCTAATCCTCAAGGCGCGGAATGGTGTAATTTTCTTGGACGGCGCCGTGCCCAGCGAGGGAGAACATCAGGTACTCCTCAATGTGCTCACCGACGTAGCCGGAGTGCGCGAGATCGTCGATCATCTTGAAGTGGTCCGCCTGGCTTGGGAGCGCGAGGATCGCTCGCAGGCGGAAGCGGCGCAGGACGTGATGCCCGGCACTGTGCCGGCCCAGGAGCCCGAAGGCGGAACTGAAGATGTCGTTCTCAGCAATGAGGAGGGCATTCCGTACGAACCGCCGATCCATCCACCACCACCTCCGCACCGGGAGGATTAACGATATGGCCAGCAGCTTTAAAGCCGCCAGGTGAGACAACTCGGCGGCGGTAAATCCGCAGGCTGAAAGTATCATTGAATTAGTCCACTCGGCTGTCCCAGCATCGCGACAAGCAGTCCTTTCTCGTTGCGTAAATAAGACAGCGCCCTACGTTAGGTTCGCGCCGTACACTGGCGCGTACTTTGCTCCGTAAGTATTTGCTTATGAAAGCTCCTAAGCGTTTACGCAGATTCATCCGCCCGCCGGCCCGGCACACGATTCTCACTCCGGGTCGCAACTGCTGGAGAATCGATGCGGCCAGAGATACCGGCTTGCTGGTCGACGGGCGCGATTATTATCGGGCGTTCTACCATTCCGCGCGCCAGGCCGAACACTCTATTTTTATTTTTGGCTGGCAGTTTGATAGCAATGCGGCGTTGCTCCGCGGCGAGGACGCCGCCGAAGCGCAGGGAAAGATCACTCTGTTGGAGTTTCTCAACGAGCTCTGTGAAAGCAAGCCGACGCTGCGCATTTACATGCTCGCTTGGAATTACAGCATGCTCTACAGCCTCGACCGAGAATGGTTTCAAAACTGGTATTTTAATTGGAGCACCAACGATCGTCTGAAATTCTGTTACGACAGCAGTGATTCTTTTGACGCCTCGCACCATCAGAAATTTGTCGTGATTGACGGCGCCATTGGGTTTGTCGGCGGCATCGATCTGTGCGCCAGCCGTTGGGACGACCGCAGTCATCGGCTCGATAATCCCCTGCGCATCAATAGCGGTGGTGATTCTTACCGGACATTTCACGATATCCAGTCTTATCATACCGGGCCGGTTGTCCGGCATTTGGCAGAGCTGTTTCAGCAACGCTGGCGTTCGGTTTGCGGCGAGTGCATCGACTTAGTTCCCACGCCGCCGCAAAAGCGTCCTCTTCCCTTTAAGCCGAGTCTGCCTCTGGCCGCCCGGAAAGTAGCGATCTGCCGCACCGAGGTACCGAAACGGCGTAGCGCCGGTAAGCCAGTGTTGGAAATCCGCCAACTCTTCATCGATGCCATCGATGCCGCCGAGCGCTTGGTTTATATGGAGAATCAATATTGCAGCTCCGAGGCGCTGGCTGACGCGCTGATTCAACGCATGCGCCAACGACGCCGGCCGCGTCTGCAGATAGTCTTGATGATTGCCAAAGATGCTGAAGCGTTTCTTGAACAACTCTCCATCGGCATTGCCCAGAGCCGCATTATCCGGCGCTTAAAAGAGGCCGCCGCGGAATACGGCCATGATCTCGGTATTTACCATCCAGCTTCGATCGCAGCGGACGGCAGTGAAACCCCGACTTACATTCATTCGAAACTGCTTTTGATCGACGATCGTTTCCTCAGCGTCGGGTCGGCGAACATGAACAACCGCAGCATGGGCTACGACACTGAGCTAAATGTCGCCTGGGACGATCTACCGGGAAGCGCGCTCAGCGATTCGATACGCGCGGTCCGGGTCAACCTACTCGGCGAACACACCGGGCTCTGCGGCCAAGCTGACAATCGCCTCGGGAACGTCAGTGGACTGGTCGCTTATTTAAATGCGCTGGCGGATAGCGGGCGCAGTCGCCTGCGCCAGCATCCGGCGCGCAGCCCGACTGAGGAATATGGCTGGCTCACAACACTTTTCCCCAACGGTTTACCTTTCGACTCCGAGTTAGTCCATGAGGCGGAAGAACAGGCTGTCGAAGAGAGGCATGAATCTTTCATCACTAAAGGGATGGCGAGTCTCAACCGGCTCATTCGCAGCTGGTGCGCCCCGCGGGATTGCAATAGCGAAAATAGCCGAGCAAAAACCGCCTGACG
>Ga0307416_100001509_pt1 | contig 12691 bp, 9 predicted proteins | sample DK1Cmetagenome_2_FD_203821 | JGI IMG/M metagenome (GOLD analysis project Ga0307416, IMG submission 203821) | Maize rhizosphere microbial communities from greenhouse at UC Davis, California, United States - DK15-C-3 | ecosystem: Host-associated > Plants > Roots > Rhizosphere > Soil | place: USA...
GTCGAGCCCGACCATCTCGAGTGTTACGGCTCGATGGCGGCGCTGGAGGACGCGTTCGTAGAGTTTGCGAACCGGGCCAGGATTGCGGTGGTGAGTGCTGATGATCCCGGAGCCCGCGGGATTGCTTCGCGGCTGAGCACCCAACTTCTGCGCTTCGGGGTCGAACCGGAGGCAGACGTCCGGATCACCGATGTAGTCCAGCAGGCCGATCGCACCGAGGCACTGATTCGCTGGCGAGACGGCCGGTCGGTTGCTCTTCGGCTGCGGGTTCCTGGACTTCACAACCTGCGAAACGCCGTCGCTGCCCTGGCCGTGGTAGATGCATTGGGCGGGGCACTTCAACCGGCCGCCGCAGCGCTGTCCGAGTTTCAGGGAGTGGGCCGTCGGTTCGAGCGCCTGGGTGAGTTCGCGGGTGTCGCGGTGATCGACGACTATGCGCATCACCCCTCGGAGTTGGCCGCCACGCTGTCCGCGGCACGACAAGCATTTCCGGGGCGTCGACTCGTAGCCGTGTTTCAGCCGCATCTCTATTCCCGGACCATGGCTCATGGCCAGGCCATGGGCCAGGCGCTCGCAGCCGCCGATCTGGTCTTCGTGACGGAGATCTATCCAGCGCGGGAGCAGCCGATTGCCGGTGTGAGTGGCCGGCAGGTAGCCGATGCGGCGGAGCGAGCCGGCGCCAACGCGCGGTTCGAGCCGGCCCGTGCGGACGTAGGCAAGACGGTCTTTCAGGAGCTCAGGTCGGGTGACGTTGTCCTGACCCTCGGTGCCGGGGACATCACCCGCGTGGCTCCCGAGCTGGTACGTTGGCTCAGCGCCGCCTGACGCGCGGCGCGCTCCAGCGATCTTCTCTGCAGCGTGGGTTGCAGCTCCTTGGCGGCTTGCTCGGCCTGCTGCTGTTGTGGCAGGCTACTCCGACGATCCTCCGTCAGCTGGATTTCTTCCGGATCAGGCGGGTGGAAATCACCGGAGTTCAGTATCTTGCTCCAGCTACGATCCTCGGCGCGCTCGGACTGGATGCCCGGTCGAGTGTGTTCGATGATCTGCCGGCGGCGGGCCGAGGGCTGAGAGCTCTACCAGGTGTCCGGTCGGCCACTGTTCGGCGCCGACTTCCGGGAACTCTCGAGATCGTTATCGAAGAGGCAGTCCCGGTGGCGCTCGCACCACGAGGGCCGATCCTGGCTCCGGTGGATTCCAGTGGCCGTGTGCTCCCCTTCGACCCCGCTGTGGCGGCTCCGGATCTCCCGATCGCTGCGAGCGCCGACCGTGTCATTGCACGCGTCCTGGCAAGCGTCCGCGAGCACGATCCTATCTTGTTCGGTCAGATCGGAACGGCGCAGCGGGTACACAACGACATAGTGCTCGAGTGGAACGGGCGGCGGCTCTGGTTTGGGCCTGCGATCACGGGGGAGGATATACGAGCGGTGATGGCGGTGGCGCAGGACCTCGCCCGGCAAGGGCGGAACTTCCGGGAGCTCGACGGACGGTTCGCGGGTCAGGTAATCGTTCGCTGGGGAGGCGCATGAGCACCCCGCCGCAGCGACTGGTAGCCGCGCTGGATCTCGGGTCTACCAAGGTTGTGGCAGTGATTGGGGAGGTCACTGGCGAGGTCCGTGAGCCCGGGGCCAAGATTCTGGGTCTGGGTGTCGAGCGCAGCGGCGGCATTCGTCGGGGTGTGGTGCGCGATATCGAGGAAACCACCCGGGCTATCGAGCGCGCCATGAAGAGCGCGCAGCGGATGGCGGGGGTGGAGGTCGGCTCGATCTACTGTGGTCTGGCCGGAGAGCACGTCGCGGGACGCACCTCCCACGGGATGGTGTCCGTGACCGGTGACGAGATTCGCACCGGCGATGTTGCCCGGGTCAACGATATGGCCAGCAGCGTGAGCTTCGGCCGGGACCACGAGCTGCTGCACGCCATCCCCCAGGACTACCTGATCGACCAGCAGGGAGGCATCAGCGAGCCCATTGGCATGACGGGGTCGCGGCTGGAGGCCGAAGTCTACCTGGTGACGGTACTCTCGAGCGTCATTCAGAATCTGCGAAAGTGCGTGGAGCGGGCGGGGTACCAAGTGGCCGAGTTCGTGCTCGAGCCCCTCGCAGCATCGCTGGCGGTGCTCACCCCTGACGAGATCGAGCTTGGGTGCGCCATCGTGGAGCTGGGCGGCGGTTCGACCAATGTTTCGATCTTTCACAGCGGCAAGATCCGCCACACCGGTTCGCTGCCCTGTGCCGGAGGACACGTCACCGCCGACATCGTCCATGGACTTCAGGTTACGCAGCACGATGCGGAGCGATTGAAAGAGCGGTATGGCGCCGCGTTCGAGCCGCTGGTGCCGGAGAGCGATGTATTCGAGCTGCCCAGCACACCGGGACAGGGTGCCCGGAATGCGCAGCGCCGGATTCTCGCTCACATCATGCACATGCGGCTCCAGGAAGTGCTGGAGTACGCGCTCGACGAGATCACTCGGGCAGGGTATCATCAGCGCTTACCCGCAGGAGTCATCGTGACTGGTGGAGGGGCACTCGCCCCAGGCATCGTGGAGCTCGCACGTGAGGTCTTCGCGATGCCGGCGCGCTGTGGCGTGCCGGGCCAGCGCTTGCGCGGGCTGGCGGACAGCGTCGAATCACCCCGTATGGCGGTACCGGCCGGCCTGGTGCTCTATGGCGCCAGGCAGGTCGCTGCGAGTGGCGGGTTGGGAGCGGGGGGGCGGAAGTCACCGGCAGTGGAGAAAGTGCTTGCTCCAGTGAGACGGTGGCTCCAGGACTTCTTCTGAGTCGGGCTGAGGGGACATGACCATGATCTTTGAGCTGGAAGAAGGCGCGGCGCAGACCGCGCGGATGAAGGTGGTGGGCGTCGGTGGCGGCGGCGGCAATGCCGTCAATCGGATGATCGAGGACCAGCTGGGGGGCGTCGAGTTCATCTCGGTGAACACCGACTCGCAGGCCCTCGCGATGTCGAAGTCCGACATCAAAATCCAGATCGGACGCAAGCTGACCCGAGGTCTTGGCGCGGGTGCCCGGCCCGAGATCGGCCGCCAAGCCGTCGAGGAGAACCGGGACGAAGTGCTCCATGCGGTGCAGGGAGCCGATATGGTGTTCGTGACCTGCGGAATGGGTGGCGGTACCGGCACCGGTGCGGCACCCGTGGTCGCGCAGATGGCGCGAGAAGCCGGAGCCCTCACCGTCGGAATCGTCACCAAGCCTTTTCTGTTCGAGGGCCGCCGGCGCATGAAGCAGGCGGAGGGCGGAATCACCGAAATGCGCAACAACGTCGACACCATGATTGTGGTGCCGAACGAACGCCTGCTGGCTGTGGTGGGGAAGGGCATCCCGTTCCAGGAAGCGCTGAAGAAGGCCGATGAAGTCCTGCTCCATGCTACCCAGGGCATTGCCAGCCTGATCACCTCCACCGGGATCATCAACGTCGACTTTGCCGACGTCCGGACCGTCATGCAGAACGGCGGCGCGGCGTTGATGGGCACCGGCATTGGCCGGGGTGAGAACAGGGCCTTGGAGGCTGCCCAACAGGCGATCTCCAGTCCGCTCTTGGACAACATCTCCATTGCCGGCGCCATGGGAGTCCTGATCAATATCATCGGTGGCGACGACCTGACCCTGGGGGAGACCACCCAGATCAACGACATCATTCACGACGCCGTGGGTGACGACGCCGAGATCATCTTTGGGGCCGGCAACGACCCCGCCATGCACGGCGAGGTTCGAGTGACGGTGATCGCGACCGGGTTCGATCGGCCGGTGAGCATGGAGCAGCCGGTCGGTCGTGCTTCAGGAGCCGCCGGGGTCATCAACTTCCCATCCCACCGGCAGCGCCCGGCCACCCCGGCTCAGCCCTCCGCCCCGGTGATCACCCGGGTGCAACCCCGGATTCATCAGGCGCCACCCAGTCCGGCACCGACGGACGTGCCTGAAATGGAGATTCCCACGTTCATCCGTCGGCAGATGGACTGATGCGGAAGCTCGGGTTAGCGGCGGCAGCACTGGTGTTTGGGACCTCGGCATACTTCGGCCTGAGTGGCCGCTGGCCCTGGCACCGCTTGAGCGCCACACCAACTGCAGCTCCAGCCGTCCTGGTCCCGATACCTCCCACATTCAGCGAGACGCAGGACACCCTGCACCGAGGGGAGACATTGTCCGACCTGTTCGACCGGCACAACATCACCTTCGACTTCCAGCGCCTGGATCCGAACTTACTGCTCAACCCGCGGCGGGTCAGGGCAGGCCTGGTGTTCAATTTTCGACAACCGCTGGGCGACTCCACTCCCAATCACATTTCCGTGCGCACCTCGCCAGAGCAGCGCGTCGTGTTCACTCGGGTCTCCACCGGATGGGCCGCCGCCGCCGAACCGATCCGCTGGCAGACGGAGGAGACCCGAGTCGAAGGTGTCATCAACAACTCACTCTACGAAGCACTGGATGCCGGTGTGAGCGACGACCAGCTGGACAGCGCAAACCGGCAACGGCTGGCCTGGGATCTCGCTGATGTCTACGCCTGGCAGGTTGATTTTACCCGCGACATCCAGCCCGGTGACAGCTTCCGTGTGGTATTTGAGCGTCGGGTGTCGCAGGACGGGGAAGTCAGGGTCGGGAATGTCCTGGCCGGCGATCTCACCATGTCAGGCAAGCGGCTGACGGCATTTCGCTTTGGCGGCGTGTCGGGCGGAAGTCCGCTGTACTACGACGCCGAGGGCGGCTCGCTCCGTCGGGCGTTCCTCCGGGCGCCAGTCGAGTTCCGGCGGATCTCCTCCAACTTTGCCCGACGGCGCTTTCACCCGGTGCTCGGTCGGACACGGCGCCACGAGGGCACCGACTATTCGGCTACGCCGGGTACTCCGGTGATGGCGGCGGGAGACGGCATCGTCCTGCGGGCGGCCCGCGCGGGGGGATACGGCAACCTGATCGAGCTGCGGCATGTCAACGGGATTACCACGCGCTACGGTCATTTGCGGGGCTTTGCCCGGAACATCCGGCGTGGTGTCCGGGTCACGCAGGGGCAAGTCATCGGGTTCGTCGGCTCCACCGGCCTCGCAACCGGACCGCACCTGCATTACGAGTTCCGGGAGAACGGGATCGCCAAGGACTCGCGTCGAGTCACGCTGGGCAGCGGCACGCCCGTTGCCACGAAAGATCGGGACGCGTTTGAGCAGGAACGAGACCGCCTGCTCCTCCTGCTGGAGCAGCCGACACATAGCTCTCCCGAGACTTCCGCCCTCGCACGACAAGCCTCTGAAACCTCGAAGCGGTGGTTGCCGTAGCGCTCGATTAGTGCTGCTCCCATTGCTTGATAGCTGTTGCGGCCGCGTCGCTCACCCGAGCTCAGGGTACCGACGCGGCAAATCGTTTAGAACCCCGCGCTGATGCTCACCATCCTGGTTGTGGCCCTTCTCGCGCTGGGCCTCTCTGCTTTCACCTATCTCGGGGTCGAACGGTTGGGGCGCAGGGCCTGGGTTCCTCTCCTCTGCCGCGCCGTGGCCTGGACTGCGCTCGGACTGCTGGTGGCCGATCTCAGCTGCGCGGTCCGTTCGGTTCCGCCCCGGCCGCTCATCCTGCTCGACGCATCGCTGAGTATGAGCGCCCCCGGAGCGCACTGGCGCGAGGCCAGGGATTCGGCGCTGCGGTGGGGTGAGGTGCGCGAGTTCGGGGACGAGCGAGCCGGCACCGACAGCGTACCGACCCGTGGTCGCTCGCTGCTGGCCCCCTCGCTTCTCGCTGCGTCAGCCTCGGATCGCCCGATCGTCGTAGTCAGCGATGGCGAGATCGAGGATACCCGCGAGATCCCACCCGACATTCTTGCTCGCACCGGGGTTCGTCTGTTTCCGCGTGATCGCCAGGAGGACTGGGCTATCATCCGAGTCACCGGTCCCCGACGGGTCACCGCAGGCGACTCGATCGCGCTCGAGGTGCTGGTGCAGCCGCCCGCCCGCCGAAACCGCGACACGGTCACGGTCCAGGTTGCCACCGGAAACACTCGGCTGGCCCGGCGGATCGTGAGCCTCCGGGGTGAGACTGCCGGCCGGGGGCGCATTACCCTGTCCTCCGCCGGCCTTCGCCCCGGTGATCATGTGCTGCAAGTCTCCCTTCCGGTGAGCCGTGACTCCGAGCCGCGAACCGATGTGCGGCTTCATATCGTCACAGTCGCTCCGACTCCCGGGCTGGTGCTGCTGGCGGGGTCGGCGGATTGGGATAGCCGCTTTCTGTATCGAGTGATACGCGAGGTCAGTCAGCTGCCGGTCCGAGGGTTCGTTCGACTGGGCAATCGGTGGCGTTCGATGTCGGACCTTCGCGCCGTGGGGCCCGATCAAGTCCGGCGCGCGGCCCGGGCGGCCGACCTCCTGGTGCTCAAGGGCGACGTTGCTGATGTCTCAGGCGGGAGCCGGGCTCGGGGCAGGTGGATCTGGCCAAGTGGCGTAACCGATCCGGCGCAGCCGGGCGACTGGTATCTGCTCACTCACCCTAACTCACCGGTTTCGGGCGCGTTTCTGACCGGGCCGATCGACTCGTTTCCACCCGCCGTCGAGCTGACGCCTCTCGAGCCCGCTCCAAACTCCTGGGTAGCGCTGTCGGCTCAGCTCGGGCGTCGCGGCCTCCAGCGACCGGCCGTATTTGGAAGCCAGGCAGGTAAGGTCCGCCAGGTGACCGTTGCCGTGGATGGTCTCTGGCGCTGGGCCTTCCGTGGAGGCGCCAGCGAGCAGACGTATCGCTCCTGGGTTGCTGCAACCACCAGCTGGCTTCTGGGAGGCGCTGACTCGACGCAGGGACGAGCACGCCCGGTGCAGACAGTGGTGGCGAATGGGCGGCCGCTGGTCTTTCAGTGGGTCGGTGCCGGGCAGCCATCACCCCTGCCAATTGCCTGGTCGGGCGACACGGCGGGCCGGAGCGATACCCTCTACTTCGACGGTGATGGCCGAGCCATGGTGTGGCGCACTCCCGGATCCTATCAGTATCGGCTAGGCTCTGGAGGGCAGGGCACGGTTGCGGTAGAGGAGTACTCGGATGAGCTGCTGCCCCGGCCCATCACGCTCACTGCTCATGAGCCGCGGGCGAGTCGTTCCGCCTCGCGTTCCGCCGCCCGGGAATGGCTCTGGCTGTTCGCGCTTTGCATTCTCGGCTTCTCCGGCGAATGGCTCGCGCGGCGACGCCTTGGGCTGCGGTGACGTGATAGATTCCCCTCTTCTGCGTACCCGGACAAGCAACGGATGAAATACAACAGATTGGGGAGCTCGGATAAACCGAGCGTGTGGTCTCGCATCAAGCGCATTGCTCTCACCGATGTCGGTGCTCTCATGCGCGGGCTCAACGCCGACGATCTTCAGAACATGGAGCGAGTCTTGATCGAGGCCGACTTCGGGGTGACGGCGACGGTCGAGCTCACGCAAGCGTTGGAGGACGAGGTACGGCGCGGCAAGCTCAAGACCGAGGCGGATCTCAAACACTCGCTCCAGCGGCGGCTCGCCGATATGCTCCGTGCCGACGACAATCCGGGCAACATCCCTCACGCCGACCCGGGGCCCACGATTGTCTTGATCGTTGGCGTAAATGGAACGGGAAAGACCACGACTGCGGCGAAGCTCGCCTGGAGGCTGCAGCAGGAGGGCCGGAAGGTGTTGCTGGCCGCTGCTGATACCTACCGCGCGGGTGCCATCGCTCAGCTCCAGATCTGGGCCAACCGGCTGGGCATTCCCTGTGTTGCCGGCGCTCCCGGTGGTGATCCGGCCTCCGTGGCGTTCGATGCAATCGATGCAGCCAAGTCCCGCGGCTTCGACACGGTAATCGTCGATACGGCGGGCCGCCTCCACACCCAGGAGGGCCTCATGGAGGAGCTGCGCAAGATCACCCGCGTCATTGGGCGGAGGTTGCCCGGTGCTCCGCACGAGACGCTACTGGTGCTGGACGGAACCGTGGGCCAGAACGCCATCCAGCAAGGAAAGCTTTTTATGCAGGCGGTGGCCCCAACTGGGGTAGTGGTCACCAAGCTCGATGGCAGCGCTCGAGGCGGAGCCGTCACGGCGTTGCGCCGTGAGCTGGCGCTTCCCATCAGGTTCATCGGCCTCGGCGAGTCGGTCGAGGATCTCGAGCCCTTCGATCCGGAGCGGTTTGCCGAGAATCTCCTCGCCGAGGCCCCAGCCGTGGCGTCGTAGCTTCTCATGCCTGCCCGGACAGCCGCCGCGGGGGTTCGGCTGGACACACCGGTCCAGTTTCTGAAGGGTATCGGCGAGCGCCGCGCTGAAGCCCTGGCGCGGCTCGGTATCCGAACCGCCCGCGATCTCCTCTGGCATCTTCCGCACCGCTACATCGACGCCTCGACACTCACCCCACTGGCCAAGGCCGACATCGGGCAGGAGGTCGCCTGTATGGGCCGGGTCGTGGCCAAGGGGGTGCTCCCCACCCGTCGCGGGCTGCGAATTTTTCACGCCGTCCTTCGCGACGACAGCGGGTTGCTGGAGTGCGTGTGGCCGGGGCAGCCCTTCCTGGATCGCACCATTGCCGTGGGCCAGACCCTGCTGGTCTCCGGCCCGGTGCGATTCTACCATGGCCGGCAGATGGCGCCGCGGGAGTACGTAATCTTGGCCGACACCGACAGTGAGGGTGATCCGCTGTCGGGAGGAAAGGTTCTACCGGTGTACCCCGCCACCGAGGGTCTGAGTCACAAGGTCATTCGCTCGCTCATCGACCGGCACCTCGACGAGCTCATCCCGCTCTCCGACGACGTGCTCCCGTCGAACGCCCGGACCGGCCTCGCCTTGCCAGCTCTGGCCGAGGCTCTCCGGTCAGTCCACCGTCCCCGCTCACTGGAAGAGGCGGAACGCGGGCGTCGGCGATTGGCATTCGACGAGCTGTTTGATCTCCAATTGATGCTGATCCGGGCTCGCGCAGTTGCCAAGCGCCGCCGGAGTGGCGTGGCCTTCAGCCTGAAACGCGACTTGACCACCCGGCTCAAGGAAAGTTTGCCCTGGGAGCTGACCGGGGACCAGAACTCTGCGATCCGGGAAATCACCGCTGATATGACCTCACCGGATCGCATGCACCGTTTGCTCATGGGCGACGTGGGCACGGGCAAAACGGTCGTGGCCCTCTTTGCAATGCTGCTGGCCTTGGAAAACGATTACCAGGCTGCGTTAATGGCGCCCACCGAGCTGCTGGCGGAGCAGCACGGCGTCACCCTCGAACGGCTGCTCGAGCCGCTCCAGCTCAGGCCTGAGTTGTTGTTGGGGCGCCAGTCTCCCGCCGAAAAGACGGCGGTACGGAAACGCCTGGCCACCGGCCAGGCTCGGCTCGCGATCGGCACCCACGCGCTGCTTCAGGAAGGTGTGTCCTTTCGCCGGCTGGGCCTGGTGGTGATCGACGAGCAGCACCGCTTCGGCGTCGAGCAGCGCGCTGCGCTGATCGGGAAGGGAGTTGCGCCCGACGTGCTGCTGCTTACCGCGACGCCCATCCCGCGTTCGTTGGCTTTGACGCTATATGGCGATCTGGACGTCTCCACTCTGCGGGAGCGCCCCCCCGGCCGGGGACTGGTGCGGACAGCGGTTCGACACCGGAATCAGCGGGAGCCGGTGTTCGATTTCGTCCGGGGCGAATGCTTGAAGGGCCGGCAGGCCTATGTCGTGCTGCCGGTGATCGAGGAGTCCGAACGCGCGGATCTCCGTGCCGCCACCACTATGGTACAGACCCTGGCTGCTCGCTGGCCGGAGCTCACAGTCGATCTGGTCCACGGCCGACTCAAGGCTGAAGAACGCGACGAGGTGATGCGCCGCTTCCGCCGGGGTGAGGTGCACGTCCTGGTGGCTACGACCGTGATTGAAGTGGGAATCGACGTCCCCAATGCAACGATCATGGTGATCGAGCACCCGGATCGTTTCGGGCTCGCGCAGCTCCATCAATTGCGAGGGCGCATTGGGCGAGGGGCCGAGGAGAGCTACTGTATCCTGCTGGTGGACGGGCCCTCACCCGATCGGCTGCAGGGATTTGCCAAGACGCTCGATGGGTTCAAGATCGCGGAGCTGGATCTGGCGGAACGAGGAATGGGCGACCTCATCGGGGCGAGACAGTCCGGCGGCTTCGAGGTGCGGCACGCGAGACTGCCGGAGGACGCGGATCTCTTGACCCTGGCCCGAGAGCTGGCAACCGGCATCATCGAGGCCGACCCGATGCTGCAGCGAAGGGAGAATCAGCGGTTGCGAGAACGAGCTGTGGGGCGCTATCCCCGCGCGGTCGAGTTGTTCCGGGTCGGGTAAAGCATTCTAGAAACCGAAGCGGAGTCCCAGGCCAGTCGAACCTCGTAAGCTCCGAACCTCGGGCTCGAAGGGAATGTTGTCCGGCCTCCCCTTGGGACGGGTGAGCTCCCAGACAAAAAGGACCGCGGCCCCGGCTAACGCCGTCTCTCCGCCAATCAACCAGCCTCGGGCGATTCGGTCGTACCGAAGCGAGCTCTGATAGAACCCCTCGATCTCTGGATCCAGGTAGCTGCCACTCGGCCCCAGGATGCAACGAGAGTTTGTGGCCAGACAGCGAGACTCGAGCTCATCGAAGGCGTCTTCAGCTCGATTGTGAGCGCGGATCGCGAAGTAGTTCATCCCGGCTGAGCCCGCGACCAGAATCCACTTGCCATACTTTACCAGCGGGCTCAAGCCTTGGGCCTCCGCGCGGCCGCTTAGGAAGATCGTGAGCAGGGCAACCGCCCAGAGCCGGGTCATCGACGGAACCGGTGGAGATCGCCGTTCCCGCCCAGCGCGAGAACGCCATCGTTCAGCGGCACCGGCCCGAGCTCTACCGGACGCCAGACCCGCACTCTCCAGATCTCCGTACCGTCTGTGCGAAGTGCCCGAATAATACCGTCCGCCCCGCCCAGCAGGATCTGGTTGCTGGCAATCGTCACCGGGCTCGTTACCGGCCACCTCAATCGCACGAGGGTCTTGAGCGCAGGCTCACTCCCTAGCTCCAGTCGGTAGATGGTTCCGGCCCGGCTGGCCAGGTAGAGCGTATCACCTGATGCAGCGGGTGCTCCGAGTACTGGCGCATCCACCTGCAAGCGCCAGTTGAGCCGCAGGTCTTCTGGATTAATCGAGACCACAAGAGAGTCCGTGGTGCCCGCGATGAGCGCGCGTCCATGCGGCAGCCAGGACGACACGACGGTCCCAGGGGATGCAACCCGATGGGTCACCTTTCCGTCGGCAATCAGCAGGCGATACAGGGAATCCGTCGTCGCAACGAGCGCTCCCCGATTCCCGGTGGGGACCGCTGCCGTCCGGGCTACTCCGATTCTCCGGCGCCACTGGATCTTGCCGCGCGCGGGCTCGAGGCCCAGCACCTCGCCCTGCTGGGTCAAGGCCACCAGCATACCGCTGATCAAGGCCAGTGGAGCGCCGATCGGTGGTGTGGAGGTCCGCCAGATCTGCTTGCCGTTGGAGCGCCGAAGAGCGTAGATCCTCCCCTGCGGCCGTGAGCTCGCGGCGTACACGGTGTCTCCACTGACCAGGACGCCGCCCACGATCATGCCGGGCAGGCGGGAAGACCACCGCACATCTCCGTTGGCCAGGTCGACCGCATAGACCTTCCGGTCGATGCTGCCGCCATACAGCATGTTTCCCTCGAGTCCGACCGGCTCAGTGAATCGACGACCCGCCCGGGCCGTCCACACCGGCGTAGGAGCATCGCCCGCCAGACCGGCCGCCACCGGCGCCGGCGGCGGTCGGAAGTTCACGCAGCCCGCGTTGACGCCTCCCAAGAGCAGCGCTAGACTCAACGCTCCTCGATGCCGGCCCATTCTCCCTCCGGACACAGCATGGCGGTCGTGAATATCAGCGCGCTGGGCGCGCACGTGGGCGATACGGTCACCATCAACGGCTGGGTGGTGACCACCCGCTCCAGTGGCAAGATCGCCTTCGTGGTGGTGCGAGACGGGTCGGGCTACGTCCAAGGGGTTCTTTCCAAGAAAGAGGTGCCTGAAGCCACCTGGGCGACGTTTCCCGCGCTGACGCAGGAGACCAGTGTGTCCCTGACGGGAACCGTGCGGGCGGAGCCCCGCTCGCCCGGAGGTCATGAGCTGGCGGTTCAGTCCATCGACCTGCTCGGCCCGAGCCCGGAATACCCGATCAGTCCCAAAGAGCATGGGACGACTTTCCTCTTCGAGCATAGACATCTGTGGCTCCGGAGCCGCCGGCAGGCCGCGATTGCCCGGGTCCGCCATGAGGTGGTGCAGGCCATCCGGGATTTCTTCTACCAGCGCGACTTTGTCCTGGTTGATACGCCCATTCTCACCGGGGCCATCGGGGAAGAAGCGGGCAACCTCTTTGCCACCGAATACTTCGATCTGGGAAAGGCGTATCTGGCCCAGACCGGGCAGCTCTACGTCGAGGCCGCTGCCGCAGCCCTGGGTAAGGTGTACTGCTTTGGACCGACCTTCCGGGCGGAGAAGTCGAAGACCAGGCGACATCTGACGGAGTTCTGGATGGTGGAGCCCGAGGTCGCGTTCAACGATTCCGACGGGAACATGCGGCTGCAGGAGGAGCTGGTAAGCGCGGTGGTGAGCCGTACTCTGGAGCGAGGGCAGGAGCAACTGAAGGAGCTCGAGCGAGACCTCGCCCCCCTCGAACGGGTACAGGCGCCCTTTCCCCGAATCTCCTACACCGAGGCGGTCGCCCGACTCAACACGCTGGGCTCGGATGTAACCTGGG
>Ga0307416_100001510_pt1 | contig 12690 bp, 10 predicted proteins | sample DK1Cmetagenome_2_FD_203821 | JGI IMG/M metagenome (GOLD analysis project Ga0307416, IMG submission 203821) | Maize rhizosphere microbial communities from greenhouse at UC Davis, California, United States - DK15-C-3 | ecosystem: Host-associated > Plants > Roots > Rhizosphere > Soil | place...
CTTGAGGAAGATCGGCCCAAGCTCGGACATCAGGTAATCGTAGGCCTCCCCATGCGCCGCATGTACTGCAATGGAGCAGCTGTCACGCTTGTAGAAAGGGCTAAGCCAGGCGTCGTCACCCTTCACAAAGCGAAACTCCATGGGGAAGAACACTTCATTGCGCGTCTCCAGCTTGACGATCACCTCCCGCACGCAGGCAATGCCCGCCTCGCGCGGCACATGGAATTCCGTCTCATTAAAGCGCGTCGGGCGCACGGTGGAGAGCAGCTTCCACGAGCGATTTTTGGCTTCCTCGGTCAGATCCGGATCGATCAGCTTGCCAGCCGTCCAGCGGCGCAAGTCGGGGAACCTGCCGAGCCAGTCGCGCAGCATGCGCAGGTCTTCCAGCATCTCTTCATCCTGCGAATGCGGAACCAGCACGTCGCTGCCCTTGTACTCGTCATGCGCAATGGCGGCCGCGTAACCGGTAAAGGGCAGGTAGTAGAACTCAAAGTGCCGATGCTTACGCGCCAGTTCGCCAGCCTGCTCCAACATTTCCCCCAAGGGCCGCAACCACACCTTGCGATGCAGGCTGAATGACGGAACGACCCTTACGGTCGCCTGCGTGATTACGCCCAGGCTACCGAGGGAAACGCGCGCCGCCGCCATCTGGTCTGGATGACGCTCCTGGTCCCACTCCACCACCTCGCCCTGCGGCGTGACCAGGCGCAGCGCCGTCACGTCCGCATGCATGGCCTGGATAGTGGCGCCGGTACCGTGCGTGCCCGTGCTGATGGCGCCCGCAAGAGACTGCATGTCGATATCCGGCAGGTTACGCAAAGCCATCCCCATGGAGTCCAGCTGCCGCGACACCATCGCGAGGCGAGTACCTGCGCGCAGCGTAGCCGTCATGGCGGCCTTGTCATGCGACAGCAGGCCATGCATTCGCTCAAGCGAAACGAGTGTGCCGTTGGTCGGCACCAGGGGAGTAAAGGAGTGGCCCGCGCCAACACAGCGCACCGTGCCGCGGGCATTGCGCAGCAGGTCAGCCAGCGCCTTTTCGTCGGCCGGGGTAGCGAGCGACTGGGCCTGGCACTGCTGCGCCTCCGACCAGTTCTTCCAGCGGAAGGTGCGGGGCTGCGCCTGCGCGCCTTGCGCACGAACCGCAAGCAAGCCCGCCGCCGCAGCCGTGGCGCCGGCTTTCAGGAAAAGTCGACGCTGCTTCATGTTCCGCTCCTTGCCATGAAGAGGGTGAGGGCGCGCAGGTCGTCCGCGCTGCAGTCATTGCATTGGCCCATGGCCGGCATGGCGTTGAAGCCATCGCTCGCATGCCGCACCAGTTGTTCGACGCCCTTGTCCATGCGCGACTTCCAGTGCGGCGCAAAACCCGCCAGCGGCGCCCCGCTACCGTTCACTGAATGGCAAGCCATGCACGAACGCTCGTAGCGCTCCGCCAGCTGCGCATTGGCGGGCCGGGAAGTCTCGGCCCATCTCAGGTCAGTTGCACCCGGCTCCTCTTTGGCAGCAGAACAGGAACACAGGCCCGCCAGCACCATAACCACACCCAACAACGCTCGCATCGACTCCCCTTCTTCAAGTGGGACAACGTCAAACGAGGATAACGACGAACTTAGAAAAAAACAACGTTTTTCATTTGCCGACACGGGCGCGTTGCCGAAAAAACTACAGGGTTAAGGTTTGAAGCGGTGAAGGATGCCAGCCAGAAGTACGTCGATCAACGCATCCAAATGGCGATTGAATTCGTCGTGTTCGAACCAAGGCTCGCCATCCCCGAACACCAGGCGCAGCGACACCATGCCGTGCAGGCCTTCCCAGAAGATCTGGGCAATGGCCTCTGATTGTCCCAGCGGAACCTGCCCGGTAGCGGCCAAGTCAACGAAAAGTTGGCAGGCAAACGCATATGGGTCCTGCGCCAAATTGCCGTGTTCAACGCGTGAGCTTTCCACCGGAGCGTGCGGCCGACGCTCCATGAAGACCAGCGCGTACTGGTCGGGATGGCGCATGCCGAAGGTCACATACGCCCGGCCAACGCGACGGATGTTTTCCAGCAGCGGCAACTCAGCGTTCATGGCATTGCGCATCGCCTTGACAAGGTCGAGCAGGTCGCTGTCCATCGCTTGAGTGATCAGCGTGGCCTTGTTTTGGAACAGGTTGTAGACCACGGTCGTTGAGAAACCAGCCTTCTCCGCGACTTTACGCAGGGTAATCTCACGAGCACCGCCGGACTTTATTAAAGCACGGACAGCCTTGAGAATATCTTTGCGACGTTGCTCGGATTCCCGCAGTTTGCGCTGTTCTACGCTGCTCGATTTGTTCATGCAATAAGTTTCCGGATTCAGGCGTTCGCGAGCGAGCCTAACATGCCTGGAGAGAACTGATCAATCTCATGGGTGTGAAATGAGAATTTGATGGGAAAGGTCAGGCACAGATGTATAGCTCACAGACGGTAATTCTCTTTTGTTTACTTTGGGTAATTTGTTGATAAAATAACAGCCAACTAAAAGTAGCGTTGGAGTAAATGTTGGCCGACGATCAATCATCAGTAGATATCCCCTCTTTCGCGATCAATCGGCTGTACAGCCGATCAAAAGAGATTACCGGCAAGTTTGGCGGTAGCGCCCAGAGCGGAATAGCACCCTCTCGGCGCGTGCCTGCTGTGTTTATTTTCACCGGAGATACCGGTGCAGAGTTCGGTTACGAAGATACTTTCGATGTAGAGGGGTGCTTCCTATACACGGGGGAAGGCCAGGCAGGCGATATGCAAATGACGCGTGGGAACGCAGCAATTGCGTCACACGCGTCGGATGGCCGGGCTCTTCACCTGTTTGAGTCTCAAGGAAAAGGACGACCCTGTTTGTATAAGGGAGAGTTTGCCTATGCTGCGCACTTTTTCGGACGTGGCCCCGATAAGAACAAGCAAAACAGGAAGACGATCATATTTAGGCTCATCCCTGTATCGCGGCTGGTGCAACTCGAGCAAGAGCCTAATGAGCTGCGAATCGCAGAAGCCCCAAGCACGTATTTGGCACCGACGCTTGAGCAACTTCGTAGCCGGGCGATCGATGCGTGTAAGCGTACAGTGGAAGGTGGCGCGCCAAAGGAGGCGATTCGAGCTGTTTACGCTAGGGCAGTTGAGGTGAAGCAGTATGTTCTCGCGCGAGCTGACGGGAAATGTGAACTTTGTCTAGTTCCTGCTTCGTTTAAGCGTAAAAGCGACGGTACGCCTTATCTTGAGCCGCACCACATCAACCGGTTGTCTGATGGCGGGCTGGATCATCCCGACTTTGTCGGTGCCATTTGCCCGAATTGCCATCGACACATTCACTTTGGTATTGATGGCAGCGAGCGAAACGAGCAGTTGAGAAAAAATGTCCAGCAAGCTGAGTCAGGCTTTGGGCGCAGCAAGCTTGCCCAGTAGAGGCTTAGTTTCCACAGGAACTAATCGTCACTGCAGACGGATGGCAGTGTCAAATATCCAGGTTCGGCGTATTTCGATTACGTCATACTGACGTGCAAGGGCCGGAGGAAAGGCGCCATAAGGCGCTTGGCCAGTCACCACTTTCCGGATCGCTTCGTCGATAGCTGGGATGCCGCTTGAGACTACAAAAGTAACTTTCTCTACCGAGCCATCGGCACGGACAGCAACCGTCACCATCGGTGGAACGTGGCGCTGCTTCACCACTTCGCGTAACGAGTCGAACGCCATATTCAATTCGAACTTCTTGCCCATGGCCTCCGCATATTGAATAAGTTCGGCATTTGGATCAGCACGGCCAAATAGCCATCCTCTGCGCAGGCCGCTTACGGTGGGCAGCAGCGAGCGTGACGGATTCATTAGCGCTGCATCACGCTGGGCTGCTTCTTCGTTGAGTTGTCTGCCGATTGCGCGCAGGCGCTCTTCGCGTTCTGCTTCTCGCTTGGCCTTTTCAAGCTGCGCCTGCTCAATTTTTGCCTGCTCCAAGCGCGCTGCCTCTTGCTTAGCGGCCTCCTGGCGCCCGGCTTCCTGCTGCGTCTGGCGCGCTGCTTCCAGCTGCGCTTGCTTTGCCTGTTCCAGGCGTGCCGCTTCCTTGCGTTCGGTTTCCAAGCGCGCGGCTTGGGCGCGCTCCAATTCTTGGCGAGCTGCATCCTGTCGCGCCTTGTCGGCGAGTCTGGCCTGTTCTTGTTGCAACGCTTCTCGGCGCAAAGTCTCTTGGCGGGCGAGTTCCTGGCGCTCGGTTTCCCGTCTCGCGGCCTCGGCCTTGGCGGTTTGTTCCGCACGTGCAGCCGCTTGCCGAATTTGTTCTTGCCGCGCGTTCTCTTCCTGCCTCGCCTGTTCTTGGCGCAGGGACTCTCGCCGCAGGTTCTCCTGGCGGGCTAACTCTTGGCGCTCTGATTCCAGACGTGCGGACTCGATCCTTGCAGCCTGTTCGGCGCGGGCGGCTTCCACCCTTATCTGATCCTGGCGCGTCGCTACTTGCTGCGCTTCTGCGATCAGTTCGGACTGGCGGAGTTTTTCCGCGACCTGCTTTTCTTGCTCTAGCCTGGCTTGTTCGAGAGCTCGCTCACGGACTTCCGGTTCAGGCTGCTTTTGCGTTGCATCGGACACGGTGGGCAGGACAACCGGCGGTGCGGCCGGGGCGGTCGGCAGGGGAATGTCTGGCCTCTTCGCCGCCGGCATGACCGGTTCTGGCGAAGGCGCCGGAACAGGTGACGGAGTCGATGCCGCCGCTGGCGGCGTGGGCGCCGTAGGACGTGACATAGTCGCCGATGGCAGGTTGCTTGAAATGGCGGGCTTGTCGATAGCCGGAAGCGCAACTGGTGGTGCAATTGGCAGCGGGATGTCCGGAGGCGCTGGTGGAAGCGTCGACGCCGGCGCAGCGGGCTGTGATGGCAGCAGCAAGACCTGCAAATCATTGGCGCCCAGGCGCCGTTCTTGCCAGGGCAATTTGAAGGCAGGCAGCCCGAACGTCTGTCCACCAAGGGTAATGCTCAACAGCAGCGCGTGCAGGATGGCGGAGATCACCACGGCGGTACTTAACCGCCATGGCTCGCGCTGGAAACTATTGGATTTGCCGATGATGAATGTTGAGGACATCAGCTAAGACTAGCACAAAGGCAGGGTCTATTGACCAACAAGCAACTACCAAGCGCAATTTGCAACACGTTGGCTTAGTTATAGGGAAATGCCGCGGCCCTACCCATGCGTTGCCGTTAGAAGCGTGGATATCAGGGCGCAACCACATGCCCCGCGATGGCCTTGCAAAGCGACCTTGCGTCCGCCGATCAAATAGGTGGCGGCACCTTCGATTATCGAATTCACGCCATGCCCAGGTATTGGGCAAAAAACGGCATCGCCCACGCGAGCAATGCCAATACCGCCAATAGTGTGGGTAGCCGAAGAGGTGATGACTTTGCCCCCATGCGAAGTGGGGTCGCCAAGACGGACAATAGGTAGTGCCATTAAAAGTACCTTTCCCAACTTTACACGTTATTATTTGAGGAAATTATCAAGTTGCTTGAAGGCTCTCTCTTTCGCTGCCGAATCTTCGTTATGCAAATCTCGGTAGATGCTCAGATACTTAATCGGCTCCACCGATTCCTCCGTTACGCCATAGCATGCCAAGAGCTTGTCGACGGCATGTATTCGTGGCAGTTGCACGGTTTCTGTACGAATCATGCCTTGGAGACCCGCTTTTAGTTCTGCGGTAAGAACAGCTGGAGCAAAATAGACAGCTTTCGCTCGCAGCCGCGGGTCTGGGTCGTTCAAAAAATGAACGAAAACCGATATCAAATTGCTGTCGCTTTGTTCTTGGTAGAGGTTCCATGCGGCGGAAATTTGCGCTTCGCCGCTTAGGCTATCATTCTTCAACAACTGCTTAATGGTGGCCACCGCGCGGAGGGGGGCCGCCCGGAAGAGACCATTGACGCTTTCTTCGGTTCCATTTGCGCCAACACGCTTCAGCAGATAGTTGAAGGCGCTCCCTCTTTCTTCTTCGGTCATCGCAGTGAAGTAGCTTTCGCTCAGGCCATCCAAGCGCTCCTTATTGTGCATTGAGAAGAAGTCGAGAAAATTCTGATATGCGTTCATTTGCTTTGGTATCTGTCGACACCTTCGAGTACCATGGAAAAGCTCAGACGGTGCTTAAGTGAATTAGTTTAGTTCGCTAAAGTTCAGTTCGTAGCCCTCCATCTTCTTCAAAGCTCGTAATTTGATATCAGTATTGTCGCTACGTAATTCACTGGCGAGCCGGCCGTAGCTTACCTTTTCCGTTTCGGTAGCATGCGGAACTTTCAAAGCGGACATTAGTTCTGATGCCGCTCTTGCGACTGCGTCGTCATTAACCTCGGTCAAGATGACCTGTTTAAAAAAGGCGGTAGTCGCTCTGTTTTGCGGTGTTCGGCCCACAGCAGAGACTACGCGCGGTTTCAATCTGTTGGTGTAGTTCGGGTAGTCATCGATCATATGACTCTGATAAGTCAATTCGCCAGAAAGTCGAACCAATTCTTCTTGGATCAGGTAAGTATGCGCGTAGCCATCTTTTCGCAGCCTGGCTTCCTCCTCCATTAGGACTGGTATCGCTTTTTGGGGATTGACGAAAACGAGCCACTCCGCCGAGAACGGGAGCTCATTCAGCAATAGTCCGAATACCGTTTCTTTCTCCCGATCATCCAGCCCAGTGAAAGCAGCTCGGCTATAACCGTCGGCCTTTTCACTGCCGGTCATCTTGTACTGTCTCATGAACTCATCGAATGCAACAGTCATGCTATTTCGCTCCAAATATTTTCTTAGCTGCGTCGCTATTGGGTTCTAGCTTCATTGTATCAAGTATGTTGCCTGCCCCATCCATGCTGAAAATGTTAATGGAGGTGACTTGGCGTTCAGCCACGATTGTCGGCCATTCACTGCCCCGCCACGTTGGGCCACCGGCGGGGAACTTCTTGAAATCTTGGATAACATCGATTTCGCCAACGGCATCCTTCGAATATTTGGCGGAAACTTCACCCCACAAATCCCAACCATGAGGCCCCATGTCTTTTGCATCCCAAGAAAAGGTATTGTTCAGATCGTCCCATCCATCGATTACCTTCCCCCCGGACGTCTGTTCTAATATCGTTTTGCCCTTTTCGGTCGCTATTTTTCCGGCGAGCTCCTTGTTTCCAGACCAGAACATTTTTTCCCTATCAGATGTTACGTCTAGTCTTTCGATGATCGCCGCCATCGCTGCTTCCTTTTCTGCGGGAGTCTTCGCGTTCTTGGCGGCGTCCACATGAGGCTGCAAGATCGCTCGTGCTTCAGAAATTTTGCCTTCTTTTGACAGCTTCGTAATTTGTTCCCGATCCGCTGCCACTGCGGCGTCTGCTACAGCTTGTTTTTTTCCGTTCGCTCCCGGATCAGGTGGGTTGACCGGATCAGGGTTATCTTTTGGAGGCGTTTTAGGCTTGCCTTTTGGCGGAGGCTTCGGCTTTGCCGCTGGCGTTGTTGGCACTACAGCCGGAGGTAATTTATCGTCGGCCTTGGGCATCGATTTGCCAGGTGTATCTTTGACCCGCTGTACCGGAGGAGCCGCGGCAACCACCTTGTCGGCCTGTACGCCACCTGCGACTGTATGAGCCTCTTTCGGTGCGGTCTGCGCCAGCACTTTCGCAAGCCTTGCATCAAGTTCCGCAAGGGCTTTTGGCACGTGCTTCAATGCGTCTTGCTGTACGGCGTAGAACTTCTTCTCCCATTCTGCCAGTTTGATAATCGTGGCTTTGACCGCATCGAAGTACGTCAGGCTTTCGAGGTGCGCACGCAGCGACTTCACGATATCCACGAGCTTCCCTGAAATCTTGTGCAGGGCCTGGATCAGTGGTTTCTCGTATTTGGCGAAGTTGACTGCACGCAGGAATTTGAGGATGTCGCCTTTGATGAATTTTTGCAGGAACTGCACCAGCTCCACCAGCTTTGAGGCTTCCTTGATCAGCAACAGCATCACAGCGCGCAGTGCGGCGCCGAGCTCCGAGCCTGCGATGCCGCCGACAATCGCGCCAACACCTGCTGCCGCCAAGCCGCCTGCAGCCATTGCTAGTGGCAGGGCAATGACAATCAGGCAGGCACTGAGTAACACCCACTCCATGAGCTCTTCGCGCTTCTCCGGATGGTTGGCCAACCGGAGAATGACCGCGACCGCGTCGCGTGCGCTCGTGACGATGACTACCCCAGGGATGAAGCTGACCAGCATATCGGCAACGATCGCGGACAGGGGGCGCTTGTCGGCAAACTCGCCAAAGAACACGGACTTGAGCCAATCCATGCCGCCGACGACCTGTCCCCAGGCATCGTCCAGAATCGTGTTTTGCTCCGGCGCTTGCTGGGTCATGCCTTGCCTTTCGCCGGCGCGTTAAGCGGCGCCCAGTTCAGCAGTTCGTTCACGTCGTCGTCCATTTCGGTGCTGACCATGGAACTCGCCTGCAGCGGTTTGTAGTCGTATTCGATCTTTGCGGTGGCGCCAGCTGGCAGGCCGCTGATGCGAGCAATGCCCAGGGCATCGAGCATGCCCTTGCGTACGCTGCCATCACTTAATGTGGCCTTGTATGCAGCGCCCGCCAGCGGCGCGCCCCAATCGGTGAGATGGCGGAACTCCAGGTCGGTCTTTTCCAATTCTGGTTTCGGGACGTGCGGCATCACATATGGCTTGGTTGTGGGGCCCGGCATCTCATGCATCGACGCTTTCGCTGTCCACTTGCCGGACGTACCGTTGCTGATGCCGGATGCGTCGATCTTGATGAACGAGCCGCCGGCGGAAATCATGACTTCTTCCTTAGCATGAATCTCGATGCGCGCAGTTGTCGAAAGCAGGCGCACCACTTTCTCCGCGATCAGATCGAGGTCGCTGCTTTGCGCCTGGATTTCGACTTTGCCTTTTGCCGCAAACAATTTGATGCCTGCATTGAAGGCGAAGAGGCTAATCTTTTCGGCGACGCTGGCGAGCAAGCTTTTTCCGACGGCGACATTAGTGTCCTGGCCGGATGACAGTGTCACTTCCGCGCCCGCATGCACATGTGTGCCTTTCGGGGTGGCCAGGCCAATACCGGCCGGCGACGCTGCCAGCAGGACCGGTTCCTTGAATCGATTGGCGTTGCCCTGGCCATCGCCTTCGTACCGGTCTACTGTGGCATCTATGAAGTGCTTGAGGGCATCCTGTCCCGCAAGTGCCTCCGCGCCCGCTTTGGACGCCGTATCGGAAAGGCTTTTGGTAAGCGATGCGCCAGCCTTAAGCTGGCTGGTGGCTTCCGTTGCATCGAGTTGCGTACCTTGCGGACCAGGGCGACCAAAGGTGCTGAGGTACAGCCCCTTATGGGTGACAATCGCGCCGAAATCATCGGTACTTAGCGCAAAGCCTGAACCGTAGAAGTTGCTTCTTTTATTGCCACTCTGGGTGACCAGGTAGCCGAGGTTCAGTTGTGCATGCGTATTGGTGCTATAGAGCTGCACCCTGTTTTGTTGGCTCGTGTCGTCAAGCACCAGCTGGTTGAAACCATTGCCTTTGAATTCCTTGGACTTGTAGCCGGAGAGCTTACCGTCCGTGTGCCAGTTGGGTGCCTGATCTTCGTTGTACAGTCGCCCGGTGATTACAGGACGGTCGGCATCGCCATCAAGGAAGGTGACGATAACCTCCTGGCCGATGCGAGGCACGTTCAGCGCGCCCCAGCCTTGCCCTGCGTTGGGATAACTGACACGCACCCAGCACGACGCACACTCATCGCCCGGATTTTGACGGTCCCAGCGGAACTGGACTTTGACCCGATTCAGGTAGTCCGTATAGACCTCTTCGTTTGCCGGGCCAACGACTACCGCAGTCTGCGGATGCAGCGTGGGCTTGGCGTGGTTGAACGGGGCGCGAAATGGCACTTTCCGGCGTTGGACTTCCATGCGGTTCAAACAATGGCCGGTGCGTGCGCTGGTTGCCTGTGCACCGGTGTTCGCATGGGCGCGGCCCATCGCGACTTTGGACGCTTCCAGTTGTGGGGCCAGGCTGCCTGGAAAGTCTTTTACCTTATTCGACAACGGCAGATTGTTCTCAATGCACCATTCGACTGCAATGACAACGAACTGGCGATCATCTGCTGACTCATGCTGGTGTGCGGGATGCTGTTCGAATGTGAACCATGCGCCGACAGGCAGGGAGCGCACGCCGGAAACGGACGAAAACCGTTTCATGGTCGATTCCGCTTGCTCTACCCGGAGCAGCGCTTTCTTGTCGCCTTGTTCCTGATTCGAATAAGTGTATGCGCCGGTGTATTCGTAGATCTCCAATTGGCCGGGCAAGTTGCCGTGCGCCGCGTCGACCACGTTGCTACCTTGCTTGGACAAGGCCGCCGATTTGTAATCGTGGGTTCGGGATATAAATTTGCTCGGGCCCAGGCTTCGGCCGGCTCCCCAATGCACAATCTTGTGCAGTTCATCGTCGGTCCCTGCACCGTGGAAGTAGATGCTTTCTTGGGCAATCGGTTTCAGTTGATCGTTGTTGTCAGTAATGACCAGCAGGTGACCAGAACCGTCCTGCCTTTGCTCGTGATAACAGTACCAGCCTTCCTCTTCCATTAATCGCTGGACGAAGTGCCAATCTGTTTCATATTGCGTGCAGTAAGAACGCTGGAATGCAGGTTCACGCAACTCAAAGCGGAAGTTGCCCTGGGCCTGCGGATGGCAGTTGAACACGTCGCAGAGGATATCGTTAGCGGATTTGTCCTGCCAGATCCTGGCGTCTTTGCGAAAATTCAGGAAGTGCAACCAAGGTGCGAACGACAGTTGGCAGTATGTGAATTGCCCATCGCTGCCCAAGCGTTTTGCCTTGTGTACATACCCGTGAACTGGCAGGTAGCTCTGGTTTGCCTGCTGTATCCAAAGAGTGACGGGCTGCGCAATGAACTTCTTCAACTCAATGTCGTCGCGCCCGGACAGGCAGTCAACGGTGTATTCGTAACCCCTGCCAAGCTCCTCATGGGCGTGAACGCGCTGCGGAAGCAGGATATCCGGACCTAGGGAAGTGACTAACTGGACGAGGCGGTTTTGTTGGCCGATGAACGTTTGATTGACCATTGAAAAGCTATCGATTGCGGGTTGCGTGAGTGAGCATGGCGACCTCGCGGTCGCTGCTCACCGGAAAAAATTGGACAAACATACAATAATGACATTGTTTTATTGTCTACCCGCGCACGATTGAGTAGCTTTTCGGAAACGCCTCGATCGCTCTACTGCTGAAGCAGGCGAATCATCGACTCCGCCACACCAACGGACGACTCCCAGTTCATGCCGGTCACTAGCCGGCCATCGACCTCGACGTGACCTTTCCCATTAGCGCCATGCCTGAATATCCCGCCATGCCCCTTGATGCTGCTTTCCGCCGAAAAGGGATAGGCCTTGAATACCGGCGATTCCCTGTTGATAAACGCGTCGGGGAATGAGGTGAGCACCTTGCCCTGGATAAGGAACTTGCCGTCACTGAGTTTCAGGTTCTTGATGCCCTCGGTGCCATGGCAGATTGCCGCGAGCACCCCGCCTTGCTGTTCATAGATGCGCAAAGCGATCTCCTGAAGCGGCTTGTTATCCGGGATACCAACGATGGCCGCGCCGCCGCCGACAAAAGCGATACCAACATACTCGCTCGCCTTGATCTCGGACACAGGCTTGGTATTCGCCAGCGCCCACATGAAATCACTGTCGTACAGATGCTTCTTCAGCAGCTGGTCCGAAGTAACGACCATTTCCAAAGGAACGGCGCCACCCTCCGGGCTGACGAAGTCCACCGCGTAACCCGCCTTGCGAAACGCATCGTAGGTATAGGCCAGCTCGGGGAAGTTATTGCCCGCGTTGACTTTGGTACCGGGATATTGATCGACATTGGACACGACCAGCAGCACCTTGCGTGCATGGCGCGGGGCCTCCTCGCGATGGGCCGACTTGCTGACGATCTTCCAGCTGCCGGCGATCTTCTTCAGGAGGAACACGTCCACATAGCGGACCCCTTGCTTGGGAATGAGGATCTCGGCCTTGGCGGTGGCCACCTTGCCGGTCACATCCACCTTGAGCAGTCGCCCATGGCGCCCATTGAACTGCGCCATATTCTCCTTGGAAAAGAGGTTTGCGTATTCCGGACCGCTCAACTCCCATTCCGAATCGCCTTTGCCATCCAGGTACAGGCGAGAATTGGCGTAGAAGGCCTGGTTGATGTCGCCCTGCACGTTGAAGCTGGTGCCGTGCATGTACAAGCGCACGGTCTCCCGGATGGCATTTTCGTCCTGGTTCGCAGGCGCGGCTGTTCCTACGGCGGCTATGCTGATCAAGCAAGCGGCTAGTACCGTTCGCAAAAAAAACTGACTCATGGTTTTACCCTGAATGAAGAACTTCGTTTATCGGAGCAACGACCGTCTCAGGTCGCTGGTGGTCGACAATTTATCGAAGCGGCAGGGATTTGAAGTCGCCAAACGTGATTTCAAACTCCAGATTCTGGATTTCGGAGAGAATTCAGGCGGATTTGGCGTCGGTAGGTTGGGCCCGGAAGCTGGCGGGCGTCTGCCCCACAACCTTCTTGAAGGCAGAGAAGAAGGTGGAGCTGGAATTGAGCCCGCAGCGTTCGGCAACAATGTCCACGTTAAGTTGCGGAGCGTCGGTCAACAGCTGCTTCGCCTCGGCGATGCGGTATTCGTTGACGTAGGCATTGAAGCCCT
>Ga0307416_100001514_pt1 | contig 12672 bp, 10 predicted proteins | sample DK1Cmetagenome_2_FD_203821 | JGI IMG/M metagenome (GOLD analysis project Ga0307416, IMG submission 203821) | Maize rhizosphere microbial communities from greenhouse at UC Davis, California, United States - DK15-C-3 | ecosystem: Host-associated > Plants > Roots > Rhizosphere > Soil | place...
TCGCCGAGGAGGGCGCGGTCGGCATCCGGGTCATCAAGTCGTTCGGCCGCAGCGAGCACGTCTCGCGGCAGTACGACGCCGCGGCCGCCAAGCTCCACGCCACCAGCATGGACAAGGTCCGGCTGTCGGCGAAGTTCTGGAGCTTCCTGGAGGTGATCCCCAACGTCGCGGTGGTGATCGTGCTGCTGCTCGGCGCGATCGGGGTGGGGCGGGGCAACCTCACGCCGGGCGAGCTGGTCGCGTTCATCACGCTCCTGCTCTCGCTGGTCTGGCCGGTCGCCTCGCTCGGAGTGATCCTGGCGATGGCGCAGGAGGCCATGACGTCCAGCGCCCGGATCCTGGAGATCTTCGACACCGAGCCCGACATCGTCTCCGGCGCCCGCGTGGTCGAGCGGCCCCGCGGGCACCTGCGCTTCGAGCACGTCGACTTCGCGTTCCCCGACGCCCCCGACGAGCCGATCCTGCGCGACGTCAACCTCGACATCACCCCGGGCGAGACCGTCGCGCTGGTGGGGGCCACCGGATCCGGCAAGACGATCCTGACCGCACTGGTGCCGCGGCTGTGGGACGTCACCGGCGGCCGGGTCACGATCGACGGCATCGACGTGCGCGAGCTCGAGCTGCGACACCTCCGCGCGCTCGTTGCCACCGCCTTCGAGGACCCCACGCTCTTCTCCATGAGCGCCCGCGAGAACCTCACGCTCGGGCGCGCCGACGCCACCGAGGAGGAGATCGCCTCGGCGCTCGAGGTCAGCCAGGCCGGCTTCGTCCACGACCTGCCGTGGGGACTCGACACCCGGATCGGGGAGCAGGGGATGGCGCTGTCCGGCGGTCAGCGCCAGCGGCTCGCGCTGGCCCGGGCCGTGCTCGCCCAGCCGAACGTGCTCGTGCTCGACGACACCCTGTCGGCCCTGGACGTGCACACCGAGAAGCTGGTCGAGGAGGCCCTGCGCCGGGTGCTCGCGTCGACGACCGGCCTGGTCGTCGCACACCGTGCCTCGACCGTGCTGCTGGCCGACCGGGTCGCGCTGCTCCAGGGCGGCACGATCACCCACGTGGGGGACCACCGCGAGCTGCTGGCCACCGTCCCGGCCTACCGCGAGCTCTTGGCCGCCGAGTCCGAGGCCGAGGACGAGGACGAGGACGAGGAGGCGAGCGCATGAGCGCCGACACCCACCCCGCGCCCGAGACCGAGGGCGACGAGCAGGACTGGCGCGGCGTAGCCCAGGTCGACGACGAGGAGGCCGAGGAGCGGGAGTCGGCGGGGCGGCTCGGTGGCGGCTCCCGGCGCCTGCTCGGCGAGCTGCTGGCGCCGTACAAGCGGGCGATCCAGGTCCTCGTGCTGGTCGTCGTCGTCGAGAACGCCGCCCGCCTGTCCATCCCCTACCTGGTCAAGGAGGGGATCGACACCGGGATCCCGCCGATCCGCGCCACCGGCGACCTGGGTCCGCTGTTCCTGATCGTGGGCATCGTCCTGGTGGCCACGATCACCCAGGCGGTGACCCGTCAGCTCTTCCTGGTCCGATCGGGCCGGATCGGCCAGGACGTCCTGTCCCAGCTGCGCCGCCGGGTGTTCCGGCACTTCCAGGCGCTGAGCCCGGAGTTCCACGACGGCTACACCTCGGGCCGGGTGATCTCCCGCCAGACGTCCGACGTCGACGCGATCTACGAGATGCTCGAGACCGGCTTCGACGGGTTGGTCACCGCCGCGCTCACGCTCGTCGGCACCGCCGGGCTGCTGCTCTTCCTCGACGTGAAGCTCGGGCTGGTCGCCCTGCTCTGCGGGCCGTTCCTGGCCTGGCTGACCAACTGGTTCCGCAAGGAGTCCTCGAAGAGCTACCGCGTCACCCGCGAGAAGGTCGCGCTGGTCATCGTCCACTTCGTGGAGTCCATGGGCGGCATCCGCGCCGTCCAGGCCTTCCGTCGAGAGGCCCGCAACCAGGAGATCTTCGACGACGTCAACGACCAGTACCGCCGCGCCAACCTGGTGGCGTTCCGGCTGGTCGCCTGGTTCATGCCCGGCATCCGGCTGATCGGCAACGTCACCATCGCCGTGGTGCTGGTCTACGGCGCCTACCGGGCCTACCACGGGGACGTCACCGTCGGCGTGTTAGCGGCGTTCCTGCTCTACCTGCGCCAGTTCTTCGAGCCGATGATGGAGATCTCGCAGTTCTACAACACCTTCCAGTCCGCCTCGGCCGCGCTCGAGAAGCTCGCCGGCGTGCTCGAGGTGGAGCCCAGCGTCCCCGAGCCGGCGGTTCCACAGCGGTTGGAGCGCGTGCGCGGCGAGCTGCGCTTCGACCACGTCCGGTTCGGGTACGTCGAGGGCCGCAGCGTCCTGCCCGACCTCGACCTGACCGTGCAGGCCGGCCAGACCCTGGCCCTGGTCGGCACCACCGGGGCCGGCAAGACCACGCTGGCGAAGCTGGCCACCCGCTTCTACGACCCCCTCGAGGGGCGGGTGCTGCTCGACGGCGTCGACCTGCGCCGGCTCACCTCGACGGACCTGCGCAGCGCGGTCGTGATGGTCACCCAGGAGAACTACCTGTTCTCGGGCACGATTGCCGACAACATCCGCTTCGGCCGGCCCGACGCCACCATGGACGACATCGTCGCCGCCACCCGGGCCCTGGGCGCCCACGACTTCATCCGCGCGATGCCGGACGGCTACGAGACCGACGTCGCCAACCAGGGCGGCCGGCTCAGCGCCGGCCAGCGCCAGCTGGTGGCGTTCGCCCGGGCCTTCCTCGCGGACCCGGCGGTGCTGATCCTCGACGAGGCGACGTCGTCGCTCGACATCCCCTCGGAGCGGCTGGTCCAGCAGGCGCTGCGCACCGTGCTGGCGGGCCGGACCTCGGTGATCATCGCCCACCGGCTCTCGACGGTGGAGATCGCCGACCGGGTGCTGGTGATGGAGCACGGCCGGATCGTGGAGGACGGCACCCCCGCGGACCTGATCGCGGGCGGCGCCGGCCGGTTCTCCGACCTGCACCAGGCCTGGCTCGACTCGTTGGCCTGAGCGGGGCGCACCGCCGCTACGCTCCGGCCCATGACTGACCTGAGCCGGGCCGGGGTGGCCGAGACCGCGCACCGCATCGCCGAGGGCGACCTGACCTCCCGGGTCGTGGTCGAGGAGGCGCTGGCCCGGATCGGCGCCGCCGACCCCGGCCTCAACGCCTTCACCCTGGTCCTGGCCGACGAGGCCCGCGCCGAGGCGACGGCGCGCGACGAGCAGCTCGCCTCCGGGGGTGCGCTCGGGCCGCTGCACGGCGTCCCGATCGCGATCAAGGACGAGATCGACGTCGCCGGCACCGTGACGTCCTTCGGCGGCGACGCCAACTCCACGCCGGTCACCGCCGACGCGGAGCTGGTCCGCCGGCTCCGCGCGGCCGGCGCGGTGATCGTCGGCAAGACCACCATGCCGGAGTTCGGCGCGTTCCCCTACACGGAGTCGGCCTCGCGCGGGGTCACCCGCAACCCGTGGGACCGCACCCGCACGCCCGGCGGCTCCAGCGGGGGCACGGCGGTCGCGGTCGCCGCGGGGATGGTGCCGGCGGGCATCGGTGGCGACGGCGGGGGATCGATCCGGATCCCCAGCGCCTGCTGCGGCCTGTTCGGGCTGAAGCCGCAGCGCGGGCGGGTCTCGGTCGCCCCCCAGCCGCACCTGTGGTGGGCGCTGGGCACGGCCGGCCCGCTGACGCGCACGGTGCTCGACAGCGCGATCGTGTACGACGCCATCCGCGGCCACGTCGACACCGACCTGTTCCGGGCCGGCGACGCGCCGTCGTTCACCGAGGCCGCCCGGCGCGAGCCCGGCCGGCTGCGGATCGGCTGGACCACGAGGTCGGCGGCCCGCGGGATGCGGCCCGATCCGGTGCACGTCCGGGCTGTTGCCGACGCCGCCCGGCTGCTCGCCGACCTGGGCCACGACGTGCGGGAGGTGGACCCGCGGTACCCGGACCCCACCGCGGCCTTCGTGCCGCAGTTCCTCGCCGGCGTCCGCGCCGGGTCCGACGCCGTCGAGCACTTCGAGCGGCTGGAGCGGCGCACCCGCCAGACGTACCGCCTCGGGTCCTGGGTCCGGCCGGGGGTCATCGACCGGGCGCTGGCCGCCACCGAGAAGGTCTCGGCAAGAGCGAACCGGGTCTTCGACGAGATCGACGTCCTGCTCACGCCCGCCATCGCCCACCGCCCGCCGCGCGTCGGCCGCCTCGACGGCGTGGGGACGATCGGGGCCGCACTGCGCGCGATGCCGGCCATCGCCTACGCCGCCCTGTGGAACGTCGCCGGCAACCCCGCCGCCTCGGTGCCCTGCGGGATCGCGGCCGACGGCCTCCCGGTGGCCGTCCAGCTGGTCGGGCGCACCGATGACGAGGGGACGTTGTTCTCGCTCTCGGCGCAGCTCGAGCAGGCGCGGCCGTGGCCGCTCCTGGCCGGGGACGAGCGTCCTGTGGCGGTCGCCGCCACGGGTGCCCGCACGTCGGTAGAGCCGCAGCGTTGATCCTCGTAGATCTTCCGGCACCTGGTGCCGGAGGATCTACGAGAACCCGTCAGGTCAGCATCGCGACGGCCGCGGTGATCCCGGTGAGCACGACGAGCACCCGGAACACGGTGGGCGGCAGCCGGCGGCCGATCCGCGCCCCGACGTACCCCCCGAAGACGGACCCCAGCGCCAGGAGGCCGATCGCGGACCAGTCGAGGTCGGCGACCGCCACGAAGATCGCGCCCGCGACCAGGTTCCCGGCCAGCACGGCCAGCGTCTTCAGGCCGTTGACGATCCGCAGGTCCAGGTCGAGGCCGAGCCCGAGGACGGCCACCATCATCACGCCGGAGCCGGCGCCGAAGTAGCCGCCGTACACGCCGGTGAGCGTCGCGAACACCGCCGTGAGCGGCGACATCAGGTGGCGGGGCCGGTGCGCGTCGGGGCCGGTCCGCCGCCGTCGCACCCAGCCCGAGATCGTCGGCTGGGCGCCCACCAGCAGGCAGGTGAACAGGATCAGCCACGGGACGACCGCCTCGAACACGCCCGACGGCAGGCCGAGCAGCAGCGCGGCGCCGGCGACGGCCCCGCTTCCGCAGGCGACCAGCACCGCGGCCGTGACCCGCGGGTGCTCGCGCAGCTCGGCCCGGTAGCCGAACGAGCCGCTGAGCCCCGCCGGGATCAGGCCGACGGTGTTGGACGCGTTGGCGACCACCGGCGGGATGCCGAGCGCGACCAGGACCGGGAAGCTGAGCAGGGAGGCGACGCCCACCGTCGAGGTGAGGACTCCGGCCGCCAGGCCGGCCGCCAGCACGGCCAGCTGCTCCAGCCCGGTCACGGACGCTCGCGGTCGGTCACGGGAGCAGCCTATTGACACCGGGGGCCGATGCCCTATCGGCTGGACCCGGGGGCCGCGACAGGAAGGCAGTCGAATGGGACCGGAATGGGTGGCGATCCTGGCGCTGATCGCGCTCTTCGTCGTCGGCACGGTGCTGCCGATCAACATGGGCGCGCTGGCGTACGTCGCCGCGTGGCTCGTCGGGATGTACTCGCTGAACATGGAGGAGAAGGACATCCTCGCGGGGGTGAGCGGTGACCTCGTCCTCACGCTGATCGGCGTCACCTACCTCTTCGCGATCGCCCGCAACAACGGCACCGTCGACCTGATCGTCCGGTCCGCGGTCCGGGCGGTCGGCGGTCGCGTCGCCCTGATCCCCTGGGTGATGTTCGCCGTGACCGCGCTGCTGACCGCGATCGGCGCGGCCAGCCCGGCCGCCTGCGCGATCATCGGCCCGATCGCGCTCGGCTTCGCCGGGAGGTACGGCATCAGCCCACTGATGATGGGCATGATGGTGGTGCACGGCGCGCAGGGTGGCGGGTTCTCGCCGATCAGCATCTACGGCACGATCACGAACTCGGTGATGGAGGACAGCGGGCTGCCGCCCGGCGAGATCACGCTGTTCCTGTCCAGCCTCGTCGTGAACGTGATCCTGGCCGCGATCCTGTTCGTCGTTCTCGGCGGCCGCGAGCTGATGGCGCGCAGGGTGGACCCGGACGATCCCGACACCGTCGACGAGGACCTGCACCGCGGGGGGGCCACCGTGCCGGCCCGGGGAACGGGCGCCACCGCGATGACCGGGACCCAGGCCGTCGGCGTGCGCCACGACCAGATCCTCACGCTGGTCGCGTTCGTCGGCGTCGCGGTCATCGCGCTGCTCTTCGACAAGAACATCGGCTTCGTCGCGATCACCGCGGCCGTGATCCTGGCGATGCTCGCCCCCCAGCAGCACAAGGACGCCGTGCGGCAGATCGCCTGGCCGACCGTGCTGCTCGTCGCCGGGGTCAGCACCTACGCCACCATCCTCACCGAGGCGGGCTCGCCGGAGTTCGTGGGCAACTGGGCCGCGGGCCTCGGCACGGTCGCCATCGGGGCGCTGGTCCTCTGCTACGTCGGCGGGGTCGTGTCGGCGTTCGCCTCGTCGACGGCGCTGCTGCCGGTGATCATCCCGATCGCGATCCCGCTGATCGCGGAGGGCGGCATCAGCGCCGCCTTCTTCGTCGCGGCGCTCGCGATCTCGTCGACGATCGTGGACGTCAGCCCCTTCTCGACCAACGGGGCGCTGATGCTGGCCAACAAGCCCGACACGATCGAGGAGCCGGTCTACTACAAGCAGATCCTGGCCTACAGCGTGATCGTCGTCCTCGTCGGACCGTTGCTGGTCTGGGCCGCTCTCGTCCTGCCGGGCTGGTGACCCGGCGATGAGCGGACCCCTGCGGGACGTCGTGGTCGTCGACCTGTCCCGGGCCCTCGCCGGGCCGCACGCCACGATGATGCTCGGCGACCTCGGCGCCCGCGTGATCAAGGTCGAGGCTCCCGGGCACGGGGACGACACCCGGGGCTGGGGGCCACCCTTCGTCGGCGAGGCCGACGCGCGCGAGTCGACGTACTTCCTCTCGGCGAACCGCAACAAGGAGTCGATCACGCTCGACCTCAAGGACGCCGCCGACCGGGACGTGCTGCTGCGCCTCGTCGACCGGGCCGACGTCCTCGTCGAGAACTTCCGCACCGGCGTGCTCGAGCGGCTCGGGCTCGGCATCGCCGAGCTCATGGAGCGCAACCCGCGGCTGGTCGTGCTGTCGATCACCGGCTTCGGCCACGACGGCCCCGAGGGCGGCCGTGCCGGCTACGACCAGATCGCCCAGGGCGAGGCGGGGCTGATGTCGCTGACCGGGTCCGGACCGGAGGACCCGCAGCGCGTCGGCACCCCGATCGCCGACCTGCTCTCCGGCATGTACGGCGCGTACGGCGTCGTCGCCGCGCTGCACGAGCGCACGAGCACCGGCGTGGGCACCGTGGTCCGCACGTCCCTGCTCGCCGCGACCGTGGGCGTGCACGCGTTCCAGGGCACCCGCTGGACGGTCGCCGGCGAGGTGCCGCGGGCACAGGGCAACCACCACCCGTCGATCGCGCCGTACGGCCTGTTCCACTGCCGCGACGGCTCGGTGCAGATCGCCGTCGGCAGCCAGGGTCTGTGGCGCCGGTTCTGCGAGGGGTTCGGTCTCGATCCGGACACCGAGGGTCTCGCCACGAACGCCGAGCGGGTCGCCGACCGGCCGCGCGTCATCGAGGTGGTCGAGGGAGTCTTCGCCACCTGGGACGCCGGGCCGCTGCTCGCCCGCCTCGCGGAGATCGGCGTCCCGGCCGGGAAGGTGCGGACGCTCGACGAGGTCTACGGGTGGGACCAGACCGCGAGCCAGGGGCTGCTGCTCGCGGTCGAGCACCCGAGCCTCGGGGCGCTGACGCTGCCGGGGCCGCCGCTGCGGTTCTTCGCCGCGGACGGGGGAGAGGTCACCCGTGACGACCACGCCGCGCCGCCGACGCTCGACCAGCACGGCGAGGCCATCCGGGGCTGGCTCGACGAGCCGGCGGAGTGACGCGCCCGCGGCGGGCTACGCGGGCTGCTTGTTCGGCCCCATCACGTGGAACTGCACGCCCGCGGGATCGGTCAGGACCCCGAGCCGGCCGTAGGGCGTGTCGTCGACCGGCTGCGCCAGCGTGGCGCCCGCGGCGACCGCCTGCTCGACGGTGGCATCGGTGTCCGGGACCTGCACGTAGAACTGCCAGCGCGACGGCTGGTCGCCGAGGAACCCGGTGGCATCCATGATGCCCGCGCGGGCCTCGTCGTCCCGGCCCAGCGTCGTGTACCGGAACTCCGGGGTGTCGCTCATCGTCGTGGTCTCCCACCCGAACACCTCGGAGTAGAAGGCGACCGACTTGTCGTAGTCCTGGCTCAGCGTCTCGAACCAGACCGGTGCGCCGTCCTCCGGCTGACGGGTGAAGCCGGCGAAGCCCAGCGGCTGCCAGGCGCCGACGGCGGCGCCCGCCGGGTCGACGACCATCGTCATGTGCCCGAGGTCGCCGACCTGCATGGGTTCGACGACCACCTGGGCGTTCGCGGCGCGGGCCTTCTCGACGGTCCCGCCGGCGTCGTCGGTGCTGAGGTAGACCGACCACGCGCTGGGGCCACCCATCGTGCCGTCGTTGCGCATCAGCCCCGCGACCGGCTGGCCCTCGCGCAGGAACATCCGGTAGCCACCGAACGCCTCGTCGGGCTCGGTCGCGGTCCAGCCGAACAGCGGGCCGTAGAACGCCGCCGCCGCATCGGTGTCGGGGGTGAACAGCTCGATCCAGCAGGGTTCGCCGGGCTTGGTGGACGTGCTCATCGTGCGCTCCTCGGTCGGGGTGGACGGTTGTCGGTGAAGACCCGCGAGGCGGCCGGAACTCATCGTCGGACCGGCCGTCCCCGTGCGAGCATCCAGGCATGCCGGACCACGTGAGCACACCCGACGGCCGCCCGCTCGAGATCCTGACCGGGGGCGCGGACTACGGTTTCCCCCTGCTGTTCCACGGCGGTACGCCGAGCGCGGCGGTGCCGTACGACGCGATGTCGCGCGCCGCGGAGCAGGCCGGCCTGCGGCTGGTGACCTGGTCCCGACCCGGGTACGGCGCCTCCCCGCCCCGACCCGCGGGGGCCACCCCCGTGCTGGCCGACGACGTGGCCGACGGCGTCGCGATCCTCGACGCGCTCGGCCTCGGCGACTTCGTGACGCTCGGCTGGTCGGGCGGCGGCCCCCGCGCGCTCGCCTGCGCCGCGCTGCTGCCGGACCGGTGCCGGGCCGCGGTCAGCCTGGCCGGCGTGGCTCCGTTCGACGCCGAGGGCCTCGACTGGACCGCGGGGATGGGCGCCGAGAACGTGCGCGACTTCGAGCTGGCCGCCCGGGGGCGCGAGGCGTTCCTGCCGCTCGGGGAGGAAGAGGCCGCCGCGCTGGCCGTTCTCACGGCCGACCAGCTGGTCGAGGGACTGGGCGACCTCACCGACGAGGTCGACGCGGCTGCGCTGACGGGTGCGTTCGCCGACTACCTGGCGGCCAGCTTCCGGCACGCGGTGACCCAGGGCTCCCCGGGCCTGGTGGAGGACACCCTGCAGGCGATGCGGCCGTGGGGCTTCGACGTCCGCGACATCGGCGTGCCCGTCGCGGTGTGGCAGGGGTCGCACGACCGGATGGTGCCGTTCTCCCACGGGCAGTGGCTGGCCTCGCGGATTCCCGGCGCCCGCGTCCACCTGTTCGACGACGAGGGGCACCTCTCGCTCGTGCACCGGATGCCCGAGATGTTCGCCGAGCTCCGCGAGCTCGCCGGCCTGGACCGCTAGCTCGCCTTCTTCTTGGCCGCCGCCTTGGTGGCCGTCTTCTTGGCGGGGGCCGTCTTCTTGGCGGGGGCCTTCTTCGCCGGGGCCTTCTTGGCGGGAGCCTTCTTCGCGGCCGTCTTCTTCGCCGGCGACTTCCGGGCCGGCTCGTCCTCGTCGTCCTCGTCCGCGGCCGGTGCGGACTCGCCGCGGGCGCTCTTGGCGGCGTCGACCGAGCGCTGCAGCGCCGCCAGCAGGTCGACCACCTCGCCGGAGGACTTGGTCGAGGTGGCAGTCCGCTGGACCTCGCCGCCCTCGATCTTGGCCTTCACCAGGGACTCGACCGCCTCGGCGTAGTCGTCCTCGAACTCCTCGGCGTCGAAGTCGCCGGCCAGCGTCTCGACGAGCATGTTGGCCATCTTGACCTCGGTGTCCTTGACCTCACCGGTCTCGACCTTGAAGTCGGGCGTGCGGACCTCGTCGGGCCACATCATCGTCTGCAGCACGATCACGTCGTCGCGCACGCGCAGCACCGCGATCGACGTACGCTGCCGCAGCGCGACCGTCACCACGGCCATCCGGTCGGCGTCGAGCAGGGCCTGGCGCAGCAGCGCGTAGGGCTTGGCTCCGGTCTTCTCCGGCTCGAGGTAGTAGGACTTCTCGAACAGCATCGGGTCGATCTGGTGGCTCGGCACGAACTTCTCGACCGCGATCTCGCGCGACGACGTCGACGGCAGCTCCGCGAGGTCGTCGTCGGTGAGGATCACCATCTCGCCGTCCTCGGTCTCGTACCCCTTGGCGATGTCGGCGTAGGCCACCTCCTCGCCGTCGATCGAGCAGACCCGCTGGTACTTGATCCGGCCGCCGTCCTTGGCATGCACCTGACGGAACGACACGTCGTGCGACTCGGTCGCGGAGTACAGCTTCACGGGCACACTGACCAGCCCGAAGGAGACCGCGCCCTTCCAGATCGCACGCATGGGGTAAGGATTACCCCATGCGCCCGATGCTCGCCACTCGTGGCACCCACGTGCCCACCGGTGGGAGCTGGACCCACGAGGTCAAGTGGGACGGCATCCGGCTGCTCGCCGAGGTCACCGACGGCGTCCGGCTGTGGACCCGCAACGAGAACGACGCGACGATCGCGTGGCCCGAGATCGTGTCGGCCGCCCCGGACCGCGACCTGCTCGTGGACGGCGAGGTGATCGCGCTCAACGACCGCGGCCTGCCCGACTTCGGGGTGCTCCAGGACCGGATGCACGTGCGCCGGGCCACCACCGCCGAGCGCAAGGCCCAGCAGCTGCCGGCCACGTTCATGGCCTTCGACCTGCTCCGCCTCGACGGCCGCGACCTGCACCGGCTCCCGCTCGAGGAACGCCGAGGACTGCTCGCCGACCTCGTCGACGACGGCGTCGTCGCCGGGACCTGGCAGGTGCCGCCCGCCTACGCCGACGGCGCGATGCTCTTCGAGGCCACCTCCCAGCAGGGCCTCGAGGGGATCGTCAGCAAGCGGCTCTCCTCCCGCTACGAGTTCGGGCAGCGCACGCCGCACTGGCTCAAGTTCCCGCACCGCCGGCGCTCGTCGTACGTCATCGGCGGCTGGCGGCTCGAGACCGACTCGGCGAACCGGCTGGGGGCCCTGCTGGTCGGGGAGCCCACCGACGGAGGCCTTGTCTACCGGGGACGGGTCGGCAGCGGGATCGCCGGCGCCCGCGGCCCGGCGCTGCTCGAGCTGCTCGAGCCGCTGACCCGGACCGACTCGCCGTTCGTGGACGAGGTGCCGCGCGTGGACGCGGTCGGCACCCGGTGGGTCGAGCCGGTGGTGGTCGTGGACGTGGAGGCGCTCGGCCTGTCGAGCCAGCAGCGGCTCCGCCAGCCGTCGTACCGTGGGGTCCGCCCCGACCTCGGACCGGAGGACCTGAAGTGAAAGAGGTCCATGTCGACGTCGAGGGCCGCACGCTGCGGATCACCAACCTCGACAAGGTGCTCTACCCGCGCACCGGCACCACCAAGGGCGAGGTCCTCAACTACTACGCGCAGATCTCGCCGACCCTGCTGCCCCACCTGCGGGAGCGGCCGGTGACCCGGATCCGGTGGCCGCACGGCGTGCAGGACAAGAGCTTCTTCGAGAAGAACACCCCGGCCGGGACGCCGTCCTGGGTGCGCACCGCGAAGGTCCCCACCACGGGGTCGCGCGGGCCGTCGAGGAACGGCGACACGCTCGTGTTCCCGATCGTCGACGACCTCGCGACGCTGACCTGGCTGGTCAACCTCGCGGCGCTCGAGCTGCACGTGCACCAGTGGACGGTGGCCCGCAACGGGCGGCCGCGCAACGCGGATCGCCTGGTCATCGACCTCGACCCCGGCGAACCGGCCGGCCTGCACGAGTGCTGCGCGGTCGCGCTGCTGGTCCGCGACAAGCTCGCCGAGCGCGACCTGCACGCCAAGCCGGTCACCAGCGGCAGCAAGGGCCTGCACCTGTACGCCGACCTCCCCGGCCGGATGCCCTCCGACGAGTCCAGCGCCCTGGCGAAGGAGGTGGCCGAGGAGCTGCAGAAGGAGCGCCCCCAGGACGTCACCGCCACGATGACCAAGGCCAAGCGGTCGGGGAAGGTGTTCCTGGACTGGTCGCAGAACGCCGGCTCGAAGACGACGATCTCGCCGTACTCCCTGCGCGGCAAGGAGCGGCCGTTCGTCGCCACCCCCCACACCTGGGACGAGGTCGAGGCCGGTGCCGACGACCCGTTCGGGCTCGACCAGTTCCGCTTCGAGGAGGTCCTCGAGCGCGTCGCGGACCGCGGCGACCTCTTCGCCTGAAGGTCGCTCGTTCGCGTTGTTACCGAACCGTGGATGAGTTGTGGGTCGGCTGTGCACCCCCCTTGGCGGTGCCCGATCTACCGTGAAACACGTGGGAACAGTCCGGGGGGACCGGTTCCCCGAACGGGCCGTCAGTCCGCGCCGTGGGGGATGCGGACGGGCCGCCCGAACCGAGGGGGAAGAGCGCGC
>Ga0307416_100001515_pt1 | contig 12670 bp, 11 predicted proteins | sample DK1Cmetagenome_2_FD_203821 | JGI IMG/M metagenome (GOLD analysis project Ga0307416, IMG submission 203821) | Maize rhizosphere microbial communities from greenhouse at UC Davis, California, United States - DK15-C-3 | ecosystem: Host-associated > Plants > Roots > Rhizosphere > Soil | place...
GTAGGTGGCCGAGCACGCGCCGCCACAGGAGCCGCTCCAGCTCCTCCAGCCGGGCGTGGACCTCCTCGGAGGTCACAACCCCCTGCTCATGGCCCTGCCAGACCGCGGCCAGCTCCAGCTCGACGAAGGCCGTGCGGCGCTGCTCGTCGGTGTTCACGACATGCCCCCCAGGTGTCGTCGGTGCGAGCCAGATTCTTCCACATGAGCGATACGAGGGGAACGAGAAGATCGCAGAACTCACGGTTTGGTGGCCACCGTTACCATAGGATTCTCGGGGCCGTGCATGAGCGGGCCCCCGGCGGCCTTGGAATCGAGGTGACGAGTGGGGTCTGAGGTCGACCGCGCCGTGCCCGACACCGCCCCGGCACCCGGGACGGGCGGCCCGGCTGCGCCGCCGCGGCCGCTGGGCCGCCGGGTGCGCGCGCTCGCCGCCCGCTCCATGCACCCCTTCGGCCACGGACCGGCCAACCAGACCCCGCTGGAGGCCCTGGTCGCCGCCCACCGGGCCGCCCATCCCAGGGCCGACATGCGCCTGCTCAACCAGGCCTACGAGGTCGCCGAGCGCGAGCACCGGGGCCAGCAGCGGACCAGCGGCGAGCCGTTCATCACCCACCCGGTGGCGGTGGCCCTGATCCTGGCCGAGCTCGGCATGGACACCACCACCCTGGTCGCGGCCCTGCTCCACGACACCGTGGAGGACACCGGCTACACCCTGGAGCAGACCCGCGAGGACTTCGGCGACGAGGTCACCCACCTGGTCGACGGGGTGACCAAGCTCGACAAGATGGAGTTCGGCCAGGCCGCCGAGGCCGAGACCATCCGCAAGATGATCGTGGCCATGGCCCTCGACCTCCGGGTGCTGATCATCAAGCTCGCCGACCGGCTCCACAACATGCGCACCCTCAGCTTCCAGCCGGCCCACAAGCAGCAGCGCACGGCCCGGGCGACCCTGGAGGTGCTCGCGCCCCTGGCCAACCGGCTCGGGCTCCAGGTGGTCCGCCGCGACCTCGAGGACCTGGCCTTCGCCACCCTGCACCCGGCGGAGTATGACGAGATCGTTCAAGTCATCGACTCCCGCGACCCCGGCCGCCGCGAGCACGTGGCCATGCTGGTCCGCCAGGTCGCCTCGGACCTGCGCTCGGCCAAGATCAAGGCCGCGGTCAGCCCCCACCCCCGCCACTACTACTCGATCTACCAGACGATGCTGGAGCGGGGCAGCCGCGAGATCCACGACCCCGACCGGATCCTGGTCGTGGTCGCCGGCGGCCCCAGCGACTGCTACATCGCCCTGGGGGCGGTCCACGGGCGCTGGCACCCGGTGCCGGGCCGGTTCAAGGACTTCATCGCCGCCCCCAAGCTCAACGGCTACCAGTCGCTGCACACCACCGTGATCGGCCCGGGCGACGAGCCGGTCGAGGTCCACATCCGCACCGAGGCCATGCACCGTACGGCCGAGTACGGGGTCATCGCCCAGGCCCAGGAGGCCACCCGGGGACGGCGGGCCAACGGCCAGGGCGACCCCACCGGCAGCGCCGACGACCTGGTGTGGCTGCACCGGCTGCTGGACTGGCAGCGGGCCGTGTCCGACCCCGGCGAGTTCCTGGAGTCGCTGCGCTCGGACCTGTCCGACCACGAGGTGCTGGTCTTCACCCCCAAGGGCGACGCCATCACCCTGCCGGCCGGGGCCACCCCGGTCGACGTGGCCTACGCCCTGCGGGCCGAGCTCGGGCACCACTGCATCGGCGCCCGGGTCAACGGCCAGCTCGTCCCCCTGGCCAGCGAACTGTCCGACGGCGACGTGGTCGAGATCCTCACCTCCGACGCCGAGTACCCGGGGCCGTCCAAGGAGTGGCTCGGGTTCGTCAAGAGCCCCCAGGCGCACGTCAAGGTCCGCCAGTGGCTGGCCTCCCAGCACCGCGACGACGCCGTCGACGCCGGCCAGCAGGCCATCGACCAGGCCCTGGCCGACCAGGGCTGGTCGCTGCAGCGGGCCATGGAGGACGGCTCGCTGGCCATGCTCGACTACGCCGACCTGGAGGCCATGTACCGGGCCGTCGGCCAGAGCCAGCTGTCGGCCCAGTCGGTGGCCCAGTGGCTGGTCACCGTCCTCGGCGACCAGTCCGGGTCATAGGGGTGCGCTAGGCTGGCTCGCATGAGCGAGCTGCAGCAGGACATCCAGAAGGTCATCGACGAGCTGGTCGACGCCGGCGCCGAGCGGGGCGTCCAGGTGGCCGTCTACCGGGACGGGGAGCAGGTGGTGGACGCCGTCGCCGGGGTCGCCGACCCGGCCACCGGACGGCCGGTCGACCCGGGCACCGTCTTCTACAACTACTCCATCGTCAAGGGCGCGGCCTCGACCGTGGCCCACATCCTGGCCGAGCGCGGCCTGTTCGGCTACGACACCCCGGTGGCCGAGCTGTGGCCGGAGTTCGGCGCCCACGGCAAGCAGGCCGTGACCGTGCGCCAGGTCCTGGACCATACCGCCGGGGTCCCCGGCATCCCGCTGGACACGACGGTCGAGGACCTGTGCGACTGGGACAAGATGTGCGCAGCCATCGCCGACGCCGAGCTGTGGTGGGAGCCGGGGACCAAGGTCGGCTACCACGCCTACACCTTCGGCTACATCGTCGGCGAGGTCGTCCGCCGGACCACGGGCAAGCCGATCTCCCAGGTCCTGGCCGAGGAGGTGGCCGGACCGCTGGGGGTGACCGGCGAGCTGTGGTTCGGCATGCCGGCGTCCGAGCACCATCGCCTCGCCCCGCTCGAGGACGAGCCGGGCGCGGCCGAGATGGCCGCCCAGATGATGGCCTCGATGCCACCCGACCTGCCGATGTTCAAGTCGGCGCCCCCCGAGCTGTTCCCCAATGCCGCGTTCGGCAACCGGGCCGACACCCTGGCCGCCGACATCCCCGCCGGCGGCAAGACCTCCGCCCGGGCGATCGCCCGCATGTACGCCGCGCTGCTCGGCGAGGTGGACGGCGTCCGGCTGGTCCCGCCCGAGCGGGTGGCCGAGGCCATCGCCGTCTCCTCCAGCGGCGTCGACGAGGTCTTCGGGATGCCGACGACCTGGGGGCTGGGGTATGGCATCGGCGGCCCCGGCGGCGACGCGCAGGACAGCCCGACCGTGTTCGGCCTCGGCGGCGTCGGTGGCAGCTTCGCCTGCGGCGACACCGCCAGCGGCCTCGCCTGGGCGGTGACCAAGAACCGGGTCAGCAACGACTTCAGCACCTCGATCCGGCTCGGCCAGCTCATCGCCGGAGCGGGGTGAGGGCCACCCCGGCCCGCAGGGGCGCCGCTCAGGCGAAGATGTCCAGGGGCAGGAACGCCGACACGACGAACGAGGGCACGTCGACGACCTCGCTGACCTTCAGGTCGACGGCCACGCTGCAGATGGCGTAGGCCTGCTGGCGGGTCCAGCCGCCGTGGTCCTGCAGGTGGTCGATCATGTTCAGCAGGGCGTTGCGGGCGGCCAGGGTGAGGTCCTCGGGGCGGCTCTCGCCGTCGCGGGTGACCGACAGCCCGGTGGTGGCGAAGAACCGGCGCGGGGCGGCGAACTCGGGCGGCAGGTAGTAGTCGTCCCGCGCGAACTGGAGGTCCTGGATGCCGCGGGCCGCGGCCCGGCCCTTGTGGACGGCGAAGCGGACATGCAGGGTCGAGCGCATCTCGATGGCCGTGCCGCAGGTCTCGTTGTCGCCCTGGGCGAAGTGGGCGTCCCCGGCCGAGAACAGCCCGCCGGCCGCGTACACGGGGATGTAGAGCTTGGCCCCCTGGCCGAGCTGCTTGATGTCGACGTTGCCGGCCGTCTCCCGGGGCGGGATGGTCCGCAGAGCCTCGGCGGCGACGGCGTCGTCGGCGGGGACGGCGTCGGTCGGGTCGGGCGGGAGGGCGAACCCGCCCCGGTCGATGGCGGCCTGCTCGCGGGCCACGGTCCGCTCCAGCAGGGCCCGGTCGGGGGCCAGGCCGATGGTGCCCATGAACGGCGAGCCGGGGATGCGCAGCCCGGGCAGGTCGTCGGAGGTCGCCCAGCCGTCCTCGATCCGCCAGCGGGCCATGTACGGGTCGGGGAACTCGTCGCGCAGGAACCCGAACCCGGGCACCTGGACGGTGTAGCCGTACCGGTCCGGCTCGACCTCCAGGATCTCGACCTCGAGCAGGTCGCCCGGCTCGGCCCCGTTGACGTACACCGGGCCGGTCAGGGGGTGGACGACGTTCAGGTTGGGGGCGCCCACCGTCTCCAGGGTGGCCTCCGGGCCCATCTGGCCGTCGAAGGCGTCGCGGGTCTGGAGGACCACCTCGTCGCCGGGGTCGCAGGTCACCACCGGCGGAATGTCCGGGTGCCAGCGGTTGTGCCCGGTCCCCGGCTCCTCGCCCAGCGTCCTGGCGTAGTCGACCCGCACCTCGTGCGTGGCCATGGGCCACCTCCCATCTCGACGGCTACGGCCTCCGGATCATCCACTAAGCCCGGCTCCCCGGAAAGTGAGGTAGGGCGGCCCCGAACCTAAGGCACCCGTCCGATCCGGGCCGGGGGGTCTTAGCCATACCGTGGACAGCGTCAAGAACGGAACCGACCAGCGAGGTGGCAAGATGCTCCAGCACCAGTCCTTCCAGTTCGTCATCGCCCGCGACCACGTGGACATCCTCCGCCGCGACGCCCGCCAGGCCCGCCTGGCCAAGGCCCGCCGCCAGCACACCCGCCCGGGGCGCCGGAGCCGCTAGGAGGCACCCCGTGACCGTGGTCACCCTCAACCAGGAACGAGCCGGCGCCACCGCCGGCTCGTTCGCTTCGGAGCCCGCCGGCGCCATACTCGGGGACATGACGGCGACGCTCACCAGCCCGACCTTCGTCGGGCGGACCGAGGAGCTGGCCCGGCTGGCCGCGGCCGGCGAGCGGGCCGCCGCCGGCACCCCGACGGCGGTGCTGATCGGCGGCGAGGCCGGGGTCGGCAAGACCCGCCTGGTCGGCGAGGTGGTGGCCGCGGCCCGCGACAACGGGGCCACGGTCCTGATCGGCGGCTGCGTGGAGCTGGGCGGCGAGGGCGTGCCCTTCGCCCCCCTGATCGAGGCCCTGCGCGGCGTCGTCCAGGACCTGAACGTCGCCGACCCGGGAGGCGGGGGCCCGGCGTTGTCCACCACCCCGGGGCCGTGGTCGGAGCAGGGGCGGCTGTTCGAGCTGTTCCTGGGGCTGCTGGAGCGCCTCGGCGAGGAACGGCCGGCCGTGCTGGTGGTGGAGGACCTCCACTGGGCCGACCGCTCGACCCGCGACCTGCTCGCCTACCTGGTCCGCAACCTGCGCCAGGGCCGCCTGCTGCTGGTGCTGACCTACCGCAGCGACGAGCTGCACCGCCGCCATCCGCTGCGGCCGTTCCTGGCCGAGCTGGACCGCGGCCGGCGGGTCGAGCGCCTCGAGCTGGCCCGGTTCGGCCGGGCCGAGGTGGCCGCCCAGCTGGCCGGGATCCAGGGAGCACCGGTGCCGGCCGACCTGGCCGAGCGGATCCACGCCCGCTCCGGCGGCAACGCCTTCTTCGTGGAGGAGCTGGCTGCCGCCGCCGCCGACGGCGACCTGCCTCCGAGCCTGCGCGACACCCTGCTGGCCCGCATCGAGCTGCTGGGCGAGCCGGCCCAGCAGGTGCTGCGGGTGGCCGCCGCTGCCGGCAACCGGGTCGACCACGACCTGCTGGCCGAGGTGGCCGGCCTGCCCGAGGCCGAGCTGCTGGCCGCCCTGCGCGAGGCCGTCTCGGCCCAGGTGCTGCTGGCCGACGCCGCCGACGGCACCTACGGGTTCCGCCACGCCCTGGTCAAGGAGGCCGTCTACGGCGAGCTGCTGCCGGGGGAGCGGACCCGCCTGCACGCCCGCTACGCGGCCGCCCTGGCCGCCCGGGACGTGGCCGGCGATCCCGGCCCGGCGGCCGAGCTGGCCTGGCACTGGTACGCCGCCCACGACCTGGAGCGGGCCCTGCCGGCGGCGGTGGCGGCCGGGCTGGCGGCCGAGCGGGCCTTCGCCTTCGCCGAGGCCCAGCGCCAGTTCGAACGGGCCCTGGAGTTGTGGGAGCGCACCGGCGGCGACGGGCAGGCCGAGCCGCGGGTCGGGATGGACAAGGCCGAGCTGCTCGCCCGGGCCGGCGAGGCCGCCGCCAACAGCGGCGCCGCCGAGCGGGCGGTGGCCCTGGTCCGCTCGGCCCTGGCCGAGATCGACGCGGCGGCCGAGCCGCTGCGGGCCGCCCAGCTCACCGAGCGCCTGGCCTTCCACCTGCGGATCGTCGGCCGGCCGGGGGCGTTCGAGGCCTACCAGGAGGCGGTCCGGCTGGTCCCGCCGGCGCCGTCGGAGGCCCGGGCCCGGGTCCTGGCCGGCCTGGGCCAGACGCTGATGCTGCGGGCCCGGTTCGCCGAGGCGGCCGCGGTCTGCGAGGAGGCGATCGCCGTGGCCAGGCAGGTCGGCGCCCGGGTGGTGGAGGGCCACGCCCTCAACAGCTTGGGCACGGCGATCGTCCGCCTGGACCAGGTCGCGCGCGGCCTGGCCTGCCTGGAGGACGCGCGCCGGCTGGCCGCCGGGCTCGGCGCGGCCAAGGACGAGGCCCGGGCCTGCGTCAACCTGTCCGACATCCTGGAGGACCTCGGCCGCCTCCAGGAGTCGGTGGACGTGGCCGCCGAGGGGATGGAGGTGGCCGGCGCGGCCGGCCTGCGCCGCACCTTCGGGGCCTTCCTGGCCGGCAACGCCGCCTCCTCCCTCTACAACCTGGGCCGCTGGGAGGAGGCGACCAGCCTCACCGGCGCCTACCTGGAGCTGGGCGACGACGAGGACCTCAACACGGTCACCCTGCGCCAGACCCGGGCGGTGCTGGACGCCGGCCGGGGCGACTTCGCGGCCGCCCTGGCCCACGTCGCCGCCGCCCGGCGCCTCAGCGGCGACATGTTCATCGCCGTCCAGTACCCGCCGGTGCTGTCGGCCGCCGAGGCCGAGGTGGCGGCCTGGCAGGGCCGGCTGGAGGAGGCGGCGGCGGCCGTGGCCGGCGGCCTGGCCGCCCTCCAGGGCCCCCTGACCGACCTCCGGGCCTGCATGCTGCTCGCCCTGGGGCTGCGGGTCGAGGCCGACCGGGTGGCCCTGGCGACCGCCCGCCACGACCCCGACACGGTGGCCGACGCCCGGCTGGTCGCGGCCGAGCTGCTGCGCTGGGCCGGCGGCGCCCTGGGCGGCTCCGAGGTGGCCTGGAAGCGGGCCCTGCTGGCCACCTGCGAGGCCGAATGGGCCCGGGTCCAGGGCCAGGACGACCCCGGGGCCTGGCTGGCCGCGGTGGCCGCCTGGGAGGCCTCCGGCCACCCGTACCCGCTGGCCGTGGCCCGCTGGCGGGCCGCCGGGGCCCTGCTGGCCCGCCGCGGCGACCGCGCCCGGGCGGCCGGCCTGCTCCGCCAGGCCCACGAGGGGGCCGTAGCCCTTGGGGCGGGACCGCTGCGCGGCGAGGTCGAGCGCCTGGCCCGGCTGGGCCGGGTCGACCTGGGCCGGGACGCCACCGCGGCCGCCGGGCCGGAGGGGGCGTCCCCGGAGGGGGACGGCCACGCTCCGGCGGCCGAGCCCCCGCCCGGGGCCGAGCTCGGCCTGACCCCCCGCGAGCTCGAGGTGCTGACCCTGGTGGCCGAGGGCCGCAGCAACCGCCAGGTCGCCGACGCCCTGTTCATCAGCCCCAAGACGGCCAGCGTGCACGTGTCCAACATCCTGGCCAAGCTCGGGGTGGCCGGCCGCGTCGAGGCGGCGGCGGTCGCCCACCGCCTCGGCCTGACCGGCGGGCGGCCAGGACCCTGACGCCCCGGCCGCCGTCGCGGTCGTTCTAGCCGGCCGTCCCGTCCACCCTGCTCGGCGCCGGCAGATAGCCGTAGCCGCCACCGCCGCCCGAGTCGCCCTTGCGGCAGCCGGTGAGGGCCAGACCGAGCACGAGCAGCAGAACGGCGACCGCCAGCAGGAGCCTCGGATAGGTCCGCATGGGCATCGCCTCCGACCAGGGAACTCCGGGGACCGGTGGCCGATTCCCGGCGCCGGTCGCGGTGTGCCGAACGTCACCGGCCCCGGGTGCCGCCAGGCACCGACCGGGCGGCCAGGGCGCGCCACACTGCCCGGGTCGGGCGACGCAGCGACGTCCCGCCCGGTCCGCGTTGAAGGGAACCACCATGAACCAGATCGTCGCCTGCCCCGAACCCGGCTGCGAGGTCGCGGCCGAGGTCGTCTCCCGCTGGGTGTGGCCGTCCACCGACGGCCCGGTCGAGCACGTCAAGGTGTTCTGCCTGCACGGGCACGCCAGGACCCTGCTCACCGCCTGGATGGCCACGCCGCCACGGCTGACCCGGGACGGCCACCGGCACCCGTCGCGCTGGAACTGACCCTGCCGGGCCGCCGGGCGCGGTAGCCTGCCGCCCATGGACGGGCAGGCGGGCGGCGCCCTGGCGCGCTGGCGGGACCAGCTGGAGGGCTGGGCCATCCCGGCCGAGATCCTGGCCGCGGCGCCCGAGTCGCCGTGGGGGTTCCCGGTCGGGCTGTTCCGGTCCCGGGCCCACCGCGCCGGGTCGGGGCCGCCGACCCCGTCCACCGCCGAGGCCGCCCGCCACCTGCCCGCCGGCGGGAGCGTGCTCGACGTCGGCGCCGGCGGCGGGGCGGCCAGTCTGCCCCTGGCCGGGACGGCCGGGCGGCTGGTCGGGGTGGACGCGCTGCCCGAGATGGTGGCCGCCTTCCTGGCCGCCGCCCGGGCGGCCGGGGTGGACGCCGAGGGGGTCGAGGGCGGCTGGCCGGAGGTGGCCCGGCGGGTCGGCCCGGCCGACGTGGTCGTCTGCCACCACGTGCTCTACAACGTGGCCGACCTGGCCCCGTTCGTCACCGCCCTGACCGGCCACGCCCGCCGCCGGGTGGTCTGCGAGCTGACCGACCGCCACCCGCTGGTCGGCCTTGGCCCGCTGTGGCGGCGGTTCTGGGACCTGGAGCGACCGGACGGCCCGACGGCCGATGACGCCGTGGCCGCCCTCGAGGCCCTCGGGCTGACGGTGGACCGGACCGACTGGGAGCAGCCGGACCGGCACGGCTTCGACGACTTCGACGAGCTGGTCGCCTTCACCCGGCGGCGGCTGTGCCTGCCGGCGTCCCGGGACGCCGAGGTCGCCGAGGCCCTGCTGGAGGAGGGGACCCGCCAGGTCGGCGGCGTCTGGGTGAGCGGCCAGCCGCGCCGGGTGACGACCCTGTCCTGGCCGGGTCGGCCGGCTGAGCGACGAGCGAGAGGAGCGAGCATGGACCGCCAGCGGTGGCTGGCCGAGCGGCGCCAGACGGCCGAGGAGCGCCACGACACCATCCACGCCTTCACCTACGACGAGCGCTACGGGGAGATCGGCGAGGTCCACCGCCGCTTCGTGGCCGACCTGCTGGAGCGGGTCCCGCCCGGCGGCACCGTCCTGGACGCGGCCTGCGGCACCGGCAAGTACTTCGCCATGGTCGCCGACGCCGGCCGCCGGGTCGTCGGCACCGACCAGTCGACCGGGATGCTGGCCCGGGCCCGGGCCCGGTTCCCGGGGGTGCCGCTGGAGCGGATCGGCCTCCAGGAGCTGGCCTTCGACGGCGAGTTCGACGCCGTCATGTGCATCGACGCCATGGAGAACATCCCGCCCGAGGACTGGCCGCGGGTGGTGGCCAACCTGCGCCGGGCCCTGCGCCCCGGCGGGCACCTGTACCTGACCGTCGAGGAGGTCGACGACCAGGAACTGGACGCGGTCTACGCCGAGGCCACCGCCCAGGGCCTGCCGGTGGTCCGGGGCGAGGAGTCGCGGGACGGCTACCACTACTACCCGTCCCGCGACCAGGTGGCGGCCTGGCTGGAGGAGGCCGGCCTGGAGGTGGTGACCCAGGCCGACGACCCGGGCGACGGCTACGGCTACCTGCACCTGCTGACCCGGGCGGCCGCCACCGGCTAGGCGAGGCGCTCCAGCACCGTGCCGTCGCCGGCGACCCGGAAGGCGGCCGGGACCACGGCCACGTGGTAGCGGCGGGCCAGGTCGGGGCGGCGGGACACGTCGACGGTGTGGAGCGGCGGGGGGCCGGCGGCCAGCCGGGCCTCCAGCTCGTGGCAGTCGCTGCACAGCGGGTGGGTGAACTGGACCACGGCCGGTCGCCCGGGGGCGGCGCCCAGGGCGGCCAGGTCGAGGGCGCCCACCGCCCCGGGGCGGACCCCGCGCAGCCGCGCGCCCAGCTTGTACAGCTCGCAGCCGGCGCACAGCCCGGTGGTGGCGGCGGTGAGGGCCAGGAGCGCGACCAGGGCGCCAAGGGCGCGCCCGGCGCCGGTCAGGCCGGCCAGGGAGGTGGCGAAGGCCAGGGTCAGGACGGTCGCCCCGACCAGGTTGGCGAAGCGGACCGGGCGGGCGTCCTCGACCCGGCCCTCGCCGACCCGGGGCTGGACGAAGCGGAAGTAGGCGACACAGGGCAGGCACCAGCGGCGGCCGAAGAGCAGGCCGACGATGAGCTGGAGGGCGAGCAGGCCGTACAGCCACCACCAGCCGGTGGCCACGGCCAGCACCGCCCCGGTGCCGACGGTGGCCTGGAGGAACCGGGGGGCGCGGGCGTCGACCACGTCGGTGTCGGCGTAGGGGTCGGCGGTGGGGCGGGGACGCAGCGTGGTGGAGGACATGGCGGCAACCATCCTGAGGGCGCGGGAGCCGGTGGGGGAGCGGCCCGGCCGGTCAGCTGGTGGCGGCGGTGTGGCGCGCCCGAGGAGACCGGCGGGCCCGCCGACAGGCGCAGGACACCACGCGCCCGTGGTCGAGGGCGCGGTTCCTGGTCAGCAGCAGTGGTCGCATCTCCTGGCACGGTGCCCGAGCACCGGCCGGGTTGTCAACGCCCCGGGCCCTCGCCGGCCGGGGCGAGCAGCCGCTCCCGGAGCCGCTCCAGGTCGGCCCGGGGGACGCCGGCCGCCAGCAGATAGCCCTCGACCCCGCCGTGGCGCTCCTCCAGCCCGGCCAGCACCTCCAGCATGACCTCGGCGGTGGGGGTGAAGCGGGCCACCAGGGCCGCGCGCTCGGCCCGCTCCTCGGGCGGGGCGGCGGCCACCCAGGCCTCGTCCCGGGGGCGCAGCAGCTCGGCGGTCATGGCGTAGTCGGCGGCGATCGTCTCGGCCGGGACCCCCACCAGGCCCAGCAGCAGGGCCGAGATCAGCCCGGTGCGGTCCTTGCCGGCGGCGCAGTGGATCAGCACCCCGCCCTCGGGGGCGCCGGCCACGGCGGCCATGGCCTTGGCAATGAACGCACCGAAGTGGTCCAGCATCCACAGGTAGTTCTCGGCCATGGTGTAGGTGCCGGGCGGGAACCCGCCCGCCGGGTCGATCACCGACACGTTGGTGTAGGCGACCCCGTGGTCGCCGGGAGTGGCGAACGGGTTGGGGTGGCGGGCGATCTCGTCGGCCAGGCGCAGGTCGACGATGGCCCGGACCCCGTAGCCGGCCAGGGCGGCCCGCCCGGCCGCGGTCAGGTCGCCGAGGCTGTCGGAGCGGACCACCGCCCCCCAGCGGGTCTCGCGCCCGCCCGCCGCCGGGTACCCGCCCAGGTCGCGGGCGTTCAGGACCCCTTCCCAGGCCAGCCGCCGGGTCCACTCGCGTTCGATCGTCACGTTCCCTCCCGTCGCGTCAGCACCCGGCCAGCCTACCGGCGGCCGGCGACGGTCAGGCGGCGAGCCGCTCGCGGAGGAAGCCCAGCACCCGGGCGATGGCCGCCCGGGAGGCGTCGGTGTCGTCGAGGAGGTCGAAGGCGTGGTGGCCGCCGGGGACCTCGACCAGCTCGAGCGGCAGCCCGCGGCCCATGGCGGCGGCCACGAAGGCGTCGAGGTTGGCGTTCAGGTCCGGGGCGTCGAGCCCGGCCCGGACGACCAGCAGCGGCGGCAGCTCGGGCCGGGGCTCGAGGTCGCCCGGGGGGCCGTAGCAGAGGGCGGCGCAGCGGACCCCGGCGGCCGGCCCGGCCAGGGCGGCGGCGGTCAGCGGCACCCCGGCCGAGAACCCGGCCAGGGCCAGGCGCCCCGGGTCGAGGCCGAGCTCACCGGCCCGGTCCCGGACCGCGGCCAGGGCCGCCCCGACCTGGGCCGCGACCGCCTCGAAGCCGGCCTCGGCCACGGCCGAGTGCTCGAAGGCGACCCCGGCCAGGCCCTCGCCGGCCAGCAGCCGCCCCCAGCCCTGGTACTGGCCCCAGCCCAGGACCCCGCGGAGCAGCTCGGGCGGGGCCTCGCCGTGGACCAGCAGCACCGCCGGGAGCCGCGCCCCCGGGTCCCGGCCGGCGGGCAGGTACAGGTCCATGGCCAGCTCGCGGCCGCCGAAGCCAGCGTAGCCCAGCCCGGCCCGGACCTCGACCCGCCCCGGGTCGGGCAGGGGGTGGACGAGCGGCATGGCCGGGTCGAAGCGGGGCATGGCCCGATCCTACGCCGCCGGTTGACGGCCGGGGCCGGGCGGACCAAGCTCGGAAGGCCGGGACGCCGAGGTCCGGAGGTGGAGATGGCCGATGTCCGCACCGCCGCCGTCATGGAGGCCCTGGCCTCCGTGTACGACCCCTGCTGCCAGGAGAAGGGCCTGTCGGTGGTCGACATGGGCCTGGTCCGGCGGGTCGACCTGGACGGCGAGCGGCCCCGGGTGGAGCTGCTGCTGACCACCGGCTGGTGCCCGGTCGCGGC
>Ga0307416_100001517_pt1 | contig 12667 bp, 10 predicted proteins | sample DK1Cmetagenome_2_FD_203821 | JGI IMG/M metagenome (GOLD analysis project Ga0307416, IMG submission 203821) | Maize rhizosphere microbial communities from greenhouse at UC Davis, California, United States - DK15-C-3 | ecosystem: Host-associated > Plants > Roots > Rhizosphere > Soil | place...
CGGCGCGCTCGTACTCGTAGATGTCGGCCGCTGCGCCCGGTCGAGCTCGATGACCCGGTTGTTGAGCCTCAGGTATGGGATCACCGCCTGGATGGTGGCCTCGCGGACGCCCGAGCTCCTCGCCTTACCCGCAAGATAGGCCTTATATTGGTCGAACCGGCTGGCAGCCGGGGCAATGATTGGCCGTTGGGTCAGAGTCGCGGGATGCGCAGGTACCTGTATCGATCGGGGCGCAGGCCTGCGGGATTCGGGGAGCGGCGCAAGCGGGTCGACCTGGGCACTTGCAGGCCCGAACGCCAAGGCGCCCGCCCCTGCCAGAATTGCCGCCCGCCAAAATTGCACCACGCTCTCCCTCGAATACTGCCGAGGCTAGGACCATAACGCCCGATCCCGCCAGTCGGCTCCGCCGTGCGCCTTGCACGGCCCGCCGCGAGAAGCGATAGGGCATCCCGATTAAGGAGAGGTGGCCGAGTGGTTTAAGGCAGCGGTCTTGAAAACCGCCGTGGGTGCAAGCCCACCGTGGGTTCGAATCCCACCCTCTCCGCCAATCAAGTGGAGACCGGCAATGGCTCTTATGATCGGACTTGGTCTGGCTATCGCTGTCGCCGGACTCGCTCGCATTGTCGGCCTTGACCGCGACCGTGCCTTCTATCCGACGGTACTGATTGTCGTCGGTTCATATTACGTGCTGTTCGCAACCATGATTGGGAGTGCGGAGGCAGTCCGAGTCGAGGTCATCTTTTTCCTTCTCTTCGCAGCCGCGGCAATTCTCGGATTTCGGCGAAGCCTGTGGGTGATCGTCGCCGGTCTCGCGATGCACGGCCTGTTCGACTTTGTCCGTCAGCACTCGATGCCGGCTTCGGGCGCCCCCCAATGGTGGCCCGCCTTCTGCGGCGGATTCGACGTGGCAGCGGCGCTGCTGCTGAGCGCCTTGATTCTGGCGGACAAGGGAGAGGGAGGGCGGCGGTCCGTGAGCAGCCTGTGACCCCCGTTCGTCGAAGAAATTCGGCGGTTGGTAAAAAGCGCTTGCGCATCCGCTACAAATGTAGCACTCTACAAATGTAGCGTGAAAGGGATAAACGTGCTGAGTAAGCTTCCACCCCGCGAACGGCAGATCGTCGACCTGCTTTACGTTCATGGCGAAATGGCCGTGTCGGACATTTGCGACGCCTTGCCCGACCCGTTGAGCGGATCCGCTGTCAGGGCAATGCTGAAGCGGCTCGAGGACAAGGGCTTCGTCCGCCGCCACGATTCGGAACGCGGCTTTCTTTACAGCCCGGTGGTTGCCGACACCGTCGCGCGCCGTTCAGCTCTCAGCGAGGTTGTCCGCGTATTCTTCAATGGTTCGGCAACGGGGGCGGCGAGCGCGCTGCTCGGCATGTCGGACCGGCTCGACACCAGCGAACTGGACGAGCTGGAGGCGATGATCGCCCGCGCCCGTGCGCAGAAGGCGAAGGGGAGCAAGTGATGGAGTGGTACGTCGCCCTGGCCGCAAAGTCGCTACTCCTAGCCGGCGGCACCCTGCTTCTGCTCAAGGCAATGCACAAAAGGTCCGCCTCCGACCGAAGCTGGATCGCCCACCTCGGACTTGTCGCCCTGCTGCTCCTGCCCGTCGCGACCCTTGCCCTGCCCGCGCTGAATGTCGAAGGCCCTGCCTTCCTGACTGCGCCGGAAGCCGCGCCGGTCGCGGCGCGGGATACTAACGTTGCCAATGCGGCGCCCGAGGTCGCCCCGACCACTGCTTCCTTTCCTGAGCCGGTGGTTGCCGCAGACGAGCCCTGGTCATTCGGCATCGACTGGACTTATGCCGGATACGCCGTTCCAGCCGCTCTGCTCCTCCTGCTCACTGTGATCGCCATCGGCAGGCTGATCGGGCTCAAGTCGCGAGCCCAGGTGCTGGTCGATGCCCACTGGCTGAGCGCGCTCGCCCGGGCCCAGCGCCGCATGGGCTTCAAGAACGGCACTGCGCTGCTGACCAGCAATGAGCTTCGCTCACCGGTCAGCTGGGGCCTGATGCGCCCGGTCATCGTCCTCAATGACGATGCCGCCGAAGCCCGCGACGATGCCGAAGCGATCATCGCCCATGAGCTGGCGCACGTTGCCCGCCTCGACTGGGCCAAGCTGCTGCTGTCCCGCATCGCCGTCGCTCTGTTCTGGTTCAACCCGCTGGTCTGGTTGCTTGCCCGCGAGGCGCATCAGTTGCGCGAGGAAGCCGCGGATGACGCGGTATTGGGCAGCGACATCGACGATACCGATTATGCCCGGCTGCTGGTGGGCGTCGCCCGCCACGAGTGCAGCGGCTTGCTGCTCGGCGCCCATGGCGTCGCCCCGTCGCGCAATTCGCTTTCCCGCCGGGTTCGCCGGGTCCTCGACCAGGCGCTCACCCGGGCGCCGGGCGGCTGGCGCTGGACGTCGGCTGCGGCCTTCTTCGCTGCCGGCATGGCCGTTCCCGTCGCAGCCCTGAATTTCGTGCCGACGACGCCAGTGGCGCCGGTCATGGCCGGGCCGCCGAGTGTCGGCGGAAAGGCCGCTGCAAGCGCCGGCGCCGCGTTGGCCGCTGCCGGCTCGCCTGCCGCCGCCGCGTCCTTGGCCGGTGCTGTCGCGGCAGCTCATCCGCATCCCGACGCGGACGCCGACATGGATGTGGACGTCGACGTCGACATGGACGTCGATATCGACGACGAGATGGATCAGGCTAGGCGTGAACTCCGTGCGGCCGGTGCCGAAGTCGCCTCTGCAATGGCCGAGGCTCGCGCTGCTACCGGTGCCCGGGCCGCTGCGGGGGTGCGCCCGGGTCGCCGCGACCCGCTCGACGAAGCGATCAACGCCAAGATGATGGGCGTCACTCCGCAATATGTTCGTGAAATGCGCTCGGCTTCGCCCGAGCTCCGCGACGCATCGATGGACGACCTCATCGCCATGAAGATGCACGGCGTGCAGCCGGACTTCATCCGCGAGCTTCGTCGCGCGGGGCAGTCCGACCTTACCGCCAAGCGCCTGACCAGCGCTGCCATCCAGGGCGTGAACGCTCGCTACATCAAGGAAATGGCGTCGGTCGGCTATGGACGGCTGCCACTCAAGGATTTGACGGAGATGCGCATGATGGGCGTGAGCGCCGACTATGTCCGCAGATTCCAGAAGGCCGGCTACCGCAATCTGAGCGCCAAGCAGCTGGTCAAGATGAAGACCTTCGGCGTCCAGCCCGACGATGTCGGCAAGGAAACCTTCGCCGAGCCCTAAACACGCTCCGGCGGACCCGACCGCCACCTAACCGCCAGCAAGACTGAAATCTGAAGTCGCCTTTCGGGGCGAACGGGACAGCTTTGTCTCAATGGGAGAGGATCATGACCAAGTTCATACTGTTGATGACCGCCATCGCTGCCACTGCCTGCACGGCATCGACCGCAGCCCCCAAGCATTCGGACGACGACAGTCCGCTCGGGACGATCCGCTGGAACGTCGACGATCTCGATCGGCGCGACGACGGCAAGATCCAGCTCTCGTTCCGCACCGGCGAAGGCGCCCGCAACAACAGCAACTGGTCGAACGGTTACGACCTGGCCGAGCTTCAAGGCTTGTCGCGCGCCCAGCTCGACGGCGGCAGCCAGCCGGTTCGGTTCGCCGTCGTCCGCGAAGCCGGCCGCCTGGATTGCAGCGGCACCGCCGGCAATCGTCAGGGCGTCGGCACCTGCGGGTTCGCACCCGACAGCGCCTTCGCCGGCCGGCTGGCCGCTGCCGGCATCGGACGGCCAAGCGAGCGCCAGGCCTACAATCTGACCCTTGCCAAGGTTGGCTATGACCTTGTCGAGGAACTGGGCCGCCATGGCTATGACAAGCCGACGGTCAGCGATCTGGTCGGACTTGGCATCCACGGCGCCACCGCTCGCTATGTCCGGGAAATCGCCGACGCCGGCTATCGTCTCGGCAAGGTCGACGCGCTGGTCCAATTCCGCATCTTCGGAATCAACGGCCGCTTCATCGGCGACATGGCGGCGATCGGCCCACAGTTCCGCAACCTGTCGGCGCACGATCTGGTCCAGTTCAAGATTTTCGGCGTGAAGCCCGAACTGGTTCGCGCCTACGCCGGGCTTGGCTACAGCAGCGTCAACACCAAGGATTTGGTCGCCATGCAGATCCATGGCGTTTCGCCCGAGTTCGTGACCGAACTGGCGGACCTCGGCTACCGCAACATCCCAACGCAAAAGCTGGTTGAGCTGCGTATCCACGGCGTCACCGCCGAATTCATCCGCGGCATGAAGCAAGAGGGAATCGCCCTTCCCTCCCCCGACCAGCTCGTCCGCTTGAAGCTCGCCGGCTACCGGCCAGACAAGCGCTGAATTCGGGCACAGGGGAGATGTGGAATGGCCCAGTCCCCGCCCCTCCCCACGTTCTACCTTGCTCTGCGTTGGCGGCAGCTTTTGAGGCCGTTTGTTCGCCCCTTCGCCCACCGGTCGTCGCCGGATTCCGCTTCGCGGATTCATTCGTCGGTTGGTCGAACCCCGATGGAGCGGCGCGAGCAGGAGGGTCATCGGCGGCTCCGAAACGATGGGGATGCAACGCGATGCGAGTAACCTTTTTAATGGCTTCGGCGGCCTTCACGGCGCTGCTGGCGTCGCCCGCGCTTGCCCAGGAGACACAGGGCGACGAGCCTGCGGTCAGCACCGGCGGCTCGGCACGAACCACGGCATATGACGCCGCTTTCTTCGCGCAATTCTCGCCTCGCACCGCCTATGATATTGCGCAGCGGGTCCCGGGCTTTTCGCTCGATCTGGGTAACACCGACACCCGCGGCTTTGCCGGCGCGGCTGGCAATGTCGTCATCAACGGCGCCCGCCCGAGTTCAAAATCGGACTCGCTGCAGACCATCCTGCAGCGGATCCCGGCGAGCAGCGTGCAACGCGTCGAAGTCGGGCCCGGCGACCTGTTCGGCTCCGATTATTCGGGCAAGAGCCAGGTGCTCAACGTCATCATGTCGGCGACTGGCGGGGTTACGGGCAACGTCACCGCGGTCGGACGGCGCTGGTTTACCGGCTACGTCAACACCGACATCAGCGGCTCGGCGCAGATTCGGCGCGGCGCCTCTACGATCAACCTGTCTGCAGGCACCGGCCGCAACCGGCAGGACGAGGAAGGCACCGACACGATCGTCGCCTATCCGGCCGGCAACCAGCTCCTCTACCGGCGCAAGCACAACACCTATTTCAACAAGGACCCCTATGTCAGCGCCAGCTGGGCACTGGAGCGAGCGCAGGACGACGCCTGGCGGGTCAACTTCCGCTGGGGGCCGAGCAGCTTCGACCTGCAGCAGGACAATCGGGTGACGCCAGCAATCGGCTCGCCCCACGACGACACTCTGATCCAGAAATATCGCTTCCCGGCCTTCGAGCTTGGCGGCGACGTCACCCGGCCCCTCGCGGGTGGAGCCCTCAAATTCGTCGGACTGGCTACACGGCGTTCCCGCGACAATCTCGATACCTACATCGCCCGCGACGGGCTGCTCGGCAATAATCCGGCGGTCGTCGGCGGGACCGAGCAGAGCCAGGACACCAAGCAGAGCGAAACCATCGGGCGGCTGAGTTGGACTCGAGCCAATTTTGGCGGCCTGTCGGTGGAAGTCGGCGCCGAAGCGGTGCTCAACACGCTCGACAGCGACGTCCAATTCATCGTCATCGACGCCGCCGGCAACCGCAACCGGGTCGACTTCCCGATCGACCAGGCCAAGGTCAAGGAAAAGCGCGGCGAGGTCTATGTCCGCGTCGGCAAGACTTTCTCGCCATCGCTGCGCGTCGATGCGGGCGTGAATTACGAAATGTCGAACCTGACCGTCACCGGCGATGCCGATGAAGAGCGTACCCTTCGCTTCCTCAAGCCAAGCCTGTCGGTCGACTGGAGCCCTGGCGGCGGCTGGCGGACGCGGCTCGCCATCCGGCGCACGGTCGCTCAGCTCAACTTCTTCGATTTCATCAGCATCGCGGAAATTTCCAATGACCGGGTCAACGGCGGCAATGCGGAACTGCAGCCGCAACGCACCTGGGAACTGCGCGGCACCATCGAAAAGCCAATCCTCGGCGATGGCCTGCTCAAGCTGGACGTCGGCTACGACCGAATCTCCATGCTCCAGGACCAGATCCTGACTCCCGAAGGCTTCAGCGCTCCGGGGAACATCGGCACTGGCAAGCGCAGCTTTGCTTCGTTGACGGTCGATGCGCCGCTTGGCGGCCTGGGCTTGTCCGGCACGCGCTTGAAGCTGTTCGGCCAGCTCCAAAGCACCAAGGTCCACGACCCTATTTCCGACCAATCGCGCCGGTTCAGCGACTTCTTCCCCGAATGGCAGTGGAACGTGGAGATGCGGCGCGATTCGGGCGCTTTCTCCTATGGCTTCACGGTCAGCGACCGCGACCGGTTCAGCTTTTTCCGATCGAACGAAATCGACACCAACTGGAACGGCGGACCCTACGGCACCGCATTCGTCGAATATCGCCCTGGTCCCAAGACCGCGATCACACTGGATGTCGACAATGCCTTCAACACCCATGCCTATCGGGAGCGAACATTCTTCACGCCCAACCGATCGTCGCTGACGCCCTCGAGCATCGAGCTTCGGGAGCGCAACCGGCACCTCAACCTCGGTCTGACGCTGAAGCAGACGTTCGGCGGCGGGGCCACCAGGGTGGCGCAGAAGGACTGACGCCGCTAAGGAGCCCGCGACTTCTCAAAATCCCGGGGACTTGACGTGGCCGAACCCAAAATCCTGCCCTTCAACTGGGCGGATCCGTTCGATCTGGACCATCAATTGAGCGACGAGGAAAGGCTCGTCCGCGATACTGCGGAGGCCTATGCGCAGGACAGGCTTCAGCCCCGGGTCACGGAAGCCTATCTCGGCGAGAATTTTGACCGGTCGATCCTCTCCGAAATGGGGGACCTGGGTCTCCTTGGCGCCACCATTCCCAATGACTATGGCGGCGCCGGCCTCGGCTACGTCAGCTACGGCCTGATCGCCCGCGCTGTCGAGCGAGTAGACAGCGGCTACCGTTCGGCGATGTCGGTGCAGAGCTCGCTCGTGATGTACCCGATCTACGCCTACGGTTCCGAAGAGCAGCGCCGGAAGTACCTCCCCGGCCTTGCCAGCGGCGAACTCGTCGGCTGTTTCGGACTGACCGAGCCGGACGCCGGCTCCGATCCGGGCGGAATGCGCACCCGTGCCGTGAAAGGCGACGGCGGCTATCGCCTGACCGGTTCGAAGATGTGGATCACCAATTCGCCCATCGCCGACGTCTTCGTCGTCTGGGCCAAGTCGGAAGCGCATGGCGGCGCCATCCGCGGCTTCGTCCTGGAAAAGGGCATGGCCGGCCTCTCAGCCCCCAAGATCAAGGAGAAGCTGTCCTTACGAGCCTCGATTACCGGCGAAATTGTCATGGACAATGTCGAGGTCGGCGAAGAAGCGCTTCTACCCAATGTCGAGGGCCTCAAGGGGCCGTTCGGTTGCCTCAACCGCGCCCGCTACGGCATCGGCTGGGGCTCGATGGGCGCCGCCGAGGCCTGCTATGCCGCCGCCCGCCAGTACACGCTCGACCGCAAGCAGTTCGGGCGTCCGCTGGCGGCAAACCAGCTCGTCCAACTGAAGCTCGCCAACATGATCACCGATATCACGCTCGGGCTGCAGGCTGTGCTCCGCGTCGGCCGCCGACTCGAGGCCGGCGAGCTGATTCCGGAGACGATCAGCCTGATCAAGCGCAACAATTGCGGGAAGGCGCTGGAAATCGCCCGGATCGCCCGCGACATGCACGGCGGCAACGGCATCTCTGCCGAGTTCCAGGTGATGCGGCACGCCGCCAACCTCGAGACTGTCAACACCTACGAGGGCACGCACGACGTCCACGCGCTGATCCTCGGCCGCGCCATCACCGGCCTCAGCGCTTTCTGAGGTGAAGCCCTCCCCATCACGGGGAGGGGCTTTAAGCCGTCGCCTTGCTGCCTTATGCTCCCGACCCGGGCAAAAGGGGAACCGCCATGGGCATATTCGGCTGGGTGATACTGGGCGTCATCGTCCTCGCTGTGGTGTACGCAATCGCGCTCTACAACAAGCTCGTTCGCCTCCGGGCGCTGGCCAAAGAGGGCTTCAGCGGCATCACCGTGCAGCTTCGCCGCCGTGCAGACCTTGTCCCCAACCTTGTCGAAACGGTGAAGGGCTATGCGACTCATGAGCGCGAGACGCTCGACCAGGTTACTGCCCGGCGCACGGAGGTGACCAACGCCAGGGGAGTCGAAGCGACCGCCGCCGCCGACAATGCGATGACCGGAATGCTGCGCCAGCTGTTCGCGGTCGCCGAAGCCTATCCGGAGCTCAAGGCCAACACCAATTTCCTCCAGCTGCAGGACCAGCTGGCAAGCGTGGAGGGCGAGCTGCAGAGCAGCCGCCGTTATTACAACGCCACCGTCCGCGACTTGAACTCGGAGGTTCAGAGCTTTCCGGCCGTCCTTGTCGCCAAGCCGCTCGGCTTTGCCGAGGAGCCGTTCTACAACGACGAGGATCCCGCCATTCAGAGCGCGCCGCAAGTGTCGTTCGCCCGCCCGGCGGCCTGATCATGCGCCTCCTGCGGTCGATTCTCGCGGCCGCCATCGCCTTCGCCGCGGCGGCGAGCCCGGCCGTCGCCGAGGAGCGGATCACCCGCTTCGTGAGCGACGTCGACATTCGCCCCGATTCGTCGCTCCAGGTGACCGAGACGATTGACGTCATCGCCGAGCACAATCGAATCAACCGCGGCATCTTCCGCGATTTCCCGACCCGCTACCGCGGCCGCAACGGCGCCCAGATGAAGGTCGGTTTCGACCTGATCTCGGTCTCCCGCGACGGCCAGCCCGAACCGGCGAAGGTGGAGCCGATCAACCGCGGAGTCCGGATCCGAATCGGTGACCCGGACCGGCTGATCGAGCAGGCCGAGCACCGCTACGTCATCCGTTACCGAACCACGCGCCAGATCGGCCGCTTCGCCAGCCATGACGAACTCTACTGGAACGTCACCGGCAACGGCTGGGTCTTTCCGATCGACAGTGCCGAAGCCCATATCAAGCTCCCCGGCGGCGGCGCATTCGGGGACTATTCGCTCTACACCGGGTCCGAAGGGTCGAAGGACAGTTACGCGGAGCTGATCGACAGGAAGCCCGGCGAAATCAGGTTTCGCACGACCCGGCCACTAGCGGCCGGAGAGGGCTTCACCGTCGCAGTCGCTTTCCCCAAGGGCCTAGTCGGTGAAGCGGATTCCGGAACACAGACCGGCTGGTGGCTTGCCGACAACGGCCCGCTCGCCGTCGGCGGACTCGGCCTGATCGGCATCTGTATCTTCTATTATTTCGCCTGGGCCCGCGCCGGCCGCAATCCGCGACCCGGCACAATCGTGCCTTTGTTCAGCCCGCCCGACGCGCTCAGCCCGGCGGCGATGCGCTACATCTGGAAGATGCGGGTCGACGACCGTGCCTTTGCGGCGGCCGTCGTCGACGCCGGCGTCAAGGGCCATGTCCGACTGAGCGAGGAGGAAGGTGGCTTCTTTGGTCTCGCCAAGGACAAGATGCGGCTCGAGCGCCTTGCGGGCACGGAGCCGCTGCCCGATGCCGAACAGGCAATGCTGACGCAGATCGCTATGACCGGCGAGACGATCGTCATGGAGCAGAAGAACCATAGTAAATTTGCGGCCGCGAAGAAGATGTTGGACAGCGCCTTCAAGCGGGACTTCGAAGGCAGGATGTTCCGTCGCAACTATGGTTGGGCGGCTACCGGCGTGGCGCTGACCATCGCCTCCCTGTGGCTAACGGCGGCTGCTGTTGCAGCCGCCACTGGCACGGTCGACACGCTGCAGATTGGGGTTGCCCTGGGCGCCCTCGCAACCTGCGCCTTGCTGGCCATGCTCGTCCACGGCCTGTCGACGGCCGGCAAATGCCTTGTCGTGGCGCTGATGTTCGTCGCTTTCGCGGCGGCGCTCGCCACCGGCATGCCCATCCTGTTCGCCGCGTTCGAAACCGGCTGGATCGCGCCCCTCGTCCTGCCGCTGCTGGCGATCCCGCTGATGATTTCCTCCTTCTTCTGGATCTCGGCCCCGACCAGGGAAGGCCGCACCGTGCTCGACAGGGTCATGGGCTTTCGCCATTATCTGTCGGTGGCCGAAGGCCCGCGGCTCGACCGGATGACGGGCGCCCCCGCCCCGACCGTCCAATTGTTCGAAAGATATCTCCCCTTCGCCATCGCGCTCGGCGTCGAGAACAAATGGGCCGACCGCTTCAAGGACCTACTCGCCGCCGCCCAGGCGCAGGGCCAGCAGGGATTCGGCTGGTATTCCGGGCACGGCAGCCCGTGGAGCAATCCGGGCGGCTTTGTCTCGACCGTCGGCTCCGGCCTTGCCAGCACCTTGAGCTCGGCAGCAACCGCGCCCGGCTCGAAAAGCGGCATCGGTGGCGGCGGGTCGTCAGGCGGCGGCGGAGGTGGAGGCGGCGGCGGCGGCTGGTGATCACCCCGCGGGTCGGCGGAAGAGGGCGATGGCCTCGCCCCGATAGACCGCATCCTCGTCACGGACGAAGCCGAGCCGTCCGGCAAGCTTCATCGACGCCTCGTTGCCGAGCGAAATGATCGCCGGGATTTCCAGCTTGCCGAAGGTGGCGTCGTGCCAGTCGAGCGCGGCCTTGGCAGCCTCGTGGGCGATGCCCTGCCCATGCACCGACCGGTCGAAGATCCAGCCCATCTCGGGCAATCCCTCGATCGAGGGCTGCATGTCGCGGCGCAGGTCGAACAATCCGACATGGCCGACGATCGGCCCGCCGTCCTTCCGCTGGACCCCCCACATGCCGCGGCCCTGAAGTTCCCAGAAGCCGGTGAACAAGCTCATCCGCCGGGTTGCCTCCTCCCGGCCGAGCGCCTCGGCGCCGATGAAGCGCATCACCTCCGGGTCCTGCATCGTGGCCAGATAGGCGTCGAAATCCTGCGCCTCGAAGCCGCGCAGGATCAGCCGCTCGGTCTCAAGCCGAGGCGCGAAGCGATGCCGGAACTGGGAAGCAGCGGATGGGATGTCCATCCGCGCCGCTTACTTCTTGCCGAGGGTAAGACCGCCGAAGCGCTTGTTGAACCGCGCGACCTGACCGCCACTGTCGAGCAGCTTCTGGTTGCCGCCGGTCCAGGCAGGGTGCGCCGTCGGATCGATCTCGAGGTGCAGCGTGTCGCCTTCCTTGCCCCAGGTCGACCGAGTCTGGAAAACGGTGCCGTCGGTCATCTCGACGTTGATCATGTGATAATCGGGGTGGGTATCGGACTTCATCGTTGATTTCCTTGGGGTTAGCGCTGGTTTCCGACCAGCAGCCTCGAAGGTGTCGCGGCCCACTAGCTTACCTGCCCTTCCTTGACAAGTTTGCGGTCGGCCACGTAGCGCGAAACCAGGATTGGGGTCCGGCGGTCACGGCCGCCGGCCAAGAAGGAAGCCGGTGTGAAACCGGCGCTGTGCCCGCAACTGTAAGCCCCCAACGGGGCCAGTCAGACACTTGCCTCGGTCCGTCGTCCGTTTCCCTGGCCGGGTCCAGCCGTGGAGCGTGGGATGGCCTCCCTCTGTGACGACTGTTCGTCAACGGAAGGGACCATCATGATCCAGGCAATCGACTCAACCGAAATCGTCATCACCGCGGCGCGCGCGCCGGAGGAAGCCGGCGATGTTGCCGCCAGCGTCAGCACCCTCGACAAGGCCCGCATGGAGCGGCTCGGCGAGCCCCTCGTCCCCGCCCTGCTTCGGCTGACCCCAAGCCTGAGCGTCTCGACCAGCGGCCCGGCAGGGTCGATCACCGAGGTGCGGATGCGCGGCGCGGAGGCGTATCATACCCTGCTGTTCGTCGACGGCATCAAGGTCAACGACCCGGCCGCTGGCAATGCCCCACGCTTCGAGCTGCTCAATGCCGACCTTGCCTCGCGGATCGAAGTCGTGCGCGGGCCGCAGTCGGCGCTGTGGGGTTCGGAAGCCATCGGCGGGGTGATCAGCGTCCAGGGCGATGCCGCCGGCGCCACTACCGGCTCCGCCAATGCCGAGGCCGGTTCGTTTGGCTTCCTGCGTACTGGTGGCTCGGCGGCGCTCGGCGGCGGTGCGCTTGGTCTGGCCGTGGCCGGCGGTTGGCAGCAGGCCGACGGTATCGACAGTTTTGGAGGCGACGGCGACCGCGACGGTTACCGCAACCTGTCGGGCCGCGCTCGTCTCGCTTGGCAGGCGGCACCATCGGTTGACGTCACGCTCAACACACTGGCGTTGACCGCGAAAAGCCAATTCGACGGCTACGATCCGGTTACCTTCAACCGCACCGATACGCTCGACAACAGCCGTTTCCAATTGCTCGCCGCCGGCCTCGTCGCCCGCGCCGGAAACCGCGACCAAGGTTTAGCCGGTCAGCTTTCCGCCTCCGGCTTGGGATCGTCCAATCGGAACTTCCTTGCTTCTGACGAGATCAACCGCACCGAGGGCAAGCGCTGGGTCGTGTCGGGACAGGCGGAATATCGCCTCGCGACCGGCCCCGTCGATCATACGCTGATCGCCGCGGTGGAGCATGAGCGGGAGGAGTTTCGGGCCCGCGATGCCATTTTCGCCACCTCCAACCAGGATCGGAGCCGGGAACATCAGTCCCTGACCGCCGAATGGCATGCGGCGAC
>Ga0307416_100001518_pt1 | contig 12662 bp, 9 predicted proteins | sample DK1Cmetagenome_2_FD_203821 | JGI IMG/M metagenome (GOLD analysis project Ga0307416, IMG submission 203821) | Maize rhizosphere microbial communities from greenhouse at UC Davis, California, United States - DK15-C-3 | ecosystem: Host-associated > Plants > Roots > Rhizosphere > Soil | place: USA...
CCGGCGTCCTGCGCCGCCTCATCGACGTCGGCACCCAGATCGTCCAGCTCGGCTTCGAGACCCCCCAGGACACCGAGCGCGCCGTCGACATCGCCGAGTCCCTCGTCTACCAGGTCGCCCAGGGCCGGGTCACCGAGGACTACCACTCCCTCCGCGACGTCCTCACCGGCACCCTGGAAGCGATCGAACGCCTCCACGAGGACCACCGCGAGATCACCGGCGTCCCGACCGGGTTCCCCGACCTCGACCGCCTGACCTCGGGTCTCCAGCCCGCCAACCTGGTGATCGTCGCGGCCAGACCGGCCGTGGGCAAGTCGCTCGCCCTGGACACGCCCCTCCCCACCCCGACCGGCTGGACGGCCATGGGCGACGTCGCGGTCGGCGACCAGCTCATCGGGGCCGACGGCAGGCCGACGACCGTTGTCGCGGCGACCGAGGTGCTGCACGACCGACCCTGCTACGAGGTCGAGTTCTCGGACGGCACGGTGATCGTCGCCGACGGCCAGCACCAGTGGCTCACCGAGACCCGCGCGTCCCGCAAGTCGGCCTGGGCGGCCGCCCGGGCCGACAACCGCACCCGGAACCAGCGGACGTTCCCCTCGGTCAAGACCACGGAGGAGATCCTGGCCACGCTCCGCTGCGACGGCACGGAGCGCCGGCTGAACCACACCGTGGCCAACACCCGACCCCTCGACCTCCCCCAACAAGCCTTGCCGCTGGCGCCCTACGCCCTCGGCGTATGGCTCGGCGACGGCCACTCATCGGGCGCGAGAATCACGACCGCCGACCCCGAGATCGTCGTCCACCTGGAGGCAGACGGACTCTGGGTCGTGCCCGGCAGCAGCCTGAACTACTCCCTGCGGTTCCCGGAGAGGCCCCCCGTCGCGGAGCGCTCCTGCGTCGTCTGTGCCAGGCAATTCCGCCCGCGGACCTCCCAGGTTCGCACCTGCGGCCGGTCGTGTGGCGGACGGGTGCGCCTTGTCTCGCTTCCGGCACCGCCGCCGACCTGTCCTGACTGCGGCGGGCCGTCCAGCGGGATGGCGCAGTGCCAGGCGTGCCGGAACCATCACGGCACCGTGCAGGGTGTGCTGCGGACCCTTGGGGTGCTTCGCAACAAGCACATCCCGACCGCGTATCTGCGAGCTTCCGAGGCGCAACGGCGGTCGCTGCTGGCCGGGTTGCTCGACACCGACGGGACGGTCGCGCCCAGCGGATCGGTGCAGTTCTGTGCGACCTCGCGGCGGCTGGCCGAGGAGACCCGCGAGCTGATCGTCAGTCTCGGGTACCGCTGCTCGTTGACGACCAAGCCGGTCAAGGGACGGACGGCGGCCTCCTCCACGGCCTACACCCTCACGTTCTCGACCACCGACGACGTCTTCCGGCTGGAGCGCAAGCGCCTGCTGCACAAGGACCGGAGGGGCCCGGGCCGTACCAGCAGGCGGCACATCACCGCCGTGCGGCCGGTCCCAAGTGTTCCCGTCCGCTGCGTCGAGGTCGACAGCGCCGACCATCTCTACCTGGCTGGCCGCTCGATGGTCCCGACCCACAACTCGACCCTTGGCCTGGACGTGGCGCGGCATGCGGCGGTGAAGGCGGGGGTGCCGACGGTGGTGTTCTCGCTGGAGATGAGCCGGACCGAGCTGGTGCAGCGGCTGATGTGCGCGGAGTGCACGGTGGACATGCAGCGGCTGCGGACGGGGCGGATGGAGGAGTCGGACTGGACCCGGCTGACGAGGTCGCTGGGGAAGCTGGCGGACGCGCCGCTGTTCATCGACGACTCGCCGGGGACGACCATGATGGAGATCCGGGCCAAGTGCCGGCGGCTGAAGCAGCGGCACGGGCTGGGGCTGGTGGTGGTCGACTACCTGCAGCTGATGCAGCCGAGCAGGCGGTTCGAGAACCGGCAGCAGGAGGTGAGTGAGATCTCACGGTCGCTGAAGCTGCTGGCCAAGGAGCTGGACGTGCCGGTGATCGCCATCTCCCAGTTGTCGCGCCAGACCGAGGCCCGCTCCGACCGGCGGCCGATGCTGTCCGATCTGCGCGAGTCCGGAGCGCTGGAGCAGGACTCGGACGTGGTGCTGTTCATCTACCGCGACGAGCTCTACGACCCCGAGTCGCCCCGCAAGGGCGAGGCCGACCTGATCCTGGCCAAGCACCGCAACGGGCCCACCGACACCGTCACGGTCACCTTCCAGGGGCAGTACTCGCGGTTCGCGCCCATGGCGGCACGGAGCCTCTGAGGCGCGGAGCCTCTGAGACTCCGGGCGCTCAGCGCAGAAGGCGGCTGCCGAGCGACCGGGAGCCTTCGAGGAACGTCTCGTAGACGGGGGCCGGTGCCGGGAGGGCGTTGATCATGAGGCCGAGCTGCCGGCGGCCGTCCGGGGGGCTGAGGACGATGCTCAGGAAGCCGGGGATGCCGCCGGCGTTGCCGAGCAGGCGGCCAGCGGGCGTCTCGACCTCCAGGAGCCCGAGGCCGTAGCGGTCGTACAGGGGGAGGGGGATGGACCCAGGCGGGACCGCGACCATGGTCGTCATCTCGGCCAGCAGCGGGGGTGGCAGCAGCCGGCCGCCCAGCAGGGCCCGGAAGAAGCGGGTCAGGTCGGGAAGGGTGGATACCAGCGCGCCCGCCGCCCCGGCCCACGAGGGGTTCTGGACGGTGAAGTCCAGCAAGGGGCCGTCGTGCGCCTCCCCGTCCGGGCCCAGCGGGAGGCTGTAGCCACGCGCGCTCGGCCCCGGGATCCCGGAACCGCCGTCCGGGAGCAGGGTGTCGCGCAGACCGAGCGGCCCGAGGATGGACCGGTCCAGCTCCTGCCCGAGGGTCCGGTTGCTGGCCGCCTCCACGACCAGGCCGAGCAGGACGTAGCCGGTGTTGGAGTACGACCAGCGCGTACCGGCCGGGAAGGCCGGCGGCTGGTCGGCGACCCTGGCGACCAGGGCCTCGGGCGTCCAGGCGCGCAGGCGGCCCGGACGGGAGGCGTACAGGGCCTGCTCGAGGTCGGCCGTGCGATCGGGCACGCCGCCGGTGTGGTTGAGCAGCTGGCGGAGGCTGACCCGGTCGCCGTAGCGCAGGCGACCGGGCAGCCAGCGCTCCAGGGGGTCCGCCAGCGACAGGCGGCCCTCGGCGACCTGCCGCAGGATGGCGGCGGCGACCAGCGACTTGGTCATGCTGCCAGCCCGGAAACGGAGCTCGGGCCGCATCGGCTGGCGGGTCCGCCGGTTGGCCAGGCCGCTGGCCGCTCCCCGGCTGCCACGCTCGTCCCGGACCCAGCCGGCGGCGCCTGGGGCCCCGGCGGTCACCAGCCGGTCCAGCAGCTGCTGCAGCTCGCTCACGTGCCCCCGGGGCGTCTCACCGCACGTCGGTTGGCCAGGTCGGCCTGTAATCTACAGAGATGGTGGATCCCAGCAACGACCAGACCGGCCACCTCTCGGGGTGGAGCGTGGACGAGGACCCCGAGGGCGGGTTCCGCTGGACCGCCTTCGGGCCGGCCGGGAGCGTGCAGGGCCGGGCGCCAACCCGGGCCGGGGCCGAACGGGCGGCCATGCAGGCCGAGCAGGAGCTGGTGGAGTCGGACCGGGCCCACCTGGACCGGTCGGCCGGGGATGCGCCGCCGGACCCGGGCCCGATCGCCGGCTGAGTCCGCCCCGGGAGCCGGGGCAGGTCGAGCCGGACCCCCCGACTCTCAGGTGGCGATCGCCACCGGCCGGCCCGCGGCCGTCTGCAGCAGGGCCGTCACGGCTGCCCAGCCCTTGGGTGGGGCGGCCGCGGCCGGGGAGTAGCCGGGGGCCTGGCGGAGGACGCCGGGGAGGGTGCGGAACTCCAGCGGGGGGTCGAGAAGCATGGCCTCGCCGTCGATGCCGATCTCGACCGGCTGGGCGGAGTTGAGCACGAAGCTGTCGTCGGACCACTCGGCCCAGCCGGGGGGGCGCCAGCTGCGGCCGCCGCCGACCGACTCGAGCAGGCGGGCGAGCTCGCCCGAGGAGCGGAAGGTGGCGGCGACGATCCCGAGGGAGCCGGCGTCGATGCGCCGCCGGGAGCCGAACCCCTCGCCGCTGCCCAGCTGGTAGCGGTCGTTGGAGACCAGGATCAGGTGGGCCGAGGCGTGCTCGGTGCCGTCGGGGCCGGTGAAGCGCAGGTCGAACGGGGTGGCGCGGGGGCCGAGCATCTCGGGGAGCAGCTCGAGGGCGGTGCCGACCTTGCGGTCGCGGTAGGCCGGCGACTGCACGATCTTGGCGTACAGGCCAACGGTGGCGTTGACGAACACCCGCCCGGAGACAAGGCCGAGGTCGACACGGCGCTCGACCGCCTCCCCGAAGGCGTCCAGGGCCGCGACCACGTCGTCGCGGTCCAGGCCCAGGTCCATGGCCAGGTGGTTGCGGGTCCCGGCGGGCACGCACACGAACGCGACCCCGCGGGCGGCGGCCACCCCGGCCACCAGGGCCTGCGACCCGTCCCCGCCGGCCATCCCGATCACGTCGGCCCCGTCGGCCACCGCCGCCTCGGCCAGCCGGAGCAGGTCGTCGCCGGGGGCGAGCACCACCGGCTCGATGCCGCGTTTGCCGGCCTCCTCGACCAGCCCGAACCGCCCGACCTTCCCCCCGCCGGACCTGGGGTTCATCAGCAGGACCGGCCGGGCCGCCGGGCCCACCGGGTCTCCCGGGGTGGGGGCATGCTTGAGCGAGGCCAGGTCGCGCCCCAGCGCGTACCTGGTCGCGGCCCCGCCGACCAGCACCAGCGCCACCAGCAAGGCCACCACCAGCAGCCCGCCGGCAGCCGTCAGCTGAACGATGACCACTGCGGCCAGCGCGACCACGGCCAGCACGGCCGCCCCAGCCCGGAGCGGGCCCGTCCGCGTGACCGCGAAGGCGGCCGCCGACACCCCCACCCCTACGCACACCGCCGCCGCCGCCAGCTCCAGCGGCCGCCGCAACAGCACGACCACGACCACCGCGAGCAGGGCGAGCGGCGCCAGCAGCGCCACCACCGCGCTCACCCTCCGTGCCGCGGGCACCGACCGCACATCGCCCTCCACCGCCGACCGTTGCATCTTGGCCGTCCCGGCAGAGCGATACAAGCGCGCCGGCCGGGTCCGGTAGGCTCGGAGTGACCCGCCCCCGCCCGAGGATCGGACCATGTGCCGCAACATCACCACCCTCCGGGGTCTCGAGCCGCCGGCCACCGGCGAGGAGATCGAGGCCGCCGCCCGCCAGTACGTCCGCAAGGTCAGCGGGGTCACCCGTCCGACCCCGGCCACCGAGGCCGCCTTCGAGCAGGCGGTGGCCACCGTCGCCCGGGCCACGGCCGAGCTCCTCGAGGAGCTGCCGCCGCGCCGCCAGCCGCCCAAGGCCGACCCGCCCCTGCGCCGTCCCGAGGTGCGCGCCCGCCTGGCCGGCCGCTGACCGGTGGATGACCGGTTCTGGAATGTCGCGGCCCGGCGGTAGGTTCACCGGACCATGAACCCCGAGCCCCGCACCGTTCAGCGGGTGTATCTCGTCCTGACGCTGTGCAACACCCTGGCGGCGTCGTTCATCTGGGGTATCAACACCCTGTTCCTGCTCGACGCCGGGCTCAGCGCCACGGCCGCGTTCGCCGCCAACGCCCTGTTCACCGCCGGCATGGTCCTGTTCGAGGTGCCGACGGGGGTGGTCGCCGACACCTGGGGCCGCCGCGCCTCCTACCTGCTCGGGTCGGTCACCCTGGCCCTCTCCACCGCCCTGTACTGGCTGGCCTGGCAGATGGAGGCGCCATTCTGGGCCTGGGCGGTGACCTCGGCCCTGCTCGGCCTCGGCTTCACCTTCTTCTCCGGGGCCACCGAGGCCTGGCTGGTCGACGCCCTCAAGTTCACCGGCTTCAAGGGCAACCTCGAGTCGGTCTTCGCCAAGGGCCAGATCGTCGGCGGGGTGGCCATGCTGACCGGGTCGGTGGCCGGCGGCCTGATCGCCCAGTGGACCAACCTGGGGGTGCCCTACCTGCTGCGGGGGCTGACCCTGGTGATGACCTTCGTGGTCGCGTTCCTCTACATGCGGGACTGGGGGTTCGTCCCCAAGTCGGGCAAGCACCCGGTGCGGGAGATGCGCCAGGTGGTGCAGGCCTCGGTGCGCTACGGCCTGGGGAGCCGGCCGGTGCGCTGGATGATGCTGGCGGCGCCGTTCACCTTCGGGGTCGGCATCTACGCCTTCTACGCCATGCAGCCGTACCTGCTGGAGCTGTATGGCGACGAGCAGGCCTACAGCATCGCCGGGCTGGCCGCCGCCATCATCGCCGGGGCGCAGATCGCCGGTGGCCTGCTGGCCCCGCGCATCCGGCGGCTGGTCGACCGCCGCACCACTGCGCTGATCGCCGGCCTGCTGATCGAGGTCGCGCTGCTGGCCCTGCTCGGGGTGACGACCGCGTTCTGGGTGGCGGTCGGGCTGCTGGTCCTGTGGGGGCTGGCCGGCGCGGCCACGCTGCCGATCCGGATGGCCTACATGAACGGCCTGATCGCCTCCGAGCAGCGGGCCACCGTCCTGTCGTTCGACAACCTGCTGGGCTCGAGCGGCGGGGTGGTCATCCAGCCCGCCCTGGGCAAGGTGGCCGACGCCGCCAGCTACGCGACCTCCTATGTGGTGGGAGCCGGGATCGTCCTGGCCGCGTTGCCGTTCATGGTCCTGGCCCGCCGCGAGCGGCCGATCTCCGACCCGGTCCAGTTCGAACCCGTCCAACAAGGGGGTTGACAGACCGACCGGTCGGTTCTACGGTTCGTCAATGACATTGGCACCGACAGTCACGGACCGGGGCGGCGAGACCCGCCGCCGGATCCTCGGGGTGGCCGCCGAGGCGTTCGGCGACCGCGGCTACGCCGGCACCTCCCTGAGTGACGTGCTCAAGGCCAGCGGGGTCACCAAGGGCGGCTTCTACTTCCACTTCCCGTCCAAGGAGGCGCTGGCCCTGGCCACCCTCCGCCACAAGCAGGAGCAGTGGGCCGGGGCGGTGATGGCGTCCGTGCTCCAGCACCCGCGCGCCATCGACCAGCTCGAGGCCATGGTCGAAGCCCTCTGCGACCTGCACGAGCAGGACCGCGCCTGCCGGGCGATCAGCCGGCTCTGCACCGAGCTGGGCGACGACCACCCCGAGCTCCGCCCGCAGCTCGGCACCCAGCTCACCACCTGGATGGACATGGTCGCCTCGATCATCCGCAAGGGCCAGGACGAGGGCGACATCCGGCCCGATGTCGACCCGGTCACGGCCGCCGAGGTCGCGGTCGGGTCCTTCATCGGGCTGGAGACGGTGTCCCAGGTGCTGACCGGCCGCGCCGACCTGCGCCGCCGGGCCCGCGACTTCCGCGATCTGTGGTTCGCGGCCATCCGCCAGCCCGCCTGACCGCCATGCACCGCACACGCTGCCGCACACGACGCCTCAGAAAAATACCAACCGGTCGGTTCTGATCGGAAGCAGGAGGGGGACATGAACAGCTGGTTCGGTCGGCTCGGAGCCTTCACGGTCCGGCGCCGCTGGTTCGTCATCGGTGCCTGGCTGGTGCTGCTGGCCGTGATGGCCAGCTTCGCCCCGGGATTACAAGACAGGCTCGGCTCGGGTGGGTTCGAGGTGCCGGGCTCCCAGTCCCTGGCCGTCCAGCGGGACCTGGAGCGGCGCTTCGCCAACCAGTTCCCGACCACCGCCCTGGTGACGGTCCACGACGACACCCGAACGGTCGACGACCCGGCCTTCCGGTCGGTTGTCGAGGGCATCGCCACCCGGGTCGGCGCGGTCCCCGACGTGGGCGGGGTGGCGTCGTTCCTGTCCACCGGCAGCCCGGCCTTCGTCTCGCCCGACCGGCGGACCACCTACCTGGTCGTCGGCCTCTCCGGGGACCAGAACACCCAGCTCGACACCGCCCCGGCGGTCGCCGAGGCGGCCCGCCAGGGCGTGCCCGGCGGGGTCGAGGTCGAGGTCGGCGGGGGGGCCGCCTTCTACGAGCGCTTCAACACCATCTCCCGTGACGACCTCGAGCAGGCCGAGCGGGTCAGCTTCCCGATCACCCTGGTCGTGCTCCTGCTCGCTTTCACCAGCCTGGTCGCGGCCGGCCTGCCGATCATGCTCGCCCTGGTCAGCCTCGGGGTGACCCTCGGCGCCCTGTACCTGCTGGCCGGCGTCATCGACATGAACGTGTACGTGACCAACACCGCCTCGATCGTCGGCATCGGCGTCGGCATCGACTACGCGCTGTTCGTGGTCACCCGCTTCCGCGAGGAGCTGCGCCGGGGCCGGAGCGTGGCCGAGGCCGTCCCGCTCACCCTGGCCACCTCGGGCCGGGCCGTGGCCCTGTCCGGGGCCACCGTGATCGTCGCCCTGGCCGGCATGTTCCTGGTCGACATCCAGGCCTTCCGCTCCATGGCCATCGGGTCGATGAGCGTGGTCGCGGTGGCCGTGCTGGCCGCCATCACCCTGCTGCCGGCCGTGCTCAGCCTGGTCGGGCACTGGGTCGACCGCCTGCGCATCCCCGTGCTGCGCCCGCGGGCCGCCGAGGGCGAGGGCTTCTGGCACCGCTGGGCGGTCCGGATCATGCGCCGGCCGGTGGCGTTCATGGCCGCCGCCCTCCTGGTGCTGCTGATGCTTGCCGTGCCGTTCGCCAACATCCGCCTCGGCCAGCCGGGCGCGGCCATCCTGCCCGCCGACGAGAGCCCTCGGCTGGCCACCGAACGGCTGGCGGCCGAGTTCGGGGCCGGGGTCACCGGTCCCATGGAGATCCTGGTCGACACCCCTGGCGGGGCCGGGACCAGGGCCAACCTGGAGCGGGTGGACCGCCTCACCCGGGCCGTGGCGGCCGACAAGGCGGCGGCCGGCGTCCAGAGCCTCACCGCCATCCTGCCCCGGGCCGACCTGGACGCCTACACCAAGCTGTACGCCGGCGGCCTGCCCGGGATCGACCGCGAGCTGGCCCCGGCCGTGGCCGGGCTGGCCAACTGGGACCGGGGCGCCGACCTGGCCCGGATCACGGTCGTGACCCGCGACGCGCCCGAGTCCGAGGCCGCCGAGGCCCTGCTCGACCGGGCCCGCGACGACTACATCCCGGCCGCCGGGCTGGCCGGACAGGCCCGGGTCGGCGGCTCCACCGCGCTCAACGTCGATCTGGCCCGGGAGATCTCCGGCCGCCTGCCGGTGGTCGTCCTGGCCGTGCTCGCCCTGTCGTTCGTGCTCCTGGCCATGGCCTTCCGGTCGCTGGTGCTGCCCCTGCAGGCGATTGCCATGAACCTGCTCTCGGTCGGCGCCGCCTACGGGCTGATCGTGGCCATGTTCCAGTGGGGCTGGGGCGAGTCGCTGCTCGGCTTCACCTCCGAGGGCCACATCGAGGTCTTCGTGCCCCTGTTCCTGTTCTCGATCCTGTTCGGGCTCTCCATGGACTACGAGGTGTTCCTGCTCAGCCGGATCCGGGAGGAGTACCTGCGCACCGGCGACAACGAGCTCGCCGTCGCCCGCGGCCTGGAGAGCACGGCCCGGACGATCACCTCGGCCGCCCTGGTCATGGTGACGGTGTTCGCCGCCTTCGCGGCCGGCCGCCTGGTCCCGTTCAAGGAGATGGGCTTCGGGCTGGCCGTGGCCGTCCTGGTCGACGCCACCCTGGTCCGGACGATCCTCGTGCCGGCCGTGATGCGGCTGGTCGGGCGCTGGAACTGGTGGATGCCGGCCTGGCTCGACCGCTGGCTGCCGCGGATCTCCCTGGAGGCCGCCGAGGCCGAGGCCCCGGCCAGGACCCGCGAGCCGGCCGGGATCTAGGCCTGGGCCAAGGGGCGGCGCGGTTCCGGACGGCGATGTCGCCGACCATCGCCCGGACCGCGCCCGCCCCCTCGCCCGTCACCGGGTCGGGGCCGGGACGGCTTCGATCACGCTCAGGCCGGCCGGCGACCGGGTCGGGACCACGCGGCGGACCTCGAACCCGGCGTCGGCCAGGAGCCGGCGGAAGTGGGCCTGGGTGCGCTCTCGGGCGCCGAGCAGGACCAGCATGTACAGGTCCATCCGGATGACCGCCGGCTGGTCGGCGGCCCGTTCGGGCAGGATCGCCTCGATGACCAGGAGCCGGCTCCCCGGGCCCATGGCGGCGCGGCAGGTGGCCAGGACCCGGCGGGCGTCGTCGTCGGTCCAGTCGTGCAGCACCCGCGAGAGGAGATAGGCGTCGGCCCCGGCCGGGACGTCGGCGAAGAAGTCGCCGCCGACCAGCCGGCAGCGGCCGGCCACGCCCTCGGCGGCCAGCCGCCGCCCGGCCTGGGCGACCACGGCCGGCTGGTCGACCAGGACGGCGCGCAGGTCCGGGGCCGAGCGGAGGATGGCCCCGAGGAGGATCCCGTGCCCGCCGCCGACATCGACCAGCCGGCCGATCCCGCCGAAGCCGTAGGCGGCGACCACGTCGCTCGCCTCCTGCTCGGACCGGCCGGCCATCGAGGCCTGGAACGCCGCCTCCCGCTCGGGATGCCGCCGCAGGTGGTCGAAGAACCGGTCGCCGTGCACCTGCTCGAAGGCCGTCCCGCCGTGCCGGACGGCGGCCAGGGTCCCGGCCGCGGCCTGGTAGTAGACCTCCCCCGGGCCAGGATCGGCCCCCGCATCGACCCGGCCGCATCGGCTCGCAGGCAGTGGCCGAGCCCGGTGAGCGCGAACCGGCCGCCCGCCTCCTCGGCCAGGACCTCGTCGAGCACCAGCCCACGCAGGGCCCTGGTGAGCAGGTCGGGGTCGGCCCCCACGGCCGCGGCGATCTCAGGCCCGGTCCGCGGCCCGGAGGCCAGCACGTCGGCCACCCCGAGCCGGGCCGCCACGTACAGCAGCTGGGTGGTCAGGAACCCGTCGGCCAGCCGCGCCATCCGCACCCGCACCGACACCGCCGGGTCGTCGGTCGCATCCGAGCGCGCCGGTCCCGCCGGGTCCTGGCCCGGGTCCGGCGGGGGTCGGCGGCCGTCAGCCGCGGGTGGCGTCGCGGACGGCGGCGCGGGCGGCCCGCCCGTCCTCGGCGTCCAGGGCCACGGTGGCCAGGCCGCGACACTCGGCGAGGGTGTGGCCGGCGAGGGCGGCGCGGACGGGCGGGATGCTGACCGGGGCCATCGACAGGCTGGTGATGCCGAGGCCGACGAAGACCAGGGCGAGCATCGGGTCGCTGGCCGCCTCGCCGCACACCCCGACCGGCTTGCCCAGGGCCTTGCCGGCCTCGGCGGTCATCCGGACCAGGTCGAGCAGGGCCGGCTGCCAGGCGTCGAGCAGGTCGGCCAGCTCCCCGGCCATCCGGTCGGCCGCGTAGGTGTACTGCGACAGGTCGTTGGTCCCGATCGACATGAAGTCGCAGGCCGCGGCCACGTGCCGGGCACGGATGGCCGCCGCCGGCACCTCGATCATCACCCCGCCCGCCGACAGCCCGTGGCCCCGCACCTGCTCGGCGAAGGCGGCCGCCTCGGCCCTGGTCGACACCATCGGCGCCATCACCCACACCTGGGCCTGGCTGTTCGCGGCCGCGCCGGCGATGGCGGTCAACTGCTCCTCCAGCAGCTCGGGGTGCCGCCGTGAGGTCCGCAGGCCGCGCACGCCGAGGGCCGGGTTGGGCTCGTCGGGCACGGTCACGAACTCCAGCGGCTTGTCGGCGCCGGCGTCCAGGGTCCGCACGACCACCTTGCGGCCGGCGAAGGCGTCGAACACCCGCTGGTAGACGTCCTGCTGCTCCTCACCGGTGGGCGCGTTGGGCCGGTCGAGGAACAGGAACTCGGTCCGGAACAGCCCAACGCCCTCGGAGTCGGCGGCCGACGCCGGCGCCAGGTCCTTGTCGCCGGCGATGTTGACCAGCAGCTGCACCGGGTGCCCGTCCGAGGTCCGGCCGGGCCCGCTGACCGACCGGAGGGCGGCCAGCTTGGCCTCCTCGGCGTCGAGCGCCTCCTGCACGGCGTCGTCGCCGGGGGCGACGGCCACGGTGCCCTCGGTCCCGTCGACCAGGACGGTCTCGCCCTCGGGGATGGCCGTGGCGCCGTGGCAGGTGACCACGGCCGGGATCCCCAGCGACTTGGCCAGGATGGCGGTGTGGCTGGTCGGCCCGCCCTCCTCGGTGATGATGGCCCGTACCCGGTCGGCGTCCAGGGTGGCGGTGTCGGCCGGGGCCAGGTCGAGGGCGACCAGCACGAACGGGTGGCCGGGGTCGGGGACGCCGGGCATCGGCACCCCGAGCAGGGTGGCGATGGTGCGGTTGCGCAGGTCGTCGAGGTCGGCGACGCGCTCGGCCATGTAGGGACCGGCGGCGGCCAGCATGGCCCGGAAGCCCTCGAAGGCCTCGGCGACCGCGGTCACGGCCGCCTTGCCGGCCTGCACCCCCTCGGTGACCTTGGAGGCCAGGGTCGGGTCCTCGGCCATCATCGCCTGGGCGGCGAGCACGCTCGCGGCCTCGCCGGGGGCGCGCGACGCGCGCTCCTCCAGGCCGTGGGCGACGGCCCGCATCGCGTCCATGGCGGCCTGGTTCTCGGCCTCCGGGTCGCCGGACGGTGTCGCGTCGGTCGGGACCACCGGAGGCGCGGCCATCTGGGCCACGGGTCCGGCGGCGACGCCGGGGCTGACCCCGATGCCGCTGAGTGTCTCGGCCATGGGCTACCCCTCGCTGTCGAGGTCCCTGGAGACCAGGGCGGCCAGCTCGTCAAGGGCCTGGTCGGCGCCGTCGCCGTCGGCG
>Ga0307416_100001522_pt1 | contig 12655 bp, 11 predicted proteins | sample DK1Cmetagenome_2_FD_203821 | JGI IMG/M metagenome (GOLD analysis project Ga0307416, IMG submission 203821) | Maize rhizosphere microbial communities from greenhouse at UC Davis, California, United States - DK15-C-3 | ecosystem: Host-associated > Plants > Roots > Rhizosphere > Soil | place...
CTTCTTCTGCGTCTCGACCTCCGCCGCGTCGAATGAGTAACGCATCGACACGCCCGCCAGCGGCACCTGCTCGTGGCCGTTCAGTGTGTTCGGGAACTCCAGGCCGCAACACTCGAGGATCGTCGGCACGATGTCCGTCGCATGGTGGTACTGGTGGCGAACCTCGCCCTTGGCCTCGATCGCCGCCGGCCAGTGGATCACGAGCGGATCACAAGTCCCACCCGCATACGAGTACCGTTTGAACATCTTGAACGGGGTCGAGAACGCAACCGCCCAGCCGGTCGGGTAGTGGTTATAGGTGCTTGGGCTTCCGAGGTCGTCGATTTGCCTGAGGTTCTCGTCGATGTTGTCGGGCCAGCCGTTGAAGAACAGATTCTCGTTCACAGAGCCGTTCGGGGTTCCCTCGCCCGAGGCGCCGTTGTCCGCGCAGTAGAGGATGATCGTGTTCTCGAGCTGCCCTGACTCCTCGAGGTAGTCGACGATCCGTCCGACCTGGTGGTCGGTGTACTCGGAGAAGCCCGCAAAGACCTCGGCCATGCGCGCGAAGAGCTTCCTCTCTTCGTCGGAGAGCGAGTCCCACGGTCGCACGTCGTCGTTCGGTGAGTACGTGCCCTCCGGCATCGGGTTGAGCGGCGTGAGTTCGGTGCCTTCGGGCATGACACCCTTCTCGACCATCCGCTCGAGCACCCACTCGCGGTAGACCTCGTAACCGTCGTCGAACTTGCCTTTGTACTTGTCCGCCCATTCCTTTGGGACGTGGTGTGGCGCATGGTTCGCGCCCGGGCAGAACCAGGTGAGCCACGGTCGCGAAGGGGCCGAGGCCTTGAGGTCCCGGATCATCTGGATCGCGTTGTCGGCCAGATCCTTGGAGAGGTGGTAGCCCTCCTTCGGCTGGTACGGCTGATCGATCATGCGGTTGTCCTCGACGAGCGTCGGATACCAATTGTTCGTCTCGCCGCCGAGGAAGCCGTAGAAGCGGTCCCAGCCCTGATGCAGAGGCCAGTTCGTCTTCGGCGCGCCGGCGTGCGTTTCCTCAGCCGGCACGTTGTGGTTCTTGCCCAGCCAGAAGGTGCTCCAGCCGGCCTGACGCATCACCTCGGCCATCGTTCCGCACTCCGGCGGAATGTGCCCGTGCGAGCCGGGGAACCCGGTGGAGGCCTCGGTGATGCACGCCATCGCGTTCTGGTGATGGTTGCGCCCGGTCAGGAAGCACGACCGCGTGGGAGAGCAGAGCGCCGTCGTATGCCACTGCGTGTACGTCAGGCCGTTGTCGGCGAGTCGTTGCATCGTCGGCATCTGGATCCGCCCCCCGTACGGCGACCAGGCCGCGAGGCCCGTGTCGTCGTAGAGCACGATGAGGACGTTCGGCGCCCCCTCCGGCGCCTTCGGCGGGATAAACTGGTCCCAATCTGGCGTCGACTCCCGGATGTCGGTGTTGATGACTCCCTTGAACGGCTTCACCATCAGCTGCGCCTCCTCGGCGTTCGCGTCTACTAGCGCTGATGATCAGGCGCTAGGCGCTGGGGAGCATCGTCCAGGATGGATGAAAGGGGGCACCAAATCACCCGATCCGCATGATGACCCGGCTTGGCGGCAACTAGAGGCTTGCGGAAAGCCCGGCGGAACTCCCGAGGAGGTCAACGATGGTGCTTGCAGCCAACTACCCGTTTCTCGACGTGCTGTGGACGATGCTCATCTTCTTCGTCTGGGTCAGCTGGTTCCTGCTGCTGTTCCACGTGATCGGCGACGTGTTCCGGCGGCGCGACGCCAGCGGCTGGAGCAAGACAATTTGGCTTCTCTTTGTGCTGTTCGTCCCGTTCATCGGCGTCTTCAGCTACCTGATCGTCAATGGCAACGAAATGGCGCGACGCAAAGCGGAGGCCGCGGAAGCCGCCCAGGGAGAGATGGACGAGTACGTCCGGTCGGTCGCCGGCGGCGGCGGCGCGGCCGCGGAGATCGAGCGGGCGAAGAGCCTGCTCGAGAGCGGCGCCATCAGCCAGGCGGAGTTCGACGCGATCAAAACCAAGGCCCTGGCATAACGGGAGGAGACGAGCATGACCGAAATCGGACCAGTCGATTACCTGATCGTTGCTTTCCCGGGTAACGAGTTCCGCGGCGAGATCGCGCCGGCGCTCGGGGACCTCGTGGAGGCAGGCACGATCCGGATCATCGACCTCGCTTTCGTGGGCAAGGACGCGGAGGGCAACGTGGCCGCGTTCGAGCTCACGGACATCGACCCCGAAGTCCGCGAGGGCTTCGAGAAGGCCGGAGTCGAGGTCAACGGCCTGTTCAACGAGGACGACCTCGCTGCGGCGGGCGAGGAGCTCGAGCCGAACTCTTCGGCCGCGCTCCTGGTGTGGGAGAACGTCTGGGCCCGGAACGTCGCTCAGGCCATGCGCGACGCCGGCGGCGACGTGCTCGACTTCGAGCGCATCCCGCACGAGGTTGTCCAAGCGGCTCGCGAAGCCGCCCTCGCCAACGTCTAGAGAGAAGGAGAGATAGATGCCATTTATGCGCAGAGGGCCAGGCTTGGTCGGCATGGCGGCGAGAACGGCTGTCGTCGCCGGCACCGCGACTGCCGTCTCGGGACGGGTGGCGCGGCGCCAGCAGAATAGGTACGCCGCACAGGACCAGCAGGCGGGTGAGCCTCAGGCGGCTCCGCCGGCTGCGGCTCCCGCGGAGCCCGAGTACATGGCGGAGCTCGAGCAGTTGGCGAAGCTCCGCGACCAAGGCATTCTCAGCCCGGAGGAGTTCGAGGCGAAGAAGAAGCAGATCCTGGGCGTCTGAACAGCCGTGTGCCGCTGGCTCGCATACTCGGGCTCGCCGGTGCTCCTTGAGGAGCTGCTCCTCAAGCCTAAACACTCGCTGATCGACCAGAGCCTCCATTCGCGGCTTGGGGCCGAGACGACCAACGGTGACGGGTTCGGCGTCGGCTGGTACGGCGTCGGGGACACCCCCGGCGTGTTCCACAGCATCGAGCCCGCGTGGAACGACCGTAATCTGCGCGAGGTCGGCGCCCATGTGATGTCACCGCTGGTCTTCGCCCACATCCGGGCATCCAGCGGGACGGCCGTGCAGCAGACGAACTGCCATCCCTTCCGGCACGGCCGCTGGCTGTGGATGCACAACGGCGTGATCCGGGACTTCCATGCCGTCAAACGCGACCTCGTGCTTGCCGTCGACCCATCGTTTTATCCTGAGATCGAAGGGTCGACCGACTCCGAGACGTTTTTCTACCTCGCGCTGACGCTCGGCCTCGAAGAGGATCCGCCTAGGGCGGTGCAGGAGGCCGTCGGCTTCATCGAGGCGACCGGCCGGCGTTGGGGCGTCGAGCACCCGATCCAGATGACTGTTGCGACCACGAACGGGGAGAGCATCTGGGCGTTCCGCTACTCGAGCGAGGGCAAGTCGCGTTCGCTCTTCTTCAGCACCGAGGTCAGCACGCTGAGGATGCTCTACCCGGACGACATCCGGCTGCAGGCACTTGGCGACGAGTCGCGGTTGGTCGTCTCGGAACCGCTCGGGAACCTCGTCGGAGCCTGGAACGAGGTGCCCGAGTCGAGCTACGGCCTGATCAAGCCGGGCCGGGACGAGCTCCACACGTTCACGCCGACGCGGATGCCGGAGCCGCTCTCGACGACGTAATCACGGCGCCACGGCGGCACCGCTGGCGGAGCGCTACGCCGACTGGTTCGAGTCGCAACCGAGGAACGCGCGTCCGATCCTCGAGGGCTCGGAGGTGCGCGAGGTTCGCGGGCGGTTCGGCGTGGGCCACCTCGCCGACCAGAGCTGAGAGGCGATACTCCACTTATGGCGAGCGACGATCCCCACCGTCCCGGGCTGGCCGACGCGGCAGGGCGCGCCGCCTTCTTCCCAGCACGGGCGGCGGCGCGTGTATGGCGTGAGCGGCTTGAAGAGGCGGCCGACGAGGTTCTCTCGGCGCCGGAGATCGCCCGGGTCGTTGACCGGGCCCTCGCCGGTCCGCTGCCGGAGGAGCTCGCACGCTCGATCGTCCGACACCGCGTCCTCGAGCGCATCGTCGCCGAACTCGGGGCAAGCGGCGAATTGGAGCGCCTCGTGATCGCGACGCTGGCGAGTCCGCAAACCCTCGCGCTCACCGACCGAGTGCTCGCAAGCGACGAGACGCAGCGCGCTTTAGGTCACGTCGCCTCGAGTCCAGAGCTCCGGGACGCGATGGCCCGCCAGACAGCGGGACTCGCCGAAGAAGTCGTCGCCGGCGTTCGTGCCTCTGCCGTGCGGCTCGACGACAAAGCCGAGCGGATGGTGGGCCGCCCCTCGCGAGCCGACCGCCCGATGGAAGCCGGGATCGCGACCCGCGCAATCGCGCTCGCGGCCGACGCGGCCCTCACGATCGTCCTCCTCATGTCGCTGACCGGGGTCGTCGCGCTCGTTGCATCACTCGTCGGCGGGCTCCGCCCGGCGTGGCTCGTCGGTGCGCTGCTCGCCTGCGGCTGGATGCTGGTCGCCGGCGCGTACTTCGTTCTCTTTTGGAGCTCTGCGGGGCAGACACCGGGGATGCGGCTGCTGCGCCTGCGCATACGCGGCCCGGGGCGAGACGCTCCGTCGATAGGCCGATCGTTCGTGCGCTTGGTCGGGCTCGTGCTCGCGATCGTGCCGTGCTTCGCGGGCTTCATCCCTGTGCTGTTTACCGAGCGGCGACGGGCGCTCCCGGACTTCCTCGCGGGAACCTTCGTGGTGTATGACGGCCCGGTCCACGCTATGCCGTTCGCGGGTGTGATCGGCGACGAACTGGAGTCCGGGCCGTTCTGACGTCTTGCTAGACCGTGACGCTCACCGGGGACGTCGCGATCCAGACGGCCGTGCCCACGAAGACGACGTAACCGACCACGAGCATCGTCTTACGTAGACCGGATGCACTGAGCTTCGTGCTCATCCCTGCGAAGAAGAGCGCGACCGCGAAGAGAACGACGCCGAGGACGTAGTTGGACGCCCGTTGGATGTTCCGCCGCACCTGGGCGGAGAGTTCCTCGGCGCTCCGGTCCAGCCGACCGGCTTCGGCCTTCGCGGCCAACCGGTACTCTGGCATCGCGAACGGAGTCAGCGGCGCGCCCTCGGTCTGGAGCGGCTTCGTCGCGAGCCACGCGTCGAACGCGGGCCTGAACTCCTCGCGGAACCGTTCGCGGTAGAAGTTCAAGAGCTCAGTCTCGCCGCGTGCATACGCGTCCACCCACTGCATGAACGTCGCCACGTCGATCTGCTGCTGGGCGTTCGCCAGGTCGGAGGCGCGAGCCGCTTCGATCCGGGCCTTGTTGACGCGGCTCGACGTCTTCGCCTGCTCGCCGTTCCAGCGCGTAGCCTGGTAGCTGCTCCACGCCGTCGCTACGGCCGCGAGCGCAAGCAGGACCGTGGCGCCGATCTCGACCCAGTCGCGCCTGCGCGCCTGGTTCACGAGGCCGGATTCCCATTCGCGTCACACGGCAGCGGCACTCGTGCGTTCGCAGCGCTGAGCGCCTGGTCGATGATGTCCAGCGCTCGCTCCATCGCGACGGGACGGACGCCGCCGACGCCTTCGTGGAAGGGGCTGTCGAGGAGCCGGATCAGGAGCAGCATCGCGACGATGACCGTGGCCACCGATCCCATCAACACCGCCTGTGTGAGCGCGCCCTCGCTCCTGTCGGCGAAGAACAGCATGAACACGAAGATCACGACGGAGATGAAGGCCAGCACCACCCATAGCGGTGTCGGGATCACACCCACGGCCCCGTGGATCCGGTCGATGCGAGCCGCTTCGCGGTCGGAAGTCTGGTCCAGCCATTTTCCGTAGGCCGCTTCCTGGCTCGGCGTCTGCGGCTGAACCGTCTGGAAGGTGCGGAACAACTCGACTCCCCAGGGGTTGATCTCGTCACCCAAGCTGCCGGATTCCGCCCGCGGCCACTCCGTGTGGATCACCGACCGGCCGTAGCACACCAGCTCGCCAGTGAGCGCGCCGGCGACCGGAGCGCCCAGGAACTGGGCAGTCTCGACCTGCTGTGAGAGCACTAGCGCCTCCTGCTCCGCCCCCGATCTCGACTGGTCGTAGCTCTCGAAGGCGAGGAAGACGACGAACCCGAGCAGCACCGAGAATCCGGTCGCCAGGACACCGAAGACTCCCGAAGCGCGGTCGCCGTCGGTGAAGCGGCTGCCCTCGGGCGCACCTCGCCGCACGAGCAGCATCGCCGCGACGGCGAGAGCTGCCGTTGCGGCCACGATCAGGATCGCCCAGATGAGGTTCATCGCGAGCCGAGGGCGCCGGCCCGCGCGCCAGCCTGGCGACGTTGCCGCCAGCCGACGAGCACACCGTGAACCAGCTCGGCGCCGACGATCGGCTCGTCGGGGAGCGGTAATTCGACGGGATAGAGGATGAACGGGCGAGTCTGAGGTCCGCCCAGCCCGCCGTGGAACGAGATCAGCTCCTCGAAGGCGCAGCCCTCCTCGAGGTCCGGGTCGTAGAAGCTCCCGACCATGATGTCGGCCACATGAGGGAAACCGTCCGTTCGTAGGAGATGGCGAGGCGCGTTCGGCGAGAACGGCGCCAGCGGATCCTCGCCCTCGACGGTTCCCTCGGCGAGGTAGTGGGCACCGGCGGTGCCAAGTGCGACGGGACCCCGCTCCGATGAGCGAACGAGGAGCCAGCCGACATGCGGGTGCGCGCGCAGTGTCGGGATCAGCCGCGGGTGGCGCTCGTCGAGCTCCTCGAGCGTGAGCCGGCGCGGCTCCTCCATCAGCGAGATGAGACCGAGGTTGCCCGAGCCGAGAACGACGACCTGCCGGTCGGAAACATCCTTCTTCGAGCGCTTCTCCTTCTGCTGTTTCCCCGTCGCCTCGCCCACCGCGAGCCCCACCATCGATTGCTGTTCGTCGCCACCCGCGACCTCCTTGACTGTTCCGTGCTCGAGCGAGCGCTCGACGAGCTCATCGAGCCCGTAGCCGTTCCTCTGCTTGAACGTCGCTCCCTGTGTCTGCCCGTGGTCCGAGAGCACGACGATCTCGTAGGGGCGGGGGGCGTACCGACGCGCGCGGTCGATACGGCCAAACTGCTCGTCGAGCTTCCGCAGCGCCTCGAGCGTGTCAGCCCGCTCGAGCCCCGAATGGTGCGCGACCTCGTCGTAGCTCGAGAACGTTGCGTACACGGCCGGGCGGCCGCGCATCATGTCCGTGAGGACCCCGTAGACGATCAGGTCGCGGACGATCACGCACATCGCGCCGCGCATGAACGGATAGATGCCGCCCCGGTGACCTCGGGGGCGCACGTCACGGCGGCTCGCCCGCAGCGCCGCGGTCCACTCGAGGATGACCTCCCACCCGAACAGGACGAGCGCGCGTGTGACGTTGAATCCGTTCGCAAAGAAGGCGCGATAGCCTGGATTCGCGTGCTTCTCGGCCTCCATGCGGCTGACAGTCAGAATGACCTCTTCGGCCTCACCCGAAAGCAGGTTGCCGCGGCTCGAGCCGCCGTCGGCGAGGAGGCCGATGCCCGTGGCGCGTTCGCGCTCGATGCGCGCGCAGTCGGCGGGAGCGGAGCAGGCGGTGAGCGTGCCGCTCTCCTTGTCGACCCAGCGGAACGCGGGGATGTCGTCGTTGGAGCCGAGGAGGATCCCCGCCTGGCTCGCCCCCGTCTGCGAGGACAGGTCGGTCTCCCACTCGGCCAACCCGTGCGTGCCCTCGGCGACCCAGCGGGCCATGTTCGGTGCGTTCCCGTCCCGCATTGCCCTCCGGAGCACGGGGAGCGCGAGCCCATCGATCTCGAGGAAGACGATCCCGGGCACATCCGTTCGGGCTAGGCCGCCCTGCCGGCGGGCGATGCGCTGGACGACCCGCAGGGTGTAGGTGTCGTCGTCGTTGGCCCCGAAGATCACTTCGAGGACGACGCTGACGGCGGCGACCAGGAGCGCCGCGAGCAGCGCCCAGCCGAAGTTGTCCACCGCAAAGGTGTTCTCCAATAGATCCGACGCGAGCTTCAGCACGAGGGCGTTGACCGCCAGGACGAGCAGGAAGCCGAGCGCGAGCATGAACGGCAGCCGCAGCGCCGCGAACAGCGGAGGGAGCAGCGCGTTCAGCAAAGCGACGACGACAGCGACCGCGAGCGCGCCGCCTGTCCCTTCGATGTCGACACCGGGCAGGATCGCGGCAGCCACCCACAGCGACGCGGCCGTCAGCGCCCACGACAGCAGCAGGCGGAGCGGCTTGAACCGCGGCCGCTCGGGTTGCCAGACGACGGCCTCCCCATAGGAGCCAGGCAGGGTGGTCATTCCGCGTCCTCCGCGGCCCGCTTCGCCTCCTTCTTCGCCGCCCGCTTCTCGTCCTTCTTCGCCGCGCGCTGCGCCTTCTGCTCGGCGACCTTGACCTTCGCATCGACGTATGCACCACCGACGAGCACCTTGCCGCCTGTCCAGCCGAAGACGAGCAGCACGAGCACGAGCGCTAACAAGACGTTCCAGGCCGTGACGATCAACTGCTGTGCGCTCGAATAGGCGACGGTAGTCTCGTTTGCGACGTCACAGCACGTCTGCAGTGCCAACGCGTTCGTCGCCTGCGTGATGCCTACGGCGCCCGGCGTGAAAGAGACAACGTTCGCGAGCGAGCCCGAGCCGGTGATCCACATGACCGACTCGAAGGTGACCGGGATTGCGAAGGCGGCCAGGAAGATGCCGATGACGGTCAGCTTGCAGAGCCAGGAGACAAGCGACGGTAGGAACGCTCTGCTCAGGTACCGCTTCGGTGTCGCAAGGATCACTCCGCCCTGCTTCGCGTGCGCCCAGAGCTTCTTGACCTGCCGCCAGAAGATGCGCCCGACGAGCACGATCAGTAAGCCGCCGCCGGCCACGACCAGGATGGTCCTCGCTGGATGGTCGGAGACGTTGCCGAGGTTCTCGTCGAACGAGCCGGGCACCGAGAGGAAGAGGTAGAGGTAGACGAACGTGCCCGCGACCGTGAAGAAGATCTTCTGCACGAGGTAGGCGGCGAGCGAACCGCCGACCGTCGCGCTCGGAATGATCGCGACGAACATGAGCAGCGTGACGAAGGTGCCGATGTTCGCCGGCAGAAACGCGTTCATGGCCACGCCAACCGCATAGGCAGCAACGATGGGCGCTAGGGCGACCTCTCCGGGGTACGCGGCGCTGAGGATGCCGTAGTACGAAAGTCCCGCGAAGAACGTCTGGCCCGTCTGAAAAACGAGCGCTGCAACGATGTAGCCGGCCGGAACCGCCTTGATCTGATCCCAGAGCTCTGACAGCCACCCGCGGACGTCCACGCCGAGCAGATCGAGCACGACCAACACCAACGCGGTGCCGAGCAGCCAGCCGGTCACCTTGACGATTCGTCGTCGGCGCGAGGGGTCGTGGAACGGCAGAACCGGCGACGGGTGCTCAGCAGTGATTTCGGTCATCGACACAAGGGAGTCTCGCGGTCACCGCATCCTCCCGATGCGCCAACTGGCCAGACATCATCCAATTGGCGTGATTTTAGGCAGGGTCGTATACGAGGTCAGCTGCTGCCCAGGAGGGAGACGCAGAACCCGACAGCCGTCGCCGCGCCTGCAAGCGCCCGGCCACGCTCGTAAGCGAAAGGCATGAGCGAGTTGGTCAGCATGGCGAGGAGGCCACCCGCGGCGAGGGCAGCCGCTCGGCCACCTTGAGCATCAGACGTCAGGTCTGTGACCAGAAAGCCGAGTGCAGCGGCGATGCCGCAGGCGAGCACGATCCAGAACCAGAGTACTCCGACGCGTCTCGCGCTCCACCCGGCGGCCGAGAGGTCGGCGGAGGGCGCGATGCTCTGCGGGATGTTGGAGACAAAGACGGCGGCCAAGAAACTCAGGCTGATCGGGAAGTCGGTGCCGACCTGGATCCCGAAGATGACGGACTCGGGAACCCCGTCAACGACCGAGCCGACGACGATGCCCATCGCTCCTCCCACTCCCGCCTGGCCGAAGCGCGACTCAACCATTTTGTCGGCGACGAGGAAGACGGCAACGCCGATCAGCATCCACAAGGAGAACTGCCAGAGGGAGAGTGCGTCTTCGGCCTCCCCAATTAGGTCGAAGGAGATTGCTGCAATTAGCGCCCCGGCACCAAAGCCGGCCAGAATGCCGACGAGGCGGGTGGGCACGTCGAACCAGCAGGCGAGCAGGCCAGCAAACAGCAGGGACGACGCCCCGAGCAGTCCCAGGCCGAATGCCTCAAGCATGCTTCTCTGCCTCGTCGGCGGCCTCGACCTCCACCATGAGGCCGCCCAACGCGACCACGCGCACGCGTGAGCCAGGAGGAAGATCCGAGCTCGAGCGAGCCTGCCAGAGCTCACCTAGGACGCGGATCTTGCCCGACGGGTCGAGCCGTTCCGTCACCTCGCCGGTTGCGCCCACGAGATTCTCGACGCCTGTCTGAACCTTCTCGCGCCGCATGCGGCGCTGCCAGTACACGACCTCAAGGACGCCGAGCACGCCGCTTGCGAGCCCGCCGATCACGTTCCACGGGGAGGGCAGGAAGATCAGGAGCAGCAGAGCGAGTAGAAGGAACATCGGACGCTTGTCCGATGATTCGCCTGGGAACATGGCTGAGGCATCACCCCGTGCGGATGATTGCGGTCGGCAGGGCCATTCATCCCCTTTGGGCGATGAGGTGCAGTCGGGCGACCGAGAGGATTACGGGACACGCAGCAAACCAGGAGGCACGTATGCCCGAGAGGCTGCAGCCCCAGCGCGATGTTCTGCCCATTCCCGACGTTACTCCGGTGGGGTTGACCACCTACGACGCGAAGGACCCGGCCGCCGCGTTCCCGCCGATCGAGCCGCTACGGCCGCCGGAGGGAGCTCCGAACGTCCTCATCGTCCTGATCGACGACGTCGGCTTCGGCGCCTCGAGCGCGTTCGGCGGGCCGATCGCGACGCCGAACGCCGAGCGCCTGGCCGCGAAAGGCCTCAAGTACAACCGCTTCCACACGACCGCGCTCTGCTCGCCCACGCGGCAGGCGCTCCTCACGGGCCGCAACCACCACACGGTTGGGATGGGCGGCATCACGGAGATTGCCTCGTCGGCGCCCGGCTACAACTCGATCCGGCCGAACACATGCGCGCCGCTTGCCGAGACGTTGAAGCTGAACGGATACTCGACCGCGCAGTTCGGCAAGTGCCACGAGGTCCCCGTGTGGGAGACGAGCCCGATGGGCCCCTTCCAGGCCTGGCCTACGGGCACCGGCTTCGAATACTTCTACGGCTTCATCGGCGGTGAGGCCCATCAGTACTACCCGGCGATCTACGAAGGCACGATCCCGGTCGAGCCCGAGAAGACGCCGGAAGAGGGCTACCACTTCATGAGCGACATGACGGACAAGGCGATCAGGTGGATCCGCCAGCAGAAAGCGCTGATGCCGGACAAGCCGTTCTTCGCCTACTTCGCGCCCGGCGCGACGCACGCGCCGCACCACGTCACTCCGGAGTGGGCCGACAAGTACAAGGGGAAGTTCGACGACGGCTGGGACGCGCTACGCGAGCGGACGTACGCCAAGCAGAAAGAGCTCGGAGTGATCCCGGCAGACGCCGAGTTGACGCCGCGCCACGAGGAGATCCCGGCATGGGACGACATGCCCGAGGACCTGAAGCCAGTCCTTCGCCGCCAGATGGAGATCTACGCAGGCTTCCTGGAGTTCACCGACCACCACGTTGGCCGGCTGCTCGACGCCGTCGAAGACCTGGGCGTCCTCGAGAACACGATCGTCTACTACATCATCGGTGACAACGGCGCTTCGGCCGAGGGCACGCTCAACGGCACCTACAACGAGATGATCAACTTCAACGGCGCCGCCGCGATCGAGACGCCGGAGTTCATGATCGAGCGGCTCGACGACTTCGGCGGCCCCGATTCGTACAACCACTACGCGGTCGGCTGGGCGCATGCGATGTGTACGCCGTATCAATGGACGAAGCAGGTGGCGTCCCACTGGGGCGGAGTGCGAAACGGGACGATCGTCCACTGGCCGGCTAGGATCAAGGCTCGCGGAGAGGTCCGTCCACAGTTCACCCATGTGATCGACGTCGCCCCAACCGTGCTCGAGGCGGCTGGGCTTCCGGAACCGGCGTACGTCAATGGCGTCCTGCAGAAGCCGCTCGAGGGCGTGAGCATGGCGTACTCGTTCGACGACGCAGAGGCCGATGAGCGGCACACGACGCAGTACTTCGAGATGTTCTGCAACCGGGGCATCTACCACCAGGGCTGGACCGCAGTGACGAGGCATTCGATCCCTTGGCTGATGGTCGGCCAGGAGAGGCCGGCGCTGGACGACGACGTCTGGGAGCTCTACGACACAAATGCCGACTGGACGCAGGCCAAGGACCTGGCAGCAGAGCACCCCGACAAGCTCGCCGAGCTCCAGCGTCTGTTCTTGATCGAGGCGACCAAGTACAACGTCTTGCCCCTCGACGACCGCGGCATCGAGCGCGCCCTGCCAGAGATCGCAGGTCGCCCGACGCTCGTCCAGGGCGATCGCCAGCTGCTCTACGGCGGCATGGGCCGCCTGTCCGAGAGCTCGGTCGTCAACATCAAGAACAAGTCGCACGCAGTCACGGCCGAGATCGTCGTTCCGGCGGCGGGTGCCCAGGGCGTGATCGTCGCCCAGGGCGGCAGCATCGGCGGCTGGAGCC
>Ga0307416_100001523_pt1 | contig 12653 bp, 15 predicted proteins | sample DK1Cmetagenome_2_FD_203821 | JGI IMG/M metagenome (GOLD analysis project Ga0307416, IMG submission 203821) | Maize rhizosphere microbial communities from greenhouse at UC Davis, California, United States - DK15-C-3 | ecosystem: Host-associated > Plants > Roots > Rhizosphere > Soil | place...
CTGTCGAAAATCTCTTCAGTCTCAAAAAAATGCCCATCAGCGTCAATAATCATAATCTGTCCTCCGCCAGCAATACCGTTACCTGGCAGGATCGCGGTGTTCTTCGCATGACTATGGGTGGTAATCTCACACGAGCCCAAGTTCGATTGTTGATTGTTAATTTTGCCAGCGACAAAATGGTGCGCACACTGGCAGCATGACTTAAAGTAGCTATGAACGGCGCATTGACACTTTGTCCGGACTTAAGCCCGGCGACCATGGATAGGCTCGTTCACTGTGTGTGATTCGACATCTGACCATCAGCTCTGCATAACTTACGCCCACAGCTTTGGTATTGATGATTGGGACTCCGAGAGCGGGCGCCAGCTCTTCGGGTGTCACAACGTACGGATAAATCTTGCCTCCGAGTGGAATTATCGCTTGGGCTCCTTCTTCAACAAGCTCCCGGCCAATGGCGAGGGTCCGCTCGATGGCGAGATCGTGATACCCGGACAAGTCACCGGTGTCATAGAGGTCTACGGTTTTGATGCCGCTTAGGAAACGAGTCATGCCGTAGGATTGCACCAATCTCATGGTATGAGGCATGTGGGCCGGCAGCGGCACGATCAAGCCGAACTTGTCGCAAATAGTCGCTGCAAAATGCAAGGAAGCACGTAGTAGGCCGATGACCGGGATGCGCACCGCAAGCCGGCTGGCTTCGACACCGGGATCGAAAGTATTGCTCTGAATAACCGCATCGAACCCTAGTTGCTCGGCTTCGATAGCTTTTTTGACCAAAGCGGGCGTTTCCAGAATATGGTGCAGACCGGATAACGCTTTTCCTTGTTCAAGCAGGCTCAGGACTTCGCCGCCGCCAAGATCCTCCGGATAGGCGAGCTCAAACGTGGTCTGCGGCGAGGCGTAACTTTTCAGAAGTCGCTGGATGTGAGTTTCGAGCTCGGCGGAGTGGCGCTTGAAAGAGTGGTTTAGAAACATCACGCGCATGGCTTTCTCCCTCAAAGATCCGCGGCCCGCGACATCGAACCTGCGATCATTGCAGCCTACCCAAACTCATCTGGCACCAGCAAGTGAAGCAATAAATCCGTTGTCCTCGAGCTCGCGAATAAAGTGATCATCGACAAAGCGCCGGGCATCGACATTCTTCGCTTCAGGGACTTCCTTGGACATAAAATCCAGTAAAAGTTGCAGCGAAGCAACAACCGGATAAGGAATCGGCGGCATACCCGGACGGGTGAGGTCGTAAGTTTCTTCCGCCACTGTGCGATCCGCAATGCCGCTATATTCAGCCTGGACCTTGACGGTAAAATCGCGGTCGGTCCGGTAGCGGTGCATCCCTTCGACGTATGCTGTGATAAATTTGTGGGTGATCTCCGGATTTTCCCGCACATAATCGCGGCGCGCGGCAATTCCGCCCAGGGCATAATTAAGGCCATATTCGGCGAGATCGATCAGGTAGTTACAGCCTTTTCGTCGGGCATCAATCGATTCCGGCGGAGTGATGACCATGGCATCGCATTTTCCGCCAATCAGCGCTGCCATTTGCTCAGCGCCACCGGCAGGAATAGGTTCCTTCTCGATGCCTTTAATGCCGGCGTTCGACAGCTTCTCGATAATGAAATCTACCAGCGCGTCATTGAGACCGCCGTCGCCTACAAAACCCATTTTCTTCCCGGTGAGTTGTTCGCGGCTGGTTATGCCGGGTCTGCCCATGATGAATTGTTGATTGATGCCGCCGGTCAAAAAAAGCAAATCCGCTTCGCCTTTGACATTAGACCTCAATGGCGCTGGTGCCGCCAAATTGCCGAACTGGATTTCGCCTGCCATCAAGCCGCGGACAACTCCTTTGGCGCCGCCCATGATGCGCGGCTTGTCGACATCGAGGCCGTGCTTGTTAAACAAGCCGGCCTTCCAGGTTACCATCATCGGCCCCGCACCCTGCCCGATGGTGGCGAACCCCGCATCGATCTTTATCAAGTCCGCCATGCTCTTCCTCCTGATCTTCCTCATCACTCCTATCATAGGACGACCGTGATAAGTCAAATCGGCTGGCCCCGCTTTTCGAAGAACCGCACGCGTCCGATTTGATGCCGAACATGATGCGGGGAACGGTTCGCTGCAGCAAATCACGTTGACACCCTTTTGGCGTGGGCGTATTATTGAATTCCGTGATGCGCTTTCGCTGAAAGCCCATTGCGGTTTTTTATTTCAACGGCGTGAACGCAACTTTGACCTTTCTTTCGCAGTCATCGCACCTCTGAAGCGCAACGTTTATGTCAGTAGTGGCGATTATCCCGGCGCGCTATGGTTCAACCCGTCTTCCGGGAAAGCCGTTAGCCTGGATCGGCGGCAAGCCGATGATCCAACATGTTTACGAAAGTACCTCAAGGGCTACGGAATTGGATCGGGTTGTGGTCGCCACCGACGATCTGCGCATCGAAGAAGCCGTCAGAAAATTCGGCGGCGAAGTCGTAATGACCGCCAAAGACCACCCGAGTGGAACGGATCGGTTGGCCGAGGTGGCGCGCAAAGTCAAGGCGGATCTGCTGGTAAATGTTCAGGGTGACTTGCCGTTTATTCGGGCAGAAACGATCACCCGTGCGGTTCGCCCGATGAAGCGCGATCCATCGATTCCCATGGGGACGGTTTGCACCGCGATTCTTGATCAGGACGAATGGCTCAATCCCAACATCGTCAAGGTGGTAATCGACCGCAAGGGATTTGCTTTGTATTTTTCCCGCGCGCCAATTCCTTACTCCCGCAATGATGCAATCGATCTCAACGGGGGCAGAGTACGGCCCAGCGTAAAAAGGCGATTATGGGGCAACCGGCACTTGGGGCTTTACGTATACCAGCACGAGTTTCTACTGAAGTTTGCCCGCTTGCGTCCGACCGCGCTGGAGCAGATCGAGAGTTTGGAGCAACTGCGGGCATTGGCATATGGTTACCAGATTCGTGTGGTGGAGGTAGATGAGAGATCGGTAGAAGTCGATACTCCAGAAGATCTGCAGAGAGCGGAGCGCTATCTAAAAGGCCGTAACAGGCGAAAGTAAGACGCGGCCGGGCGACAAACTAAATCATCGTTCGTGTTGCGGAGGTGGCGACGCCGCTAGAAATTGATACTTCAGAGCGCCGAGCATTATCGCTCAAGAGATCGTACCAACTGAAAGGAACCCATGGCCACTGTAAAAACCAAATTCATTTTCGTCACCGGCGGCGTGGTGTCATCATTGGGTAAGGGACTGGCCTCTGCTTCTATCGGCGCGCTGTTGGAGAGCCGCGGCCTTAAAGTGACGATGTTGAAGATGGATCCGTACATCAATGTCGATCCCGGCACGATGAGCCCATTTCAGCATGGCGAGGTTTTTGTCACGGATGACGGCGCCGAGGCGGACCTCGATCTTGGCCATTATGAGCGTTATGTCTCGACCCTGATGGGTCGCAAGAACAACTGTACTACCGGTCAGATCTACGAGACCGTTATTGCCAAAGAACGCCGCGGCGATTATCTCGGCGGCACCGTTCAAGTTATTCCTCACATCACCGACGAGATCAAACGGCGGATCTTAGCGGCAGCCGAAGGATTCGATATCGCCATCGGCGAGATCGGCGGTACCGTCGGCGACATCGAGGGTTTACCATTTTTGGAAGCGGTGCGGCAATTTGCCTGGGATTGGGGCCGTGAGAATGTCCTTTATATTCATCTAACCCTGGTTCCGTTCATCACCGGCGGCGGCGAACTGAAGACGAAACCGACACAGCACAGCGTCAAAGAGCTAACCGGTCTTGGCATCCAGCCGGATATCCTGCTCTGCCGGACCGATCGTTTCCTCGATCCGAAGATCAAATCGAAAATCGCGCGCTTCTGTAACGTTGCCGAGAACTCCGTAATCACGGCAAAGGATGTCGAGTCGATTTACGAAGTGCCGCTGGTCTTTCATGACGAGGGACTGGACGAGCGTATTGTCGAGAAGCTCAACATCTGGACCGGCGCCCCCAATCTAAAAAAATGGCAACATGTCGCTGACGTCTTAAAGAATTCCAAGGATTCGGTGCGAGTCGCTGTCGTCGGGAAATATATGAGCCTCAAAGAGTCTTACAAGAGCCTGTTGGAGGCGCTCGTCCACGGCGGGATTGCCAACGAAGTTCATGTGGATCTGGATTGCATCGAGGCGGAAAAGATCGAGCAGGAAGGTGTCCAGGCCGTTCTCAAGGATATCGATGGACTATTGATTCCGGGCGGGTTCGGTGATCGCGGTAGCGAAGGAAAAATTGCCGCGATCCGTTATGCGCGCGAAAACCAGATCCCTTTCTTTGGGATCTGTCTCGGTATGCAGATGGCGGTGGTTGAATTTGCGCGAAACGTCTGCGGTCTGGACGGCGCCAACTCTAGTGAATTCGATCTACAGACTCCGCATCCGGTCATTCATCTCATGGAAGAGCAGAAAAGCATCGACACCAAAGGCGGCACGATGCGCTTGGGCAATTATCCGTGCGTGCTACAAAATGGCACGTTGGCGGCAAAGTTGTACGGGCGCGAGAAAATTTCAGAACGCCACCGCCACCGATACGAGTTCAACAACACTTATCGCGCCGAGTTCGGCGCCAAAGGCATGGTTTTGAGCGGCTTGTCGCCGGACAGTAACCTGGTTGAAATCGTTGAGCTAAAGAACCAACCGTGGTTTATTGGTTGTCAGTTTCATCCGGAATTTAAGTCGCGCCCAATGGATTGCCATCCACTCTTCAGAGGCTTTATCCAGGCGGCAATGGAAAAGCGACAGGCCCTATCCGAACTCCCGCGCATGAAAGTTGTCCGCACATAAATATCTCTGTGCCATTTTAAATCCAACTATGAAGCCGGTCCGGATAGGCAATTTCGAAATCGGCGCGGGCCGACCCCTGGCGGTGATCGCCGGGCCGTGTGTCATCGAGAGCCAAGAATCCGCGCTGCGGCATGCCACGCTGCTGAAACAAGCGGCGGATCGCGCCGGCGTCCCTTACATTTTTAAGTCGTCTTACGACAAGGCGAATCGCTCTTCAGGCGGTTCATTTCGCGGACCGGGGTTGGAGCGGGGATTGGAGATCCTCGCCGAGGTCAAACGCAAAGTCGGCGTGCCGATCTTAACCGATGTTCATGAGTCGGCCCAGGTAGCCTCGGTTCAGCAGATTGCAGACGTGTTGCAGATTCCGGCGTTTCTTTGCAGGCAGACCGACTTTGTCATCGCGGTGGCGAAATCCGGGAAAGTCGTCAACATCAAAAAGGGACAATTTCTCGCGCCTTGGGACATCGGCAATGTTGTCGAAAAAATACTTTCAACCGGCAATGATCGCGTTCTGTTGACAGAGCGCGGAGTCTCGTTCGGTTATAACAATCTTGTTTCCGACATGCGCTCGCTGGTGTGGATGCGTGAGCTCGGATTTCCAGTGATTTTTGACGCCACTCATAGCTTGCAGCTGCCAGGCGGGATGGGCCATGCTTCCGGCGGCGAGCGCAAGTATATTCCGGCGCTGGCCCGCGCTGCGGTCGCGGTGGGGATCGACGCCTTGTTCATGGAGGTTCATGAAGACCCGGATCAGGCGTTGAGCGACGGCCCGAACTCTTTGCGTTTGAAGGATTTCGAAAAATTAATCGGAGCCGTGAAACAGATCGACGAGATGGTGAAAGGTAGTTCGTTTTCGTGAACGAAAAAGCCATTTTGGCGCGCGCTAGAGAGGTGTTGAACATTGAGATTCAGGGACTGCTATCCCTGGTGGATCGCCTCGATGACAATTTTTGCAATGCCATTAAGTTGCTCGGAGGCTGTAATGGCAAGGTCGTTGTAACCGGTATGGGTAAATCAGGGTTGATTTGTCGCAAAATTGCGGCAACGCTGGCGAGTACGGGTACACCTTCCTTTTTTCTCCACTCGAGCGACGCGCTTCACGGCGATTTGGGCATGGTCATGAAGGGCGATGTTGTTCTTGCCGTTTCCAACAGTGGTGAAACTGAAGAAATCCTTAAAATTATTCCTCATTTCAAGCGGCACGCTCTCAAAATGATCGTCATGACTGGGAATCCCAAGTCAACTCTGGCAAAGGCGGCGGACGTCATCCTCGACGTCAGCGTCAGAGAAGAAGCGTGTCCGATGGGTTTGGCCCCCACGGCGAGCACCACGGCAACTCTAGCCATGGGCGATGCTTTGGCGGTGGTACTTCTCGAGACCAAAGGATTCAACCAAGAAGATTTCGCCATGCGTCACCCTGGCGGTATTTTAGGCAGACGACTTTTCTTGCGCGTCGGAGACCTCATGCATCGTGGCGATAAACTTCCTCTGGTTAGCGAGGACACGCCCATCAAGGACGCTCTTTTCGAGATCACCTCGAAGCGGCTCGGTATCACCGGTGTTGTCGATGGAGAGGGAAAACTGACGGGAGTCATTACCGATGGCGACTTGCGACGTGGCTTGGAATCCAAAGGTGATATTTTTAGATACAATGCCAAGCAGCTGATGACTCGGAATGCGAAAAGCATAGGAGCCGATTGTCTTGCTGCCGAAGCGGTCGCAATGATGGAGCAACACAGTATTACTTGCCTGTTTGTTCTCCATGATAATGGCAAGCCGATGGGTGTGATTCATCTCCACGATCTTCTCAAAGCCGGCCTTTAACTCCCATCCGTGAAGCGCATTTCTACAGCGGTCCGAAAGAAGGCCAAAGCTATAAAATTGCTTCTGCTCGATGTCGATGGCGTGTTGACCGATGGCCGCATTATCCTCGACGATCGCGGGGTGGAAACAAAGCACTTCGACGTGCGGGATGGACAAGGTATCGTTTTACTCATGCGGGCGGGTATTGAGGTCGGTCTGATCACCGCACGGAGTTCCAAAGCGGTGCGGTATCGAGCCAAAGAACTGGCCCTTCGAATCGTGCACCAAGGAATTCGAAACAAAGCCACTACCTATGCAGAGATCCGGCGGCAGTCAGGTTTGGCGGAGACGGAGATTGCTTATATTGGCGATGATATCGGTGACCTATCGATACTGCATCGCGTCGGCTTGGCGGTGGCCGTTCAGGACGGCTGCCAGGAGTTATTCCAGTCTGTCGATTACGTGACCGAAAAACCGGGTGGCAGAGGCGCGGTTCGCGAGATCGCGGAGCTGCTGCTGAAGGTTCAGAATAAATGGGACACATCCGCCAAAAAGCTCGCGAATTTAATAACTTGATGAAGTAGTAAATTGCTGAGCAATTTTCATGCCTATTGCTTTACAGAAGTACCAAAGAGTGGTACGGTCGTAATTCATCGACGATCATCGCATGCGTAAAAAAAGATTCTTATTGTTGGTGGCAATCGTTGTTTCTCTTGGAGCCGTTGGCTACAAGGTTACCGCGGAGATTTGGGCAAATAAGCTGCGCGACATTAGAGAGAATCCTATTAAACTATTGGACGAGTTACCGGACTCGGCTCTCAACATCAAAGATTTTCGCCGCGCCAAAGTTGAAAATGGCCGGACCGTATGGGAACTGCTCGGCGAGGAAGCGAGTTATGACAAAGATCAGCGACAAGCCGTTATCCATAAACCACGCTTTCTGTATTACGATAAGAATGGGGAAGTAGCCGAAGCTTCGGCTGACATCGCTCACGTCTATCTCAACGAAAAAGAGTTAGAGAAGATGCAACTAGAGGGTGGCATCGAAATCTCTTACAGCGGTTATTTGTTGAACTCACAAGAGGCGACTTACCTACCGGCAAAGGAACAAATTATGATGCCGCAGCGGACCACGCTGACTGGTGAAGGTTTGCAATTGCAAGGCGCGAGTATGGAGGTTGACCTGGGAGAGAGCAAAGTACGCTTACTGCGTGATGTAAAGACGAAATTGGAACCGGAGAAGCTGGCTAAACAAAAAGCTAAGTCCGACAAAAGCTAGTTGCGACGATCATGAAATTCCGAAGCTTGACTGTTGCGCTTGCAGTATTCTTGCTGGCCGGGTTTATCGTCGGTCATGCGGGCGGCGCATCCAAGGATAATGGTAAGAGCAAAAGCGAGGAGAGCGTTTTCGAGTTCAACAAGAAGGAGCCGATCTATATCACTTCGGACTGGATGGAAGTGGATCAGAAGAAGAACACGATCACTTACAAAGGCCGCGTCGTGACGATCCAGTCCGAAATGACTATGCGCAGCGAAACCTTAACCGCGGTCTTTGATCCTGAGATGAAACAAATGAAACAGATCATCGCGGAGGGGAAGGTAAACGCGGTGCAGGGCAATCGGATGGCAACCGGAGATAAGGCTATCTTCGATGACAAGGCCAAGACAGTCACATTAACCGGAAGTCCAGTGATGCGACAGGGCAACAGCCAAGTCACGGGTTCGCGCATTATCTACTATATCGATCAGGACCGCGCTGTGGCTGAAGGCAAGGACTCGGTCAGAGTGCAAGTGACGATTTTCCCGGAGGAATTGCAAAAGAAAGATAATGCTAAGTCTGAGGCCGGCTCGAGCACGGCAAAATGAGTGTTTTGAGGGCGGAGGCGGTGGCGAAGAGCTATAATGGTCGCCGCGTCGTCAACGGAGTCGATTTAGACGTTCAGGGCGGGGAAGTAGTGGGTTTGCTAGGCCCGAACGGAGCAGGTAAGACTACGACCTTTCACATGATGGTGGGTCTAGTTCATCCGGACCAGGGGAAAGTGCTGCTGAACAATAAAGATTTGACTGCCGCGCCGATCTATCAGAGAGCGCGCGCCGGCATTAGCTATCTGCCACAGGAGTCTTCGGTTTTTCGCCGTTTGACCGTTGAAAACAATTTGCAGGCAATTCTCGAGACTCTCGATCTGAACAGCGTGGAGCGTCAGGAGCGCTGTGAAACATTACTGAATATGCTTGGGGTAGCTCATCTGGCCAAAAACAAAGCGTTCACTCTCTCCGGTGGCGAGCGTCGGAGAGTCGAAATCGCTCGGGCGCTGGTCCTGTCGCCCCAGTTCGTCTTGCTCGATGAGCCCTTTACCGGTGTCGATCCCATCGCAGTGGCGGAGATCCAAAAAATTATCCGCGAGTTAATTACAAGCGGTATCGGCATCTTGATCACCGACCACAATGTCAGGGAGACGTTGGGGATTTGCGATCGCGCTTACATCTTGAACGAAGGCGCGATTCTCGAGCAAGGGACGCCCGAAGTCATTTCGGAGAGCCCCAAGGCGAGAAAATTTTACTTGGGGGAGGGGTTTAAGTTCTAGTATGGCTCTGGAAATTCGGCAAGTTCAAAAGCTCGCCCAACAGTTAGTCATGACGCCGCAATTGCAGCAGGCAATCAAGCTGTTGCAGCTGTCGCGCGTCGAACTGGAAGATATGGTCACGAAAGAGCTACAGGAAAATCCTGCGCTCGAAGAGGGGCCAACCGAAGAAAGCGAGAGTGGCGATCAGTCGCGAAGCGAAAACGCCGGCGAGACCGGGCAAACGGAGCCGGTGGTCAATCGGGAGCTTTCGGCGGTTGACAAGATCGGCACCTATGACTGGCAGGAATACCTCGACACGCATTCCAATTCCATGCACGGCTCCCTGACGGCCGAGGCCGGTTCGGACGACGGCGATGCGCCTCCTTCGTGGGAGAACAGTCTAACAAAAAAAACCTCCCTCGAAGATCATCTGCTTTGGCAACTTCGGCTATCGAAAATTAGCGAACGCGAGTCGATGATCGGGCAATACATCATCCAGAACCTTTCGGAGAATGGTTATTTGGCTTTTACGCTCGAAGAGGTTTGCGCCGCTACTCAAACCGATCCGGAGGAAGCCGAAAAGGTTTTAAAGCGCATCCAATTCTTCGATCCTGTTGGCGTTGCGGCGCGGAATCTGCGCGAATGTTTGTTGGTTCAATTGCAAAACCTGGAACTCGGCGACAGCTTAGCAGCTCGGATCGTCTCTGATTATCTAAGTTTCTTGGAATCGAAAAGGTACGAGAAGCTTGCGCGCGATCTGGGGACCACCATTGACGAGATCGCCGATGCGGCCCACCTGATTACATCCCTTGAACCGAAACCTTCGCGCGGTTTTGAACAAGACGATGTCCGTACTGTGCTACCCGATGTTTTTGTTGAAAAGATCGCCGGCGAGTATGTCATCTATTTAAACGATGACGGAGTTCCTCGTTTACGCGTGAGCCCCCTTTACCGCCGCATGGTCGGCCAAGAAGGCGTGGCGGAAGAGCAGGCGCGGCAGTATCTCCAGGAAAAGGTGCGTGCCGCCACATGGTTGATCAAAAGCATCCAGCAGCGCCAACAAACCCTCTACCGGGTGACTCAAAGTATCTTTAAGTTCCAGCTGGATTTTCTTGACCACGGCGTGAGCCAACTGAGACCGATGGTGTTGCGTGATGTGGCCGAAGATATCCATATGCACGAATCCACCGTGAGTCGGGCGACGGCTAATAAATACGTCCACACGCCGCAGGGATTGTTCGAGCTGAAATTTTTCTTTCAGAGCGGTCTCCGAGGCGGAAACGGCGAGGATGTCGCCAGCGAGAGCGTTAAAGAGAAGATCCGCGGCATCATCAGCGGCGAAGATCCACGCAAACCGTACAGCGATCAGCACATAGCCGCGTTGCTATCGGATTGTTCCATCGACATAGCGCGTCGGACCGTTGCCAAGTACCGCGAGGCAATGGGTATTCTTCCATCTTCAAAACGGCGCCAGCCGTTTTTTCGTAAGTAAAAAATCAAAGGAAACACAGCACGATGAGCGACGTGAAAGTGTCGGTTACCTTTCGCCACACCGAGTCCACTGACGCATTAAAGCAATATGTGGAAGAAAAAATGCATCGCCTGGGCAAATATTTCTCTCAATCTTTAGACGCTCATGTGGTTCTTTCAGTCGAGTCTAAAGAACGTCAGACAGCCGAGGTGGAGCTGCACGCCCACGGCGGGATGATCCATGCTAAGGAACAAACTGAAGATCTCTATGCAGCCATCGATCTTGTGACCGACAACTTAAAACGACAATTGCGAAAACAAAAGGATAAGCTAAAGCTCGAGCCCAGAAGAAAGCCGCCAGAGTGAAAATTACTGATTTTTTAACCCTCGATCGGGTGATTGCTGATCTCAGCGGAAAAGAGAAATCGGAAGTCCTCGAGGAGATGGCGAATCAACTCGCCGATCGCCCCGCGGGTCTCGATCCTGCTCAGGTCTTGCGCGTATTGCAGGATCGGGAAAGAATTAGCACCACGGCGATCGGTGAAGGCGTGGCAATCCCGCACGGCAAGCTGCCGACGGTTGAAAAGATATCCGGCCTTTTTGCACGCAGCTTACAAGGGGTTGATTTTGCATCCCTTGACGGCGAACCGACCTTTCTTTTCTTTACTCTGATCGCTCCTCAAGAGGCAGCGGCCGATCATCTGAAGGCCCTGGCGAGAATCTCGCGTTTGCTGAAAGATCCCGGCTTGCGGCACCGGCTCTTGGCTGCCGGGAACAGCCAGGATCTTTACGACATCATCGCAACCGAAGACCAGAAGCTTTGATCTGTTATGACGGATGATCTAGAAATCATCATCGTCACAGGTCTTTCGGGGTCTGGTAAAAGTGTCGCGATCCGGGCTCTCGAAGATAACGGCTTTTTCTGCATCGACAATTTACCCGCTCCGCTCATCCCAAAATTCATCGACCTCTGCGTAGGCTACAGCGAAGGAATCAGTCGGATCGCTCTCGGCGTAGACTTGAGAGCCGGGCAGTTTCTACAATCGTTGCCGCAAGTTTTAGCCGATATGCGCAGGGCCGGGCACCACGTTCAGATGCTCTTTTTCGACGCTTCGGATGAAGTTTTATTGAGGCGGTTCAGTGAGACCCGGCGACCTCATCCGCTCGCGGGCGAGGAGCCTATACAGGAAGGGATTTTGCGTGAGCGCAAGGCGCTTGAGGCAATGCGTGAATCGGCTGACAAAGTGATCGATACTAGCAACCTGAACGTGCATGAGCTCAAGCGGGAAATGGAAGAACGTTTTTGCCAGGCACCCTATTCGCGCACAATGAACGTGTTTCTCACGTCGTTCGGCTATAAGTACGGCATTCCACATGACACGGATATGATATTGGACGTCCGGTTCTTGCCCAATCCTTACTTTGTGAGCGAATTGCGCGCCCATGATGGTTTGAAGCGCGAGGTTGAAGAATACGTTTTGAAGAACGAAGAAACTCGGACTTTTCTCGATCGGCTGTATTCGTTGCTGGAGTTTACGTTGCCGCTCTACGAGCGCGAGGGTAAAAGCAGCCTGACAGTCGCCTTGGGCTGCACCGGTGGACGCCATCGTTCGGTGGTTTTGGTGGAAGAGTTACATAAAAGATTAGCTGCCGGCAAATTCCGCATTCATGTCAAACACCGTGACATTGAAAAATGATCCATGGTCAAGGTCGTTAAAAAAATGGAAATCAAAAACAAACTTGGGGTTCATGCGCGGGCCGCAGCCCTGCTGGTTCAAACTGTGAACCGCTTTTCAGCGCACGTCACAGTCTCGAAGGATGGTCAAACAACCGACGGCCGCAGCATCATGGGCGTGCTTATGCTGGCGGCCACCCAGGGAAGCACCATTGAAGTGGAAGCGGCTGGTCACGACGCTGAACAGGCGGTCAAAGCGATCGAGAGGCTAATCGACAAAAGGTTCAACGAGAACGAGTAAGGTTGAATCCCCCCGTCTTA
>Ga0307416_100001524_pt1 | contig 12652 bp, 8 predicted proteins | sample DK1Cmetagenome_2_FD_203821 | JGI IMG/M metagenome (GOLD analysis project Ga0307416, IMG submission 203821) | Maize rhizosphere microbial communities from greenhouse at UC Davis, California, United States - DK15-C-3 | ecosystem: Host-associated > Plants > Roots > Rhizosphere > Soil | place: USA...
TCCTTGGTGAGTATAAGAAGGCGAAGATCGAGTACTAGACTAAAAGCATTCTCAAGACTTGAGTTATGATCAAAACAGCGAACAGGATTGCCACAGTTGAGGAGTACTACTTCAGCAGGAAGCTTGCGGAAGTGCGCAGTCTCGACACCGGCGACGTACGGGTAATTAATTTGGGGATAGGAAGCCCCGATCAGGCTCCGTCTGCAAACGCCATCGAGGCTCTCATCGCGTCCGCCCGTAACCCGGCAAATCATGGTTACCAGAATTACAAAGGTATTCCGGTCTTCAGAAAGGCTATTGCTGACTTTTACAAGAATACCTATCAGACGTCGCTCGATGCTGAATCCATGATACTTCCCCTGATGGGATCGAAGGAGGGAATCATGCACATCTCCATGGCTTTCGTTAACGAAGGAGAAGAGGTGCTCATTCCCAACCCTGGCTATCCGACTTACTCCTCCGTTGCTAACCTGCTAGGTGCAAAGCTCAGACCGTACGATCTGAGGGAAGATCTTAATTGGGGTATCGACATCGAAGCGTTGAAACGCAGCGACCTGTCGAAGGTCAAGCTGATGTGGATAAACTTCCCACACATGCCCACGGGTCGCACTGCTTCACGGAAGGAGCTGAAACAACTGGTTGACCTGGCTCGCGAAAATCAGTTTCTCATTGTCAACGACAATCCGTACAGCCTTATCCTCAATGATGATCCTGTCAGTCTTCTTTCCATTGAAGGCGCTGATGAAGTCGCTCTTGAATTGAACTCCTTATCGAAGTCGCATAACATGGCAGGATGGAGACTCGGTTGGGTGGCAGGAAAAAGGGAATTCATTGATGCGGTGCTGAAAGTAAAAAGCAATATGGACTCGGGGATGTTCCTCGGATTGCAACACGCAGCAGTTGAAGCATTAAATAATAACGGAAGTGAATGGTTCGCCAATCTCAACGGAATATATGCCGAACGCAAGGATGTCGCGCACGAATTGCTTGATCTCCTTGGATGCTCATATTCCACGAAACAATCTGGCTTATTTGTCTGGGCGAAAGCGCCGGATCATATCACTGATGTTGAAACATGGATCGACGAGATCCTGTATGGGACCAAAGTCTTCATAACTCCGGGCTTCATCTTCGGAGAGGCGGGCCGCAGATTTATCCGCATCTCTTTGTGTTCGACAGCAGAGAAACTAAGGGAAGCGTTGATCCGTATCCGTGATTTCGAAACCTCGCGAAAAGAAAAACGCGATGTCCATAAAGTAATGAACGCAAAATGAAAACCGCTGTAATCGGTCTCGGTCTCATCGGAGGAAGCATGGCAATGGATCTGCGAAAGGCTGGCTTTGCCACGCGCTTAGTCGGCGTTGACAAGAGCAGTGCCCACTCTGCACGTGCGCTTGAACGCGGTCTCGTCGATGAAATCGCTGATCTTGACGATGCGGTCGCGCACGCGGAGCTTGTCATCACCGCCATTCCAGTGAACGCTATCAAGTCGGTAGTGCTTAAGGTCCTGGATGGTATTTCAGAATCAGCGATCGTTATTGACACTGGATCAACCAAATCCCAGATATGCCGGGCGATTGAACATCACCCGAAGAGGAGGCAATTCATCGCTGCCCACCCTCTGGCAGGTACAGAAAATTCCGGCCCCGATGCGGCCTTCAACGGACTGTTTTCACAAAAAACCAATATCATCTGCGAGAAAGAAAGATCATCCGACGTTGCGCTAAAGATCGCCGATGAAATTTTCGCAGCGCTGGGAATGAGAACTATTTTCATGGACCCTGTAGAACACGACAAACATGTGGCGTATGTATCGCATCTGTCCCACGTGAGCGCATTTCTCCTTGGCCAGACTGTTCTCGACATTGAAAGAGACGAGAAGAATATCTTTAACCTTGCCGGAAGCGGTTTTGCATCAACGGTGCGACTGGCGAAAAGCTCGCCGGATATGTGGGCTCCGATCTTCGAGCAAAATGCCGAATACCTCAGCCAGGCGCTATCCGAATACATCATGCATCTGCAAAAGTTTCATTATCATCTTATGAAGCGCGACACGAAGGAATTACATCGCATTATGACAAGCGCCAACCATATCAGAAAGGTGTTGGAGGGTATGGATGGAAAACAAAAACCAAATCAACTAGTAGAAAATAAATCATAAACCCCGATGAAGGCTGGAGTATTTGCTAAGCGCAAGAGGACTGGCTCTCATGTATCACAAAAAACAATTAAGAAATGAAAAACGTATTGCAACACGATTCAATCTCCAGCTGGTTTCCGGCGAAGAACAAACCTCTGATCATCAGCGGTCCGTGCAGCGCGGAAACGGAAGATCAGATGGTAGCAACAGCAAAGCAGATAGCCGCAACGGGAAGGGTACATGCGCTCCGCGCCGGTATATGGAAACCCCGCACCCGCCCGGGCCAGTATGAAGGTGCCGGACAGGAAGGTCTTTCATGGCTTATCCAGGCAAAGAAGGAGACGGGATTGCCAGTGACCACTGAAGTTGCTAATGCTGCCCACGTCGAAGCATGTCTCAAGGCGGGCGTTGATATCCTCTGGGTGGGCGCACGCACAACCGTTAACCCTTTCTCTGTACAGGAGGTAGCTGATGCGTTGAAGGGTGTTGACATTCCGGTGATGGTGAAGAACCCTGTGAACCCAGACCTGGAATTGTGGATAGGAGCGCTCGAGCGATTGAACAAAGCCGGCATCACGAAGCTGGCGGCGATCCATCGCGGATTTTCGTCCTCAGAAAAAGGACCGTTCCGCAATGCGCCGATGTGGGATATGCCCATCGAGTTGAAGACCCGCATTCCTGATCTCGACATCATCTGTGATCCGAGCCACATCGCCGGTAACCGTGACCTTATCGCGCTCATCTGCCAGAAGGCGCTTGACCTCGATATGGTTGGACTCATGATAGAAAGCCATATCAATCCTGATGCTGCCTGGAGTGACGCGAAACAACAGGTAACACCTGCGGCTCTTTCAAAGATCATTGACGGTCTGGTGGTGCGCACGTCATCTTCGGATAACAAAACCTTCAAAGATACTTTGAGCATCCTGCGCGAGCAGATCGACGTACTCGATGATGAGATCATGCAAAAGCTCGCTGCCAGGATGAAGATCAGCGAAAAGATCGGCCAATACAAAAAAGAGAACAACGTGACCATCCTGCAGGTTACGCGCTGGGAGGAGATCATTCAAACACGGATCTCTCTTGGCAAAGCCATGGGGCTGGATGAGACCTTCACAAATGACCTGTTGAAGCTTATCCACCAGGAATCAATTCAGGTGCAGACCAGGGTCATGAACAAAATCGAGGAAAGAGTATAATGTACGGGCGGATTTGATATCCGCCTTCTAACTTTCCTTATGAGGACTTTTCTTGGAATTGAGATCGGCGGTACAAAGCTTCAGCTCGTGGTTGGAAACGAGCAGGCACGCATCGTCGATCGTTTCCGTTTTATAGTGGATCCACAGCGCGGTGCCGAAGGCATAAAAAAACAAATCCGTCAGGCACTTGACAAAATTTCGCTTTACTCAGTAAGTGCCATTGGGATCGGTTTCGGGGGCCCGGTTGATCATGCCACTGGAAAGATCCTTACCTCATACCAGATAGAGGGTTGGGGTGACTTCGTCCTTCAGGACTGGCTGGAGAAACTGACGCGGATACCGGTCTGGATCGATAATGATGCAAACGTCGCCGCGTTAGGCGAGTCTTTATACGGTGCCGGCAAAAAAACGCCGGTTGTATTTTATGTTACCATGGGAAGTGGTGTCGGTGCAGGCATTGTTGTGAACAAATTTATTTATCACGGTGCAAAAAACAGTGAAGCCGAGTTTGGTCATATCCGGCTTGATAAAACGGGCCGTACAGTCGAATCGTCATGTTCCGGCTGGGCCGTCGATGAAAAGATCCGGGCTCATACCAAATCGCATCCCGAAAGTTTGCTTGCAAGGCTAACGCGAGATTATGATCGTGCAGAAGCACGGGCGCTGCTTGCGGCGATTGAAAAGAAAGATGAGGCTTCGCTCAACATACTCTATGACACAGTCGACGACCTCGCATTCGGTCTCTCACATGTCGTGCACCTGGTAAATCCCAACACTATCATCCTCGGCGGTGGCCTCGCGCTCATAGGAGAACCGTTGCGGGCTGCAGTTGAACGAAAACTACCGGCCTACCTCATGGACGTTCTGAGGCCAGGCCCATCTATCCAGCTCTCCGCTCTTAAAGAAGACGTGGTGCCCATAGGTGCGCTTGCACTTGCCATCAACAAACTAATTGCACAATGAAAAATTTTGTCACTGATTACATCAACAAACAGAAGCAGACCCTCGACACAATCCCTGTCGGGAAGGTAACAGAGATCGTCGACCTGTTTCGCGAGGCATTGAAAAACGACCGGCAAATTTTTGTTTTTGGCAATGGTGGCAGCGCGGCAAATGCCTCACACTTTGTTACAGACCTCGGCAAAGGTTCATCTGACAAGACATGGAGGCGCTTCCGTTGTATGTCAATCAATGATAACACACCGTGGATTACAGCGCTGGGCAATGATTACTCATACGATGAGATATTCGTCAGACAGCTGATGAACTTCGCAAAACCAGGTGATATCCTTTTCACGATGAGCGTCAGCGGAAGCTCACCCAACCTTGTCACGGCTGCGGCCTGGGCGCGCGAAAATGGTATGAAAGTCGTCGCTTTAACAGGGGCAAAGAAAGGCAAGCTGGAAGGCATCGCTGATATTTCGCTCGTTGTGAACGACGAACATTACGGGCGCGTGGAGGATGCTCATATGGGCGTCTGTCATATGATCGCGTACGCTTTCATGGAAAATAAGAGTCTTCAGAACCCCTAAGACCCTTTTCAGCAAATCCACTTTTTGTAAGAAAGGCCAAATGCTGCCTTTTTCTTACTTCCGGAACATATGGTCGCTTCGATTCCCTAAATTAATGGGTTCAAACCGCCCGTTATATGATTAGGCCGTTGTTCTTGTTTTTTTCTCTCACATTCTATGGCTTCCAATCACTTGCCCAACAGATTCCGCTGGTCAATTCCAGTGAAGTCATTCAAACCGCCAAGGTCCTTTCCGATTCCGGGAACTACGCCGAAGCGATCAAGGAGTTTTTGAAAGTGCCTGAGCGCGACACCAATTATCTGCTCATGCTTACCGAGGCGGCTCTGACCCAGCTTGCGGCAGAACAATACGATGAGGCCCTGATGCTCTGCGATAAAGGCTTGGCAAAACCTTCACCTTATACACGCTATTTCCTTCGCTATCGCGCTGTCGCCGAAGACAAAAAAGGTAACCTCGAAAAATCTGTAAAGCTTTTCCGCGAGGCCATCGAAAAATATCCGGCAGACTTCGGCTTGCTTTATAATCTTGGCGTCACTTATTACAATAACAAGCAATATGAAAAGGCAGCCGAAACATTTTTTCAGGTGCTTTCATTCAATCCATTCCATGCCGGAAGTCATCTGAATCTTGGACGCATCGCAATAGGACAGGGAAGAAAAACTCATGCAATGCTTTCGTTTGGGATGTATCTCAGCATCAGCAACTCCGATAATGACCGTCTCGTCTTGTTAAATAATTTCCTGGACAACCAGGTGACTGACGAAGGTACCATTCCATTGTTCGGAATAAACGAGGCGGAGAAGATGGATCAGATCATTCGTGCAAAGATGGCGATGGAGAAGAATTTCAAGTCAGAAATTCCCGTAACCGCCCCAGTGGTTCGTCAATATGAAATGCTTTTTCAGCAGTTGAATAACATCGGCGGGAGCAGCGGGGATCCGTGGGCAAACGTTTACCTGCCGATCTACCGTTACATCAAAGACAGTGGTCAGGTCGAGCCATTCATATACTACTTGCTTTCTTCCTCATCTATCGCTGCAGTAAAAAAATGGAATTCCAAAAACGAAAAGGCGCTCTCTGCATTTTTTGTTTCTGTGAATAAAGCGATCAAGAAAGGAGCAGAGGTAGTGGCCCTGCCGCAATTTGGATATAAGGATCGCATTCAGGCCTGGTACTACAATGACAACAATCTCAGCGCGCTGGGCAAATACACAACGTCCGAAACAAGACAAGGGCCGTGGAAGTTCTTTCATAACAATCATGTCTTGTCGGCTGAAGGCGATTATAATGATGCAGGCAAGAAGAGCGGTGTGTGGAAGTATTACAACGATGATGGAACCTTAAAGAGCACCGAGGACTACAAGACCGGCGAGGTGACTGTTCTGTATCCAAACGGAATGCGCCGTGAACACTTTTATCTCAAGGATGATTTGATCAATGGCGATGTAGAGCTTTTTTATCCGTGTGGCGCAGTGAGAGAAAAACTGGCTTACCAGAATGGGAAGAGACAGGGTAAGGGTCAGACTTACCACGAAAACGGAGCGGTGAAAATGACTTATGAATACGTTAACGACAAAGGTAATGGCGAGTTTCGCACGTATGACGCCGCAGGTGTGCTCCGGGAGATTGAGAATTACAAAGATGATGTCCTTTCCGGAGAATACCGAAGCTACTTCGCGAATGGCAAACTGCAAGCGGTGGGTCAGTACGTCAATGGTCAAGGGGTGGGAGTTTGGGCGCATTACCACAGCAATGGGAAATTACAGCGCAAAGGAGCTTACAATGATGCAGGCGAACCAATAGGCGAATGGGTCTATTATGATCAGGCGGGAGTCCTAACCGGGCAGAGGCACTTCGACGAAGAGGGGCGCTGGCATGGGGCCAACACGCGATTGCCCGATGGCAAGCTGCATTACGTTGAGACGTATAAAAAAGGAGTCCTGGTGCAGTCCGTCTTCTATGATCGCCAGGGGAAAGAGATCGGAAATTACGGAAAAGGCGACGGCAACTTTTATGTAAAGAATCATTACTCTACCGGACAAGTGCAATCGGAAGGAAACTACCGCAAAGGTAAGAACCACGGTCTATGGAAATTTTATAACCGCTTTGGAAAGTTAGTGAACGAGTACAACTACGTGGATGGCCAACGTCAGGGAAAGGCTGTCGATTATTACCCATCTGGCGAAAAGAAATTCGTGCATGAGTATAAGGACAACGAGTTGCACGGCTACTTACAGGAATTTTACAGAAATGGCCAGATAAAGCAGGAGGGGTGGTTCCAGGACGGCAAAAGGGAACAGCAATGGCGCACATACTTTCCTGATGGAACTCTGGAAACTGATTCCTACTACCTGCGCGACTCATACACAGGCCCTCGATACTCGTACGCACAGGATGGAAAGCTTTATGCTCTGACAACTTACGAAAACGGAATCCTTGCGGATATAAAGAACTATGATACTAAAGGGAATCTTACGACGGTCAAGAAAACCAATGACCATACTCAGCATTACGAGGAACAGTTCCCGAACAAAAAGCTGAAAGCGAAATATGAGATGGTCTGTGGAAACTATATGGGTCAGTTGACGAAATGGTTTCCTGACGGCAGTGTTTATTACTCCTACAATTTTGTTAATGGGCAAAAGTCAGGGGCACATGTTTACAATCACCTGAATGGCAAAGTTGCGATCGAGGGATCGTTCCTTGACGACAAGCAGGTCGGATACTGGAAAAGCTTCCACATCAATGGCAAAATAAGCAACGAAGGTCGGTACGTTGATGATGAAAGGGATAGCGTGTGGAATTATTATTATGCCAGCGGAAAGATCAGTTCCATCATCACTTATCGCGAAGGAGAGCCAGAAGGTATTTCCCGCTATTTTTCGCCCGAAGGTATGCCACTGCTCGAAAAGATGTACCTCGCAGGTGACCTCATAGCCTATCGGGTGGTTAATGTGAATGATGAAAATGCAGTATGGGAGGATTTTTCGGGCACCGGTACTATAACCGTTAAGAGTCCCGAGGGAAAATTGCTCTATGAGGAAACCTTCCGCGACGGATTACGGCACGGGCATAAGAGGTTGTATTTCGCTAATGGCAAATTACACGAAGAATACTATTACGAGAACGGCGACTTTGAAGGTCCCTTCGTCAGATACTACGCTGATGGAAAGGTGGAGGAGCGCGGAATTTTCAAAAACGACGAATTGCAGGGAACGCTGGAGACGTTCAGGCCCGACGGCTCACCGCTAAAAACGGAAACGTACGGTGTAGGCGTCCGCCACGGAAAGGCAATCTATTACGACAAGGGTAACAAAAAAGAAATCATCTTCCGGGACGGTATCATCCAATAAGCTATGACAAGTCGTATTCGTGTTTCATTGTACCTTGCATGCCTCCTGCTTCAGCCGGCATATGCACAGGACGCCGATCTGTGGCAAGCGCTAAAGACCAGATATCCTGAAGATCCCGCTGTCTTTATCGAGCGCTCTGAAGTTCTGAATGTTCAGATCGAGGGCGACTCCCTAAAAGTATACAGCGATGTAAGTGAGGATATCATGCACCTCAAGGAGCAGACAGAAGCGTATTCGGGAAGAAAGGTTTATGGATCCCACTTCTCCCAGGTCGCCGATATAAAAGCTAAAACACTGGTGTGGGATCGAAACAAGTATAAGGAAGTGGGAGTTTCCAACTTCAAAAAGAACAGCGATCGTGATCGGGGGATATTTTATGATGACTCTTACTATTACACCTTCGACTTTCCCTCTGTTGCTTCGCGCAACAGGACGCAACTCGCATATCGGGAACTTCAAAAAGATCCGAGGTTTATCTCCGGATTTATCTTCGTGACCTACCTTCCGCAGGCGAAGACGACCTACACCATTCGGACCACGCGCGACGTGGAAATTGTTTATCAGGTGGTAAATGACCCGGATAAAAAAATCAAGTTTAAGAAAACAGAGAAAGGTAAAGCTGTGACGTATGAATGGTCAGCGGAGAATCTTCCATCCGTCCGCAGCGAAGATGACGCCCCGGCCATCCGATACTTTGCTCCCCATGTGGTTTGTTACGTGAAATCATACCTCGTGAATGGAAAGAAGCAGTCGGTGCTCGCAGATGTAAATGATCTTTATAAGTGGTATTACAGTTTCATCAAGGACTTGAATCGCGAAACTACTCCGGAGCTATCCGCCATCGTCGCTGACCTGAAGAAGAAAAGCAACACTGAAATCGACCTTGTCAGAAATGTTTTCTATTGGGTTCAGGACAACATTCAGTACATCGCTTTCGAACAGGGCATGCGCGGATTTATTCCGCATAGTGGCACCTATACCTGCGAGAAGCGTTATGGGGATTGTAAGGATATGGCCAATCTTATTGTCAACATGCTGCAGATCGGTGGAGTGAGATCTTATCACACATGGATTGGAACACGCGATCTCCCCTACCGCTACAGCGAAGTTCCGACCCCGCTTGTAGATAACCATATGATCGCAACCTACGTATCGGGAAGCGGTGAATACTATTATCTCGATGCTACGAGCGACTACACGCCCTTCGGATACCCCTCGTCCATGATCCAGGGTAAGGAGGCGTTGATCGCAAAGGGACCTACGTCGTTCGAAATAAAGGAGGTGCCCGTATTGCCAAAAGAAAAAAGTTACATGACAGACTCGATGGTCGTCGTGCTAGAGGAAAACGCAATTTCCGGATCAGGGATGAGCAAACTCGTCGGTTATCCGAAAGTGTTCGGAGGATATGAGCTCGACCGGGCGGAGCAGGATGATGTTAAACGGTATGTGACGAAACTTGTCGGGAAAGGAAGCAACAAGTTCTTTCTCGATGAGTACTCAGTTGCAGGCATTAATGAGAGAGAGGCGCCCACTGCCTTGAAATATAAGTTCAGAATTCTCGACTACTTCCAGAAGATAGATGACGAGATCTACCTGAACCTGAACCTTAACAAGGATTATTATAACACCTTTATCAACATCGAAACACGCAAAGCCCCTAAAGAATCGGATTACCAATACGTGAAATACGAGACGGTGTGTCTTAAGATACCCGATGGTTATGAAGTTGAATATCTTCCAGCCACCACCCGTTACGACGGGCCACTACTTGGTTATGAGATCAGTTACAAGACAGAGTCTGCACAAATAGTATACTCGAAAAAATTCTTTTTGAATTATCTCCTCATGAAGCCGGAACAATTCAGCAGTTGGAATGAGGCCATCAAGAATATAAGTGAAGCTTATAAAGAATCTATCATCCTTAAAAAGAAATGACAATGAAGTATCATCTCCTTCACCTGCTGATGTTTGTGTCCGCTACGGTTTTTGGTAACAACGCGGTGCCCTACGAATGGGAGGCAGAGCGTGGTCGAACGAAGCTTGCAACCGAAGAGCAAAACCTTCCGGAGCTAGTGATCAAAAGCCACATTCAGTACGATTATGTACTTGAGAACAATGAGTTCCTGATGTATTCTACAATTCACCGGATCATTCTGGTAAATAACAATGAGGCTATCCAGAAACACAACCGTATCGTCATATCGATGAATAATACGATGGACCTCGTGGAAATCAAGGCGCGATCGATCAATAAAGATGGGAAGGTCGTGCGTTTCGACAAGAACAACATCAAAGAGCTGAAAGAGGAAGAAAGCGGGAATGCCTACCGCATCTTTGCAATTGAAGGGATTGAGCTTGGTAGCGAAGTGGAATATTACTTCATCCGTAAAATGCGTTCAAGTCTGTTTCAGCGGGCTGTCATGCAGATGGACGTGCCTGTGAAGGCGGCATCTTTTAGTCTCACCTGTCCAAAGCATCTCAAGTTTGATTTTAAGAGCTACTTTAACTTTCCCGATGTAAAGGAGGAGGCTCGGGAGGAAGTCAACGCTTATACAGCCGTGATGAAGGATATTCCCGCTATGAAGAAGGAGCCGTTCTCGTATTTCGACGCCAATCTCAAACGCGTGGAGTTCAAGTTGGCATATAATACTGCCCGCTCACAGGCACGGATGTATACCTGGGACGATGCGGCCAAGACGTTTTACGGGATCTTAAGCAAGCTTGAGAAGGATGATGAAAAGGCCGTTGACCGCTTCATTAAAACCCTGAATGACGATTCGTCAAAGCCGATTGCTGACCGGATCAGGAGTATTGAAAGGAAGATTAAAACAGTTGTGCAGGTAAATAGTGAGAGCGGTGATCCGAATCTGGATAAAGTCTCATCCATCGTGAAGTATAAAGTTGCATCCCGTCAGGGTATCACAAAGCTTTTCTTCTCTGTATTTAATGACCTGGGAATAGAATGCCACACAGTCATTACGTGCAGTCGTAAGGGCGCAAGGTTTGACGGTAGCTTCGACAGCTGGTCTTATCTCGATGATTATCTTTTGTATTTTCCGAAGACCAGTGGATTCATCGCGCCTTATGTTGCTGAATCGAGATATCCGCTCGTCCCGGCTGAATTCACCGGGCAGGATGGGCTCTTCATTGAGGCTTTTACCGTTGGGGATCTGAAATCAGGATTAGGAACGGTGAAGGCGATTCCTGCAGCGGATTACAAGCACAACGTTGATAACCTCGATATTGACGTGACGTTTGCCGATGACCTTGCCACCAACAACATCAGGATCAAGCGGATCTTTGGAGGATATAACGCGTCCTATTTTTCGTCATACTATGCTTTGATGACGGAAGAACAAAAGCTTTCCATGGTTGAGGAAATAACAAAACAAACAGCTCCGGATCCAAAATTCAGGAAGTGGAGTGCGGAACCGCTGGAGGATGGTGCGGTAGACCGGTTCCTGATTGATGTGGACTTTGTGTCATCACACTTTCTCGAGAAGGCTGGGCCCCGGATACTTTTTAAAGTTGGTCAGCTGATCGGTCCACAGGTCGAAATGTACCGTGAGAACGATCGCTTGACAGAAGTGGAAAACGATTATAACCGGGGATATGAGCGCGAGATCCGGATTGCGTTACCGAAAGGCTATTCATTGAAGAATGGACAAGAGCTTAAGTTTGATGTCACCTATGAAGACAACGAGGAAATGCCTTTTATTTTCCAGAGCGATTACATTGTGAAGGATGGTGTCCTGACCATCACGATTAAGGAATACTACAAGCAGCTTTATGCTCCGCTAAAACGGTATGAAGATTATCGTAAAGTGGTAAACGCCGCCGCCGACTTTAACAAGGTAACTTTGGTTCTGGAAAAGGTCCGGTAGTGGGCAGTTGCATCACTGAGGTGAGGGCTCCCCAGGAATGTCTCGCTTGATGAATAATGACTGCGTAGGAAACGCGAACTTTATGTCGTTATTCTCAAACTGCTCATATATCGCAAAATTTATGTTTTGCTGAATGTCCATGAAGGAATTGAAGTCGGCGCTCAGAATAAAATAGACTACTTCGAAGCGTAAGCTCCAATCTTTGTACGTGGCGAAATGCGCACGGTCGAACGTAATCAGTTTCTGGTCCAGGACAATCGCCTTTAACATTTCGGGTATTTTCCGTAGAAGGTCCGCGGGTGTGCCGTACTCCACGTCAATTGTAAACACAACCCTGCGCTGCAACATGCGCTTGTAATTATGAATTCGCGAGTTCGTCAGGTTCGAATTGCCAATGATGATCTGCTCGCCCGCCAGCGCACGGATATGCGTCGTTTTAATTCCAACGTATTCAACAGTGCCCATCTTATCGTCCACGATGATAAAGTCTCCAGCTTCAAACGGGCGATCAAAGAAGATGACGAAGTAACTGAAGAGGTCACCC
>Ga0307416_100001527_pt1 | contig 12647 bp, 7 predicted proteins | sample DK1Cmetagenome_2_FD_203821 | JGI IMG/M metagenome (GOLD analysis project Ga0307416, IMG submission 203821) | Maize rhizosphere microbial communities from greenhouse at UC Davis, California, United States - DK15-C-3 | ecosystem: Host-associated > Plants > Roots > Rhizosphere > Soil | place: USA...
CAAAGGTCAAGTGAGGGGTGTTCGCTCCAATGGCACCGCTGCGCCAGAAATCGTGGGCTGGACCTGCGAGCCTGGCAAGGCCAACGGGCTCAGTGTCGACCTTCTGGTCGACGCGCCGACCGCCGCCAGCGGTGGTACGGTGATTGCGACCGGCGTCGCCAACGTAGCCAACGAATGGGACAACTCGGCCGTGCAGGCCGCGTGCGGAACGCCAGGTGCAGCACATCATTTTGTATTCAACCTTGCCAATCTGACTGCAGCACATGGCGGCAAACCGCTGTATGTGAGTGCTAAAAACGTGAGCGCTTCGAATGCGGTTACGCTGTCTTGTACAGAGAACACTTGCACCATGCCGGCGCTGGGCCAGCAGATTGTGTTGGAATCGCCCGCAAACGCAACACGCACGCGTCCCGGGAAGGTCTTCCTGCGCGCAGAGATCAAGGGAATTAGCGAGCCGTTCGACGAAATGGCCTTCAATTTCAACGGCACATGGATTGCCGGGGCGCGCGACGACGAAGCCAATAAGTGGTATGCCATTACTGACGAAATTCCCGCGCGTGAGCAAGGTTATCCGGTTTCCGCAAAGGTCCGCAAAGGTGCAATGACCTTGATGTCAATGGAGAACCTGGTCTATCTTGATGCTTCGCTCAGTGTGACTCTTGCTCTGAACTCACCTGTCCACAACGCTGTCGTACCCGTTGGAATGCCCGTCAATTTGAGCGCAACTCCGGCAGGTTCGGTCGATCTCGTCAAGGCCGTGCGATTCATGGTTGGCGATGCTACGGTAGCTTCAGGGGTCAACAACGGCGGCACCTGGACCGCAAGTTGGACTCCGACCACGGAAGGAGAATATCTGCTAAGCGCAGTAGCATACGATGCCAATGGGTTGAAGATAGAAGCATCTCCTGCTGTGAAGGTGCTTGTTGGTGCGGTCACAACATCCCCGACATTGTTACCAGTGATGATCGAGCCGCCGCATAAAGCCAACGAGAATGCCGGTACGCTGCCAGGCTCGCTCAGCGTGAGTGCAAGCGGCCAGGCAGGCTATTCGCTGCCGATTGTGGTGCCGCCTGGCTCGGCCGGCATGGCGCCGCAGCTGTCGTTAAATTACGCCGGCGAGTCCGGCAACGGCACTTTTGGCCTGGGCTGGTCGTTGGGCGGGCTGTCGACTATCCACCGCTGCGGCAAGACCATTGCACAGGAGAAGATGAACGGCCGAATTTCGTTCGAGACGTCAGATCGACTTTGCCTGGACGGACAGCACCTGGTGCTGGTGAACTTGCCGGAGAGCGATGAGAACTACTGGGCCGACAGCGCCGAGTACCGCACGGAGCTGGAGAGCTTTAGCCGCATCACTGCTGTCAATAGCGGGGGCAAACGCAGCTTCCTAGTGCATGGAAAAGATGGTCGCGTGATGAGCTACGGCGCGGCTAGTAGCTACGTGGAATCTGTTGTCGGGCCTGTCAATAGCGGTGCGTTTGCAGTACCGATTGGACCAAAGCAAGGCGCGCGGGCGTGGATGCTGGACGAAGTGAAAGATCGTGTCGGCAACTTCATCAAGTACCGCTACCAACAAGACATGATCACTGGCGAGCATCGCATCGGAACGGTAGTTTACGGTGGTAAAGGTCTCAAAGCCCACGCGGCAGTGCAGTTCAATTACGAAGGCCGCAAGGACGAGTGGAAGCGATTCGTGGACGAAACGCGTAGTGACTTGCGTAGCCGCGTCGCGACCATCAAGACATTCGTCGGTGAGGATCTCGAAGGTGATGTTGCGTCAGGTACGCTGGTACGCACCTACGAATTGGCTTATGAGTACAGCCCGACCAGTGGCCGCAGTCTGTTGACGTCGCTGCGCGCTTGCGCCGCCGGGGAGTGCCTGCCTGCGACCGTGTTCAACTGGGGCAAACCTGATCCGGCCAAACAACCCGGCTTTGTAAAGGTGGGCAACTGGGCGAATGCGCCAGTACTGACAACCAACAACCCTGTCATAGAAAGGTCTACGACTTGGGTGTCGGCGTCGAACCATCCGGAGTACTTTTCCTTCACAGACTTTGACGGCGATGGTTTGGCCGATGTACTTGAGACACGCGTGGCTGGTCCTGTGCCGTCGGACTTCGGCAATCTAGAGCAAGAGAAGCGCGATGCCAACAACCCTCTCGCGCCAGGCACACTGAAGGAGAAATACAGGTACTTCAAGAACTCGGGTTTTGCAACATCCGGATTTACGGCCTTTGACTACCGCGTTGATGTCGATGGAACAAACCCTCCATTCGTCGTGCTTGAGGTGGCCGATTTCGACGGCAATGGCGCCCCAGATTTGCTGGCGGCGACGAAGGATAGCGGCGTAGAGAAGACCCGCATTTGTCTTTCTCCGTTGGGCGGCACTACAACGTTGCCTGCGCCAGGGGGAATGATTACGTTCAAGTGCAATAACCTACCTGCGGTCGGCAGCAACCGCGATGTCGATCTGCCTTACGCAGTGGATATTAAAGGCGACGGCCGCGCCGGTCACTACAGCCCATATCATGAACCGACAGGCACGGCCGAATTTTGTATAGACAACGCGTGCATTACTGACAATGAGCCACCGTATGCTGTGCTGACTAAAGAGCTGCTGGACGTCTATGGGCCCGTAAAACCAATGCGTGACTACGTCTCTTTCAGCCAGATGATCGATTTCGCTGGTATTGGACGTCCATCCGAGGTTCGCTGGTCGCAGCCACATTTACAGCAACATATCGATACAGACGGTTCCGCACAGAACCTCTATTACTGGCAGAACCCCGATCCGGTGATCATGGTGACGGATTTCCGTATGCCAAAGAGCACCGAACCACGAGGGAAAGTGCAGGGGTATGCGTACCCTGTGTCACAGGAGCCTTGTGTTGATGGCCTGAGCTGTCGCCCATACTATTTTGACGCTCCTTCAGGCGGTGCTGTCGTTGGCGATTTCAACGGTTCGGGTTACGGCGGCGTGGTCTTTGGCTTCATGGGAGTCGATAGCAGCAAGCGCAAATTTAAGTTGCCAGAGCTGACATTGTGCATGTCGACTGGCCGCGCCCTCGATTGCAGCGTACGCGCAAAGTACAGTGGCACCAATTATATGGCACCGGTGATGGTTGGCGATTTCGTCGGCGACGGCCAGCCGGCCATTCTGGCCCGGTCCATCACGTTCTCCAGCCTTGGTACTTTGATGTGGACCGAAAACCTGCAAATGTGCCGTGTGCAAGGTGAGGACAATGGTGGTGTCTCAGATAGCAATATTGTCTGTGAGCCGTGGAGCGGGTTCAAGTATCCGCTCGACTCCCCGGAGGCATTGAAGGACCACGTGTTCTTTATGGACTTGCAGGGCACCGGCCGCCCGCAAATTGTACGCCACGTACCGGGCAAGTTTGTTGACGGTGTCTGGCAGGAAAATGGCACCTGGGAAGTGTACGCACCGGTTGACCTGGCAAAGAGCGGGGAGGCGTTGGACCGCATTGCCAGCGTCACCAACGGCGTGGGCGCCACTTCGACAGTGGAGTATGCCGACGGCATCGCAAGCGGTATCGTCAAACTAAGCGGTGCAAGCACCCTTACCTATCCGAACGTTGCTTCGCGTTCGGCGGGCAAGGTCGTCGCGAGCCTGCGTACGCCAAACGGCGCGAAGACGGACCGCACCACGGAATATGAATACATTGATGCGGGCGAAAACCTGCACGGCCGTGGCGCTCTTGGCTTTGGAACGCTGGTGACGACCGACAAAGAGACCCAGATCAAGACCACCACTAAGTACGCCCAGGTCTGGCCGTTTACGGGCATGCCTGAGGCAATGACCATTGAGTCGGGCAATACCGTACTGCTGCACTCTTCATCTGTCCTGACGAAGCGTAAATTGCCTCAACAGTATGGCGAGAGCACGTTCGCCTACATTGAAAGCGCCTCTGAAGTTCGCAAGGACCTGGATGGCAGCGAGCTGGGAACCACGCATACGGTGAACACGTATGGTGACGACTTCGGAAACCAGACTGCCCGGGAGGTGACCTCGTTCGCCAGTACTGGTGGCAATTTCGTTACCAAAGAAGAGATTAGCTACTATCCGCCCGACACAGTAGCATGGCTGATCGGCTTACCAAAACTGGTCAAGGTAACGCGCACTGATCCAAAATTGAACGCCGTTACCCGTGTGACGGAAAAGACGTACGACCCGATCACTGGCTTGCTGAAGACGGAGACGGTTCAGCCAGCCGACCCGAAACTGGAAGTGGTAAGCATCTACGACCGCAGCACCTTCGGTTTGGTGAGCGCGGTGACGCAGAAGTGGCAGAATCCGGAGTCCATAGTCAAGGACATCAAAGAGCGCACAACGAAGACGACCCATGATTCCAAAGGGCGATTTGTCGCGACCATTACGAACGCCAAAGAGCATACCCACGTCCATACCTATGACCCTGCGACCGGCGCCCGAGTACGATTGGTCGACCCTAACCAGTTGAGTACCGATTGGACGATCGACGGGTTCGGCCAGGTGCTCAGCGAGTCGCGCGCCGATGGTAACTCCACGCACCATGCGCTGAAACAATGCGACGGGGGCTGCCCGGTTGGCGCCGTGGCGGTGATGATCGTCGAGCGATTCAACGGCGGCAGCCGTACCGATGTCCCGCGACTGAGTTATCTTGACTCGGCTGGCCGGGTGTTGCTTACTAAGATGTGGGGTTTTGACGGCCGCATCATTCTGGCTGAGAAAAAGTATAACGAGCTCGGCCAATTGGAATGGGAAGATCAGCCGTACTTCGACGGCAAAGCCGTTATGGCCGCCCGCTATGAATATGACAAGCTGGGCCGCATTGAGGCCGTGTATACGTTGGATGAAGCTGGCGGGGAAGTAAACGCTACAACAACGTACCGCGGATTTGTCCGCGACCATAAGAATGCCGCCGGCCAAGTGCGTACCGACACGCGTAACGTCATCGGCCAGCTTACTTCGACGCTCGATCCATACCGCAAGGAGACTAAGTATGAGTATGAGCCCTTCGGTGGATTAGCAAAGACCACCGATCCGCACGGTAACGTCATCAACGTGACCTATGACCTCTACGGCCGCAAGACCGAGTTGGATGATCGCGATCTGGGCAAGATCACCTACGACGTGGATCCACTGGGACGCACCTGGGGTATTACCAGTCCAAACGCTCGTGCCGCAGGGACGAAAGTACGCATTGGGTTCGACATGCTGGACCGGATGGTCTCCCGCCACGAACTCAGTCTGCAAAGCTACTGGGTCTACGATACGGCGGCTCATGGTACTGGCCAGCTGGCAGAAGCCTATACCTGGTTAGACGGGAACAAGGTGAAAGACTATGTGCGTACCCATCATTATGATGACAAGGGACGTCTGTCAGTGACCGAGCAAAGGATCAATAACGTCACCTACAAGGCAACGACTGAATACGACGTGTGGGGCCGTGTTCTTCAGCAGAAGTTCCGCAAGGGTGACGACGCTGAGAAGATCTTCGACAACCGCTACAACCAGTATGGTGCTCTTGCGCGTATTGAGCGCGCAGGTCTTGTACTCATGGAAGTGACCGAGCAGGACGCCGCGGGCCGCCTCAAGTTCGCACAGCTGGGCAACAGCTTAAAGGTCGAACGCAACCATAACTCTTACAACGGTCTGCTGGCCGGTGGTATGGTCAAGACTGCAGACGACAAGATCAGGCTGCAGGAAGGCTATCACTACAATGCGTTGCGCAATATGACGCAGCGTACACAGTACTGGGACGCTTCAGGATTTATCGAAAACTTCACCTATGATGACCTGAGTCGCCTAAAAACAAGCACCATTGGTGAGGCCACGCACGAGTTCAACTACGATGAAGTCGGCAATATCACTAAGAAGACGAATGTCAGTGCTGGTGAATTCGTTTATCCGTTGCCGGGCGAAAAATCGATACGTCCGCATGCAGTGCAAAGCATCCCAGGCGTCGGATCGTTCGGCTACGACGACAACGGCAATATGTTGACGGCTCCAGGCCGCAGCGCGACCTGGAACAGCTTCGACATGCCGGCGACGCTGAGTAAAGGCAGTGTCACATCGACGTTTACCTATGGGCCTGAACACCAGCGCACACGTCAACACCGTTCCGACGATCAGAGTACGCTGGTGTATGCAGGCGCGCAGGAAGTGACGTTGGACCGCAATAATGTGCCGACTGAGGTGAAGACCTACTGGCCGAACGGAATCGGTTTTGAAGTCGATGAACCAGGCATGGCGACCAAGCTGTACTGGCTGCACACAGATCGTCTGGGCAGCGTGATTGGTATCACGGACGCGACCGGCAAGCTGGAAGAAAAATTAGCATACGATGCCTGGGGAAAACGCCGCACGCTCAATGGTAGTGAAACCCTCGACTCGATTGACGGTGAAGTAGATCACCGCGGCTACACCGGCCATGAAATGTTGGATCGACTTGACCTCGTCCACATGAATGGCCGGATTTATGACCCATTGCTGGGCAAGTTCTTGTCGGGAGATCCGTTGATTCAGGATCCCCTCGATGGCCAGAACTATAATCGCTACAGCTATGTGGTCAACAATCCGTTGAATTTGACGGATCCGACGGGGTTCACCACGGTAACTGTCAATGGTAGTTTGGAGCGCTATTTGCTCGAACTGGCAACGCAACGAGCTAAAGATGCGTACCAGCAAATATATGATAATGCGGGTAAAGCGAAACGGGCCGCCGAACGCTTAAGGCCTGTTCTTCAGAGACAGATCGCCAGAGCCTTACCGCGAATGTTGGCAAAGCAGGGAGTGCAGGTTATCCCAGTTGTCGGCAATGCCGCCGGTGTTGCCCTTGGGGCAGTTGACGTTTACCTTATCGGCAATGCGGTCTGGACCGAGATCAAAGCTGATCAAGGAAAAGATGGCACTGGCGCGGTTTCGGATACAAGTAAGACCGGTACAAAGAGTGCGCCGGGCGACCCCAATAACGGGGATGATGACGAGCCTGAACCAGCGCGCAACAAGAAAGCTAGTTCATCGGAAGTGGGTGAAAAAGTGAGAACGCCGGATTCTCACCCCAAAGACTTCAATAGGTTCGAGGGTTCTAAGTACCGGAATACGAAGACTGGCGAGATCTTCGAGCGCAGCAACACCAATCATACGGACAAGGCTGGCGAATGGAAGGTAGGTTCGAAACCAGGGCAGTCGCCAAGGCCAACTGACAAGATCACCCTTGGTTCAGATGGGCGAATTCTTAAATTCTAAGGACGGAACGCTATGACACAACTTGGGGATGCTGTTCTTGGTGTCGTGAACTTGGAGAGTTATTCGTCTTCCTTGGGATTTCTCGGATACTTTGAACGTGTGGGCAGGTATGCAAATGGTATGGCGGAAAAAGCTGTAGCCTGTCTGCTTGATGTTTTCGATTTTGGATGCGGTGAATGGACATTGATTAGCTCACTTCACGCAAATTTGGATGAAGTGGGTTCTTTTGGCGATCAGCTGGCGGATGCTGCCGACTTAAACACAGTGAATGAGTTATGCGCCATCAAGGTACTTCGAGGCTTCAGTTATCGCGCGCGCTTTGGAACCGATTATGAAAGTTATTCCTATGTCGAAGCGGTAAGCACAGCTCAGCTAGAATTCATTGAGGTTCCAGTCGACGAATTGCCGGGTGAAGTCTTGCAAAGGCTTCTAGTTGCACGAATGCTGGTCTACGGTCTCAGGGGACACCTGTTTCTGGTGTCAAAGCAAAAGGGCTTAGTGTTTTATCCACATGATGATACGGGCTTCGGTGTCATCATGTTTGGAAACGCTCCTAACCGGGACGCAGCACTTGAATTCCTGACTAATGCTGGGAGTCTCGCTGGGTTTCGATTTGCTCTCGCTGATTAGTGGTAGTGATTTGCCTTGAAAAAACTGGATGCTTTTGAGCGCGAGTTCTAAGTCAATAATTCATTTGCGGAGGCTGAGTTGGTGTTGTCGCTGACTGAAAATTGATGGGTCAATATTCAAATAGCGCCAACACCACTAGGAACGGGCGGGGCTGGTTCCTGCGCCGTCAGCACTGCCACTGGCGCCCCCTCTGTCCAAATAGTTGTCGCCTCCATTGATTTGGAGTTCCAATTCGCCAAGGGGCGAGGGAATTGACGATGACACGATACACGCAAGATAAGAGTACGTTCAGCCGTTCCGCCTATGCAGCGGAATCAGGACTGCGTAGAGTTCGGAAATGGCAGCAGCGAATCGATCTGGCTGTTAGGGCACGTCGGGAGACGTTCCAATGAATCGCCACCAGTATTGTAGACACTTCTGAGCCATAATTAAGGCAAAGGAGTGGTCATGAGCGGAAATCGTTATACAGAAGAATTCAAGATAGCGGCGGTCAAGCAAGTCGTTGACCGTGGCAATTCGGCGGCCGATGTCGCTGAACGGCTTGGCGTTAGTGTCCATAGTATGTACGCCTGGATCAAGCGCTATGGGGTCCCGGAATCCGAACGCAAAGCGACCGAATCGCAGGCCGATGAAATGCGGCGCCTGAAATCCGAGTTAAAGCGCGTCACTGAGGAGCGCGACATCTTGAAAAAGGCCGCGGTGTACTTCGCCAAGACGTCCGGGTAAGGTACACCTTCATTCAGGATTACAAGGACGAATACCCAGTGCGGCGCTTGTGCCAGATGATGGAAGTTCATCCGAGCGGCTATTACGCTTGGTGCAGCGCCCCTTTTAGCAAGCGGACCTTAGAGGATAAGCGACTGCTGGCGCAAATAAAGGAATCATGGCTCGAAAGCGGTACGGTGTACGGCTACCGCAAAGTCCATGATGACCTGCGCGAGTGCGGCGAGTTTGTGGACCAAATCGTGTACACAGGATTATGCGTGCAGCGGGCATACGTTCGCAGACCGGCTACAGGAAACGTAAATGGAAACGTGGCGGTGCGCCTTCAGTCATCTCGCCGAACCACCTGCAGCGCCAGTTCAATGTCGTCGAACCTAACCGCGCCTGGGTAACCGACATTACCTACATTCGGACTTACGAAGGCTGGCTGTACTTGGCGACCGTCATGGATCTCTTCTCGCGGCAGATCGTTGGGTGGTCCATGAGCTCCAGGATCGATGCCGATCTGGTGATGAAAGCCTTATTAATGGCAGTCTGGCGCAGGAGGCCAATGGGCGAAGTGTTGGTGCACTCGGATCAGGGAAGCCAATATACAAGCCATGGCTGGCAAGACTTTTTGAAGGAGCACGGCCTAGTTTGCAGCATGAGCCGGCGCGGAAATTGTCACGACAACGCAGTAGCGGAGAGCTTTTTTCAACTACTGAAGCGCGAACGAATCAAGCGAAAAATCTACGCGACGCGCGACGCTGCCAGACAGGACATCTTCGATTACATCGAGATGTTCTACAATCCGAAACGTCGGCACGGATTCAACGAACGGAAGTCACCAATGGAGTTTGAAAAGCTCTATTTCGAACGGCTTGCGGGTGTCTAGAAAACTGGTGGCGATTCAGATGGGATACGAAAGGATACGAACAGGATACGAACAGGATACGAACATGGCGGGACCGCGCAGCGGTGGACACGTTGTCCACGGACCTGTCAGGAATTTTGTGTGCCGGGGTCGCGTAGTTAGTTAATCGCGTTGGTAAAGCGTTCCCCAAACAGAATGGCAAACTGGTTGGCGGCCATCTTCCAGGTCCGCTGCGGCATCTTCCAATCTTTTTCGATATTGCGCAAGGCCAGATACAGCAATTTGGTCGCCGCCTCGTCGCTGGGGAAGTGACCACGGTTCTTCACGATCTTCCGCAGTCGCATGTGCAGGCTCTCGATAGCGTTCGTGGTGTAGATGATCGAACGTACTTCTGGCGGGTAGGCGAAGAACGGAATCACCTGCTCCCATTGGCGCCGCCACATCGCCGGCACGGTCGGGAAGCGCTGCCCCCACGGGCCCTCTGCAAAGGCGTCTAACGCCGCCGCTGCTGCGTCGGCATTCGCAGCTTGGTAGATCGGCTTGAGCGCAGCAGCAAGCTCCTTGCGATCTTTCCAGGACGCCAGCGTCATCGAGTTGCGGATCAAGTGCACGATGCAGGTCTGGATTGTAAGCGTCAAGGCAGCGCCGTCTTGAGTGCCACGCTACTTTAACCGATGATGTTCCCAACACCGCTGGGAAGCGGAGTTCAAGCGCCGGGGAGTTTGTCGGCGCAGTTCCAGGGCAGGAAGTCGTCCACCCGATTCACAGGATGGTCGGCGATATGGGCCAGCACGTAGCGCAACCAAGCCTCGGGGTCGACACCGTTAAGCTTGGCCGTTCCTATCAGACCATACATGGCGGCAGCGCGTTCGCCGCCACTGTCTGCGCCAGCAAACAGGAAGTTGCGACGGCCCAGAGCCACACCGCGCAGGGCGCGCTCGGCGGCGGAGTTGTCGATCTCGATGCGGCCATCATCGCAGTAGCGCGTCAGCGCCGGCCACAGTTTGAGCGAGTAAAGGATGGCGGCCGCCGTATCGGACTTGCGCGACAAAGTAGCGAGCGTGGCGTGCAGCCATCGTTCGAGGTCGTCGAGCAGTGGTCTGGCATATCGCTGGCGAGCAGTGCACCGCTCGTCTGGCGGTTTGCCGCGTATGCTGTCCTCGATGACATATAGCTCGCCGATCCGGCGTAGCGCTTCGGTCGTTACGGCCGATGGCCGCGCTGCGTGCAAGTCGTAGAATTTGCGGCGAGCATGAGCCCAGCATGCGGCTTCGCTCACTTTTCCGGTCTCGTAGATGGCATTGAAGCCGGCATACGCATCTGCCTGCAAGATGCCGCTGAAGTTGGCCAAGTGCGCTTGCGGATGCTCGCCTTTGCGGTCGGGCGTATAGGCAAACCATACCGCTGGCGGCGTGCTGTCGCCGCTGGCGCGGTCGTCGCGCACATAGGTCCAAAGGCGCGCCGTGCGCGTCTTGCCATTGCCTGGCGCCATTACCGGCAGCGGCGTGTCATCGGCGTGCAGCTTGGTCGCCGCCAGCACATGCCGGCGCAACGCATCGACCAGTGGGCGCAGCAGCGCTCCGGCGGCGCCGACCCAGTTGGCCAGCAAGGCGCGTTCCAGTTCCACGCCTTCGCGTGCATACATAGTGCTTTGGCGGTACAAGGGAATGTGGTCGGCGAATTTGGCCACCAGCACATGCGCCAGCAGGCCGGGGCCTGCCAGACCGCGCTCAATTGGGCGACTGGCGGCCGGGGCCTGTACGATGGCATCGCAGCAGGCGCAGGCCAGCTTCGGGCGCACATGGCGAATCACACGGAAGCTGGCCGGCACATACTCCAGCTGCTCCGACACGCTTTCGCCGAGTACCTTCAATTTTCCGCCGCAGTCCGGGCATGCTTCACTGGCTGGCATCTGCACTCGCTCCTCGCGTGGCAGGTGGGCTGGCAGAGGCTTGCGTTCGGCCTTCTTGCGCGGTGCCACTTCCACAGGTGCCAATGCTTCGGCCACCGCTGCTTCGGCTTCCAGGTCTTCCAGTTGCAGCTCCAGCTGCTCGATCTGCTGGTCCAGCTTTTCCGAGCGGCGGCCGAACTGCATGCGCTTCAGCTTCGCCAGCACCAGCTTCAGGTGCTCGATTTCGGCGGTGCGCGTAGATAGTTCGGCGCTCAGATGTGCCACCTTCGCTTCGCTCGCCAACAACGCTGCATCGCGCGCCAACAGCATGGCTTTGAGCGCTTCGATATCGTTGGGCAGATTGGCGGCGTTGAGCATGCGACCAAGTTTACGCAAATCGTGCCATGTTTACAAGGCTGATTGTGGTCGCCAGGTGCGTTCTGGTCGGCGCCAGTCGATCCCTTCCAGCAGCATCGACAATTGTGCTTGTGTCAGCGCCACGGTGCCACTACTGGCCTGCGGCCAGATAAAGCGGCCACGCTCCAGGCGTTTGGCCAGCAAGCATAAGCCGTCGCCGGTCCACCACAGCAGCTTGATCAAGTCGCCGCGCCGGCCACGGAACACAAACACGTGGCCACTGAACGGATCTTCTTCCAACGCGGTTTGCACTTTCGCTGCCAGGCCATTGAAACCGCTGCGCATGTCGGTGGTGCCTGCGGCCAGCCAGACTTTCGTACCTGCAGGCAGGCCGATCATCGCAGCACGCGCTCCAGCACTTGTGCCAGCGTAGCGGCATTGGCCTGGCCATCGATACGAAGCCTCACACGCCCAATCTCAAGTGTAATGCTGCCAGCAGGGCCAGGCTCAGACTCAGGCTGCGCCGGCGTCGTCACCACCACTGACAGCAACTCATTCCCTTGCGCAGCTGTGCCGCTTACAAGCCGACCTGCCTCGTATAGCTTGCGCCAGCTAAACACCTGGTTCGCATTGACGCCGTGCTCGCGTGCGAGACGCGCTACAGAAACTCCGGGCTGCATGGCCATTTCCACGAGCGTTCGCTTGAACTCCAGGGAGTGCTGGCGGTACTTGCCGCGCGGTCCGCGCTCAATGACTGGTCGAAAATTTGTGTCCATAATTGAATTTGTGGGCACAACTGCTGTGCCAAAATTCGATCATGGCTGGGTGAAATTCTTACGTCCAGACGGTGCTGACTTTGCGCTTACTCTGGATTTGCGCCTGCGGGAACACCGCCTCAATCGCTTCAGGGAAGCCGCGCAGGCCATCCACGACCGCGATCAGAA
>Ga0307416_100001529_pt1 | contig 12645 bp, 12 predicted proteins | sample DK1Cmetagenome_2_FD_203821 | JGI IMG/M metagenome (GOLD analysis project Ga0307416, IMG submission 203821) | Maize rhizosphere microbial communities from greenhouse at UC Davis, California, United States - DK15-C-3 | ecosystem: Host-associated > Plants > Roots > Rhizosphere > Soil | place...
GTGGTGGCGGCGGAGGGCAGCCGCCCTCAGGTGGCGGTGGAGGTGGCCAGGCCCCTGAGCCGAGCCGCCCTGAGCCGCGAGACCAGGGGCTGAGCCAGAATCAGGCGGAGCAAATTCTCAGCTCCATGGAACGCCGTGAGCGTGAGACACGAGCCGAGCAGCAGGAGCGTCTCCGGGGCCGCTCGAGCGGAGGCGTGAAAGACTGGTGATCGCCTACATCATGGTTGCGCTGATTCAGGCGGCGGCCCCCGAGCTCCACGTGGATGTCGACCAGGACCGGGTCAGCGTCGGTGAGGAGATCGTGTATACCGTGCGAGCGGTGAGCCGGTCTTCCGACCCTATGAGTGTGACCGTGGCTCCATTGAACGGCTTCGAGATCGTCGCTCGGAGCGAGCGGACCGAGGTTTCGCTATCAGGCGACGTCACTCGAACGACGCTGCTCGAAATGCGTCTCCGCGCCGTTCGGCCCGGCCGCTGGCAGGTCGGGCCGGCTCGCGTCATGCAGGGAGGGCAGGCGACCGAGGCTTCAGCAGTAACGGTGGATGTGGAGCCGAATGCCTCCGTGGCTGCCGCTACCATGAACCCGCGGTTACGAAGCCTGCTCGAGCGAACGCCGCCGCCCCCGCGGGGGAAAGCAGGCGTGGCGCTGATCGTTTCGGCCGATAGCGTGCGCGTCGGCGAGCAGGTTGACGTGGTCACTGCAGCCTGGTTCCCTCGCGACCTGCGGCTGCAGCTCCGGCGGCCTCCCACGCTGCAGCCCCCGGTCATCGACGGTGTCTGGAGCTATCCTCAGGCGGCCCCTCCGGGAATAGCCGTGACTCGTGAGATCGGTGGTATCGCCTACGATCTCTTTGTTGCACATCAAGTGGTATTCCCCCTCGTTCCCGGAACGATCGCCATCCCGCAGGCCATGCTCAAATACACCATGCCGCTTGCGCTCCAGTTCTTTAGCCAGGAGGAACGGTTCGCGCTCACGAGCCTGCCCGAAACGCTGAGTGTGCGGCCTCTGCCAAGTGAGGGCCGGCCTCCGGAGTTCAATGGAGCGGTGGGCTCGCGGCTTCGGGTGGAACGGCGGGTCAATCCGCCGTCAGCGCATCCGGGCGAAGGTGTAGCCGTAGAAGTCATCATCTCGGGTGAGGGGAATACCGCGCTCTGGCCCCCACCGGAGATCCGGTGGCCTCGCGGGGCCCGCGCCTATTCCGACCGTGTCGACGAGAAGGTCTCGACCGAGAAGGGCCGTGTCGGCGGAATAAAGACGTTCAGGTATCTCGTTGTTCCCGATTCTGTGGGTCCCCTTGCGCTGCCTCCTGTCACCTACGCGTACTACGATCTTGAGGCGCGTGGCTACCGGTCGGCCGGCGTCGCGTCTACTTCGCTGCCGGTCACCACAGGCGGTGAGTCATCGGCCACGGCCGCGCTCCCACCCGCGCTCTTGTCCGCTCGTTCTCCCACCTGGTCTACCCGAGTTGTAGGGGACATCCCTGACTGGCTCTGGCTTGCCGTTCTGTTGCTGCCGCCGCTACTCGTATTTGGCCGCAGCTGGCGACCCCGGCGCCGGAAGCGGAGTGCTCGTCCTGAACCGGGTGGACTTCGAGGGGTGGAAGAGCAGCTCGATGCGGTGGTACGCGGCCTGGTACCAAACCCAGACCACCGTTCACGGGCAGGTCTCGCCGCCGCGGTTCGCGCAGCTGGAGCGGACGCAGACACTGCGTGGCGACTGGCGGCCGCGCGGGAGCAACTCCTCGCGCGGCGGTACGGGCCTGGTGTGAGCTCGGATGATGATCCTGCACTGATCGCCGAAGTCCATGAAGTAATCGGGAAGCTGGGCGCATCGCTCCGTGGCTGGCGCGGGCGTGGTGCCATGGCCGGAATTGTCTTGAGCCTTCTCGGGGGTACGGCTGCCGGGCAGTCTCCGCCTCCCGAGCGGTTATATGAAAGCGGCGCACTTCGCGCCGCCGCTGAGGGGTTCGCGCGCAGAGCGGCTGATGAACCCGCCATCGCAGCGCACTGGTACAATCTGGGAGCCACATACTACCGATCAGGACTGAAGGGTCATGCTGCAGCCGCCTGGCACCGTGCACGTCGCCTGGATCCGCGTGAGCCCGCCATTCGCCGTGCGCTTCGGCTCACGCCGACGCCGGATGTCACATCGGCGCGATGGACCTGGACTCCTCCCTTCACGTCGGACGAGCTCCTCCTGAGCGGGACACTTGCCTGGTTGGCCGGATGGATCGGCTGGGTGATGCGGCCGCGCGTCCGCGACCGATGGGCCATCTTGCTGGTATTCGCGGCAGCCACCGTCACCGCTGGATTCGGGCTCCGAGCCTGGCAGCGTCGTCCGCTCGGCGTCGTCCTCGATCAGACAACCATGCGCATGTCACCGCACGGGCTGGCCCCGGCGGTGGGGCCTTTGGAGTCGGGGGGTGCCGTACGAATTCTGCGGCGGCAGGCAGGCTGGACGCTGGTGCGGGCGTCAGGTGCAAGGGAAGGATGGATAGCAGCCGGCACGGTGGCAGGCATCGGCGGATAGATTTCTTTCATGGCGCGCCGCATTGCAATCCTCCCAGACGCTGTTGCCGATCAGATCGCCGCAGGCGAGGTAGTAGAGCGCCCCGCCTCCGTCGTGAAAGAACTGGTGGAGAACTCCCTCGACGCCGGCGCCGAACACGTCAGAGTTGAGCTGGAAAACGGCGGGAAGGTCCTGATCGAGGTCAGCGACGATGGGTCCGGAATGGGGCGCGAAGACGCGGTGCTGGCGCTCGATCGCCATGCAACGAGCAAGGTCCGCAGTGCCGCCGATCTGGTGGGTGTGGCGACGTTCGGGTTCCGGGGTGAGGCGCTGCCCGCCATCGCCTCAGTTTCCCGGCTCACCATGACCACCAGCGAGGGAGATGGGGAGGGCTCCGAGCTAAGCGTGATCGGGGGCCGTCTGGAACGCGTCACACCAACAGCGCGACAGCGTGGAACGACTGTTACCATACGCGGTCTTTTCTTCAATACGCCAGCGCGGCGGAAGTTTCTTCGTTCCGCAGCGAGCGAGACTCGTGCTGCCCACGAGGCGGTTGCCACCCTGGCCCTCGCGCATCCCGAGACCGGCTTCGAGCTTCACGTGGATGGCACCTGCCGCCTGACGGTGCCGGCCCGGCAGGATGCTCCGGAGAGATTAGCGGCCGTGTGGGGACGAGATCTCGCCGGCACTCTCATACCAGTTCAATATGCGGCCGGAGCCTTTCAGGTCAGCGGATATGTGCAGCGTCCCGGCGATGCACAGCCCACCGGCCGGCGCACCCAGCTGTTCGTGAACGGGCGTCCCTTCAGAGACCCGTTTCTGATCCGCGCCGCCGAGGCGGGTTATCGCGCAGCCATTCACCCGGGCGATCGTCCCAGCGTGTATCTACGCATCGGCGCTGCCGCCGAAGATGTGGACGTAAACGTTCATCCCGCCAAGCTCGAAGTTCGTTTCCGCGACCGCATAGGCGTCGAGCGTGTGGTCGAAGAGGCGGTGCGCGCCGCACTCGGAGCCCTCGTTGCGGCTGCTCCTATTGGAGAGTGGCGGCCGCTCCCTGCGGGAAGCGGAGCCGGCTGGCCCGGCTCCGGCGGACTACCCACCGCCGCACAGCTCTTCGATCCCGAGGACGCTGGTTCCCTTGACGAGCATGCTATAGAGGTGGAGCAGGGCTTCCGGGTTCCGCTGGTGCAGGTGTTCGAGAGCTACATCATGTACGAGGGACCGGATGGTGTCATCATCGTGGATCAGCACTCGGCGCACGAGCGGGTGCTCTATGAAGCGATCATGGTGCAGCTGAACGGCGCCGGCGCACCGGCCCAGCGCCTGCTCCTCCCGCTCACACTGGAGCTTACCGACGAGGAGCTCGATGCATTCGAGGCTCATGACGAGCAGCTCCGCCGCGTCGGCTTCGAGGCGGAGGCGTTTGGTGGTCGTACCGTTGTCATTCACGCGGTACCCACACCCCATCCGCGGTTTGATGCGGGAGCCTGCTTCCGAGAGATGGTGGCGGACCTAGCACGCGGGCGGTTTGGCGGCTGGGCAAACCGGCTGGAGCGCTTTGCCGCGACGTACGCCTGCCGCGGGGCGGTAAAGGCCGGAGATCGTCTGGGCGAGCGCGAGATGCGCGAGCTGCTCCTAAAGCTGTTTGCCACTGATCTGCCGCCGCACGACGTGCATGGCCGCGCCACGATCGTGCAGCTCCCGCGTGAGGAGTTGGAGCGCCGGTTTGGCCGGCGTTAGAGTCCCGGTGCTGGTTGGACCAACTGCAGTCGGCAAGACCGCCGTCGCTCTTGCGTTGGCCGCGCATTGGCCGCTCGAGGTCATCTCTGCCGACTCACGCCAGGTCTACCGCCGCCTCGATATCGGTACAGCGAAGCCCACAAAAAAGGAACGCACCCGCGTTCCGCATCACGGCGTCGATCTGGTCGAGCCTGGCGAACGGTACAGCGCCGGGCACTTCGCGCGCGACGCTGTGAAGTGGCTGAATGACATTCGAGGCAGAGGGAACCTTCCCGTCGTCGTGGGCGGAACCGGCTTGTATGTGCGGGCGCTGTCCGAAGGGCTGTTTGCCGAGCCGCCGCTCGACCCGGCCAAGCGGCGTTCGCTCGATGCGTGGACCGCGCGGCTCGAGCCCATCGAGCTCCTGCGGTGGGCCTCGCGCCTTGACCCCGGCTTTCGCGGCGGAGGCAGGCAGCGGGCTGCGCGTGCAATTGAAGTTGCCCTCCTGAGCGGACGTCCCCTGTCCTACTGGCAGCAGGCCGCACGAGCACGGGGAGCGCTCGATCCATGGTACATTGTTCTGACCGCGCCCCGGCCGGTGCTGCACCAGAGGATCGCGCGACGAGCAGACGAGATGGTTCGGCGGGGTCTCATCGAGGAAGTTGCCGCGGTGCTGGCCGAAGGGCACGATCCCCACGCACCTGGTTTCGACGGGATCGGCATTCGTGAGGCGGTGGAGTACCTGCACGGGAAACGACCACGGGAATCCGTCGCGGAGGCGATCGCCATCGGCACTCGGCAGTACGCCAAGCGACAGCAGACCTGGTTCCGGCATCAGCTCGCGCGTACCGCAGTCACGCTCGATGCCACGCGAGCCCCGGAGAAGCTGGCCTGTGAGATCGCCGGATTGTGGGAGAGCCGGAGCTAGGAGCTAGGAGCTGGGAGCTGGGAGCTGGAGTGCAGGACCACAACTTAGGAAGATCAATGAGAACAGGCACCATGTCACTAAATCCCGAGCTCAGCGCATCAGGCTTCGAGCCCCACGCCCTCGGCTCTCAGCTCCCAGCTCCCAGCTCCCTGCTCGAATGAAGATCGGTATCACCTGCTATCCCACCTACGGTGGATCCGGAGCCGTGGCAACGGAGCTCGGCCTCGAGCTGGCCCGCCGAGGCCATGAGGTGCACTTCATTACCTACGACTCACCCTTCCGGCTCAGAGGCTATACCGAGCGGGTGTTCTATCATCAGGTCGATACCCGGATGGGCCGGTACCCTCTCTTCGATCACTTCCCCTATACGCTGGCACTCGCCTCGAAACAGCACGAGGTGGTACTGCGCGAGGAGCTCGATCTGCTCCACGTGCACTATGCCATTCCTCATGCTACCACGGCGTACCTTGCACGCGAGATGCTCAAGCGCGACCGGCCGGTGCAGGTCATCACCACTCTGCATGGCACCGACATCACCCTGGTGGGCCAGGAAGCGAGCTTCTACGGAATCACCAAGTTCTCTATCGAGCAATCTGATGGTGTCACCGCGGTCTCGAACTATCTGCGTGACGAGACCTACCGCGCATTCGGCTGCGTCAGCTGCGATATCCGGGTTGTGCCCAACTTTGTGAACCTTCAGGAGTACCGGCCGGGGGAGCCGGGTTGCCGGGGCAAGGTCGCGCCTGAGGGACACAAGGTCATCAGTCACGTCTCGAATTTTCGGGAAGTGAAGCGCGTCAAGGATGTCATCCGGGTGTTTGCGCGGGTTCGTCGGGCCATGCCCGCCACGCTGGTGATGATCGGCGACGGTCCCGAGCGAGTTGACGCGGAGAATGAGGCACGAGATCTCGCCGTGATGGACGACGTGCGCTTTCTCGGACGGCTCGATTCAGTGGCCTCTCTTCTTCAAGCGAGTGACCTGTTCATCCTCCCATCGCAAACCGAGTCCTTCGGATTGGCCGCGCTGGAAGCGATGGCCTGTGGAGCACCCGTCGTGGCCACCAGGGCCGGCGGGCTACCCGAAGTCATCGACGACGGAGTGAACGGGATCCTGGAGCCGGTAGGCTCGGTCGAGGCGATGGGGAGACGCGCAGTCGAGCTTCTGCGAGACCCGGATAAGTACGCAGCCATGCGGGCCGCCGCTGTGGCCAAGGCAGAGCAGTTCTCGGCTGGTAGCATCGTACCCATGTACGAGGCGTTCTACACGGAAGTGCTCGGTTGAGGCAAATTCGTGTCTCCTGAGCTACTGCTCAAGGCAGCCCTGCTCGGCCTGGTGGAAGGTGCTACAGAGTTCATTCCGGTCTCCTCGACGGGACATCTTATCCTGGCGAGCGAATGGCTCGGACTGGTCGATGAGCGGGCCAAGACCTTCGACATCTTCATTCAGCTCGGAGCCATTCTCGCCATCGTCTGGATCTATCGGGTAAGGCTCGCACACTCGGTGGGGGATGCACGGCAGGACCCGGTGAGCCGCCGGTTTCTCCTGAACCTGGTCGTGGCCTTTCTGCCCGCAGCAGTCGTGGGGTTCCTGACACATGAGTGGATCAAGAGCAAGCTCTTTAATCCAGGTGTGGTCGCGGTTGCGCTGATCGTCGGTGGCGTGGTCATTCTGCTGATCGAGCGCTGGCCGCCGACGTCCAAGGTTCATGATTCCGGCAGTATCCCGCCTCGCATCGCACTCGGCATTGGCATGGCTCAAGTGTTGTCTCTCATTCCTGGAACGTCTCGCTCGGGCGCCACGATCATGGGCGGCTACGCCCTGGGATTATCGCGTACCGCCGCCACCGAGTTCTCATTCTTCCTTGCCATTCCGACCATGTTGGCCGCGACCATGTACGACTTGCTGAAGAGCTGGTCAGTACTCGCCGTAACTGACATCCCGATGTTTGCCGTGGGCTTCATCGTGTCGTTTGTTTCGGCTGTGATCGTGGTGAAGGCATTCCTCACCTACGTTTCCAATCACACCTTCAGCGTCTTTGCGTGGTACCGTATAGCGTTGGGTCTCATCCTGCTGTTTATCCTGTCTTGAACGTGGCGACTCCATGACACCCCGGCTGCACTACTTCGATCGGGTCAGCTCGACAATGGATGTGCTGCATGAGCTCGCCGCGGGGGGCGCGGAGGCTGGATCCGGCGTTCTGGCGGGCGAGCAGCTCGAAGGACGAGGCTCACGTGGGCGTTCCTGGCACTCGCCGCCAGGAGGACTGTGGCTCAGCGTACTGTTCAGGCCTGCCATCGTTCAGGGTCTTGAAGTGGTCAGCCTTCGAGCCGGTCTCGCGGTCGCCGAGGCAATGCAGCCCCTGGTCCCGGAGCCGCTACAGCTGAAGTGGCCCAACGATCTCATACTCCGGGGCCGGAAGCTGGGAGGGATGCTGTGCGAAGCTCGTTGGCAGGGCGAGTTCCTCGGCTGGGTGGCGGTCGGTGTGGGCCTGAACGTACAAAATCCCGTGACTGACGACCTGGAAGCGACTGCGGTATCGCTCGCAGGTTTGGGGATTGCTCCCGATCTTTCCGCCCTGACCGATCTCGTGGTCGCGGCTCTTCGGAAGCTCGAGCTCAACGGCGGCGAGCTTTCTCCTTCGGAGCTGAGACGCTTTGCCGCCCGGGACTGCCTGCGGGGAAGGGCTATCCGCGAGCCGGTCGCGGGAATAGTGCAGGGCCTCTCGGCCGACGGCGCCCTTATGGTGCAGCCGGACACCGGTCCGCTCATTGCGCTTCGCACAGGATCCGTCACGTTGGCCGACTCTCTCACCGCCGGTAACTTCGATCATGTTGCTCGCACTGGACATCGGTAATACCGAGATCACGATCGGCCTGTTCCACGAGCGTGAGCTGCAAGCCCACTGGCGTCTCACCACGAACCCCGACCGGACACCCGACGAATGGGGAAGTGCCATTGGAGGGTTCCTGGTGCAGAGCGGGCATTCACCCAACGAGGTGCGCGCCGTGTGTCTTGCCTCGGTCGCACCGGCAACCACGCTGAGTGTCGTCGAGGGCGTAGCGCTCTCCACCGGCTGCACCGGCGTTGCGGTCGATGCGACTTCTCCGCTGCCGGTGACGCTCGATGTGGACGAGCCTCTCACCGTGGGAGCGGATCGAATCGTCAATGTCCTGGCGGCCGCCGAGCTCTTCCGAGCCGACAGCATCGTGGTCGACTTTGGAACCGCTACGACCTTCGACTGCGTCACGGCGGACGCGCGATTCATTGGCGGCGCCATCATGCCTGGGCTGAGGACGTCGGCAGACCAGCTCACCCGGCGGGCTGCCAAGCTGCCTGCCACCGAGCTCCGTGCTCCTGTTCGCGTCATAGGTCGTAGAACCGAGGAGTGCATTCAGGCCGGTGTGCTCTACGGCGCAGCCGATGCGGTGGATGGCATGGTACGGCGGATCACTGCTGAATGGCCCGGCGGCAAGAGACCCCGTGTGGTTGGGACCGGAGGACTGGCAGCGGTAGTCGCTCCACTGACCACAACCATCGAGCTCACTGATCCTGATCTGACGCTACGCGGACTCCGAATCGCCGCCGGGCACCTCGGCTTGGAGTGGTAACACCGCTTCGCCGGACAGGCTATCGTCTGTTCGGTCCCAGCTTCAACTATCTGCTCCATACCCGTCCGGCCGAGTGGCCGATCATGGTGGCCCACACTCTGGTGGGCTATGTGTTGGCCGTTGGTCTCCATGGTGCCCTGCGCGGGGAACATGCCGAGCGCGTGGCTCTGGGCCTGCTTCTGTGGGTCGTCTGCCTCAACGGCGGCACGCTCGCACTGAACAGTGCTTACGACAAGGATGAAGGGGACATAGCCTACCTCCGACAGCCGCCTCCGCCACCGCGACATCTCGCCCGGTTTTCGTTTGCTCTAATGTTTCTGGGCTTGCTCCTGGCCTCACTCCTTCCCGGTGAGTTTCAGGCCGCATACGCCATCTGTCTTGTTCTCTCGGTACTCTACTCCGTTCCGCCGGTTCGATTGAAAGCGGTTCCGGGCGCGGATTGGTTGATCAACATGGTTGGCTTCGGGACGCTGACACCTTACGCCGGGTGGGCGGCTACGGGGCTGCCGCTGCACGCTGCTCCAGGAGTGGTGCTCTTGGGTTTTTGCCCCCTGTTCGCGGCATTGTATCCGCTGACCCAGATCTATCAGTTCGACGAGGACAGACGCCGGGGAGACAGAACTCTGGCTCTGACGCTCGGGGTGAAGAGAAGTCTCCTTGTGTCCCTGGCTGCTGCTGTAGCCGGGCATTGCCTGTTCATCTTGGCAGGGTTGCTGGCAGGCTGGTCGGGCGACGATACGTGGCGCTGGATTCTGCTGGCACTGTCTGGCGCCACATGGGGAGTGCTGTTGCTGAACTGGATCTGGCGCAATCACAGCATGAGCGAACGCGAGCATCAGCGGGGCATGTACCAGGCCCTGGCAGCGTGGGCGCTCACCGACCTGGTCGTGGTTCTCGCCTGGTCGACCTAAGCGCCGCCCTTGGCCCTCAAACCTGCGCCTCGGTATACTTTGAGAACCTCACCCCTCTATGGAGAAGGCATGAGCTCGACCGCTGAATTGAAGGGCGAGTACGACCTTACTCGCGTCCCGATGATCGTCCAGGGTGCCGTCAAGCTCGGCCTCCTCGAGAGCATCGTGGTTCTGCTCTTTGCGCTCGCCTCTCGCTTCCTCGGCGGTATCCTGGAAGTCATCGTGTGCGGGATCATTCTGGCGGTGGGTGTTGCGGCCGTAACCCTGCTGCCGGGACTCTGGACCAGAGCGAGAACCATCGAGGGGATTGCCGGAGCCGCTGGAATCGGCCTCGCAGCAGCGGGGGTGTTCCTGCTGATCGACGTCACTCTCCTGCAAAACATCGGCACGTATACCAACCGATGGTACCAGATCGGCGGTGGGAGCAACTGGTGGTACCACCCTGTGTGGTGGATGATGGGCACTTTCCTCCCCTGGTTCGGCGCCTGGACTCTGGCCAATCAGGCCAGCAGGCGTGGAGAGCCCTTGCCGCTCGTGGCATTCGGCATGGCTGCCGGGTCGGCAGTCGTGCTCGGCGCTGTCGCCGTTCTCGCAGGTTTCCCGGGGGCACATTGGAGTCTCGCCACGTTCGGACTGGCGTTCTTGCCCGGCCTGGTGCTGGCTACCGTTCTTTCGGCGACGGGGAAGCGCCGCGATTAGGCCCATGCGTTGGGTCCGCCTGCTCTTTCGTATTTTCGGATGGCTGCTCACGCCCTTCCTTGCGTGGGCAGCTTCATTTTTCGGGGCTGTAGCCGGAGCGCTGCTGGCCCTGAAACTGGACGACCCGGTTCGAGGCCTCGTCGTTACGGCTGTTTGCGGCGGGATTGCGGGGTTCGCCTGCCTCATCGCCTGGCTCCACTATCTCCGCCGGTCGCCTGAGGTGCGCGAGGTGCTTGCCGTTACGGAGGACGGTACGCCCGACACCATCGAATTCGAGATACCACCAGAAGATTTGGCCGAGCCGTCCGAGCCCCGGCCCGAGGCGTCAGGTGCCGGAACATAGGCAGTTATCTGACAAAGCCTTCTTTTGCAGCTTTCTCCTCTGGCTGGCAGCACTGGCGTGCAGCGGTGGAGCGGAAGCACGCCCAGCCGAGCAGAAGCCAGCCACAGGGCAGACGGATTCGCTCGTGCTGACCACTCCGACTGGAGTGGAAGTCTGGTTCACACTCGTGCGACCCGCTACCGGCCGGACAGGCCAGCAGTGTGTCGAGCACGGGCTCGAAATTCGCAGTCAGGGGAAGCGAACGAAAGTGCCACTCCTGTACACAGGCGCTGCTCCGGAGCTACTCAACGATACGATGATGCGTGCCATGCTCTGGAAGGATTGCACCCCCGGCGTACCGTACCTCGTCAATCTCCGGACGGGGCAACCTGTGCCTGAGAGCGGAGCGAACAAGCCATGACTGGACCTCTGCGGCAGCTGGTTCTGTTCAGCCTTCTGCTCTCATCTCACCGTGCGACTCAGCCGGCTTACGCCCAGCAAGCGGAGGCTCACGTCGGTCGTTTCTACGATTCCACCGGTTGGACGGCGTACCGCTTCGGTGTGACGCGTCCGCTCGGGGGTGTCTTTCGCCACCAGCTCCACGCCGACCTGCTTCGGCGTACCGAAGGAGTTGGAAGTGTCGCCGGTCTCGGCATCGACGTGACGGCGTTCAGAAGAGGAGAAGAAGGGGTTTACCTGGTGGCGGGCTTGAGCGGAGGACTTGGCTCCGAGACCTCCAGCGATTTCGGTGAGCTCTGGGGTTCCTGGTCTGCTGGAGCGGGATACGACGTCTTTCCCCTGTCGTTCATGTCCATTGGCGCCGAGGCAAGATGGCGCCGGCTATCGCTGGGAGAGCGGGAGGGAATAGAGGTCGCAATCGGTCTCGCAGTGCATGGCAAGAAGAGGCCGCGACAGCTCCGTCCGTCTGGCTCCCAAGTCTCTTCGGTCCGCGATCAACTGTCCGATAGTTCGGTCCCAGTTCCGCAGGGGATCAACGATTCGATCATCGCGACTGCCACAGAAGCGATGGGTCGCCCGTACACCTATGGTGGCACGGGCGAGGATGGTGAGGGATTCGATTGCTCCGGTCTGATTCAGTATTCATACGCAAAGCATGGCATCGAGCTGCCACGCCGCAGTACTGATCAGGCACGGGAAGGACGGAAGATCGATCGCCGGCTGAAGCTACTGGCTCCAGCCGATATCCTGACCTTCTCGAATCATGGCGGGAAGGTGAGCCATGTGGGTCTGTACATTGGCGATGGTCGCTTTATTCACAGCGCCACGCGGGGAGTGCAGGTGAGCGTATTGAGTCCTGACGACCCGTACGGCCGGTGGTGGTACAAGCGTTGGGTCGGAGTCAGACGTATCGTGAAGTAGACCCCCGGCGCCGGTTCTACTTGTTGCTGTCGTGGCCGCTGTGCGGCTGATTGACGGCACCGCTTTCCTCTCCCTCAGGATCGGGCGCGTCCGAATGGTGGGCGCCATGAGAGGTCTGACCCTCCGAGTGGTTTCCCTGGGCTCCCGCCCGGACGGAACCACCCGCACCCCGGACCTCGAGTGACGCCAGGTCACGTCTGTAGGTCGGGTCTCGCGGATCGATCGTAGGCCAGCGCCGCATGTCGTCGGGAACGAACAGGCCGACCATGCTTGCCATGGCCCCCTTGGGCCGCATCTCTCCGGTAGGATTGTCATACTCTCCGACAATGCGGTATCTGCGCTTCGGCTTCAGGCGCAACCCGTCGCCACTTACTCCGAAGAGCTTACGGCTGACCTTCACCAGCTTGCCCTCAGCATCCCGCTCTGCCGTCACCTGCGTGAGCACCTTTCCGGATTGCACGTCCTCCAGCCATACCCGCGTTCCATAATCATGCATGTGCCCGCCGACGCCCAACAGCCGCCCGCCTACCGGTAAGGTGAATTCGTACGCCTTGGTCGATTTCCCGGG
>Ga0307416_100001530_pt1 | contig 12643 bp, 9 predicted proteins | sample DK1Cmetagenome_2_FD_203821 | JGI IMG/M metagenome (GOLD analysis project Ga0307416, IMG submission 203821) | Maize rhizosphere microbial communities from greenhouse at UC Davis, California, United States - DK15-C-3 | ecosystem: Host-associated > Plants > Roots > Rhizosphere > Soil | place: USA...
CGCATCCCAGAGGTAGAAGGTGAGCGTGAGGAGCGCCGGGCCCATCAGCCGTGGGATCTGCACGAAGCGCAGTGCCGCGGCCGCGATCGCGATGGCGACGCCGTACGTGGCCGCGGACCACAGGGCGTCGCGCAGCGTGGAGACCCGAAGCGCGGCCGCCCGGTAGCCGAGCAGGAACGCGACCGCGGCGTCTCCCGCGGCGAGTACGAGCAGGTCGCGCCGCGGGAGCGGCTGGCCGGCGACCCCGCTCGTGCCCGGCTGGGCGAGCCCGCCCGGGACCGTCGCGGCGACGCCGACGAACGCGAGGAACCCGACGATGAGGATCGTGACCAGGACGGTCGTGCGGAACTCCGCGTCGAGACCGCCCGGCGCCGCCAGGATGCGCGCTTCCAGCGCGAGGCAGCGCTCGACGATGAAGCCCGTGATCAGCAGCGCCGGGGCCAGCGCCAGCCCGAATGGGACGAGGCGGATCGCCCCGAGGCAGGCGACCGCGGCGACCGCCGGCAGGATGAGCGATTCGATCGGGATGCCGAGCGCGTGGTCGGCCGCGTGGGCGGTCTCATCGTGTAGCACCTGGAGCGTGCCGAGGATCACGGCGCCGAGCAGGAAGATCGCGACGAACCAGACCCCGGGTGGTTCGATCAGACGTGACAGTCCGACGATCGTGACCGCGGCAAGCGCGAGGTCGCGACGGCCGGCGCGATCGTCCATCGCGCCGATGGTACGCGGTGCCGTCACGGCCAGACCGTCGCTCACACGCGGTCCGGCTTGCCGGCCACCCAGGCCAGGAGGTCGGCTCGCGAACGGGTATTGATGACGTCCTTGGGTTCGACCCAGGCGCGTCGCGCCTGGGTCACGCCCCAACGCAGGTGCTCGAACTCGGCGATCTTGTGGGCGTCGGAATCGATCGACACCGTCACGCCCATGCCGATCGCCCGACGTGCCCGTTCGACCGCGAGGTCGAGTCGATGCGGCGACCCGTTCATCTCGAGGATCGTCCCGGTGCGAGCGGCCTCCCCGTAGACCGTATCCCAGTCGAGATCGAGGTCGTCGCGGGTGCCGATCATCCGCCCGGACGGGTGGGCGATGACGTCGACATGCGGGTTCTGGATGCCGTTGAGCGTGCGACGGGTCAGTTCCGCCTTCGATTGGCGCCGCGACACGTGGACCGACGCGACCACGAGGTCGAACCGGGCGAGCAGCTCGTCGGGGTAGTCGAGCTCGCCGTCGGCTCGGATCTCGAGCTCGCAGCCGTGCAGCAGTCTGAAGCCTGTTGCCGGTGTTTCGGTCGGTGCCGTGCCCTCTGCCTCCTCGCGCTCGTACCTGGCGTTCAGCGCCGCGATGATCGCGCGCTGCTCCTCGACCTGATCGGGTGTCAGCCCGCGGGCGATCGCGAGCGACTGGCTGTGATCGGTCAAGACCTGGTACGCGTGCCCGCGGCGACGTGCGGCTTCGGCCATGACCTCGATCGTGTGGGTGCCGTCCGACCAGTCCGAGTGACTGTGGAGATCGCCCTGGAGGTCGTCGAGGCCGATGAGGTTCGGCAGGCGACCGGCCAGGGCGGCCTCGATCTCGCCCTCGTCCTCGCGCAGCTCGGGCTCGATGAACGGCAAGCCGAGGAGCGCGTATGCCTCTTCCTCCGTAGCGAAGGTGCGGAGCTCGGCGTCGTCCCCGGTGAGTGGCTCGCCGTCCTCGCCGATCCGGAGGAAGCCCTTCTCGGACAGGCTCCAGCCCAGGTCCCGGGCACGCTCGCGAAGCCGGACGTTGTGCTCCTTGGAGCCCGTGAAGTGGATCCGGTACGTGCCCGCGGCACCCGGCGGCATGACCATCAGGTCGACCTGCGGACCGCGTAGCAGCCGGACCGCAGCCTTGTAGCCGCCTTTGTTGAGGACCTGGTCGACCAGGCCCATCGTCGTGAAGCGCTCGATGAGCCCGGGGCCGTCATCGGTCTCGGCGAGGAGATCGAGGTCGCCGATGCTCTCGCGCTTGCGACGGAACGAGCCGGACGGCTCGATCGAGGTGACGCCGGGCGTGTCGGTGAGCGCTTCGATCAGGCCGAGGATGGTCGCCTCGGCGCGATGGAGGAGCATGCGGCGCGGCGTCGTCTCGAGGCGCCGGATCCCCTCGAGGATGAGCTGCTCGGTCCGCTCGCTCAGCCCTCTGAGCGTCCTGATGCGACCCTCTTCGGCGGCCGTCCGCAGATCGGCCATCGACAGGATGCCGAGCTCGAGCCAGATCTGACGGACGCCCTTCGGGCCGAGGCCCGGGATGCGGAGCAGCTCGACCAGGCTCGGTGGCACCTCGGCGATGAGCTTGTCGTAATAGCGCATCCTGCCGGTCGTGGAGATCTCGGCGATCTTGTCGCTGATCGCGGCGCCGACGCCGGGGATCTTCGGGACATCGCCGTTGCTTGCCCCGTCGCGGTATGCGGCGACGAGGTCGATCGGGCTGCGGCCGATGGCGTCGGCCGCTCGGTGGTACGCGACGGTCTTGAAGCGCAGCTCGCCCTTGACCTCGAGCATGTCGCCGATCTCGTGGAAGATCCGGGCGAGGTCGCCGTTGGTCAGCGTCCGCGCCTGGCCCTCGTCCCCGTCCTGGAGGTCGGCGTCGGCGGGCGCAAGGTCCGGGTCGGCGGGGTCGGTCGCGGGTTCCTCGGCGTCCAGCTCGAGTGCGGGGGTCGCCTCCGGCGGCGGATCGGTGCGGGCGACGCGGCGGGGCATGGCCGCGATGGTAGAGGGTTGCGGGGCGGCGCCCTTTGTCGCTGTGGGCGACACCTTCCGAACGAAACGTTCATGACCATGGGCCCAGACGACGGTGTTCGTGCAGTTTGGGCTGACTGCGCGTGCTCACTCATCGAAATCGTGTCGCCCGGAGCGACATGTCAGCCGTAGGCACGTTTCGGCGATGGACACTCACGATTGACCCTGACTTCTGACACGAAGGGCCGGTTTCGACGCCGCTCCTTGGGCATTCGTCCGAGATGCGTGTCTGGGGCTGACGTTTCCCTTCGCTCGCAGCCACGCGCCAGTTCAGGAGACGATCCGTAACTCCCCGGGCTGCGCGTCGGCTACTCCCGCTCTCAGCATGTTGAAGGTAAGCAGTGTGGTCTGGCGATCGCGTCGCCGAGAACGTCACCGACGAAGAGGGTCGGAAAGACTGCGATCGACCTATCCGGAGCCACGACAGCGACGTCCTCGAGAGTTGTCGCCTTGAGGACTGCCCAAATCCCAACCGAGCTCAAGACAAGGAGCGGCCCCACACGGCGCCCAGAGTGGACCTTACGCTGCCACCACCCGGTCGCGGCCGCCGCGTTTGGCGCTATACAGGTTCGCATCCGCGGTGCGCAGCAGCTCGTCGATCGGCTCGTCCGGCCTGTTCGAGACCGCCACCCCGATCGACACGCTGACCGGCCCCACGCCCAGGCCGGCGAGATCCATCGCACCGACCGCAGCCCGGATCCGCTCACCGACCTCCACCGCGACACCGGGGCCGGGGTTCCGCAACAGCACCACGAACTCCTCCCCGCCGAACCGCGCCGGGACGTCGTCCTCGCGGACCGCCGACACGATGGCCGCCGCGACGCCTCGCAGCACCTCGTCGCCGGTCGCGTGCCCGTGCGTGTCGTTGAACGCCTTGAACCGGTCGATATCGACCATCAGGACCCCGACCGCATCCCCGGCCCGCCGACGTTGGGCCAGCAATCCGACGAATTCGTCGAAATAGCGCCGGTTCGGAAGTCCGGTCAACGGGTCCGTGGAGGCCGCCGCCTCCGCATCGCGGTGCGACACGGTGCGAGCCAACGCCGCGGACGCCTCGACCGCCGCGCCGTTGAGGATTCGTCGCGTGGACTCGGGCCACGCGGACCCCACTCGCCGCGACACGACGAGCGCCCCCACCACGCCGTCGCCCGTCGTCAGCGGCGCGGCCATCACCAGGCCGAGGCCGTAGACGTCACGCGCCCGGCGACCGATCCGGTCGGCGATCTCGGCTACGGTCGCCGGCCGGCCGCGGATCGGATCCGACAGGTCGCTGATCGGCAGCGGCGTCGAATGCGGCGGGATCCCGGGTCGGATGCTGACGAGGTGCGCTGCGAGCGACCGTCCCGCCTCGTCGCGCCGGACGACCACGACATGGTCGGCGCGGGTCGCGCCGCCGAGCTCCTTGGCGATCGCGTCGACGATGGCGTCGGGATTCATCGACCGTGACAGACCGCTCAGGATCCGCGCGAACGACTCGGCCTCGCCGCGCCGGCGGCTCGCCAGATCCGCGACCGCAGAGCGCTGTACCAGCGCCGCCGAACCGGCGATGACGAGGAGCACCAGGACGACGCGGTCCCCGAGCGACGCATCGGGCGCGAGGGCATCCGAGAGGACGATCGCGGTGAGCAGGAGGAACGCGCCGGAGAGGGTCCACCAGGACCGGCGGATCCGGCGATCCGACGGATCCATCGAGCGCGCAGGGCGCGAAGTGGATCGGCTCACGTCGGGAATCAAGGGTGCGGCCCGAGGTGGCCGCCGTCCAGTAGGCGCGCCCGGTACCGATGGCTCAGGCGGGGGTAGTACTTCCGTCCTGGTGGTCCGGGGCTCGGACGTGCCGCCCGTCCCGTTTGACCTGATACAACGCCCGGTCCGCGGCGGCGATGAGCTCGGTGGCGGTGCGCCCGTCGGCCGGGAAGGTGGCCGTGCCGATGGACGCGGCGATCGGCACGGGACCCCGCTGCTCCCCGACGAACGGCTGGTCACGGAACGCGACGAGGATGCGCTGGACCGCGTGGGTCGCCTCCTCGGCATCGGTCTCCGGCAGGATCACGGCGAACTCGTCGCCGCCGTAGCGGGCCGGGACATCGGACGCGCGCAACGTGGCCCGGATGAGCTCGGCCGCCCAGGTCAGGACGCGGTCGCCGAACAGATGGCCGAACGTGTCGTTGACGAACTTGAAGTCATCGAGATCGAGCATCATCACGCTGAGCGGCTGCCTGTTGCGCTGGGCCCGGACTACCTCCTCGCCCATCCGCTCGTGCAGGTAGCGATGGTTGAAGAAGTTGGTGAGTGGGTCGCGGTCCGCGCGCTTGCGAGCGTCCTCATAGAGGCGTGCGTTCTCCAGCGCCATGGCCGCCTCGTTGGCCATCGTCCGAGCGACCTCGAGCTGCTGCGCGTCCCAGGTGACGAACGACTTCGAGAACAGCTCGACGAGGCCGATCGCCTGGCCCTTGGCGACGAGCGGGAGCATGACGAGCATCCGGATGCCGTCGCGCCGCAGCAGGCCGACCTCGGCCTGGTCGGCGTCGGGGTCGTCGGCGTCGATGATCAGGGTCACGCCGCGCTCCAGGACCCGCAGGGTCTCGGGGAAACCGGCGACCTCGAAGAACGGTTCCATCTGCTCGAGTCGCAACGGCGGGAAATAGCCGAGCGATTCGACGCGGCCCGACGGGCGGTCCCAGTAGCTGATCGCGCACTCGTCGACGCCCATCGCTCGCGCCAGGTGGCCGGCCATCAGGTTCGCGACCTGCCGCGGATCGAGGCTCTCCGAGAGTTCGCCGCTCATGTCGAGCAACCGGCGCAGCTCACGGGCGAGGTCCTGGCTCCTCGTCAGGAGCCGGGCTGTCTCGAGCGCGGTCGCGGCGTGGTCGGCGAGGATCGTGAGCAGCCGGAGGTCGTCGGCATCGAAGCCGTCCGTGCCGAGCTTCGACAGCGTGATGACGCCGACAGTGACCTCGTCGTGGCGCATCGGCACGACGAGCATGGATTCGTCGATGTCGTCCGTGCCGGCGATCGTCGCCCCGCGCGGATCGGCGTTGGCATCGTTGATGAGCAGCGGCTCGCCGTGGAGCGCCACCCAGCCGGTGAAGCCCTCACCGAGCCGGCACCGGAGTAGGTCGAGATCGACCTCGTTGTACGCGCCGACCCGGCCCTCGAACGCGATCGGGACGACGAGGTCGGGCGGTTCGATCAGATACACGCGCGCGTTGTGGTAATCGATGATCCGGCGTGTCTCCTCGACGACCGCCCGGCCGACGGCCGCGACCGACGTCGCCCGGCTGAGCCGGCCGGATGCGGCCTGGAGGACGGTGAGCTGTGCGGCCCGCGTCTCGGTCTGCTCGAAGAGCTCGGCGTTGGTGAGCGCGATGCCCGCGTGGGTGGCGAGCGTCGTGATGAAAGCCAGGTCGCCGTCGGTCCACACGCGCGGCTCGAGCGTGACGGCGGACAGCGCGCCGATCACCTGGTCGTGGTGGGTCAGGGGCGCGATCATGTCACCGGCGAACTCGATGATCCCGTCGTATTTCTCGGCGCCGTAGCGCCGGTCGCCGCGGGTATCGGACCAGGCGGCCGCTCGGCCTGTCCGCAGCACCTCGCCGACCCAACCCTCCCCGCTCTTGAGGGCCGGCAGGCTGGCAGCGACCTTGTCGGATAGCCCGGCGGAGGCGACGACGACCAGCTCGTCGTCCTCGAGGATCCGTATCGTGACGTAGTCGACGCGGAGGGCGCGTTTCGTCTCGTCGACGATGGTGCGGAACAGCTCCGGTCGATCATGGGACGCGGCGAGCTTCTCGGCGATGCCCAGGACGCTGTCGAGCCGCTCGGCAAGCTCCGACTCGAGACCGACGCGCGGCGTGGGGAGCGTCGCATCGGTCGCTGCGGTGCCATCCTCGAGCAGACGCCGGAAGATGGCGGGCCTCGGGGAGTTCCCAGGGCGCGCGCCAGCAGGATCGCGGGGTCGCACACGCGCGGTCATCGTCGGTGATGGTCCCATCGGGGGTCCCGGGTCGGCCCCTCGCCAGCGGTACCGGCTGGCGGTCGGTGGTGGTCCTATGTCGTTCGCTGTAGGGCGCGCTTGGGGTTCCGGCCGCTCCCCGCGCGGGCCCTGTCGCTGTGGGCGACGCGATTTCGACAAATGAGCACACGCCGCATGCCGAAACGACGGATCACCTGGATCTTGGGCGCATGGCGCACGCTCGTTCGCGCGAATCGTGTCGCTCCCAGCGACATCACTCGATGCCCGCTTGGCGTCACATCATCACGAGGCCGCCGTCGACGGCCAGCACCTGCCCGGTGATGTAGCGCGCCTCGTCGGACGCCAGGAATGCGACCGCGTCGGCGACCTCTTCGACCGTCCCGAAGCGGCCCAGCGGCGTCCGGGCGATCAGCTCGTTCTGGAGCGCCTCGGGCAGGTTCTGCGTGAGCTCCGTCAGCACGAAACCCGGCGCCACCGCGTTCACCGTGATCCCGCGTGACGCCAGCTCGCGAGCCGTCGCCTTGGTGAGGCCTATCAGGCCGGCCTTCGCCGACGAGTAGTTCGCCTGGCCCATCTGGCCGGCCTGGCCCGACACCGACGTGATGTTCACGATCCGTCCGGCCCGCGCCTTGAGCATCGGCCGGGTCACGGCCTTCGTCATCCAGAATGCGCCGAACAGGTTCGTTTCGAGCACGTCGCGCCACGCGTCCTCGGTCATCCGCATGATCAGATCGTCGCGAGTGATGCCCGCGTTGTTGACGAGGATGTCGACCTTGCTGAACGCCTCGAGCACCGCCTTGACCACGGCGTCGGCGGACCCCGGGTCCTTCACGTCACCCTGGACCGCCAGCGCCTTCGTGCCGATCGACTCGATCTCATCGGCGGTCGCCTTCGCGGCGTCGACGTTGCCGCGGTAGCTGAATGCGACATCGGCACCCTGCCGCGCGAGCCGCAGCCCGATGGCCTTGCCGATCCCACGCGACCCACCGGTCACCAGCGCGGCCTTCCCGGTGAGATCGATCATCCATGGACCTCCGAGTGGGCACGCTCCGGCTCGCCTGGCACGACATCGTCGAGCGGCACGTCCACCGGGCCGGGCCGTGCCAGCAGCTCGACCAGCGCCGGCGGGATCGGGTCGACCGAATCCCAGTCGACCGGGAGGCGGACGTGGACGTCGTCGGCATCGACCGCCGCATCGCCGACCAGGCCGCGCGCCGGATCTGCCGTCCACTCGACGGTCACGGCACCGGACGTGAACCCGGCACCGAACGCGACCATCACGATGTTGTCGCCGACCTGGACGCGCCCCTCGTTGACCGCCTCCGCCAGGGCGATCGGCACCGACGCCGCCGACGTGTTCCCGTAGCGATCGAGGTTCACGTACATCTTCGACATCGGCAGGTCGAGCCCCTTGGCGACCGCCTCGACGATGCGGACGTTGGCCTGATGCGGGATGAACAGGTCGATATCAGAGGACTGGAGCCCCGACTTCCGCACCGACTCCAGGGCCGTCGTCGCCATCGTCTTGGTGGCGAAGCGATATGTCTCCTTGCCCTCCATCCGGATGAAGTGCTCGCCACGCGAGATCGTCTCGGCAGATGGCGGGCTCTTCGCCCCGCCGGCGGGCAACCAGATCATGTATGCGCCTTCCGGCGCGGTGGTCAGCTCGATCCCCAAGGCCCCGCCAGGCTCGTCGCTCGCCGACAGGACGACGGCCCCGGCCCCGTCGCCGAAGAGGATGCAGGTGCTCCGGTCGGTGTAATCGAGGAAGCGGGTCAGCAGCTCCGCGCCGATGACCAGCACGTGTCGGGCGATCCCGCTGTTGATGTACGCCTGGGCGGTCGCGAACGCGTACACGAACCCTGAACAGGCTGCCGCAACGTCCATCGCGGCGGCTCGCTTGTTGCCGATCGCCTCCTTCACGAGGGCCGCCGTCGACGGCATCCAGTAGTCGGGCGTGAGGGTGGCCAGCAGGATGAGGTCGATGTCGTCGGGATCGATGCCGGCCGTCCGGATCGCCCGCAACGAGGCGACCGCGGCCATCGACGCCGTCGTCTCGTTCGCGGCCGCGACCCGCCGCTCGCGGATGCCGGTGCGGCTGACGATCCACTCGTCGGACGTGTCGACCATGCGCTCGAGGTCCGCGTTGGTCAGTACACCGGCCGGCGCGTAGCGACCCCAGCCGGTGATGTGCGCGCGGCGCGTCGGCTCGCTCACAGCGGCTCCACCTCGACCAGCGGCTGTTTGGCCTTGACGAGCGCGCCGCTCTCCGCGACGACCCGGACGACCCGACCGGCCAGGTCCGACTTGATCTCGTTGAACAGCTTCATCGCCTCGATGAGCCCGATGACCTGGCCGACCGCCACCTCCCCGCCGACGGCCACGTACGGCGCCGAGCCGGGCGCCGGCGAGGCGTAGAAGATGCCGGTCAGCGGCGCCTTGATGCTCGGCTTGGCCGCGGGTGCCGGTTCGCGACCGGCGGTCGACGATTCGCCGGGCGAGGGCGCGGTCATCGTCGTCGCGGCGGGCGAGGACGCAGCCACGCTCGCGACGGTGATCGGCGCGAGCGCCGAGGGCTTGCGCAGGACGAGCCCCGTCCCGCCCGATTCGACCTCGAGCTCGGTCAGGTCGGAGCGGTTAAGGAGTGATGCGAGGCGGTCGATGAGGCGCAGCAGCTCGACGTCGCCGCCATCGGACGGCGGGGGCGCTTCGGGCGGGGTCTCGGCCAGCGGCTCGACGACGGCCTCGGCGGCCAGGTCCCCGGTCGCGGGCGTCAGCGTCGGCTCGAGGTCGTCGGTCATCCGTCCCACCGCCGGAACACGAGCGCCGTGTTCTGGCCGCCGAACCCGAACGAGTTGGACAGTGCGACGCGGGCCTCGTGGCGCTTCGCTTCGCCGGTGATGATCGACATGCCGGCGGCCTCGGGATCGGGGTCGTCGAAGTTGATCGTCGGCGGGATGCACGACTCCCGCATGGTCATGATCGTGGCGATCGATTCGATCGCGCCGGCCGCACCCAGTGTGTGGCCGATCATCGACTTGTTCGCCGTCACCGGGACGGACGCGGCGCGCTTACCGAGGATCGACTTGATCGCCTGGAGCTCGGCCTTGTCGCCCTCCGGCGTCGACGTCGCGTGGGCATTGACGTGATCGACCTCGTCCGGACCGATGCCGGCCTTCTCCAGGGCGCGGCGCGCCGCCCGGACGGCGCCGATCCCGCCCGGCGCGGGCAGTGTGATGTGGGACGCATCGGCGGTCGCCCCGTAGCCGACGATCTCCGCGAGCGGCTCCGCGCCGCGGGCCTCGGCATGGGCGAGCTCCTCGAGCACGAGGACCCCGGCCCCCTCGCCGCAGACGAACCCGTCGCGACCCGTGTCGAACGGTCGCGAGGCCGCCTCCGGGTCGTCATTGCGGGTCGACAGCGCGCGCATCGACGCGAACCCGCCGATCAATGCCTCGTAGATGCCGGCCTCGGTCCCGCCGGCCAGCATCACGTCCGCGTCGTCGCGCCGGATCGTCTCGAACGCCTCGCCGACGGCGTGTCCGCCAGTGGCGCAGGCCGAAGCCGCCGCGAAGTTCGGCCCAGTCATGCCGTAGTTGATGGCGACCTGGCCGGCGCCGGTGTTCGGGATGCCCATCGGGATCAGGAACGGGCTGATGCGGTCGGGGCCCCGAGTCGCGTTGATCGAGAACCCGTCGATCAGCGTGCCGACCCCGCCGAGCCCGGTGCCGAGGATCACCCCGGTCCGCTCCGCGAGCTCGCCCTCGAGCCGGCCGGGCAGGGCCGCCTGGTCCATCGCCTCTCGGGCTGCGACCAGCCCGAACTGGATGTAGCGGTCGGTCCGGCGCTGGTCCTTCCGGTCGAGGACGTGGCTCGCGTCGAAATCTCGGACCTCGCCGGCGATGCGCACGGACAGCCTCGACGGGTCGAAGGCCTCGATCGTCCGGATGCCGGAACGGCCCTCGACCAGCCCCGCCCACGAGCTGGCGACGTCGTTGCCCAGCGGCGTCACGAGACCCATCCCGGTCACCACGACGCGTCGCCCGCTCATCGCACCAGCTTCCCGGTTCGCACGGTCGCGGCGCGATAGACGTCGCCCGCGAGCCCGCGGGCGGAGATCGCATTGGCGACCCCGAGCGTGTCGAACGACGTCCGACGGATGTCGGCCGTCACCACGTCGTCGGCGATGTCGATCAGGGCCCACGACGCGCTCGGGTCGCCATCGAAGACGTAGCCCGCCGATCCGTCGTTGACGATGACCTTCCAGCCGAGGTCGCGGACCTCGGGCAGATGCGTGTGGCCACACACGATGACGCGGGCATCGGTCCGGGCGACCCGCTCGATCGTGACCGACGGGTCGAGGTTCTGGTCGAAGCCCGACGTCTGCGATCCCGGGGAGCCGTGGCAGACGATGACGAGCGTGTCGTCGTCCGTGCGGAGGCGCCGCTCCGCGGGGAGGCCGCGCAGCCATTCGACTCGCTTCTCGCCCAGCGCCTCGTTCGCCCATTCCGAGGCCGCCACGATCGCGTCGGGCACCCCGTCGGTCATCCACGGGAACGCCGCCGCGTAATCGAAATCGGCGACGGCGATGTCCGTGTTGCCGCTGATGATCGCCGCACCGTCGGCGACGAGGTTCCGCAACATGTCGACGGTCGCGACGGGCTCCGGGCCGTTTAGGACCAGGTCGCCGGCGATCACCACGCGGTCGGGCTTCTCGCGGGTGATGTCGGCGATCACGGCCTCGAGGGCCGCGACATTGCCGTGGATATCGGACAGGGCCGCGATGCGCGTCATCGGAGCGCCCCCTCCGGCGGGATGATGAAGCTCAGCACGCCCTCGCAGGCGACCTCGCCCGCGACGGTCGCCACGGCGCGGCCCTTGCCGAACCGCGACCCAAGCTTCTCCATCGTCACCTCGAGACGCAGCGTGTCGCCGGGCGCCACGATCCGCTTGAACCGGATGTCGTCGATGCCGGCGAAGAGGCCGATGCGGTCGCCGAAGCCCGGTTGCTTCGCGACGTAGACGGCCATCGTCTGGGCGAGCGCCTCGACCTGGAGCACACCGGGCATGACCGGCAGACCCGGGAAGTGCCCAGCGAAGTACCACTCGGTCGCCGTGACGCCCTTCTCCCCGACGATCCGCTTCGCGTCTGCGTCGTACTCGACGATGCGGTCGACGAGCAGGAACGGATGGCGGTGCGGGATCAGGCGTTCGATCTCGGCGGTCGTGTGGACGATGTCGGTCACGGCGACTCCTGGGCGGGCTGTCGGGATGTCAGTCTGGGCGATGGGCGGTGCCGGCTGCGGGCCGGCATGTGCAGGTCTGCACGACCGTCATACCCGGGCGGCCGCCGCGAGGAAAGCCGCGCTGCCGACCCGGTCGAGCAGGTTCGTCGTCATCCGGCCCTCGAGGAATGTCTCCGAGGCGAGGAGGGCCTGGTGGATGTCGACGTTGGTGGTGATCCCGTCGACGACGAGCTCCTCGAGCGCGACGCGGCCACGGGCGATGGCGGTCTCCCGGTCGGGGCCCCACACGATGAGCTTGCCGAGCAGCGAGTCGTAGAACGGCGGCACCTCGTAGCCGGTGTAGAGGTGCGAGTCCATCCGGACGCCGGGACCGCCCGGCGCGAGGTAGCGCTCCACCGTGCCGGCGCCGGGCCGAAAGTCGTGTGCCGGGTCCTCGGCGTTGATCCGGAACTCGATCGCGTGGCCCTCGAACTCGACGTCAGCCTGGGTCATGCCCAGCGGCTCCCCGGCGGCGATGCGCATCTGCATCGTCACGAGGTCGAGGCCGGTGACGGCTTCCGTCACGGGATGCTCGACCTGGATCCGGCAGTTGATCTCGATGAAGTAGAAGTCGCCGCGCGGATCGACGAGGAACTCCAGCGTCCCGACGTTCTCGTAGCCGGCCG
>Ga0307416_100001531_pt1 | contig 12637 bp, 10 predicted proteins | sample DK1Cmetagenome_2_FD_203821 | JGI IMG/M metagenome (GOLD analysis project Ga0307416, IMG submission 203821) | Maize rhizosphere microbial communities from greenhouse at UC Davis, California, United States - DK15-C-3 | ecosystem: Host-associated > Plants > Roots > Rhizosphere > Soil | place...
GCCCAGCGCAGGAGCTGGTAGCGCTCGCCGTTGCGCTCGTACTCCCGCTCGACATTGAACGCGAAGGCGTCACCCGTGCCGAAGCGATCGACCTGGACGGAATGGTCGATGACGAGGTCGGCCGGGACCAGCGGGTTGACTCGGGACGGGTCGCCGCCCAGGTCGCCCATCGCGTCGCGCATCGCGGCCAGGTCGACGACGGCGGGGACGCCGGTGAGGTCCTGCATGATCACTCGCGACGGCATGAACGGGATCTCGGCCTCAGCCGCCACGCCGGGGCGCCATGACGCCAGGGTCTCGACGTCCGAAGGATCGACCACGCCGCCCGCGTGACGGAGGAGGTTCTCGAGGAGGATGCGGACGGTGACGGGCGTCCGGACCTCGGCCGTCAGGTCCTCGACAGCGCGCAGGCGGTAGATGTCGGGCAGCCCCGGGCCGAGGGGTGCCCGGGCGCCGTAATGGTCGGCTGATGGCAACGCGTGCTACTCCGTTCGCTCGCTAGACTCGATGCATGCAAGCGTACCGCGCTCGGCGCGCCGTCAGCGCCGGCCGAGCCGGAGCACGCGGCGCGCCCGTCCGATGAAGCCCTGGGGCCGGGTCCCGGGCGACGACCCTGAGCGTGATCGGGCCGAGACCGAGGCGGCCATCAAGGACGCCGGCATCGACCTTGATCCCGTCCCGCCCGGTCATCACCGCCACGACGACGGTGAGGTCCACCCGGACGGTCATGCGCATCCGCACCACCGCTCCGGACCGGACGAGATCCCGTCGACCGGGATCGTCGGCGCGGGCGCCGTCGGGACGGCGCTCGGCATCGCGTTGAGCCGGGCCGGCTGGCCGATCCACGCCGTCGCGAGCCGGGACGCGCAGCGCCGGGCGCGGTTCGCGAGCGTGGTCGAGGGGGCGAGGGCGTTCGCGGAGGCGCAGGCGCTCGTCGAGGAGGTCGAGCTGATCATCCTCGCCGTCCCCGACGACGCGATCGGGCCGCTCGCCCACGAGGTCCGCATGTACAGCGGCCAGGCGATGATCCACACGAGCGGCGCCCTCGGCGCCGAGGTCCTCGCCCCCGCGATGGCCGCCGGGACGCAGATCGGCGCCTTCCACCCGCTCGTTGCGTTCGCCGATACGGAGCGCGCGGTCGCCGCGCTCCATGGCGCCACGGTGGCGATCGAGGGCGACGATGACCTCGCCGGCCTGCTGGCGATGATGGCCGAGCGCATCGGGGCGCAGCCCGTGCGCCTGGCCCCCGGCACCAAGGCGGCCTACCACGCAGCCGCGGTGCTCGCTGCCGGTGGCTTCGTTGCGCTCCTCGACGCGATCGCCGAGCTCGGCGCCGTCGCCGGCCTGGATGAGGCCGGCGCGCTGTCGATCTACGGCCCGCTCATCGAGGGCACGCTCGGCAATGCCCGCGCGCTTGGCATCGAGGCCGCGCTCACCGGACCGATGACCCGCGGCGACACCGGGACGCTGGACGCCCACCTCGCCGCGCTCCGGGGCCACGCGCCGGGCGTCCTGCCGCTCTACGTGGCCGCTGCGCACCGCGAGATCGACCTCGCCCTCGACCGTGGCGCGCTGGCACCGGAGACCGCCTCCGTCATGCGTGAATCACTCAGTAACGCGCTTGCAAGGCAGGACTGACCTAGTACCATTGCGGCCCATGGGACACAGCATCGCCGCCAAGTACGCGGCGCGCCCGGCGGCGCGATTCGTGCGTCCGTCGAGCCGCCTCCGGGAGCGGCGACTCGGTCTCGGAGCGCGCGCATCGTTCTTGCCGGTGGGCGGCCTCCAGACCGAGCTACGTGGCCCGGATGCCGGTCCCTATGAGCGCCTCCGCTCGGGCTGGCGCGGCCCCCGACCGATCCGGTCGCACCTCCGCGATCGCCGAGTCCGGCCGCTGGTGACGATGCACTGGGCACGGTCCGGTCGATCCGGACCGCGCCGGCGTCCCAGCGCCGCCGCGGCGCCGTGGCACGCCTGAGGAACGCCACCGCCACTTCCGCGGGCGGCATCGTGGTCAGATACGAGGCTGAACGGCCCCAGCTGGTCGTGGGCAGCCGCCGGCGCGAGCGGGACACCCGGACGTGGACGCTGCCGAAGGGCACGCCCGACGGTCACGAGACAGTCGAGGAGACCGCGCTCCGCGAGGTGGCCGAGGAGACCGGGCTCGATGTGCGCATCACCGGTCCGCTCGGCGCGATCGAATACACCTTCGTCAAGTCGGGGACGCGCATCCACAAGACCGTCCACTACTTCATGATGGAGCCCGTGGGCGGCGACCTCGCGCGCCACGATCATGAATTCGACGAGGTCCGCTGGATCGATTTCGACGAGGCTTCCCACGTGTTGACCTTCGAGACCGAGCGGGCGCTCGTCGCCCAGGCCGCCGAACTGCTACCCGACACCGCAGCGGAGCGCGCCTCGTGACCGACCCGCAGGGGGCCGGCACCGTCATCCACGAGACTCCACTCGCCGCCCGGCACGAGGCGCTGGGCGCCCGGATGATCGACTTCGCCGGCTGGCGGATGCCGGTCCAGTACGGCTCGATCCTCGACGAGCACCGGTCGGTCCGAGAACGTGCCGGCCTGTTCGACCTCTCGCACATGGGCGAGCTGCTGATCGAAGGCCCGGACGCCGGCGATGCGCTGGCCACGGCCCTCGTCACCGACCCGCCGTCGCTCGCGGTCGGCCGCGCGCATTACTCGATGATCTGCGCGCCGAACGGCGGGATCATCGACGACCTCATCGTCTATCGGCTGGCAGAGGATCGGTTCATGGTCGTCGCCAACGCCGCGAACGCCCAGGTCGTCTCGGAGGCGTTCGGCGAGCGGCTGCGCGGATCGCGGGCAGTCCTGGACGACCAGTCGCTGGCGACCGGTCTGGTCGCCATCCAGGGACCCCGTGCGGTCGAAGCCCTCACGCCGTTGACCGATGTCGATCTCGGCGGGCTGCGCTACTACGGCATCGCCGAGGGGTCTGTCGCGGGCATCCCGGCGCACGTCGCCCGGACCGGGTACACCGGCGAGGACGGCTTCGAGGTCTTCGTCGAGACGGCACGGACCGGCGAGCTGTGGGACGCGATGCTCGACGCCGTTCGCGGGGTCGACGGCGGTCCGGTCGGCCTCGGTGCGCGAGACACGCTCCGCCTCGAGGCGGGCATGCCCTTGTACGGCAACGAGCTCGACCTGACGACGACGCCATACGACGCCGGCCTCGGGCGGGTGGTGAAGCTCGACAAGCCGAACGACTTCGTCGGACGAGCGGCGCTGGAGAAGGCCGCCGCTGACGGACCGAAGCGGCGGCTGGTCGGCCTGACCGTGGAGGGTCGAGGCATCGCGCGCCACGGCTATCCGGTCGACGCGGGCGACCGCCGGACCGGCGTCGTCACGAGCGGGACGCAGTCGCCCACGCTCGCCATGCCGATCGCGATGGCGTATGTCGCACCCTCTGACGCCGAACCGGGCACCATGGTCGATATCGAGATCCGCGACGCGCGCGTCCCGGCGCGGGTCGTCCCGCTGCCGTTCTACAAGAGGAGCAGTTGACGTGAGCGCACCGACCGACTTGCGCTACACCCGCGACCACGAGTGGGTCCGGGTCGATGGCGATCAGGCCACCATCGGGATCACGCAGTACGCGGCCGACCAGCTCGGCGACATCGTCTTCGTCGAGCTGCCCGACAACGGGCGGGACCTCGAGCAGTCGAAGCCGTTCGGCGTGGTCGAATCGGTCAAGGCGGTGAGCGACCTCTATGCGCCGCTCACCGGATCGGTCACCGAGACCAACGGCGCCTTGACCGCGAGCCCGGAGCTCGTGAACAGCGATCCCTACGGCGATGGCTGGATGATCAAGATCAGCGTGAAGGACTCGGCAGAGACCGACGACCTGCTCGACGGTGCCGCCTACGACGACCTCGTCGCGGCGGGCTGATCCGGACGATGCCGTACGGTCCACATACCCCGGCCGACCGCGAGCGGATGCTCACGGCCCTCGGCCTCGAGAGCGTCGACGACCTCTTCGCGGACATCCCGGCAGACCTCCGCGCCACGGCCCTGGACCTGCCGCCGCCCGAACCCGAGCTCGAGCTCTCGGCACGGCTGCGCGACATGGCCGGCCGCAACCGGACCGATCTCGTGTCGTTCCTCGGGGCGGGCGTGTACCGGCACTGGACGCCGCCGGCGGTCGACCAGCTGCTGCTGCGAGGCGAGTGGTACACCGCCTACACGCCGTACCAGCCCGAGGTCAGCCAGGGCACGCTCCAATCGATCTACGAGTACGAATCGCTGGTCGGCGAGCTCGTCGACATGGATGTCGTGTCGGCCTCGCACTACGACGGGGCGACAGCGACGGCGGAGGCCGCGCTGATGACCTGCCGGGCGACCCGGCGTGACCGGGTCCTCGTCAGCCGCGGGGTCCATCCCCATTACCGCCAGACGCTGCGCACCTACATGGGCCGCGGTCTCGAGCTCGACGAGATCCCCCTGGTCGCCGAGGGCGACGCCGCCGGGACGATCGACCTCGCCGCGCTCGAGCGGATGCTGGCCGAGACGGATCGACCGGTCGCCGGGGTCATCGCCGCGAACCCGGATTTCCTCGGCCTGCTCGAGCCTATGCCACGGATCGCCGAGCTGACGCATGCCGCCGGCGCCCTGTTCGTGGCCGTGGTCGAGCCCGTGTCGCTGGCCGTCCTCGCACCGCCGGGCTCGTACGGCGCCGACATCGCGGCCGGCGAGGGGCAGCCGCTCGGCATCGCGCCACAGTACGGCGGGCCATACCTCGGGATCCTCGCCTCGACCGACGCGCTGGTCCGCCAGATCCCGGGCAGGCTGGTCGGGCTGACCACCGATCTCGACGGTAAGCGCGCGTTCGTCATGACCCTCCGGGCACGCGAGCAGGACATCCGGCGCGACAAGGCGGCCAGCAACATCTGCACGAACCAGGCCCTGCTCGCGCTGGCGGCCTCGATCTATCTGGCGACCATCGGGCCGCACGGGTTGCGCGACGTCGCCGCCACCGGGGCAGTGCGGGCCGCCGAGCTCGAAGGCGCACTCGCGGACATCGGCGTGGAACGGGTGCATCCAGGGCCATTCCTCAACGAGTTCGCCGTCCGCGTGCCTGATGCGCGCACGATCCATCGACGGCTCATCGAGCGTGGGTTCCTCGCCGGCCTGGTCCTGGCCGACGCCGAGCCGGACGATCCGACCCTGGCCGATGGCCTGCTGCTCGCCGCGACCGAGCTGACCACGCCGGGCGACATCGCCCGCTTCGTCGCCGCGATGCACGAGGTGCTGAGCGGACGACCGCCCGTCGGCGTCGAGACGGGCGCCGGTGCGGAGGAGGCAGCCGGGGCCGTGGGGGTCAGCCGATGAGCGTCACGGGCGAGAAGCTCCAGCCCACGTTGTTCGAACGCGGCCGGCCTGGCCGCGGGGGCGGCAAGATCCCGCATCCGCCCAAGGACGCCCTCGACCGCCTGCCGGCCGACGCTCGACGCGAGACGCCACCGGCGCTGCCAGAGATGAACGAGCCCGACGTCGTCCGCCACTACGTCAACCTGAGCCAGCTCAACCACGCGGTCGACACGGGGTTCTACCCGCTCGGCTCGTGCACGATGAAGTTCAACCCGAAGCTCAACGAGTGGGCGGCCCGGCTGCCGGGCTTCGCCGAGCTCCACCCGATGGCGCCCGACGAGGTCGCCCAGGGCACGCTCCAGCTGCTCTGGGAGCTCGAGGCGGCCCTTGCCGAGATCTCCGGCATGCGAGCGGTATCGCTCCAGCCGGCCGCCGGCGCGCAGGGCGAGTTCACCGGCATCCTCATGATCCGGGCCTACCACCAGGCGCGCGGCGAGAGCGAGCGTACCGAGGTGCTCGTCCCCGACTCGAGCCACGGCACCAACCCGGCGACGGCGTCGATGGCCGGGTTCACGACGATCACGATCCCGTCCGCGGACGACGGTGGCGTCGATGTCGACGCGTTCGAGGCCGCCCTCGGGCCACGCACCGCCGCGGTGATGATCACGAATCCGTCGACCCTCGGGCTGTTCGAGCGGCGCATCGGCGACCTGCTCGGGCGCGTCCACGAGGCGGGCGCCTTGGCCTACATGGATGGCGCGAATCTCAACGCCATCCTCGGCCGGTTCAAGCCGGGCCAGGCGGGTTTTGACGTCATGCACTTCAACGTCCACAAGACGTTCAGCACGCCGCACGGCGGTGGTGGGCCTGGCGCCGGCCCGGTCGGGGTCGGGGAGCGGCTGCTCCCGTACCTGCCGACACCACGCGTCCTCCGGCTCGACGACGGGACGTTCCGCCTCGAGCGGCCAGACGAGCGGACGACGTCGATCGGCCGCCTGCGCAGCTTCGCCGGCAACACGGGCGTGCTGGTCCGGGCCTACGCCTACATCCGCGCGCACGGCGCGGCGGGCCTGTGCGAGGTCAGCGAGGACGCCGTGCTCGCCGCGAACTACCTCAAGTCACGTCTCGCCGGGACGTTCGACCTGCCGTACGACCGCCCGTGCAAGCACGAGTTCGTGGCGTCCGCCGCGAGCCTGAAGGCGCGCACCGGCGTGCGCACGTTGGACGTCGCAAAGCGGCTCATCGACTACGGCTTCCACCCGCCGACGATCTACTTCCCGCTGATCGTGGACGAGGGGATGCTCATCGAACCGACCGAGACCGAGTCGGTCGAGACGCTCGACGCGTTCGCCGACGCGCTCGTCGAGATCGCCGCAGAAGCCGAGCGCGACCCCGACATGGTCAAGACCGCTCCGCATACGGCGCCCGTGAAGCGGCTCGACGAGGCGACGGCCGCACGCCAGCCGAACCTGCGCTGGCGACCGATGGCCGGTGCGGAGATGCCCTGTCCGGACTGAGCGGCAACGGGACTTCCGCTGTGTTGACGGGTACTCCCTTCGTGTGAATGATAGGCGCCATCTTGCGACCCGCGGCTCGTCATCGTGACCGCGGGTGCCTTCGCGCACGGCGCCATCGGTGGGAGGATCGGCGGCCGCCGAGTCGGTCAACGCGTCGCGGTCGGCGGACACGACCGGGACGGGCCCGAACCATCCGGACGCTGCGGTAGGAGCCCGTGGCGACGGGAACGTGAAAGGGACCTACATGTCACAGAAACGTCTCCTCGCTCTCGTCGGCGCGCTCGCGATCGTCGCGTCCGCGTGCGGCGGCACAACGGCGAGCGCCCCTCCGTCGAGCGGAGAACCCGGCACCTCGGCCTCCGCATCCGCGGAGCCGTCGACCGGCCTTGCCGCCGAGCAGACCGTCCGGATCGCGCTCCCTGGTGAGCCGCCGACCCTCGACCCCAGCCCGGCGCAGGATGCCAACTCGCTGGCCGTCCTCCGGGCGCTGCACCGGCCACTGGTCTACATCAACGAGAAGCTCGAGGTCGTCGACGCGCTCGCCGAGTCGCACGAGATCTCGTCGGACGCCAAGACGCTCACCTTCCACCTTCGCGACGCGAAGTACAGCAACGGCGATCCGATCGTCGCTCAGGACCTCGTGTACAGCTGGAAGCGGCTGGCCGATCCTCGGACCGCGGCGCCCTACTCGTACGTCATCGCCGAGGTCGAGGGCGCCGAGGATCTGCTCGCGATGGCCGGCGCAGACCCGGCCCCGAGCGACGCGGACGTCGAGGCGGCCCTCGACAAGCTGGGCGTGTCCGCGCCGGACGACAAGACCTTCGTGGTCAAGCTGGCGACGCCGGCCACGTACTTCCTGGGGGCGATGACCCTGTGGGTCTTCGTGCCGCTCCAGGAAAAGTGGGTCACCAGCCCCGACGCGTTCGAGGCGGCCAACTACGTCAGCTCGGGCCCGTTCATGCTCGACACGTGGGACCACAACAGCCAGATCATCCTCAAGCCGAATCCCAACTGGTACGGGGATGTCAAGCCCACGCTGACCGAGATCACGATGCCGATCTACGCGGAACCGGCGGCGGCGCAGGCCGCTTACGAGGCCGACGAGGTCGACATCATCATGCCGGTCGCGAGCGAGGATGTTCCCCGCGTCAAGGACGACCCGGTGATGGGTGCGGAGTTCGTCTCGGACCCGCAGCTCTCGATCACCTACTACAACTACAACAATGGCAACGACGCGACCGGCAAGAAGAAGCTCGCGCGCTGCGAGGACGCAAAGGCGTGCCCGACGACCAACAAGAATTTCCGCATCGCGCTGAGCCAGGCGATCGATAAGCAGGCGTTCATCAACGCCACCTTCGCCGGTCTCGGGCAGGTCGCGAACAGCTTCGTCATGCCGGGCCTGCCCGGGTATGACGAGTCGCTCAACCCGTACCCGTTCGACCTCACCGCCGCCAAGGCGAGCATGGACAAGGCCGTTCAGGAGCTCGGCTACGCGAGCGCTGCGGACATCCCGCCGCTCAAGTTCGGGTTCAACACCGGCGGCGGCCACGAGCCGCGTGTCGCGTTCCTCGCGGAAGCGTGGCGCCAGGCGTTCGGCCTCCAGACCGACCAGATCGGTTCGGAGTTCAGTGTCTTCCTCACCCAGCGGACGGCCGGCGAGTACGACATCTCGCGCAATGGCTGGGGTGCCGACTATCCGCATACGAACAACCAGCTGGCCGGTCTGTTCACATGCGGCGGCGGCAACAACGACCAGCAGTGGTGCAACGAGGAGTTCGACTCGCTCATCGACCAGGCGGCGGCCGAACAGGATCTGACGAAGCAGGCCGACCTCTACAAGCAGGCACAGAAGATCATGGTGGAAGACGCCGCCTCCCTCTTCCTGTTGTGGCCTGAGCGACCCGCTCTGGTGAAGCCCTATGTGACCGGGCTGACAAAGACGCCGATGGATTCGACGTCGCCCGGTGAGCATTTCTACGAGACCATGCAGATCGCCGAGCACTAGCCGCCGGCGAGAGGGTGGGCCGGCCTCCGGCCGGCCCACCCTCGTTCAACTCACTCGCCTGCACCGAGGGCGCTGAGCGTGCTGACCTATCTCTCGCGCCGCATCTTCTGGATCATCCCCGTCCTCTTCACGGTCTCGATCATCACGTTCGGTCTGATGCATGCCGTCCCCGGTGGCCCCTGGGACAGCGAGAAGCGCCTCCCGGCAGCCGTCCAGGCCCGGCTCAACGCCGAGTACGGTCTCGACAAGCCCATCCACGAGCAATACGTCTCATGGCTCGGCGGCTTCGTGCAGGGGGATCTGGGGCCCTCGTACCGGTTCCGAGATCGGAGGGTCAACGACATCGTCGCGGATGGGCTGCCCACGACCGTCCAGCTCGGGGTGATGGCGTTCATCCTGGCGGTCCTGGTCGGGATCCCTCTCGGGATCTTCGCCGCGCTCGGCCACAACCGCTGGCCGGACTATCTGTCCACGTCGTTATCGATCGTCGGCATCGCCACGCCCAGCTTCGTGCTGGCGATCCTGCTGATCGTCGTCTTTAGCGTCCAGTTCGGGCTGTTCCCGACAGGCGGCTGGAAGGGTCCCCAGTACTGGGTGCTCCCGACGATCGCGCTCGCCGGTTTCCCCATCGCGGTCATCGCCCGCTACACGCGGGCGTCGATGCTCGAGGTCACCCGCAAGGACTACATCCGGACGGCACACAGCAAGGGTCTGCGCAACCAGTCCGTGGTGTCGCGGCACATGATCCGCAACGCCCTGATCCCGGTGGTGACGATCCTCGGCCCGACGCTCGCATTCCTCGTGACCGGGTCGTTCATCATCGAGCGGATCTTCAGCATCCCCGGAGTCGGGCAGTTCTACCTCAACTCGATCACGACCCGTGACTACAGCCTGCTCATGGCGATGACCATGCTGTACGCGTTCTCCGTGGCGTTCCTGAACGTCGTGGTCGACGTGCTGTACGCCTATATCGACCCACGTATCCGGTACAGCTAGGAGGGCGGCCGACGATGGCAACACAGGTGGCCGTCCAGGGGCGTCCGATCGAGGCTCGACGCGGCGGTGCTGGGCTCTGGAGCGACGCGTGGAGTCGCCTCCGCAAGAACCGGCTCGCGCTCCTCGGGCTGGTCCTCGTCTTCCTGCTGCTGTTCGCCGGGATCCTCGGTCCGATCCTCGCGCCGTGGCCGTATCAGGTCCAGGATCTCCCGGCCGTCTTCGCGAACGGCAATCGCCCGCTCCATCCCGGCGCGCCGAACCACCTGCTGGGCACCGACAACCTCGGTCGCGATCTCTTCAGCCGGCTGCTCGACGGGGCCCGGATCAGCGTGTCGGTCGCGTTCGTGGTCCAGTTCGTGATCCTGCTGATCGGCGTCCCCATCGGCGCGCTGGCCGGGTGGTTCGGCGGTCGCCTGGACAACCTGTTGATGCGGTTCACGGACGTCATCTACGCGTTCCCGGACCTGCTGTTCATCATCCTGCTGTCGGTGGCCTTCCGCGAGACCGTGTTCGGGCAGGCGCTCGACGGGCTGTTCCTGGTCTTCGTCGCGATCGGCATCACGTCCTGGGTCACCGTCGCGCGGCTGGTTCGCGGTCAGATGCTGTCCCTGAAGGAGACCGAGTTCGTCGAGGCCGCGCGGGCCATCGGCGTGAGCGACCGCAAGATCGTGACCAAGCACCTGTTGCCCAACGGCATCGGCCCGATCATCGTCGCGGTCACGCTGGGGATCCCCGGGGCCATCCTCGCGGAGGCGACGCTCGCGTACATCGGCGTCGGCGTGCAGCCGCCACGGGCGTCGTGGGGCAGCCTCATCGCCGAGGGCCAGAAGTACATCCGGTCCGAACCCCACCTGGTGCTCTTCCCGGCGATCTTCATCGCCCTCGCGCTGATCGGCTTCACGTTCCTGGGTGACGGGCTGCGCGATGCCCTGGACCCGAAGCTGAAAGGCAAGCAGTAGGTGGCCCCGGTCGACGACCCTCGTCCCGACGGGACTGCCGCGACCATCATCGAAGTCTCCCCGGACGACGCCCGCCGGGTCCAGACCCCGACCGAGGCGAAGGGCGAGCCCGCCCGGAAGTCGGACAAGCTCCTCAAGGTCCGAAACCTGTCGACGCATTTCTTCACGCCCGACGGCGTGGTCCAGGCCGTCGGCGACGTCAGCTTCGAGCTCGGCTACGGCGAGACGCTCGGCCTCGTGGGCGAGTCCGGTTGCGGCAAGAGCGTCACGGCGCTGTCGATCGCCCGCCTCGTGCCCGACCCCCCGGGCCGGATCGTGTCGGGCGAGATCGAGTTCGACGGGATCGATGTGCTCAAGCTCGACGCCGACGAGATGCGCCACCTGCGCGGCAAGGAGATCGGGTTCATCTTCCAGGACCCGCTGACCAGCCTGAATCCGACGCTGACGATCGGCTACCAGATCGCCGAATCGATCCGCCAGCACATGGGCCTGTCGCGGGACGCGGCGCGCGACCGGGTGGCCGAGCTGCTGACCAAGGTCGGTATCCCGCGCGCCAAGGACCGCCTGAACGACTACCCGCACCAGTTCTCGGGCGGCATGCGCCAGCGCGTGATGATCGCCATCGCCCTGTCATGCGATCCCAAACTCATCCTCGCCGACGAGCCGACCACCGCGCTCGACGTGACGATCCAGGCGCAGATCCTCGAGCTGATCCAGCGACTGTCCGACGAGTTCCACACCGCGGTGCTGCTCATCACCCACGATCTCGGCATCGCCGCCGGCATGTGCGACCGGGTCAACGTCATGTACGCCGGACGGATCGTCGAGACCGGCACCGTCGACGAGCTGTTCGAGAACCCGCGCATGCCCTATTCCTGGGGCCTGCTCGACTCCCTGCCGCGGCTCGATGACGTCCGCGGTGACCGCCTCCGCACGATCGAAGGACTTCCGCCGTTGCTGATCCATCCGCCCGATGCGTGCCGGTTCGAGCCGCGCTGTCGGTTCGCCCGGGACGTCTGCCGTCAGGACGAGCCCGAGCTGACACAGCGCGGCGACTCGGCCCACTTCGCCCGTTGCTGGGCGACGCAGCCCGATGGGTGGATCCCGTGACCGCCACGATGCCCGGTGCCGACACCGCGCCCACGGCCGGCCAGCCGACCCTCATCGGCGTCGACGACCTGAAGGTCCACTTCCCGATCCGCTCGGGGATCTTCCAGGCGGAGGTCGGCACGGTCAAGGCCGTCGATGGCATCTCGTTCGAGGTCCGCAAGGGCGAGACGCTCGGACTGGTCGGTGAGTCGGGCTGCGGCAAGAGCACGACCGGCCGGGCGATGATCCGGCTGCGCGAGCCGACGTCGGGCAGCGTCACGTTCGACGGCATCGATCTCGCCAAGCTCAAGCCCGAGCCGCTGCGCCGGATGCGCCGCCGGATGCAGATCATCTTCCAGGACCCCTACGGGTCGCTCGACCCGCGGATGACCGTCGGCTCGATCATCAGCGAGCCGATCGACACCCACCGCCTGGCGAGGGGCGGAGCGAAGAGGGAACGGATCGCCGACCTGCTGCGCATCGTCGGGCTGGATCCGAAATACGTGAACCGCTACCCGCACGAGTTCTCGGGCGGCCAGCGCCAACGGATCGGCGTCGCTCGCGCGCTCGCGGTCGAGCCCGAGTTCATCGTCTGCGACGAGCCCATCTCGGCGCTCGACGTATCGATCCAGGCGCAGGTCCTCAACCTGCTGACCGACCTGCGCGGGCAGCTCGGGTTGACCTACCTGTTCATCGCCCACGACCTGTCGGTCGTGAAGCACATCA
>Ga0307416_100001533_pt1 | contig 12625 bp, 6 predicted proteins | sample DK1Cmetagenome_2_FD_203821 | JGI IMG/M metagenome (GOLD analysis project Ga0307416, IMG submission 203821) | Maize rhizosphere microbial communities from greenhouse at UC Davis, California, United States - DK15-C-3 | ecosystem: Host-associated > Plants > Roots > Rhizosphere > Soil | place: USA...
GCCCCACCGACCGGGAGCGCATCCCGCCCGGCCAGAGCCTCACGAAGAAGTGGCCGGTGCTGCACTACGGCACCGTGCCCGAGGTGGACCTCGCCACCTGGCGCCTCACGGTGGACGGGTTGGTGGAGCAGCCGCTCTCGCTGTCCTACGAGGAGCTCACCGCGCTCCCGGCGCAGGACACGCTGTGCGACATCCACTGCGTGACGCGCTGGAGCAAGCTGGACAACCGCTTCGAGGGCGTGGGCGTGCAACAGGTGATCCGCATGGCGCGGCCGCTCCCCGCCGCGACGCACGTCCTCGTGCACGCCGAGCAGGACTTCACCACCAACCTCCCGCTCGCGGATCTCGACCGCCCCGAGAACGTGCTCGCCTGGAAGCACGACGGCGAGAACCTGACGCCGGAGCACGGCTGGCCGCTCCGCCTCGTGGTGCCGCACCTCTACTTCTGGAAGAGCGCGAAGTGGGTGCGCCGGCTCGAGTTCCTGGACGCGGACCAGGCGGGCTTCTGGGAGCGCAACGGCTACCACATGCGCGGCGACCCGTGGGAGGAGGAGCGCTACGGCGGGCTCTCGACCGAGCAGTGGATGGTGAACCGGTTCCGCAACGCGTCGAAGCGGAAGTAGGAGCGGCAATAGGAACGGCTCTCCGAACGACAGCTCTCGGCTCTCGGCTCTCGGCTCTCGGCTCTCGGCTTTCAGCCAGTGCGGCGGTAGGAGCCCCTCGGCTCCGGGAAGACGTCCCTCGCGCCGAGCCGTTGCCTCCTACCGCCCCAGCCGAGAGCCGAGAGCTCATTGCCGTAGTTCAGAGAGCCGAGAGCTGTACTTCAGAGCGCCGAGAGCTGCCCCTCTGACGCTCGGCTGTCGGCCGAGCCCTATATTCCCCGCATGGCCGAGCAGCCCCGCCTCTACCGCCCCCGCGTGCGCGAGGGGGAGCCTCCCGCCCCGGCGCGCGACCTCGCGGCGGAGCTGAATCCCGAGCAGGCCGCGGCCGCCACGCACGGCGACGGGCCGCTGCTGATCATCGCCGGCGCCGGCACCGGAAAGACGCGCACCCTCGTCTACCGCGTGGCGCACCTGATCCAGCGCGGCGTGCCGCCGGAGCGCATCCTCCTTCTCACGTTCACGCGCCGCGCCGCGCAGGAGATGCTGCAGCGCGCCGAGCGGCTGGTGGGCGCCGCCGGCCGCGGCGTGCAGGGCGGGACCTTCCACGCCACCGCGCACCGCCTCCTCCGCCGCTTCGGCCCCGCCGCCGGCCTCCCGGCGGACTTCACCATCATGGACCAGGGGGACTCCGAGGACCTGATGCAGCTCTCGCGCGCCGCCCTCGGCTACGCCGACGCCAAGCGCGGCGCGAAGCCGAACGGCGCGGGCGGCGTGGGCGGCGGGCGGGGCAAGCGCTTTCCGAAGAAGGAGACGCTCCACTACGTCTACTCGCGGCACGTGAACACGGAGGTGCCGGTCGAGCGCATCGTGGCCGAGGAGTACGCGCAGTTCGCCGACTACGTGGGCGACTTCTCGCGCATCTACGCCGACTACACGCGGCGCAAGAGCGACCGCAACCTGGTCGATTACGACGACCTGCTGCTCTTCTGGGCGACGCTGCTCGACGCGCCGGCGGGGCCCGGGGAGCGGATCGCGGCGCTCTACGACCACGTGCTCGTGGACGAGTACCAGGACACGAACGTGCTGCAGGCGCGCATCCTCCGCGGCATGTGCCGCGCGCACCGCAACGTCACGGTCGTCGGCGACGACGCGCAGAGCATCTACTCGTTCCGCGGCGCGAGCTTCCGCAACATCCTGGAGTTCCCCGACCAGTTCCCGGGCACGCGCGTCGTCACGCTCGAGCAGAACTACCGCTCCACGGCGCCCATCCTCGACGCGACCAACGAGCTGATCTCGCGCGCGGCGGAGCGCTACACGAAGGTGCTCTGGACGGAGCGCGAGGGGGGCGAGGCGCCCTGGCTCGTGGCGGCGCGCGACGAGGACGAGCAGACGCGCTTCGTGGTGGACCGCATCCTGGAGCTGCACGAGGAGGGGACGCCGCTCCGCGAGATCGCCGTGCTCTTCCGCGCGGGCTACATGTCGGCGGCGCTCGAGATCGAGCTGGCGAACCGCAAGATCCCGTTCGAGAAGTGGGGCGGGCTCAAGTTCCTCGAGGCGGCGCACGTGAAGGACATGCTCGCCTTCCTCCGCGTACTCGAGAACCCGCGCGACGAGGTGAGCTGGTACCGCATGCTCCTCCTGCTCCCGGGGGTGGGGGACGCCACCGCCCGCGACGCGATCGCCGCGCTCGCCGAGCGCGCGTGGGACCCCGACGCGTTCGCGCACTACGCGCCCCCGCCGCGCGCGCGCGTCGCCCACGTCGCGCTCGCCGCCCTCCTGGGCGAGCTGCGCCGCGGCACCGCCACGGTCGACGGCCAAGCGGGTGCCGACCCGGGCGCGGAGATCGCGCGCATCCGGCGCTTTTACGACGCGATCCTGCGCGAGCGCTACGACCGCCCCGAGCCCCGCCTCGCGGACCTCGACCAGCTCCAGGTGATCGCCGCCGGCTACCCGGGGCGTGCCGCCTTTCTCTCCGCGCTCGCGCTCGAGCCGCCGTCGGCGACGCAGGACCTGGCCGGCGGCTCGTCGAGCGAGGACGACTTCCTCGTGCTCAGCACCGCGCACTCGGCCAAGGGGAAGGAGTGGGACGCGGTGTTCCTCATCTGGGCGGTGGACGGCTGGTTCCCGATGGCCCGCGCGCTCAACGACGACGAGGAGGCGGAGGAGGAGCGGCGGCTGATGTACGTCGCGCTCACGCGCGCCCGCAACCACCTGGCGGTGGTGTACCCGCTCAACGCCTACTCATCCCGCCGCGGCGCCGACTACTCGTTCGACCAGCTGTCGCGCTTCCTGGATCGCGGGGTGCGCGAGCGGATGCAGCGCGTGGTGCTCACCGCGCCCGACGCGCCGGCGGCGCCGGAGGCCGCCGCGCCGCTCCTCGACCTGCGCGCGCTGCTGCGGGGCAGGTTCGGAGGGTAGAGGCGAGGGACGAGGCACGAGGTGGGAAGAGGGAAGAGGGAAGAGGGAAGAGGGAAGAGGGAAGAGGGAAGAGGGAGGAGGCACCCCCTGACACTCCCCCCGAGCACGCCGTAAGCAGTTGCCACCGGCACTGGCACCGACACGGGCACCGGCACTGCTTCGGGTGCTCGGGCCGTGCGCCTGCGCGGGCGCACGAAGGCCGAGGGGCCGCCGCCGAGGGGCCGCCCCCTACCGCACCGGCTCACGCCAGGCACACCCGCCCGAAGCAGTGTCGGTGTGAGTACCAGGGCCGGTGTCGGCAACATCCGACGACGTCCTCGGTGCGAGTGAACGGCCAGGGCTCCTCGTCCCTCTCATCTCGTGCCTCGTCCCTACCCCGTGCCTCGTCCCTACCTCGTGCCCCGTCCCTCGCTCTCGGCCGCCAACGCAGGCACCCCCCCCACCCAGTCCCGCACCGCTTCGTACGGCTCGTCCGGCCGCGACTTCGCCAGCGCGATCACGCGCGCGATCGTCCGCCGCAGGTCGCGCCGCTCGCGCTCGTACACCGCCTCGAACAGGTCGAGGTCCGTCAGGTAGATGCGGCGCGAGAGGAGGGCGGCGTTGTCCAGGCGCGTGCGGGCGAGCGCGCGCGGCGACATCGTCACCAGCCGCGGCGCGATCGAGTCGCGGAGCTCCGCGCGGGCGCGCCCGTAGATCGCGGCGCGCGCTGCGAGCCGCGCCGGGCGGCTGTCCGGGTTCGCGTCGAACGCGGAGTCGAGCGAGGCGTACACCGCGGTCCAGAAGCGGCCGAGCTGCCGCTCGTCCGCCCAGCGGCGCTCCGTCTCCCGGGCCGCGCCCGGGGCGCCGCGGGACGCGAAGAACCACTCCGCGCCGCGCGACCCGACGAAGTTCGCGAAGCTCTCGTTGAACACCGCCTCGCCCGACGCGTAGAAGCTGTTGTGCAGCAGCTCGTGGATCACCGTGTTCACGAGCTCCAGCGAGTCGAGGCGCAGCGTGGTGGAGAGCAGCGGGTCGTTGAAGTAGCCGAGCGTGCTGAAGGCGCTCGCCGGGCGCAGGTAGGCGTCGTACCCCTCGGCGTCGAGGGCGCGCGCCGCGGCGGCCGCCGCCCCGAAGTCGAAGTACCCCTTGTACGGCACCCGCCCGACGATCGGGAACCACCAGCTGCGGAACTTGAGCTGGTCGCGGTAGGCGCCGCTGAGGAGGAGCACGAGCGTGTCCCGCTCGAGCCGCGTGTACTGCGTGAAGCTCTCCTTCGCGCGCAGGCGCACCGAGTCCGCCGCGAAGCTCCGCGCGGCGAGCACGAGGCGCAGCTTCGCGCGCGTCGCCGCGTCCACCGTAGTGTCGGCCACCAGCTCGGTGATCGCGCGCCGGCGGGCGAGGATCTTCCCCTCCTCCCACGCCGCCCGCAGCAGGTAGCGCCCGATGGGCGTCGGCAGGAAGAGCAGGAGCGCGAGCAGCAGCAGCCCGCCCGCCAGGCGCAGGGCGCGGAGGAGCCGCACCCGGCGCGGCGGCCGCGCCGGGCGGCGCTCCTCCGCCGGCGGGCCCGCCGCGGGGCCGCTCACCGCGCCCATCGCACCGCGACGCGGTGCGTCGCGCCCAGGGCGTCGAAGCCGCGGTAGGCGTAGTCGAGCGCCAGCCCGCGCGCGGCGAGCGATCCGCCCACGGCGATCGGGTCGCCCGCGCTCTCGTCGCCGGCCACGGCACCGGCGCGCCCCGCCACGCGCACGTCCCCGCGCGGCCGCCACCACCCCTCCACGCCCCCCGCCCATCGCGGGGCGTCCCTCGCCACCTGCTGCAGCTCGGCGACGACGAGCACCCCGTGCGCGCCGCGATCGAGGGCGCGCAGCGCGGTGCCCGCGCGCACCGTGCGCGGGAGTGGCGCGCGCGTGCCGGCGAGCCGCACGCCGCGCCCCACGTGCTGCACCGCGGCGCCGAGGGTGGCCCACGGGAGCGGGTCCCACGCGGCACCGGCGCCGAGCGCCGCGGCGGCCCCTCCCGCGTCGGCCACGCGCTGGTGGACGACCGTGCCCGTGAGCCCCAGGCGCACCTTGCCGACCGCCCGGGCGTAGCCGGCGGTGACGGCCAGCTCGCCGGCGCTCACCGAGCCGCCGGTGAGCGTGCCGCGCTCGCCGCCGGTGGCCGGGTCGGGCACCACCTCGGGCACGCTCCCGTAGCTCAGCGTCTGGATGCCGAGCGCCACCACGCCGGCGCGCAGACGCGCGGCGCCGGAGAGCGCGCCGAGGGTGGACGACGCGACGTGGCGCTGCACGGAGAGCGCGGCGGCGCGGCGCGGCAGCGTCGCGAGCTGCGCGGGGTTGTGGAAGAGCGCCGCGTCGTCGCCGCCGACGGCGGCGAAGGCCCCGCCCAGCGCGACCGCCCGTGCGCTCGACGGCAGCTCGAGCACGAGGGCGCTGCGCGCGCCCCCGTTCTCCTGTGCCGCCGCGGGCGCGCCCGCGGCCACGAGCGCCACCAGCGCGGCGAGCCGCCCCGCACCGGTGCGGGGCGGCCCGGTCCGCCTCCCCGCCCCACCCGCCATGCTAAGGCGCGTCGGGGAGGCGGAAGATCGTCACCTGCGCGCCGAGCGACGAGGCGAGCTGCGTCCGGTCCACGCGCGAGAAGCGGAGGGTGAGCGGCGCGGTGGCCGACGCGCCCACGCGGTAGAACTCGATGCCGCCCTGCGGCATGTCGTTCGAGTCGCTCTGCCCGACCGCCAGCTCGATCGGCGAGACGGGGTAGCGGCCGTCGCCGGACGGCTGGTTGGCGATGAGCTGGAAGATGTAGCGGAAGTTGCGCGACTTGAACCGGTAGCGCTCGGGAATGGCGCTGCGGGCCACGCCGGGCAGGCTGTCCGTGTAGACGGCGAGGGCGAAGTCGCCGAACAGCTTCGGGAAGTCCTCCCCGGCTGCGGCGGCCACGTTCGCCGCCCCGCGCCGGTTCGTCTGCACCAGCGTGCGGTAGATCCCCTCCCCCTTCTGGTCGCCGAGCCAGCGCAGGAAGAGCCACGCGCCGCCACGCTCCTCGAGGCTTCCGAAGTTGTCGAAGGTGGTGACCGACGAGTCGGAGGTCATCGTCAGCCAGTCGAAGGCGTAGCTCAGGTTCGGCTGAATGAAGCCGAGCGCCGAGTCGGGGAAGAGCTGCGTGGGCGAGCTGCGGCCGGTCGGCGGCGGGTAGCGGGCCTCGTAGTACTTGCCGCCCAGCTCCTCGGCGATGAGGCTGAGCCCCTCGTTCAGCCACACGTTCTCCGAGCGGCCGCCGCGTACGAGGCGGTGCTGGTTGAAGGAGATCATGTGCTGCAGCTCGTGGATGAAGGTCGCCGGGGTGATCGAGCGCACCTGCTCCACGCGCACCGGGCACCCCTCCACGCCGTTCGGGTCGGGGACCGACGAGTAGAAGATCTCCGCCCGGTTCGAGTTCGGGTCGGTGCCGCCGGCGAGGTCGAAGCCGGTGAAGAAGCCGGCCACGTACGACCGGCACGACGTCGACGGGCTGTCCGGCGTGGGCTGCACGAGCGAGTTCACCACCGGCGTGAAGAGCACGTAGACGTGGTCGTTGTTGTCCACGTCCGACGTGGTCCCGAAGTTCGTCTCGTTGATCGGGAAGAGGTCGGTGTTGAACAGCCGGCCGAACGCCGCCCACTCGTCGTCGCTGAAGCCCGGCGGCGGCACGTTCGCGTCCACGTACAGCCAGATCCGGTCGCCGGCATACTTCAGGTTCGCCGTCACCGTGGTGAACGACTCCCCCTCGAGGTCGGAGAGGACCTGGAACGTGCGCGAGGCCGGCGGCCCGCCGCCGGTCACCTGCGCCGTCATGAGCGACGCCCCCGCCCCCGCCGCGCTGGCCGCGGCCCGCGGGTCGAGGTTGGCCTCCTGCCGGCGGAGCATCGCGTGGAAGCGCGCGGCCGCGCCGCCGCCGCGCGGCTCCCCCGCCCACGGCAGGGCGGCGCGGGAGGCGCTGGCCGTCGCCAGCGTCACGTCCGGCTCGCTCCCGACGCCGAAGTGGAAGCCGAACGGCTCGGCCGGCTCGAAGTTGCGCGTCTCCGGCTCCGGGCCCTCCGAGGCGAACTGCGGCACCAGCAGGTAGTCCCCCGCGTCCTGGAGCTGGAAGCAGCGGCCGAAGTCGGCCGCCCGCACGGTCGTCCCCTGCAGCGGCGCGAGCGCCACGGGGTCCGTCGTGGCGGCGCACTCGGTCGGCGGGGTCGTGGAGCCGTCGCTGCAGGCGGCGGTCAGCAGCAGCAGGCCGCCGAGCGCCAGCGCCGGGGGGAAGCGTCGCATTGCCATACCAATCCTCGTAGAGTGGAGCCGCTGCCGGCGACGTCGCAGGCCCGCGAGCAAACTATTGTCGAGCAAGCAGTTACGACAGTACGGCGGACCGGCCGCGCTTTGACACCAGTCCGCTCGGGTCGCTAAGTTACACCGCGATGTCCTTCGTACACCTACACTGCCATTCCGAGTACTCCCTTCTCGACGGCGCGAACCGGATCGACTCGCTGATCGCCCGTGCGCTCGAGCTCGAGCAGCCGGCGCTCGCGATCACCGACCACGGGAATATGCACGCCGCGTGGGAGTTTCAGGAGAAGGCCAAGAAAGCCAAGATCAAGCCGATCCTCGGCATGGAGGCGTACGTCGCCCCCGGGGACCGGAAGCTCAAGGCGCGCCCCGCCCCCGGCGCCAAGCCGTACTACCACCTGGTGGTGCTGGCCCAGAACGCCACCGGCTACCGGAACCTCGTCAAGCTCTCCTCCCTCGCATACACCGAAGGCTTCTACGTGAAGCCGCGCATCGACCGGGAGCTGCTGGCCAAGTATAGCGAGGGGCTGATCGTCTCCTCTGCGTGTTTGGCTGGCGAGGTGGCGGGACACCTGATGGAGGGGCGCTACGACCAGGCGAAGGAAGTGGCGTCCTGGTACGCCAACCTGTTCGACGGCCGCTACTACCTGGAGGCGCAGGCCCACGAGAGCGAGGGGCAGCGGCAGCTCAACGAGCAGATCTTCCGCCTCGCCGACGACCTAGGCCTCCCCGTCGTCGCCACCAACGACGCGCACTTCCTCAAGAAGGACGATCACGACGCGCACGACGTTTTGCTCTGCATCGGTCTGGGCAAGGACCGCGCGGACAACGACCGGATGCGCTACGACCGGGGGCTGTACTTCAAGACGCACGAGGAGATCGCGAGCTTCTTCCCCTCGCGCCCCGAGGTGCTGGAGAACACGCTCCGCGTCGCCGACGCGGCCGGCGTGGAGTTCTCGAAGAAGTACCACGTCCCCTCCTTCCCGCTGCCGCCGGACGTTCCCACGGAGAACGACCTCCTCGTCCGGGTGAGCGAGGAGGGGGCGAAGGCGCGCTACGGCGACCCGCTCCCCGCGCCGGTGAGGGAGCGCCTCGCCTACGAGCTGGACGTGATCACGAAGACCGGCTACGCCGGCTACTTCCTCATCGTCTACGACTTCATCAAGGCGGCGCGCGACCGCGGCATACCCGTTGGTCCCGGAAGAGGCTCTGCCGCCGGCTCGCTCGTCGCCTACGCCCTCGGCATCACCAACGTCTGCCCGCTCAAGTTCGACCTGCTGTTCGAGCGCTTCCTGAACCCGGAGCGCGTCTCGATGCCCGACATCGACGTCGACTTCTGCTTCGAGCGGCGCGGCGAGGTGATCGAGTACGTGCGGCAGAAGTACGGGAAGGAGGCGGTGGGGCAGATCGTCACCTTCGGGACGATGAAGTCGCGCGCCGCCGTCAAGGACGTCGGGCGCACCCTCGGCTTCACGCCGCAGGAGACCGACGCGCTGGCGAAGCTGATCCCGAACGCGCCGAACCACTCGCTGACGGTGAAGGAGGCGTGCGCGGAGGTGCCCGAGGTCCGGAAGCTGTACCAGTCGGACCAGCGCTACCGGCAGCTCCTCGACTACGCCGCCGCCCTCGAGGGGCTCTCGCGGCACACCGGCGTGCACGCCGCCGGCGTGGTGATCGCCCCCGGGCCGCTCGACGACTACGTCCCGATCCTCACCGTCTCGAGCAAGGGCGCCGGCGCCGGGAGCGACGAGAGCGTCGTCGTCACGCAGTACGACATGAACGCGCTCGAGAAGGCCGGGATGCTCAAGATGGACTTCCTCGGCCTCACCACGCTCACCGTCGTCACCGACGCGGTGGCGTCCGTGCGGGAGCGAACCGGACAGGTCATAGATCTCGACACGCTGCCCCTCGACGACGAGGAGACCTACCGCGTCCTCCGCGCCGGGCGCACCGCGGGCGTGTTCCAGTTCGAGTCCCCGCTGGCCACCGACGTGCTGCGCTCGATGCGCTGCGACCGCTTCGACGACCTGGTGGCGAGCAACGCCCTGCTCCGCCCCGGCCCGCTCGACGCGGGCATGCACAAGGTCTACATCCGCCGCAAGCGCGGGGAGGAGCCTGTCACCTACCAGCTCCCCGAGCTCGAGCCGATCCTCGCGAACACGTACGGCGTCATCACCTACCAGGAGCAGGTGATGCGCATCGCGCAGGTGCTCGCGGGCATCTCGCTCGCGGAAGCCGACGTGCTCCGCAAGGCCGTGGGGAAGAAGGACGCCGAACTCATTCAGAAGGAGTTGGGCAAGTTCAAGGAGAAGGCGATCGCGCGCGGCTACGACCGGCGCACGATCGAGGACATCGCGGGGCAGATCGAGACGTTCGGGCGCTACGGCTTCAACAAGTCGCACTCGGTCGCCTACTCGGTCGTCAGCTACCACACGGCGTACCTGAAGACGCACCACCGGGCCGAGTTCATGGCGGCGCTGCTCACGTCGCAGATCGGCGACACCGAGAGCGTCATCAAGTACATCAACGAGTCGCGCGAGCTGGGGCTCGAGGTGCTGGCCCCGGACGTGAACGAGTCGGGGTACAAGTTCACGGTCGTCGGCGACGACCGCATCCGCTTCGGGCTCGGCGCCATCCGCAACGTGGGCGAGGGGGCGATCGCCTCCATCCTCGCGGCGCGCCAGCAGGGGCCCTTCACCTCGCTGTTCGACCTCTGCGAGCGGGTGGACCTGCGGCTCTGCAACAAGCGCGTGTTCGAGGCGCTCATCCACTCCGGCGCGCTCGACGGGCTCGGCGGGCACCGCGCGCAGTACCTGGCGGCGCTCGACGCGGCCATCCAGGAGGCGTCGCTGAAGCAGGACGACGCCGTGCGCGGCCAGGGGTCGCTGTTCGGCGGCGGCGCCGAGGACCGCCGCGCGCACGCGCCGCTCGTCCTCCCCAACGTCGCCCCGATGGGCGACTCGGAGCGGCTCACGCAGGAGAAGGCGATCCTCGGCTTCTACATCTCCGGCCACCCGCTCGAGCCGTTCCGCACCGAGTGCGAGCTGTTCGCCACGCACACCGTGGCGCAGCTGGGGAAGTGGACCCCCGAGCCCATGGCGCTCGGCGTGGTGGTCACGGCGGTCAAGCGGCAGCTCAGCAAGCGGAGCGGCGCCGAGTTCGCGCGGCTCACGGTGGAGGACTTCTCCGGGTCGAGCGAGCTCTTAGTATTCCCCGAGGCCTGGAGCGTGCTGGCCGACCGCGTGCGCACCGACGTGCCGGTGCTCGTGAAGGGCGGGTACTCGCGGCGGGACCAGGACGCCGAGAACCCGACGTTCATCGTCGAGAAGGTCACCCCCATGGCCGAGCTGCGCACCGGCGGCCAGGTGGCCGTCTCGCTCGAGCTGAAGGCGGGCGCCGACGTGACGCCCGCCGTGATGGACGACGTGCGCGCGGTCGCCGAGGCCCACCCGGGCACGGCGCCGCTCGAGCTCCGGTGGAGCGACGGCAACGGGGGCGCGGCGCGCTTCCGCTCGCGCACCCTCACCCTGGCGGCGAACAACGCCGCCCTCGCCGAGCTGCGCGCGCTCCTGGGGCAGGAGCGCGTGAGGCTCGTCCGCGGCTGACGGCGGCCCCCAGCGACAGAGGACGACATGGCGACGGCAACGATGGATTTCGAGCGGCCCATCGCGGAGCTCGAGAAGCAGATCGACGAGCTGAAGCGGCTGGCCGGCGACCGGCAGCTGAGCGTGACGGAGGAGATCGCGCCGCTGGAGCGCAAGCTCGCCGACCTGCGCGCCGAGATCTACCGCAACCTCACGCCGCTCCAGCGCGTGCAGGTGGCGCGGCACAAGGACCGGCCGTTCACGCTCGACTACATCCGCCTGGCGTTCTCCGACTTCATCGAGCTGCACGGCGACCGCCACTTCTCCGACGACGGCGCGATCGTCGGCGGGTGGACGCGGCTGGACGGCGAGACGGTGATGCTGATCGGCCACCAGCGCGGGCGCGACACGCGCGAGAACCTGCGCCGCAACTTCGGCATGCCCCACCCCGAGGGCTACCGGAAGGCGCTCCGCCTCATGAAGCTGGCCGAGAAGTTCCAGGTCCCCGTGTGCACCTTCATCGACACGCCGGGCGCGTGGCCGGGCCTCGGCGGCGAGGAGCGCGGGCAGAGCGAGGCGATCGCGCGCAACCTCTTCGAGATGAGCCGCCTCGAGGTCCCCATCGTCGCCACCGTGATCGGCGAGGGCGGCTCGGGAGGCGCGCTCGCGCTCGGCGTCGCCGACCGCGTGCTCATGCTCGAGAACTCGATCTACTCGACCATCTCCGTCGAGGGGTGCGCCGCCATCCTCTGGAAGGACGGCAAGAGCCCCGAGACCCGCGAGAAGGCCGCCACCGCGATGAAGATCACCGCGCCCGACCTGTTCGAGCTGCGCGTCATCGACGAGATCGTGCCCGAGCCCCAGGGGGGCGCGCACGCGGACCACGCGGCCACCGCCGCGGCACTCAAGGAGGCGCTCATTCGCCACCTCGAGGAGCTGCGCCACCTGAAGCCCGACAAGCTCGTGCGCCGACGCCGCGAGAAGTTCCTGCGCATCGGCCAGTTCACCGAATGAGGCACGAGGGACGAGGCGAGAGGCACGAGGTCACCGCGCACTCGTCGGCCGCTCGCTCGTCCCGCTGACCTCGTCCCTCGTCCCTCGCAGCATGCCCCACCTCGTCGAGATCGCCTTCAAGGGCAACCGCAAGGAGTTCTACCTCTGGGAGCACGACGACCCGCCGAAGCCGAGCGCTGCGGTGATCGTCGACGCCGACCGGGGGGAGGACTTCGGGCGCGTGCACGCCGTGGGCGAGCTGGCCGAGAAGCGCGCCGCCGGCACCCCGCACGGCATCGCGTCCGCCGGGCAGCGCCGGCGCGCCCTGCGCCTCGCCACCCTCGAGGACGAGGCGCGCGCGGCGGAGCTGCGCGAGCAGAACGAGGTGGCGCGCCGCCGCGCCGCCGAGCGGGTGAAGGCCAACGCGCTCGTGATGAAGCTCACCGACGCCGAGTGGCAGTGGGATCGGAAGAAGCTCACCTTCTACTTCACCGCCGAGAAGCGCGTCGACTTCCGCAACCTGGTGCGCGAGCTCGCGGCCATGTTCCGCACGCGCATCGAGCTGAAGCAGATCGGCGTGCGCGACGAGGCCAAGCGGCTCGACGGCATCGGCCGCTGCGGGCGGCAGTACTGCTCCGCCTCGTGGCTCCCCGAGCTCCGCCCGGTCAACCTCGGCGTCGCCAAGGACCAGCGGCTCTCGCTCAACCCGCAGCAGATCTCCGGCGCCTGCGGGCGGCTGATG
>Ga0307416_100001534_pt1 | contig 12624 bp, 13 predicted proteins | sample DK1Cmetagenome_2_FD_203821 | JGI IMG/M metagenome (GOLD analysis project Ga0307416, IMG submission 203821) | Maize rhizosphere microbial communities from greenhouse at UC Davis, California, United States - DK15-C-3 | ecosystem: Host-associated > Plants > Roots > Rhizosphere > Soil | place...
TGGTATGTGCATCGAATGAGTTTTCCTGGGGCACACTGTCCCTTTCGATCCTCCACCCCGGGTTGCAACAGAGTTGCTACCCGGGGCTATTCATATTAAACCCTTTCCGGGTTTGGCGTTTATGCTTAGTCTCACGTGGTTCCCCACACCATTAACCTCAAAATAATTCTCAATCACCTTTTCGCATCCCTCCTTCGCATGCCATTCTTGAAGCACGAAGATGTGTGCATAGAGTAGCTCGGAAAGGCGGGGATCATCCACACGCGCCGTTGCGCCGACAAGGTCGTCAGAGATTTTACTCCGCTCATATAGGCGACTTGCACCGATCGAACCTTATGCTCCCTACCAAAAGGTTCTTTCGACAACTGATCGTATTTCGTAATCATACTGCCGAAAGCATTTGGAAAGAGGGCAACTGCATCCATGTCCGTGAACGGCGTCGCCAAGATGCACATTTGAAGAGCTGCGCTAATCCCTGTCGTGTTGATTGCCACGGTTGGTTTGACACGAGACAAATCTGAACGTGCGTGACAGATTCTGCTAGCTTTTTCAATCTGGTCAAAGGGGATACCGGTTAAAACACCCAATTTCATGAAGCGTGTTGGCGCGTGTTTTTAGGGAAAGTTGGCGTAAATTGTAGTAAGAGTGTAAACAATGGCCATCAAACCTGAAAAGCGCAAGCAATATTTTGTTGCCCTCATTCCGCCACCACCGGTCCTTGAGGAAGCGCTCGCGTTAAAAGAATATTTCAGAGATAAATATCAGAGCAAAGCGGCGTTAAATTCTCCGCCCCATATCACTCTGCACATGCCTTTTCTCTGGAATGAAGAGAAGGAGAAAAAGTTAGTGACGAAGCTGCATGCGTTCGCCCGCCAATGCGACCCTCTCAAGGTTTGCCTGGACAATTTTTCTTCCTTTCCGCCGAGAGTGATATTTCTCAATGTAGCAGAAAGTGATTTTCTGGATGAGCTTCAAAGCAAACTGCATCGATTTTTCAAACGGGAGCTCGATATCTTCAACGCCAACTATCAGGACAGACCGTTTCATCCTCACCTGACTCTTGCGTTTCGCGACCTTAAGAAATCGCAATATCACCTTGCATGGCAGGAATTCACAAAAAAGGAGTACAAGGCTGAGTTCATGGCTGACAAGATCTCCCTGTTAAAGCACAATGGGAAAAGCTGGGACGTGTTGAAAGACTTCCTGCTGGAGTCCTCCTATTCTACAGAGACCAATCCTGAGCTGAAGACCACCGAGGGCTAACGCGCGCGCTGCGTTATTTCTCACAGAAACTTCCTTTCGCGATAAATAATTTTTTCACCTGGACATCCAGCAAGCCTTGCTGCACTCCAGGATCATTTGAAAAAGCATCGCTTGCAACAGAATCCTTCACGATCAGAATCCCTCCTTCGTTGGGTCCAAAGACGCCCTCTGAAACCACGCTTAACGAGTTTGTAACGTCTCTTACGTAAGCCTCATGTTGACGAATGAGTGTCGGATAGTTTGCTGCGGTGAATTTCTCAACGATCGCGTTGAACCTGACAAAAAAGTAATTAACCATCTGAATCTCCTTCACGGGACAGACGGAGCCGGTTCTCGGAGTAAAGGGTAGAATCTCGATGTTCCACCGCTTCGCCTGCACGGCAGGATCTGTATTCACCCAGGATTCCGCTTCATCCAAAGACGCGGTGTTAAAAATGAATAGGCCGCCTCCACCGTTGAACGGACCAGCCGCCAGCAGTTTTCCTTCTTTGGCCAACCGCTCGATGTTTGCCATGTGGCCTTTGAAAAGCCTTGTTTGCGTTTCCTTGTCGATCCTCTCAGCGTCCGGTTTGCTGTTGAGAAACACTATACAATACGATTTCTCCTGACCAAGCATGGTGGCTGGCAGGATCGCGAGGAGAAAGAGGAGGGCTTTCATATTCGATTTTTTTGAAACTTAAAAAGAATTAGTCAAAGAGGGGAGCGGGGCCACGACTTTAAGCCCGAAACGGAAAAAGATGGTACCGAAGTGTTACGCTGAATTTCTGAGGATGTTTGCGGCATCTTCTGTTTGAACATCGCGCTTGCGTGTACCACCAGTTTTTCCAATGAGTATGACGCCTGCAAGTACCAGTACTGTGCCCGCGATCTGAAGTGCGAAGACCGGTTCGTGTAAAAAAATATTGGCCTGTATAATGGTCGACACCGGCCCGATGCTTCCAACAATTGATGCATTTCCGGAGCCTATCCTCTTGATGCCTTCGGAGATCAGGTACGATGGGATTACAGTTGAGAAAACAGCCATGGCGATGCTATACATATAGACGTCCGTGCTGAATTCAAGTAACGACTGATTGCTCGTCAGAAAGTAATGCAGGAGAACCGCGACGCACGCAAAAGTCATGGCGTAACTATTAAATTTCGCTGCGCCCACCAGGGGAATTATCTTTCCGCTTCCCACCAGATATGTTGCATAAGTGAGTGCGCATGCGAAGATCAGCGCTGAGCCATAATAGAAGTCCTCGCTGTAGTGAATGTCAAGATTTAATTCGCCATAGAATGCCAGAAGCAGCCCGGCATATGTAATGGTGACAGCAATCCACTGGTTTCGCGTCACTTTCGTCCGGAAAATGACAGAAGAGATCAGCAAGACGATTGTCGGATAAATGAACAGGATCAGCCTTTCAATGCCCGCCGAAACATATTGCAATCCTACGAAGTCGAGTAAACTGCTTACATAGTAACCGAGGCTGCCCAGCAGTGCAATGTAAAGCCACTGGGCTGTGGTGAACTTAATGTTTCCGGTTTTTCTTGAAGCAAAAACAGCGGACACCAGAAAAAAAGGTAGGGAAAAGATCATACGCAACGCCAGCAAAGGAACAGCATCGATGCCCGTATCCCTGTAGGCGAGCTTCACAAAAATCGCTTTTGCCGAAAAGCAAATCGCGCCTAACAGGCAGATGCCAATACCGATCATGTAAGATTGCCGCACGCGGGACATCACGCTTCTGAAGAAAGGATTTTGACGAGCCTTTCGACGTCGGTGACGTCGTTATATACATGCGGCGAAATACGTACCGCAGTGCCTCTAATAGAAACGTAAACCTTGTGCTTGTTGAGCTTGTCTCTGATCTTGAGTGGGTCAATACTTTTCGAATGCCGTATCCCGAAGAGGTGCGACGATCTGAAGGGCAGATCTTCAATGACGAATCCTTTTTCGCGCAACTTTGCAATTCCCGGTTCAGTGATGCTGTGACAGTATTCCTGAATGTTTTTCACCCCCCAGCGATTGAGCTGTTGTAATGCTTTCAACGCCATTGGTACAAGAATGAAATTGCTGTGCTCACCAACGGAGTATCGAAGCGCACCGGGTTGATACTGGGCCTCGTAATTGACAAGACCGGAAAAATTCTCACTGTCGAGGCGGTTGATCCAGTTTTCCTCAACCGGTTTCCCGTCGTTGAAGTACTCGCCATAATACGCAAAGCCGATGGAATAAGGACCCAGCAGCCACTTGTAAGCTGCGCATACAAGTGCATCCGGCTTTGTTTCCTGTACGTTGAACGGAAGAGCCCCTACTGACTGCGTGCCGTCGATAATAAGAAGTGCGCCCACCTCCTGCGTCCTTCTTCTGATCGCCTGAAGGTCGAACAGTGTTCCGTCAGCCCAGTGAACATGGGCAAGTGCCACGGCCCTTGTTTGCGAGTTGATGCTCTCCAGGATCCTGTGGTTCCAATCCCGCCCGCGCTCTCTGGATGACTTCTCCGGGGAAACAATCTTAACCTCGCCTCCATTATCGGCACACACCGCTTCCCAGGGATAGTAATTGCTTGGAAATTGCTCACCCGCGACGAGGACGTGCTGGCCTTTTTTGAGCTTCAAATTCTTAGACACAGCAGCCAGTCCATATGACGCCGATGGAATGATCGCGATCCGGTCTGCATCGACCGCGTTGATGAGAGTTGCAAATTCCGTGCGCAACAGGCGCGTAGTGGTAAAGAAATCTTCGGGCTCAATATCAATTGGATTGCGCTTCAGACGAACGCCGTGTAATCCTGCTTTCTCCACTGTCTTTAACAATGGAGACATATACGCGCAGTTCAGGTATGTGACATTCTTTGGCAGCGAGAATTTTCCGTATTTACAAGTTAGCATGGATGGGCGTTTTTGGAAAGTCTGCGGCGATCAATAGGGAGATGGCAGGTTCAGTGAATCACGCAGATGTAAAAATTCGTTTTTGTTTTTTGTCCAATAGTCCGTGTATAAAGTCTTGTCGAGGCGCGCAGAAGTTTGCATCGTTTTGCCTCTTTCGTCCCAGACCTCCTTCCATCCCAATATTTTATGAGGAAAATTCTTTTCGAATTGAATAGATATGGAGCGTTGCTGATCCGGATAACTTATGCTGTAGGTGAAGGCGGAATCACTTTCGACTTTCCGGGCGACCGCTGTAGTTATCTTTAACTCGACGTGATTCAGACGCGTATAAAAGAGTCCAGGTATCATCTTAACCTCTCCTACCGGAAGGTTTTCGGGATTAAGCCGGATGTGATTCCATATTTCGTCTTCCAGGAACTCTTGCCGGATGGAGAACTGCTGATCGGCCTCTTTCTCAAAGTAGGAATGCGATTTGACGGCATACCGGTTGCCTCTCAGATTCATCTGACTATAAACCTGCCCGCACCATTCCTGGGACGACATCGATACCTTAAGTGAAGCGCGTTCTTTTTCTGGATTCGTCGGAGTAAAAACGGATAACATCATCGAATAGGGATATATTCCGGTAATAAAATTTTTTGTGTAATTCAACTTCAGCACATTGATCTTGTTCCTCGCTGATGGGTCGTCAAGCTTTACCTGAAGTTTCTTGGACAAGTCTTCTGTTACAAAGATCATCACTGCCTTACCGTTGCGTTCCTCTCCATAACGTGACTGCTTCAGGTCGTATGAATTTACTTCCGCTTTCCCTGCATGCCAGTATTCATGGAATGTCTGCGACTTATAAACGGGAACATTCCCATCCTCGCGTTTCCTGCAGCTGAACACAAGGATGCTCAACAGTAGAAACAATGTTAGCCGGGAGAATTCCATTTGAGGGTATTTATGATGTGCATCATATCGCGCTTCATGTATTCAATAGCCGGAGCCAGAGAATCGTTCTGCACCTTGGTATTGAAATACAATGCGCCGCGAAGGAAGTTTCGCGTTGAGTCAGTTACCGTGAATTGAAATTGGCTGGGCACCTCTCCCTCCAGCTCCGCTATCACAGCAGTTTTACCAGAGGGTGTGACAGTGATGACTTCGTTTATTGCGTAGGCCTTTATTTGATGCTTTGCCGTCAGTGTATACGCATCGTCCATAAATTCCTTCAGAAGTTTGTTGCTACCGTGGAGTGGCTTGTAAGTGATGTGGATATTGGATTTGATGTTCGGGTAATAGATCTCGATCCAATACCGCTCGTGGATGACGGAGGTGTCGCGGAGGAGAGAGGCGTGCTTTGAATACTCGAAAGAGTAAGGAAGTGTATCGGGAAGACTGCGATACGCCGGTTCAGGAAGCTCAAGGCGATTATATCCAAGTGGTTTCGGAAGATATTCGCGCTCGCAGCCAGTGAATGTGATACAAAGAATGATTGATATCCCAATGGCGATAGAAGAGGGCCTAGGTCCGGGCGTGTTTTGTATTCTATCTTTCTTCATTCACCTGTACTCTTACTTTTTTTATCCGGCGGTTGTCCATCTTTTCGACGGTAAATGTAAACGGTTTCACCGTCACTGGTTCGCCGGTCCTTGGCAGCGAGCCATGAATCTGTCGAAGCATTCCGCCAAGAGATCTGTTTGCGCTCTTTGCCTTGTTAAAAATTGCGCCCTGCGCTGGGAATATTTTACAAAAGTCATGCATGGATGTCTTGCCATCAAAGATAAACGTACGATTGTCGATTTTCTGATAATGGGATCCGATGTCGTCAAATTCATCATTGATGTCGCCGATAATCTCTTCAATGATATCTTCAAGGGTGATGAGCCCGGTAAGCGTTCCATATTCATCAGCAACCAGGGCAAGATGTACGCGTTTTTCCTGAAAATCTTTCAGCAAATGATCAATCTTTCTTGACTCCAGCGCAAAATAGGCCGGCCGTACCAACTTCTGCCAGGCAAAAGTGGGACCCTCGTCGAGGAACGGCAGCAGGTCTTTGATATAAAGCACACCTTCAACGCGATCCAGGTTATAGCGTCCAACAGGTATCCGTGAATAACCCGACTTTCTTATCAATTCAAGAAGTGCGGCGAAGTTCAAAGATGCGTCCGCATACGAGATCTCATTCCTTTGGCGCATCACCTGTTTGACGGTTAATGTGCCAAAGTTCATGATACCCTGCAGAATCTCTTTTTCGCTCTCGGTGGTGTCGGTGCTCGCGCTCGCCATCTGCAGCGCCTGGTTTAGTTCTTCCATTGAGCTTTGTTCCAGCAATTTCTCCAGGCGTACTTCAACTTTATTGGACATACTAAATAGCGGCGTCAGTATTGGCTTGTAAAATGCCATTAGTCCTTTGCAAACGCGCACCGTTCTTCGCGCGATAGACAATTTGTTCTCCTTGCCATAGATTTTTGGCAGGATCACTCCGAAGAAGGTGAAGGCGATCGTGAGCACGAGGCTGCCGAGCACCATCGACGGAGTAGAATAGATGTTGGCATTTCGCAAGAGAAAAAAGATGAACGCGACTGTTGAGCCCGCGATCATCGTGTACTTGAGAGCAGTGAGAGTCGTAAGTAATAGTCGGGGATTCGTCTGGAGATCCGCAACATACTTTTCGTTCTCGATGCTGCTATTGCGGAGTCGCTCAAGGTCATCTGCACTCAAAGAAAAAAAAGCAGCCTCTGAAGCAGAGGCCAGTGAGGTCATGAAAACAAGTGCGGCTGCAAGCAGAATGTAGAGAATTCCAGAGGCAAGGGAGATAAAAACAAGTATATGACTGGGAGGCTCGTCCAAGAAGAAATGATTTTGTTAGAAATACGACTAGAATGGAAGATCGTCCGTGCTGTCGCCAGGACCGCTACCGAAGCTTTCGGTCGGCGTGCGTTCCGTAGATCGTGAGCTGTATTCAGAAGAAGAACCGCTGCCGGCACCGCCTCGCGATCCGAGCATCGTCATGTTGTCAGCAACAATTTCTGTCGTGTATCGTGTAACTCCTTCTTTCTCCCATGAGCGGGTCCGGAGTTTTCCTTCAATATAAACAAGGTCACCCTTGTGCAGGTATTTCTGTGATATTTCAGCCAACCCTCGCCAAAGAACTACATTATGCCATTCGGTAGCTTCCTTTTTTTCTCCCGTCGTACGGTCCTTGTATGACTCGGAAGTCGCCATGGTAAAGTTGGCCACCGAGACACCGTTTTCGAGATTGCGTACTTCAGGATCCTTGCCTAAACGGCCGATCAATATGACTTTATTTACTCCAGACATAGTTTTGTTTTGCGTTAAGGGTCTAATTTATGAACGGGAATCAAAGGTATTAAATTTCCGAAATTAATCGCCGTTTTGCTCTTGCAGAAAACGTGTTATTAATGCCGGTTTTGGCAGCCGAGCAATTTCAGTTCTCGTATAAAATGCCATGTCTTCGCTTGCTGTCGTAAACGACTCCTCAGCCTGAATGTTTATGAAGCGGCAATGAATAGTTTGATGCGTCAGGACATGCTTATAACTTTTTGACACTTCAATCCTCCTTGCATTTTCCATCCATTTTCGATGCTCTGCGTCGCTAATCAGCTTTTCTGCTTTCACCGGCTTGTTCTTTTCAATAAGGAGGAAATCGAACAGCCCATTCCAGATATCTTTCGCTTGACGTTTTCTCATGAGCAGTGAGTCCCCTTTCTTTATCACGAGGTAGAAGAAATATCTTTTCCGCGATTTCTTTGCGCGAATTTTTACGGGAAGATGATTTATCAGGCCTCGATGAAGTGCAACACAAGAATCTTTAAAAGGGCATTCAGCGCATTTCGGATTTACGGGGGTACAGAATGTGGCGCCGAATTCCATGACACCTTGATTGTGCAAGGCGGGATTTTCTTTTGAGATAAGCTCCGCGGCGAGAGAGCTGAAGACTCTTTTGCCTTCCGGCGAGTTAATAGGCGTGTCGATCCCAAAAATTCGGGAAAGGATCCGGTAAACGTTCCCGTCGAGAACAGCGGCAACTTCGCCGAACGCAAATGAAGCAATGGCGGCTGCAGTATAATCTCCAATGCCGGGAAGTGCTTCGAGTTGACGGGCTGTTGTCGGAAAAAGACCGCCGTTAAGTTCAGCTATTTCTTTCGCGCATTTGTGGAGGTTCCGTGCTCGCGTGTAGTAGCCCAGACCTTGCCATAGCCGCAGGACTTCTTGTTCTGAAGCGTGTGCAAGGTCAATGACAGAGGGAAAGGACTCAACGAATTGTTGGTAGTATGGAAGACCCTGGCTTACTCGTGTTTGTTGAAGAATAACCTCCGAAAGCCAGATATGATAGGGGTTGGTCGTCTCTCGCCAAGGCAGCGGCCGCCTGTTGTTCAGATACCACTCAACGATTTTATCTGAGAAATAACGTTTACCCATCCCCTTGATAATCAATTTTTTCAATATTCATTTTTAATTCTGTCGGGGCAAACTAAATTTGCCCTCCCGAAAAAATTCTGGACCTAAAATTAACGAAAGTGACTAAAGCAGATATAATAAACGAGATCGCGGAGAAGACCGGAGTGGATAAAGCTGACGTGACTGCATCGGTGGAGGCTTTTTTTAGTGTTGTAAAGAACTCCATGGCGAACGGTAACAACATTTATATCCGTGGGTTTGGCAGCTTCATCAACAAGAAACGCAAACGTAAGATCGCCCGGAATATTTCCAGAAACACTGCTCTTGTGATTGAGGAGCATTTTATCCCGAGCTTTAAGCCAGCCAAGATCTTCATAAACAAGATCAAGAACAGCGAGAAGGTTAAACAAACTGCAGAAAAATAATTTTTTTAAAGATGTTCCAGCCATCGTAAGTCGTGCGGTGAGCGGTCTACATCACAAACTATGCTTAAGACACGCTTATTAATCATTGCCATCTGTGCCATTTCAATATGGCTTCTTTTCCAGCTTCCAAAGGTTGTTATTGAAAATGAAGGAACATTGACGGGCGCCACGGTGCAGGACAGTATTGCTGCGAATCTTCCTGAACACGTACAGGCCCCGACCGAAGTGCGTCGTGCGATAACACAACTAAAGAAGGAGTACGGCAACAGTACGGGGAATGAAAAAAATGCTATCTTTGCCGACTCTTTAGCGAGCCTCTATCGCGCTGCGAATCAATTTGATAGCGCAGCATGGTTCTCTGAAAGAGCCTCGGAGTTCTTTAAAACTACTGAAAGCTGGATGAAAACCGCTGATGATTATTATCAGGCGTACACATTGGCGGTTAATCAGGATAAACAGCGATCACTGGGAAGCAAGGCGCAGGAGTTCTACGGAAAAGTGTTGGACAGGGAGCCAGAGAATCTTGAAGCAAAGACCAAGATGGCGATGACCTATCTGACATCATCGAATCCCATGCAGGGTATCACGATGCTTCGGGAAGTTCTCGGGAAGGATCCAAAAAATGAACTGGCTCTGTTTAATATGGGAATGCTTTCCATCCAATCGGGCCAATACGATCGCGCTGTTGAAAGGCTTGAGGAGCTAATAAAGATAAATCCCGATCACATCCAGGGGCAGTTGCTATTGGGTGTAGCCCTGCTGAACAGTGGAGATAAGGACAGGGCGAAGGCGCAATTTGAAAAAGTAAAACAAATGGACAAGGATCCTGCGGTTCAGGCCACCGTTGATTCATATCTCAAAGACTTAAAATAAACTTTAACCAACCCGTGCGACGCGGGAACAAAAACTTAAAACATTCATATGCCTAGCGGAAAGAAAAGAAAGAAACACAAAATGGCTACGCACAAGCGTAAGAAGCGCCTTAGAAAGAACAGACATAAGAAGAAATAACCCTAAGCTATAGGGTGTAGTCCCATCCGGGACTTTTCTGTTCAACGCTTATACAACATTTCAGTTAAACCATTTGTGTTTTGAGTAACGAACTAATTATTAGTGCCACTCAAGACGGATGTCGTATAGCCCTTCTGAAAGACAAAACGCTCGTTGAATTCCACCAGGAAGAAGAGGGCAGTAAATTCACCGTAGGTGATATTTATCTCGGGACCGTCAAGAAAGTTGTTCCGGGATTGAATGCAGCTTTTATTGACGTAGGTTACGATAAAGATGCTTTCCTGCACTATTTGGATCTTGGGCCACAGTTCAGTTCACTGCAGAAGTTTACTAAACTGCTGCGCGCCAAAAAGATGAACGGCGGAAGACTGGACAAATTCAACTCAGAACCGGATATCGATAAGCATGGAAAGATTGTCCAGCAGCTTACGAAAAATCAGTTAATTCCTGTTCAGATTGTCAAAGAGCCAATTTCAACTAAAGGGCCCCGATTATCCTGCGAGTTATCATTAGCCGGGCGGTACCTGGTGCTAGTGCCATTTTCTAACGCGGTAAGTGTATCCAAGAAGATCACCAGCAGCGAGGAAAGGAAGAGACTTCTGCGCCTCATTCAATCTATCAAACCCGAAAAGTTTGGAGTTATCATCCGCACCGTGGCGGAGAACAAGGAAGTTGCCGAGCTAGATCGGGATCTAAGAAATCTCGTGAAGACGTGGGACGACGGGATGGCCAGGCTTATAAATGCCCAGCCGCGGGACAAGATCATCGGTGAGCTCGACAAGACCTCATCACTGCTTCGCGACCTGCTGAACGAATCCTTCGACAATGTTCACGTCGATGACCGGAAGATGTTTGACGAGATCAAGGCATACATCAAGACAATCGCGCCTGAAAAGGAGAAGATCGTGAAGCTGTACACCGGCAAAGCGAAGATCTTCGAACATTACGGCATCGAGAAGCAAATCAAGTCTGCGTTTGGAACCACCGTCAGTTTAAGGACCGGTGGATATCTCATCATCGAGCATACTGAAGCTCTGCACGTGATCGACGTCAACAGCGGTAACAAGTCTAACAGAGAAGAAAATCAGGAGACGACGGCGCTGTCTGTAAATGTCGAGGCTGCGAAGGAGATTGCGCGTCAGTTGCGTCTTCGCGATATGGGCGGCATCATTGTAATCGACTTCATTGACATGAAGAGCCTCGATAACAAGAAGCTCATTTATAAGGTGATGAAAGAGGAGATGATGGAAGATAAAGCCAAGTCAACGGTTCTTCCCCTCTCCAAGTTTGGGCTCATGCAGATTACCCGCGAGCGCGTGCGGCCCCAGATGAATATTATAACGAAGGAGACGTGTCCTACATGTAATGGAACCGGCAAGATCACGGCTTCCATTCTTACATCAGATCTGATCGAAAAAAATATTGAGCACTTGCTTGTCAAGCAGAATGAAAAAGATCTTGTACTTGCATTGCATCCCTACTTGCACGCCTTTTTTACCAGGGGGTTCATTTCCCAGCGCATGAGGTGGTACATGAAGTACAAGCGGTGGGTGAACATAGTCATAGATACATCCCTTGCCGTGACCGAATACAAGTTTTTGAACAAGGAAGGCGAGGAAATTCAACTTAATAACTAATACAAAGGCCGGCCGCAAAGCCGGCCTTTAGTTTTTTTTCACGCACTGCCTTCTCCTCACGCAGGTTGAACGCTAGGGATAGCCCAAATTAATAAGCCGCATCACACGAAAGAAGAGGCTAGTAGCTAATCCTGGACCCTATGTGAAGATGCGGTTGTACCACCCCTGGAATCTTCGTTTCGCGAAATTCCTGTCCCCTCCTCGGAAAGGAGGGGATCACCCAAGCTTGAGAACTCTTCGCCGCACGATGCCAAAAATTAGAAAGGCCAGCAACATTGCTGACCTTTCAGGTTTGCAGGATTCGGCTCGGTTTATCTTTTGGAAATCTTTCCGTTATATGTTTTTCCATCGATGGTCAATCGATAATAATACATCCCTCTCGGGAGTGACGACGACTCGATGTTCACATAAAAGCTGTCTGTGCTACGGGTCGCTTTGGTTGAGTGGATCGCCACGTTTCCATATTGGTCGATGATGTCAAGGCTCATGCCTTCCTGCGCAGCCCGCCACTCAAAGCGGATCATGTCATTGAAAGGATTCGGATACGCGGCAACATCTGCCGTGAAAACCTCAGGCTGATCAACTACAATATTTTCCGTCGCGACACATTGCCCTGCCTTGTAGGCGACAATGGGATTCCATCCGGTATCGCAGCTGTTACTTTGACATATGGTGAAGCGCACAATGAATGAGCCAGCCTGTTTTCCGAAGTCATGGATGTTATCGACCTTTAGGCCATACACGCCAGTAGTTGGATCCTTGCCAATTACCATTGGCCATCCGGCCGAGTTCCAAAGGTCACTGACTTCGCCACAGGGCAAGCTCAATGTCCAGTGCGAAAGGTCATATTGGCAAAGTCCGCTGGTGCTCACATTCATTTCGTAGGTCTTGCAATCATCAAATGCCGCAACAAGGATCGCCGTTGTATTCATACACTCATGACAGCCTTCACCTCCATCTTCACCTGGAACTTCCTCACCGGGATTCTCACTTCCGGGCTCTTCGCCTAC
>Ga0307416_100001538_pt1 | contig 12619 bp, 11 predicted proteins | sample DK1Cmetagenome_2_FD_203821 | JGI IMG/M metagenome (GOLD analysis project Ga0307416, IMG submission 203821) | Maize rhizosphere microbial communities from greenhouse at UC Davis, California, United States - DK15-C-3 | ecosystem: Host-associated > Plants > Roots > Rhizosphere > Soil | place...
GCATAACTAAGAAATGCCTTATACATTATCCTACTCTTTCCAACACCGCCCCTCTCATTTGCCGCATCTAAAATCTCGCCCATAATGTCGATGCCGCTTCTGTGTCTCATCTTTGACCCACGGCGATTGACCGCTGATACTAAAATAGGATTACGGTGGAATGTTATGCAAGAAAAAATTATCTTTATGATAGATTTGTTCAATGTTTTATAAGATTATTCAGATATCTTAAGGATTACTGACTTCTTATCTCTACTATCCATCTATACTTGTTCTTGTTGCGGCACTGCCTTTATCATACCATCCATCTGATTGTAGGTGTCAAGAAACCTTAGACCCTTTTCAGTAGTCTTGAATGTCTGAGTATATGCGTCATAGTTAAGCAAGTTGTTTTCAGTTAGAACCCTTGCATACTCTTTCATTTGTCTGAAGCTAAGATATGCCCTATACATTATCTTGGTCTTTGTAGCACTACCGCCATTTGCCGCATCTAAAATCTCGCTGATTATGTCGGTTCTGCTCCTGTATCTCATATGCCACTTGCTCAATCGGCAATCATAATGGTAATAAAAATAACTTCGTAATGAAAGATATGAAAAGTCAGGAGAAGTTCATACAAACAATAATCAAGGATTAGTGGCCTTTTGTTCTTAACACTCTTTCTTCTCCTACTTTCTTCGGCAGCAGCAGAGTAGCAGTAGGATGATACAGCTACCACTCTACCACGGAAAAACACAAACACTCTTTCTTCTTCTTTTACTTTGTGTTCTATTATTACTGCCACGTCATGTTATACAACGGCTTTGATTAAAGTGAACAACCCCTCCTCCCCCAAAGGTGAGCTACGGCTTATTATCTAGACGTTGAAATATCCTTTTTACTATGGGACGCAAGCATGACTTTCTTGCACAAACTGCTCAGCAGCTATACAGGGTCTGTAAGAATTGCGATAAACGGACTCCGCATGTTTGTATTAAGTGTGGATTCTGCTATTCTTGCCACTGGAAAATAGAAGGAACAGAGTTGAATCAATTGCAACCACTAGTTGCAGCAACAACAACGGTTTAGCCTATTAGCCTTCATTATTACTATTGTTATGTGCGTGTATGTATGATTGTTTGCTTCCTTGTGCTCGTGTCTATTACTTACACTAGCACAAACACACATGAAATAACAGTAGGAAAAGCCAGCTTCTTGCAGTCAGAACAGTTACTTGCCTAGTCCGCTAGAATTGCTCAGGAATCTATATCCTTTTACCATGAAGGGAAATTATCATATCCCCTTTATGAGGTCTGAAGCACCGAAGGGAGAGCGGGACGATGCTAACTAAACGTCCTAAATGTCGATTGGTGCGTGTGTATATCTATATCCGCATCTATCTTTCTGCGAAATAGATCATTTCTTTCTCTGATTTCCCCGATGGATGTATTGTTACTTTTGACAAAAATATCTTATTGTTCAGGCTATTTGATCAGATGATTAGCTCTATGTGAGATGAGAAATATCTTTTTATGAGGAACAAGATGCCTCTGTTAAAGGCCTAAAGCTCACTGTCTATAAGACTTATAACTGATATGAATATAATTTCCATACATAGGTGATAGTATGTCTGATGAAAAAATACTCTTTCTCCTGAAGTATATGGGGAAAGAGTTGGATTTGGAACCTAAAATTCTAAAAAAAACACTTAAAGGAATAGGAGCTAAGGAAGTATACCTTGGCAAAGTAGAAGACAACGCAACTCACATCATATGTTTTGCTAAGTGGAAGAGTTCCCAGGTGGATAAAAAGAAGGCAGAAATAGAAAAGAAAATTCCAAACATGAGGGTCATTCAAATAGAACCTCTGACTCGCATCTGATTTCTTTTATACATGGCGAGGTCAATGTCTCATCAAAGGCGGTATTTTTTTATTAATGTTAGTAATGTTGCAAATCGAAAGCAATTCGGGAATAAAAGCAATAACCGCTTCTTACCAAGAATAAGGAAGTATTGAAGAAACATCCTTCTACTTCTTCCTGGCAGTTATTTTGGTTAAGTGTATTTTGGCAATTGTTAACACTCATTGATTAAGCGTCACAAGAAGGAACGTATCTATGCTGCAACTTTCCAGTAGAAGTGCAGAAAACGTGGGGTACTTCTGTGGCTGTCATCACATAACTAGTGACTCATCGAGGCAGAGGCTTTTGTGAGTACTAACTCTTTTTAATAAACTTGCATACGTTGGTTGTCTCTTTGGATCGGTGAATTGTAGATAGGCTGAAGGGAATTTGCCTAGCTCCTTGAATACTCTGATCTGCTACATTGACTTTTCAGTCTATTGCTTATGAGTATTGCATGGATTAGGAAACAGGTGATGTCAATTATCTTTTCTAAAAGATCTCTCTCTGCTCTTTTTCTATCTTAGCTTCTTTGCTTTTCGTCTGTTCTTAGCAACCTTGCCCCTGACCGATAATATTGCTCCTCCTCGTTTCTGTATTCTCAACTTTTCAAATTCTTTTTCTTGTGTTCGCTTTACTGCTGCGATTTGGCGCTGTATCTGTATAGTCTGTTTTTGAGAGTCTTTAACTGCAGATTGTAGCTGCTTCATTTGCTCCGTAGTTTTTTCTATACCCTTTTGGATATTCGTTAACGACTTCAAATTCTTTTGTATTTCTATGATAAGATCTTGCTGACGTTTAGCTCGCCTAAGCACTTGCAATAACAATACCTGCTCAGGTGACATTGTGGGCACTAGTTGTTGTTGTTGTTGTTGTTGTTTGGCTGCATCTAATTCTGTAATCTGTTGTTCTTCGTCTGCTCGTTTACCCTTATCTTCAACAGGTTCTTCTTCTTTTTCTTGGTCTACATCTGAAGAAGATGAGGACGATTTTTCTTCATTTGCTTCGTTAGTTGAGGCTACCACATTCTCTGCATTTTCTTCTTCCTCGTTTGCTGGCAAGGTAGCGGTAGTTGGTACTTCTTCTTGCAGTCCTTGAACGGTGTGGAGATCAACTGATTCCTCCACATCACTAACTCTTTGTATGTCTTCTTCGTTAGGCAAGCGCTGGTTCGACATATATATACAACCTATGGAATTGTAATAAATAAGATACTAAAATTGTTTTTGGCAGATAGTAAACATACTTTTTTAATAAAAAAGTAAAGTTATTGATATCTTCTTCTAGGATTGAATGCTCTCCTCGTGACGGATTTAGCAATTCTTGAGATAATCCATAATAAAATGGCTTTTCTAATCACAACTATATTATGCACAAAATGACTTTAAAGTCCATGTGCACCGTCTCATGACCTGCCCATATTGACCCTTGCTTATGAGATACGCACCTCGACTCAGTAGTCACAGGATCAATAGCAAAGATGTTCTCAATCATTCACTTGACAAAAAGGAGCAAAATGAAATGGCAGCAACAATATATCATATTATACAACTTCAATTTGGATATCTGATTCTACTATTTTTCGCTCCTGTGCCATTTCAAACATTTTCTCTAGTGCTTTCTTGCCTTCCTGTCCCATATCCAGGGTCAAGTTGTTAACATACATCTTTACAAATTTTCTTATCGTTTCTTTTGGCTGTCCTCTGCCAAACTGCATCGCGTAATCAAGTGCGGCGTCAATGTTATCAAGGCCATACTTGATAGATTTTGTAAACAGGTTACTGAATTCCTTTATTTGAGCTATGCTCATAGTCCGAGTGCTTCCAACGTTGATGCCAAGGGGCACAGGCAGGTTGTTCGTATTCTTGGACCACCAATGGCCAAGGTCGAGGGCACTGGCAAATTTGGTCTTGTCATATGCTATCTGAGCTTCGTGTATGACAAGCCCAGCGTCTACATTTCCTCCGGCGACGGCATCCGGGACTGTCTCAAACGGTACCACTTTTTCTTTAAACTTGCCAATTGCCAGTTTCAAGAGCAGGTTGGCTGAAGTGAGTTTGCCGGGAATTGCAATTGTTGCATTTTGCAGTTGAGCGAGGGACATTATCTTTTCCTTTCTCGTTATGACGATTGGGCCATAATTGAGCCCAAAGCTGCCTCCACTCTTTAGTATAACGTAATCTTTTAAATGGGCATATGCGTGAGCTGACACCGCTGTCACGTCCAGTTCATGATTCAGAGCACGTAAATTCAGCGTTTCAATATCCTGTATGACATGCTTAATCAAAAAGATGGATGTAAGCTTACCAGATGCAAGTGCGTAGAACATGAAAGCATCATCTGCATCCGGTGTATGACCAAGAGTTATATCCAATTGTCATTTCTTTGGTCGCTTCTGTCACTATTAAACCATGGAATCCTGTTCGTCTCTTAGAAGGAACAACATTTAATATCCTGCGCCAAACTTTTTTGGCTTGATCATATGCCAAAGTTTAAGTCAACTCAAGATATTTTGAGAATAATTGGTAATAAGGATCAGATACGCAACTTTGGCGTCATTGCCCACGTTGACCACGGTAAGACAACCATGAGTGATAGCCTGCTGGCAGCATCGGGCATCATTTCTCCGTCTGTAGCAGGTCAGGCTCTGGCGCTTGACTCTATGAAGCTTGAGCAAAACCGCCAAATGACAATTAGAGGAGCAAATGTCACGCTATTTTACGAAACTGAAGGCAAGGAATATGTTATTAACATGATAGATACCCCCGGTCACATCGACTTTACTGGCAGGGTAACCCGTGCGCTTCGTGCGATTGATGGCGTAGTCGTTGTTTCTGACTCGGTAGAAGGCATCATGACTCAGACAGAGACTGTTACAAGGCAGGCCCTAGAAGAGCGTGTACGGCCTGTGCTTTACATTAACAAGATAGACAGACTCGTCAAAGAGTTGAAGCTGAATCCGGACGAGATGCAAAGGTGGCTGATCAATATCATCAACCACTTTAACCAGCTGATTGACATTTACGCCGAGCCGGAAATCAAGGAAAAGTGGAAGGTAAGTATTCAAGGCAACACCGTAGCCTTTGGCTCTGCCAAGGACAGATGGGGATTTAACTTCAAGATGGCCCAAAAGAAGGGTATCAAGTTCAAGGACGTTTATGACGCTTATATGAGCAACGATCCAAATGCCATCAAAGCGCTTGCAGAAAGAGCACCACTGTCAGATGCAGTGCTTGGAATGGTTGTAGAGCACCACCCACCGCCTCATGTTGCACAAAGATATAGAATCCCAAAGATTTGGCCTGGGGAGCTCAACTCTGACATTGGCAAGGCCCTAGTAGAGTGTAACGAAAAGGGACCTGCACTTATGATGGTCACTACGATTAATGTCGACCCACAAGCTGGTAGAGTCGCTACTGGTAGGCTTTACTCCGGCACTATCAAGGACGGTGACGAAGTCTACCTTGTAGACGCAAAGAGGGCAGGCAGGGTCCAGTCTGTCAACATATACATGGGCAACACACGAGAGATTGTGGGCTTTCTGCCTGCAGGTAATATTCCAGCACTGCTCGGGCTCGACTACGCAGTTGCAGGTGAGACCCTTTCGACCGTCAAGGGATCAGTTGCATTTGAATCCATCAAATACGTCTCAGAGCCTGTGGTCACTATTGCAGTAGAGCCAAAGCACCCCAAGGATCTGCCCAAGCTAGTCGAGGCTCTGCGCAGGCTGACGGTAGAAGACCCTAACCTTATAGTCAAGATAAACGAAGAGTCCGGCGAAACCCTGATGGCTGGTATGGGTGTGCTTCACCTAGAAATAGCTACTTCACTTTTGCAGGAGGCAGGTCTTGACATCGTTACGACCCAGCCACTGATCAACTACCGTGAGACCATAAGGGCAAAGGCAGGCCCGATAATGAGTAAGTCTCCCAACAAGCACAACAAGATATTCATGCGCGTCGAGACTCTGCCAGACGACGTTCTTGACATGATAAGGACTGGCAAGCTCAAGGAAGATATGGACAAGAAGGAGATGGCTAGGATGTTGAGGGAGAAGGGATGGGAGGCAGATGAAGCAAGAAGTGTCGCAGCAATCGATGTCAGTGGCAACATGCTGATAGATGAGACAAAGGGTGTTCAGTACCTACATGAGTCCATGGATTCGATACGATCAGGGTTTGATGATGTAATACGCAATGGGCCTATTGCACATGAAGCAGTAAGAGGAGTCAAGTTTGTTCTGCATCACTTCGTCCCTCATGAAGACCCGGCGCACAGGGGCCTTGCTCAGCTGATGCCGGCCACAAGGAGGTCGATGCTTGGTGCAATGCTGATCGCTGATCCTGTGCTGCTAGAACCAATACTTGGTATAGAAGTCAAGTGCCCCCAGGATCTGATAGGTCAAGTATCAAGCGTGCTCTCCAGCAAGAGGGGCAAATTATTGAATGTCGAGCAGAAGGGCATTATTGCCATCATGCAGGGTGAAATCGCCGCATCTGAGACATTTGATCTCTCGGAAAAGATGAGGGGTGCAACTGCAGGCAAGGCTATGTGGAACACATTTTTCAAGTCATGGCAGGCAGTTCCAAACTCGATATTTAGGCCACTAGTTGCAGATGTGAGAAAGAGGAAGGGCCTTAATCCGGAGCCACCATCACCTGATGAGTTCATAGACACGGAGTAAAAATATATCCGTCCGAGCAAAGACCCTAAAACCCTTTGTAAAAGCTACGGTCTGCACATAGGTGGATCTGACAACAGACAATGACGCTCAAGGGAAAGAAGAACTCGAATAGGCGACTTCTTTTTTTCAACTTCTTTATCAAAGATATCCCTATCTAGTATAGCATGTAACACATAGCTGAAAAACTCGGCGAAATGCGGCGAGACTAAAACGTAATCCCCTAATCTTAGAAATAACGGATTGGCTTCTGGATGTCTTTCGGATAATACAAAATGTTCAATGAGTTGATTGGAGTCCTTTCCAAAGAATTTTTCTGATTGTTGCAAAAAGTCGGCATAGCTAGTTCTTGTTGCTTCATCGGCTTTTGCTTCATACGATGTGGCAAAGACTCTCAATGGAAATGGTTTTATTGTTATTTCTTCCATTCGTGATAGTCCAAAAGCCGATCGATACAGTTTATTGCTAAACAAGCCTGTATACCACATGCTTATCGTTTCAAAGAATCTAGTGAGAGTTTCGCTTGCGTTGTTACTCTTCTTGCTCCCCGGGATAATAGGCTCGAGCTTCAAGCGCCAAGCATCCATTTTCTTTTTTGCTTTTTCTTCAGGCATAACATTGAATTTTTCCATGATTTTCTTTATCTTTTGATATTCTTCAGTTTCACAATAAACTATATCACCTATTGAAAGATCTCTTAACTTGTTAAGATCATATTGAATCGTTCTTAGTACGACTCTATTTCCTACTTCCACTTGCTCCAAATTTAGTTCAAGTAAAACTATAGTTCTGTAGGCCTCTACGACACTGTTACGATTAGAGATTGATCTGGTTTCTAAGAAATCATTCATCCTAATGACTCGTTTAAGAAGTAAATTGCACGTAGCCAACCCTTGCTGATCAATTGGAGTGTAATTTGTATAGAATTGTCGAATTATTTTTTCTCTTTCCCAGAACACAAGTGAAAGCAGCTCATTTTTATTGAAATCTCTGACTTCTTCAAGAAAAGTTTTTTGGTAAGTATTGATAAAATGATTGATTATGGCCAATGCATCGGTAGTTGGAATGATTGTTAGCTTATCGCAGGTTGGACATAGTGGATCATCAAAAAAATAGAGCCTTTTACTTCCACATTTTCCGCACGGCAATAGATTGTTTGTATGCAAGCCTGTTTTCTTAACGATACTCTTCCAACGTGGCGCTATAAGATTACGCACACTACTCTGTTAGTTTTGAACATCTATTTTTGCAATAGTTATTTCCTGATATACGGATTTTCTAACAAGTCCTTTAGCGGATTCTAATATTCATATCACAATCTGCAAGGGAGGTATCGTTAGCAATGCATACCGTTTCAATATCTGCGTGAAGCTCCAGCAGAGGGTTTGCTGGTTGCGACATGGCCCTAATCCCTGCCAATGCAGCATCTACCTGGTCCTCGATAATCTCAAGCAATCTCGTGTGATTATTGGTACTAGTGGATTCGTCCAAAAAGTTATTTGTTATCGTTGCAGTGGAGATTATTGTTGCATTACTCGCAACTACAGTGTGAAAGACATCATTAATTCTATCTCTTATGGCTCTACCTATCCTCCTCTCTGATTCGCCCTCGTCAAGGTCTCTGGGAACAATATAGGTTGAATTGATTACATCACGAGCTGTTATCGTTGGAATGGTTTCAGTCATATTGCCAGAAGGCGCAGAGCTAGTGCCGTTAGTACCTATTGTGGTACTGACGGGGACAATATTGTAGTCTGTTATAATATTATTATTATTATTATTATTATTATTATTATTTGTTATATCTGATGCAGAGCCACCGCTATCCTTATCAAAACTGTCAAACATCCCTTGTTGACCAAATGCATTAGGTGCTGCTAAAGTCAGAAACTCCCAGGCTATGGTAGGAAGAAGCAACATAACCGATAATATTCCACTCATGATGAAAATGTGGTTGTTCATTTTGATAAATGATAATAGATCATCTATTTTAAGCAATAGGAAATAAACCAATAAAATAAGCATATGAGATTTGGCTCCACTTTTAACAGATGCGATGCATAAGAAATATGTCTCAGACCATAATAGAAATCTCACTCACTTAGTAGATACGAAGTGTCAATAAATAGCAGATTAAAATTCTTGCTTGGGGCAGATTAAGGAGCACATATTTGACGCCAAGTATCCTCATGAATGCGAGCGGATAAGTGAAATTAAATATCATCAATCAGAAATACATCAAGCAACAAGCCAATTATGCGGCTAGTTAGGTGACATGAGCTAAATGACAAAAAATTATTTGTTAGGTTTAAGTTTTTTGCCCTCAACATCTTCAGATTCAGCAACATCCTCACTTGTTGTTATTAATGGCTCTCATGCCTAGTAGTACCATATCCTTAGGTCTTGTCTTCGTCAATTTCTGTGTCAGATGCTGATGTAGTAGATTTTTCCTCTCCATTGCTGACCATATTATCATCTATAATCTCTGCCAAAAACTCTTTACCATTCAAGCTGCACTTGATACCCCTTACTTTCATCAAAGCAATCATCAGAGCATCAAAAGCATTCCCTGCGAAAGTGCTATTCATGTCACAGTCATTGCATTATTGTAACTGCATAAATTTTATTTGATCCGTCCTTCATTTCGCAAATCAGAGAGTACTCTCATGAGAGTATCATAGTCGATATCGACGTTATTCAAAATGACAGAATGGTCAACCTTGCCAAATTTCTTGATGAATTTCTCTACGGAATGCTTTTTTCTTTGATATTTTCTGTCTAGCATAACAGGAGTGATCAAGCTGTATTATAAACAGTTATTTAATAAATCAAGGTGCATTACGCCTTTAGCTGACATTATTGATTGAAGCTAATCTGCATGTCACGACAGAATTCGTACTCTATAATCATAGTCAAAAAGATCGGGGCAGGTTCTTAAACAAGAGCACGTGGTGCCCTTGGTATATGTTGAACTGTCATCAATCTTCATTGTCCTGCCACAAATGGTTTTTACTCCTCTGCGATTGTTTGACTAAGTTCTAAAGACTTCGTGATTGAGATCACATCTATTTGAGTAGGGTTCAATAACCTATCTTCGATAAATCCGGCCAGGTAATAGTGACCCGCTCTTGAAGTCAAATGATCTGAGAAAATATGAGTTTCTAATTGTACCCTTATGACCTACATTCAATGCGCCACAGATGAGTTTATTCAACATTCTCTATCATCATCGCCACACAAATTACATTTGTCTAGTAGTAGATTTCCATACTCATTAGGGTAAATTGCTATAAGCAACTATTGTGTGTATTTAGATGCTAGAGGATATGAAGCTCGACGTGCCAAGATATACAGAAAGATTTGGAGCGACCAGCCTACATGGAGTGCAACGCGTCTATGAGCTAGACTCGGGCTTCGATGATGGCAGTCCGGTTTCCGAATCTATAGTGAATATAGGAAATAACCAGATCGCGGATATAGAGAGACGTATGGCAATAGTGATCCCCACTAAGGGAGAGCGATTGCGCCTCCTTGAAGGAGTACTGAGCGGCATACCACACGATTGTCTAACAATCATTGTATCAAACAGCGCAAGGCAACCGGTCGATAGATACAAGCTTGAAAAGGAGGCACTTCAGCAGTTCAACAGATTTGTAGGGCGCAATGCGTTCATTTTGCACCAGCGTGATCCTGTCCTGTCAGAAGTCCTTAGGGATGTAGGCTATAACAGCATCCTTGGGCCCGATGGCATGGTAAGAAGCGGTAAGGCAGAGGGTATGGTGATAGGAATGCTGCTTGCCAAGATGGCAGGTAAAGAGTATGTGGGATTTATTGATGCAGACAACTATGTGCCTGGTGCAGTCAACGAGTACGTGAAGATATTTGCCTCGGGCATTGCAATGTCTCAGACACCTTACCTTATGACCAGGATATCTTGGATATATAAGCCAAAAATATCCGAAACGGGGCTTTACTTTAGCAAGTGGGGAAGAGTATCAGAGATAACAAACCAGCAGCTGAATTCGCTAGTATCATACTATACTGGCTTTGAGACAGAAGTAATGCGTACAGGCAACTCAGGCGAGCATTGCATGTCGCTTAAATTAGCCGAACTGCTCACCTATGCGTCGGGCTATGCTATTGAGCCGTATGAAATAGTAAATGTACTTGAGGAGTTTGGTGGCATTATCCCCACTGTTAATCAGGACGCGATGGACAAGGGAGTCGAAATATTGCAGGTTGAAACACGCAATCCTCATTTTCATGAAGATAAGGGCGACGATCACCTGAAAGAAATGGTGGTCGGGTCGCTAGGATCAATATACCACAGCAAGATTTGTCCGCCAAAGATTCGTGAAAAGATATTAGAAGCCCTTCGCAGCAAAAATATGCTGGAAGAAAGTCAACAACAACAACAACAGGAGCTACCTGCACCGCTCAAGATAGAGCCATTCAAAGACATCGATGTGCGACAACTTGCAAAAGTTCTAAGCAAGGCTAGTACATATGCTCAGTGATGTTGTCAAACCTTGCAGCGTTTGACATGGATGGCACGCTTATCCAGGGCAGGCTGGTTTTCGCTCTTGCGGACAGGTTTGACCTATCAGACAAAGTAAGGTCCATACAGTCACACAGGTTAATGGCTGGGCACGAACAGACAAAGGCAATAACAGCGCTATTTGCAGGCCTCACAACAAAAGACTTGGAATCTGCCATTGAATCAATACCTTTTACCAAGAATTGTGAGCGTACAATTGCTGCATTGAAAGACAGAGGCTACAAAATCGGCATAATAAGCGATAGCTATACTATAGCTGCAAGCATTGTGGCTGACAGATTGAAGCTGGATTTTGTGATGGCAAACAAGCTCCAGATATCTAATGGCAAGATTACAGGCAGGGTTGACATGCCACTTGGCTGGGATAGGATTGGATGTTATTGTAAAATTTCTGTCTGCAAGCGATATCACTTGGAAAAAAGTGCCCACCAGTTCTGTGTGCCAATAGAAAACACATTGGCTGTAGGCGATACAAAGTCTGACATTTGCATGATACAGCGCGCAAGAGTAGGCGTTGCATTTGTGCCTAAAGATGAGGAAATAAAAAAAGCAAGCGACAAAGTAGTAAGCGAACCAGATCTTCTCAAAGTAATGAACTTTGTGAATAAAGCTTTTTAAGCCATTAGTCACTACCTTATAGTGATTGAAGTCGAGCTTCTTGCTTCGTTGACGAAAGGAGCTTGGCTTTTGAAATTTGGTTAGAGTATCAATATGTGTGGAATAGCTGGAATTTTAAGCAAAAAGGGTGAGAATGTTGTGCCACTTGTAGGCTCAATGCTCCACTGTATGGTGAACCGCGGCCCAGATGGGGCCGGCTTGGTTGCTGATGATCGCATTGTCAAGTCTAATTCTATTTCGGCAATGCAACTTCAATTTCAGAATGTGAGCGGGAAAAGCGCGCTGGGGCACACACGACTTGCAATAGTTGGCGGCACCTGTGGCGCACAGCCTTTTTGTAGCTGCGACGGCCGGATTCTGCTGGAGCACAATGGCGAGATATACAACTACAAAAAAATTAGAGAACGGCTTGGAAAGCGCCACAATTTCACTACAACTACTGACAGTGAAGTAATTGTGCATCTTATTGAGGATCACCTACGTAAAAATAGCCTGCTTGGAGCAATAAAGAAAACGGTTGCAGAGCTTGACGGCGTCTATGCCCTTGCAATACAGGATAAGAAGACCGGCGAGACAGTCCTTGTAAGGGACAGAATAGGTGTGAGGCAGCTATATTATGCTGATACGAGCAAGTTCGTAGCTTTTGCATCTGAACGCAAAGCCCTGTGGAAGATCGGAATAAAAGAGCCAACAAGAGGTATACTGCCGGGTAGTGCAATCATTATTTCTCAGGACGGAAGGCTTCAGAGCTTCCAAGTTGCAGACCCAATTCCCCAAAAGGTCCGAATAATCCATAGAACAATGGGGTCTGCAGTTGAAGCATATAGGAAGGCATTGGTCGACGCGATGGAAAAGCGCGTTCAAGACTTCCAGAGGATTGGGA
>Ga0307416_100001540_pt1 | contig 12612 bp, 12 predicted proteins | sample DK1Cmetagenome_2_FD_203821 | JGI IMG/M metagenome (GOLD analysis project Ga0307416, IMG submission 203821) | Maize rhizosphere microbial communities from greenhouse at UC Davis, California, United States - DK15-C-3 | ecosystem: Host-associated > Plants > Roots > Rhizosphere > Soil | place...
TGCCGGCGATGTCCGACGAGACCGTGATCGTCAGGGGCCAGGGCACGATCTTCCTCGGCGGCCCGCCGCTGGTGAAGGCCGCGACCGGCGAGGTCGTCACGGCCGAGGACCTCGGCGGCGGCGACGTGCACGCGCGCACCTCCGGCGTCGTCGACCACCTCGCCGAGGACGACGCCCATGCCCTGGCCATCGTGCGCAGCATCGTCGACACCTTCGAACGGGTCGGCACCGGCGTGGACGCGCACGGGCACCGCCTGGTGGCGGGGCCGTCCGAGGAGCCGCACGAGGACCCCGAGACGCTGTACGACGTCGTCCCGGCCGACACCCGCACGCCGTACGACGTGCGCGAGGTGATCCGCCGCATCGTCGACGGCAGCCGGATGCACGAGTTCAAGAAGCTCTACGGCGAGACCCTGGTGTGCGGGTTCGCCCGGATCCACGGCTACCCGGTCGGCATCGTCGCCAACAACGGGATCCTGTTCAGCGAGTCCGCGCTCAAGGGCGCCCACTTCATCGAGCTCTGCAACCAGCGCGGGGTGCCGCTGGTCTTCCTCCAGAACATCACCGGCTTCATGGTCGGGCGCGAGTACGAGAACCGCGGCATCGCCCGGGACGGCGCCAAGCTGGTCACGGCCGTCGCGTGCTCGGTGGTCCCCAAGTTCACGGTCGTCATCGGCGGCTCCTTCGGAGCCGGCAACTACGGCATGGCCGGTCGCGCCTACGACCCGCGCTTCCTCTGGATGTGGCCCAACGCGCGGATCTCGGTGATGGGGGGCGACCAGGCCGCGTCGGTGCTCGCCACGGTTCGTCGCGACGGGCTCGAGGCAAGCGGCGAGGAGTGGTCGGCCGAGGCCGAGGAGGAGTTCAAGGCGCCGATCCGCGAGCAGTACGAGCAGCAGGGCTCGCCCTACTACTCCACCGCCCGGCTGTGGGACGACGGCGTGATCGACCCCGCCGACACCCGCCGGGTGCTCGGAATGGGCCTCGCGGCCGCGGCGAACGCGCCGATCCCGGACCCCACCTACGGCATCTTCAGGATGTGATGGACGAGAACATGGTCTCGACAAGCTCGACCAACGAAGCCCGCTCGACGCGCGTGCTCAGCTCAGTCCTGATCGCCAACCGCGGCGAGATCGCCCTGCGGGTCATCCGCGCCTGCCGCGCGGCCGGCCTGCGCAGCATCGCGATCCACTCCGACCTCGACCTGCAGGCGCCGCACGTGCGCGAGGCCGACGACGCCGTACGGGTGGGCAGCTACCTCGACATCGACGCCGTGGTCGCCGCCGCGCAGGCCTCCGACGCCGACGCCATCCACCCCGGCTACGGCTTCCTGTCCGAGCGGGCCGAGTTCGCCCGGGCGGTCGAGGCCGCCGGGATCAAGCTGGTCGGCCCGTCCGCCGCGGTCATGGAGCAGATGGGGCGCAAGGACGCCGCCCGCGAGATCGCGGTCGCCGCGGGCGTGCCGGTGGTGCCCCGCGGCGAGGACGCAGGCTTCCCGGTGCTGGTGAAGGCCGCGGCGGGCGGCGGCGGCAAGGGCATGCGGATCGTCCGCTCGGCCGGGGAGTACGACGCCGCGGTCGCCGCCGCGCAGCGCGAGGCCGCCGCCGCGTTCGGCGACGACACGATCCTGGTCGAGAAGTACGTCGAGCACGGTCGCCACATCGAGGTCCAGGTGCTCGCCGACGCCCACGGCAACGTCGTGCACCTCTTCGAGCGCGACTGCTCCACCCAGCGCCGGCACCAGAAGGTCCTCGAGGAGGCGCCGGCCCCCACGATCACCGCCGACGTCCGGCGGACCGTCACCGAGTCGGCCGTCGCCCTGGCCGCCCACGTGGGCTACGAGAACGCCGGGACCGTGGAGTTCCTGCTCGACGACGACACCGGCGAGGTGTACTTCCTCGAGATGAACACCCGGCTGCAGGTCGAGCACCCGGTGACGGAGTCGGTCGTGGTGCGCACGACGCCGCAGCAGCGCGCGACCGGGGCCAGGGGCGAGCACATCGACCTGGTCCGCCTGCAGCTGCTGGTCGCCGCCGGGGAGCCGCTGCCGTTCAGTCAGGGTGACCTGACGCTGAGCGGGCACGCGATCGAGGCCCGGGTCTACGCCGAGGACCCGTTCGCCGGGTTCCTGCCGCAGGCCGGCACGGCCACGTTCGTCCGCTGGCCCGAGCGGGTCCGGGTGGACGCGGCGCTGGAGACCGGCAGCGTCGTCAGCACGGCGTACGACCCCATGCTCGGCAAGATCATCGCCCGCGGTGCGGACCGCGAGACCGCCCGCCGGGCCCTGGTCGCCGCCCTCGACGACACCGCGATCCTCGGGCTCACGACGAACCTGGGGTTCCTGCGGGCGCTCGTCGCGGGGGACGAGTTCCGCGACGCCGCGATCGACACCGCCTGGCTGGACACCGCCACGATCGAGGCCCCGGCCGACGACCTCGCCCGGGTCTTCGCGGCCTGGACCGACGTGGCGGTCCTCACGGACCGGACCCAGGCCGGGCCGTTCGCGCCCGACGGCTGGCGGCTCTCCGGCGACGCCGCTCCGGTGCTGGTCGAGCTGGACCGGGTCGTGAGCGTCGACCGGGCCGGGCACCGCGTCGACGACGTCGAGGTGCGCGAGGTCGTGCACCAGCGGCACGGTGCCGCCCACCACCTGGTGCTCACCCTCGACGGCCGCCGGCACGAGGCGGTCGTCGCGCTGGGGCGGCACGCCGTCGAGGTCGTCCACGAGGGCCACCGCCGGGTGTTCGAGCGGCCCGACGTGTTCGCCGACCAGGCCGCCGGGGCCGGCGACGGCACGATTGTGGCCCCGATGCCGGGCACCGTCCTCGATGTCCGGGTGGCCGCCGGCCAGGGCGTCGCCGAGGGCGAGGTGCTGGGGGTGATGGAGGCGATGAAGATGGAGCTCAGCCTCAAGGCACCGTTCGAAGGCACCGTCGCCGCCGTCGACGTCGTCACCGGGGAGCAGGTGGCGCTGGGCGCCCGGCTGTTCGTGGTCGAGCCCGGGGGCCGAGCCGACGCCGAGGACCACGCCGGGACCGCGGCTGAGCCGGAGCCCGGGGAGAAGGAGACCGTCTGATGCGCGCACCGACCGTCGTATCCGCCACGCCCGCGCCCGTCGCGCCGCTGCCCGACCGGGTCACGATCTACGAGGTCGGGCCGCGCGACGGCCTGCAGAACGAGCAGGCGCTGGTCCCGACCGAGGTCAAGGCCGAGTTCATCGAGCGGCTGCTCGCCGCCGGCCTGCCGATCGTCGAGGCGACCAGCTTCGTGCACCCCCGGTGGGTGCCCCAGCTGGCCGACGCCGGCGAGCTGATGGCCCGCCTCGGCGAGCGCGGCCGAGACCTGCCGGTCCTGGTGCCGAACGAGCGCGGCCTCGACCGGGCGCTCGAGCTCGGGGTGCGGCACATCGCGATCTTCGGCTCGGCCACCGAGACGTTCGCGCAGAAGAACCTCAACCGCAGCCTGGACGAGCAGTTCGCGATGTTCGAGCCGACCGTCCGGCGGGCCCGCGAGGCCGGCCTGGACGTGCGCGCCTACGTCTCGATGTGCTTCGGCGACCCGTGGGAGGGCGCGGTCCCGGTCGAGCAGGTGGTGGCGGTCGGCAAGCGGCTCTTCGACCTCGGTGCCAGCCAGCTCAGCCTCGGCGACACGATCGGCGTCGGCACCGCCGGGCACGTCACCGCGCTGGTGCGCGCCTTCGTCGAGGCCGGGATGGGCCTCGACCAGCTCGCGATGCACTTCCACGACACCTACGGCCAGGCGCTGGCGAACACCTACGCCGCGCTGCAGGCCGGCATCACGACGTACGACGCCAGCGCCGGCGGGCTCGGCGGCTGCCCGTACGCCAAGAGCGCCACCGGCAACCTCGCCACCGAGGACCTCGTCTGGATGCTGTCCGGGCTCGGCATCGAGACCGGCGTGGACCTCGAGGAGGTGGCCGCCACCAGCCTGTGGATGGCCGGCCGGCTCGGCCGCCCGAGCCCGTCGGCGGTGGTCCGGGCCCTGGCCGGAAGCTGACGGTCGGTACGGCACAATCAGCGCCATGAATCGCGCCGTCCACCTGCACATCGGCGCGCCGAAGACCGGGACGACGTACCTCCAGGACCGGCTCACCCGCAACGCCAGGAACCTGGCCGCCCACGGCGTCCACTTCCCGACCCGCTCGCCGCTGGTCAGCCCCGCGCTGTTCCAGTTCCGGGCCGCGCTCGACCTGCTCGGCCAGGACTGGGGTGGGGCGCCCGGTCACGCGACGGGCAGCTGGGACGCGCTGGTGCGCCGGATCCGTCGCCGCAGCGGCTCGGTGATCGTCAGCCACGAGATCCTCGCGCCGGCCTCCCCGGAGGAGGTCGCGAAGGCGATGGCGGACCTGGCCGGCAGCGAGGTGCACGTCGTCTACTCCGCCCGGGACCTGGGCCGGCAGCTCCCGGCGGCCTGGCAGGAGAGCATCAAGCAGGGGCGCAAGTGGAGCTACCGGCGGTTCCTCGACGGCGCCGAGCGCGGGGAGTCCTGGTTCTACCGGGCCTTCGACCTCCCGAGCGTGCTGCGGACGTGGGGCGCCGACCTGCCCCCGGAGCGGGTCCACGTCGTGACCGTGCCGCAGCCGGGCGCGTCCCCGGACGGCGACCTGCTGTGGCTGCGGTTCTGCGAGGCGTTCGGCATCGACCCGGCGTGGGCGCCGCTCGACAGCGACCAGACCAACCGCTCGCTCGGGATCGCCGAGACCCAGGTCCTCCGGGAGCTGAACCGCCGGATGAAGCGCGCGACGCGTCGCGAGGCCGCCTTCGACGAGCTGATCCGGCAGATGCTCGCCCAGGACCAGCTCGTGAAGCGTGCGTCGCCGCCGGTCCGCCTCCCGCCGAAGCGGTACCCGTGGGTGCAGGAGCAGTCCGAGCGCTGGATCGAGTGGCTCCGCGGCAGCGGCGTGCACCTGATCGGCGACGTGGAGGACCTGCGGCCGGTCGTCCCGGCCGAGGGGGAGCGGTTCCACAACCCCGACAAGGTCAAGGCACGCCGCCAGCTGGACGCCGCCATGGACGCGCTCGCCTCGATGACGGCCGAGGCCGCCCGGCGGCCCGACCCGGATCGGCAGCTGGTGAACCGGGTCCGCGCCCGCTCCCGACGGCTGCCCCGGTCGTGACCGCGCTCGACGCGGACACCCCGGGCGTCCGCCGCGCCTGGGGCTGGGTGGAGCACCTGCGCCAGGGCGGCACCACCCCGTGGCGCGACTGGTCGGTCCAGGGCCCCGCCCGTGGCCGGGTGCTGCCCGGGGCGCAGCAGCTGGAGCTGCTGCGCCGGGTCAACCTCGCCGGTGCCCCCTCCGCCACCCTCGTCGAGCGGATCCTGACCGCCTCCGCGCCCGGACGCGGCCGGCCCGACCTGGAGCTGGCCGGTGCCGTCGAACGGCTCCGTTTCGGCCCCGCGCCGGTCGACCCCGCCGACCTGGCGACGCACGAGCTGATCCGGGTGGCGACCGGCCTGCTGGCCGAGGACCTCGTTGCGGCCGGCACTCCCGAGCGACCCGCAGCACCGTGGGCCCGGCCCTGGCGCACGCGCTACCGCCTGGCCGGCGACCCGGTCCTGACCGAGCCGCTGCGGGCCGGCCTCACCGCGCGCGGCCGCCCGCCCGGCGGCCGCGGCGTCGTGCTCGTCATGGGCACCGACGTCGGCCGGATGCTCACCGACGTCTGGACCACCCGCTGCTTCGCCGAGGGGGCCCGCGCCTGGTCGGACTGGCTGCCGCCGCAGGTGCGGCACAACACGCTCCCGCCGCGTGCCGACCTGGTGCGGTGCGCCCGCGCCTGGGCGGGCCGGGTGGGTCCCGACCGGGTGCACGTGGTGCTCGACCCGGCACTCGCGCCCCGGCTGGTGGGCGTACGACGCCCGGTGCCGGCGTACCCCGACGTCTCCGCCGACGGCGCCGAGCTCGCCCGCCGGGTCGGGGCCGTGCTGGGACTGCTCGTCGTGCCGCCCCGGCGCCGGGCGCTGCTGCGCGAGACCCTGCGCCCGCGGCTCGCCGCACTCGGGGGGCCTCCGCTCGTCGTACCCCCCGAGCACCACGAGTGGCTGCGCGCCCGGGCCGTGCGAATGCGTGATGCGCTGCTGCGGGCTGGCTACGCTGTGCACGGCGACCCGGACGCCCTGCTGACCGCCGATCGGGTCGGGGCTCCGGCGCCGTCCGACGACGGCGTGCTGGGGCTGGCGCTCCGGCTGTTGCTCGACCACGACCAGACCGGGCCGACGGGGCTCGCCTTCGGCAAGGAGGGCATGTGACGAAGCGGGTCCTCCTGCACGTCGGCACGCCGAAGACCGGTACGTCGTACCTCCAGGACGTGCTCTTCCGGAACCGGCCGACCCTCGCCCGGAACGGCATCCTCTACCCGGCCGACCGGTTCGACGCGCACTTCCTCGCGGCGCTCGACCTGATGCGGCTGCCCTGGGGCGGTCTCGAGACCGAGGCGATCGGCGCGTGGGACCGGCTGGCCGACGAGGTCCGCCGCTGGCCCGGCACCTCGATCCTCAGCCACGAGATCCTGGCCACCGCGTCCCGGTCGCAGGTGGGCCGGGCGCTGGAGTCGCTGGGCCACCACGACGGCACCGAGGTCCACGTGGTCCTGTCCGTGCGCGACCTGGTCCGCCAGATCCCGGCGGAGTGGCAGGAGAACGTCAAGCACCGCAGCGTCATCAGCTACGAGCGCTTCCTCGAGGAGATCCGCGACCCCGCGCGGGAGACCCGCATCGCCACCTGGTTCTGGGCGGTGCAGGAGGTGCCCGACATCCTCAACCGGTGGGGCCACGACCTGCCGCCCGAGCGGATCCACCTGGTCACGGTGCCGCCGCCCGGCGGTCCGCCGACGCTGCTGTGGCAGCGGTTCAGCCAGGCGCTCGGCCTCGACGGCCTCCAGCTCGACCTGGAGGCCGAGCGCGCCAACCCGTCGCTGGGCGTGCCCGAGACCGCGCTGCTGCGCCGGATCAACCGGGCCGCCAACCGGCAGCTCGACCCGCCGGACTACCGGCCGCTGGTGCGTGAGCTGCTCGCCCACCAGACGCTGTCGCGGCGCACCGGCTCGCCGCGGCTGGCGCTCCCACCCGGGGTGCACCCCTGGGCGCAGGACGTCGCGGCGACGTGGGTGGACGAGGTGAAGCAGCGGGGGTACGACGTCGTCGGCGACCTCGCCGACCTCGCCGGTCCACCGCCGCTGGAGGTCTGGGCCGACCCCGACCAGCCCTCGGAGAAGCAGGTCGCGGGCGCGGCCGTCGACGCGATCACGGCGCTGCTGCTCGAGAACGCCCGGGCGCGGCACACCGAGGAACGGCTGGGCCGAGAGCTGCACGAGGCCCACCTCGCGCTCGAGCGGGCCTACCTGCGCCCGACGTACCGGCTGCGCGAGAAGATCGTCCGGCGGCTGCAGGCGGGGACCGCCGGGCGCCGGCTGCTCGCCGTCTACCGCTTGGCGCGGGGCAGGAACTCGCGGTCGGCGTAGCGGCCGACCTTCCAGGTCGCGTAGCCGTCCGCCCCCGCCCCGACCAGGCCCCCGACGACCGGCACCCGGCGGCCCACGGTGACCGCCAGCCGCTTGCCGGCCACCCGGGTGATCAGCTCGGTGGCGACCTCGGCGGAGATGATCCGGTCCAGGTGCGGGTCGTGCGCCGGCGCGGTGGCCAGCGCCATCGGCGGCGCCGGCAGCTTGCGCTTGCGCACCAGCCGGTTGACGTGCTCCTCGCCCAGCAGGCAGGTGAGCACGGCGTTGCGCACCCGCGGGTCGTCGAGGTCGTAGCCACGCAGGTGCGCGATCCCGGCGATCATCCGGCACTCGATGAGCGCCACGCCGGTGATGTTGGTGGGGATCGTCACCGCGGCGGTCACCAGCCCGCCCACGTTGGTGAGGAAGCCCTGGCCGCCGGCGTAGCGCACGTGGTTCTCGATCACCTCGCGCACCGCGCGGTCGACGTGGCCGCCCTGCTCCCGGAGCTGCTTGTCGGCCGCCTTCGCGGCGGGTGGAAGCGGTCCGACGCCGGTGATGGCCCGGTGCAACGCCTCCCGCACGAAGGAGGTGGTGAGGTCCGGCGCCATCCCCGAGATGCGGGGGGCGATGTGCTTGCCGATGCTGCCGAGGGCGCTCATGCCCCCGATCCTACGAAGTCCATGGCTGGGACGACCGGCTGGGACGACCGGCTGGGACGACCGGCTGGGGTGAACGGCTGGACTACCGTCGACCCGTGCCCGTCGAGCCCGCCCCGTCCGTCTGGAGTTTCGGCGACGCCGCGGCGTACGAGCAGGACGACGACCTCGTGGCCATCGGCGCCGACCTCGAGCCGGGCACCTTGCTGGCCGCCTACCGGCGAGGGCTGTTCCCGATGCCGTCCGGCACGCCGGGGGACCCGCCGTACTGGTTCTGTCCCGTCCGGCGCGGCGTCCTGCCGCTCGAGGCGCTGGTCGTGTCCCGCTCGCTGCGCCGCTCGTGCCGCGACTTCGACATCCGCGTCGACACCGCCTTCGAGGAGGTGCTCGACGGCTGCGCCGATCCGCGCCGCCCGTCCGGGTGGATCGACGGCGACATCCGCAAGGCGTACCTGCGGCTGCACGACCTGGGCTGGGCCCACTCCGTCGAGGCCTGGCGGAACGACCGGCTGGCCGGCGGGCTGTACGGCGTCGCCCTCGGTGGCCTGTTCGCGGGCGAGTCGATGTTCCACCGGGTCCGCGACGCCTCCAAGGTGGCGCTGGTCGGGCTCGTCGAGCTGCTGCGCGACGACCGGGCCCGGGACCGGCTGATCGACGTGCAGTGGGGGACGCCGCACCTGGCCAGCCTCGGGGTGGTCGAGATCCCGCGAGCGGCGTACCTGCGCCGGCTGCCGGGCGTCCTGGGCGTCCCACCCGCACCCGTCTTCGCCTGACCCCGACCACCGGTACCGCACCCTTGATGGGGCAGGGTGGTGGTGAGACGACCAGAGGAGACAACCACATGAAGCACGCACTGATCGCGGCCAGCCTCGTGCTGGTGGCGGGTCTCGGCGCCGGCTGCGGTGGCGGCGACGACGAGTCGAAGCCGGAGAGCTCCGCCGCGCCGTCGGCGACCGTCTCGACCGCGGACTTCTGCGAGGCCTACAACAGCCTGTTCCAGGAGTTCGCCGGCAAGCCGCAGCCCAGCGACCGGGAGGCCGTGCGGGCCATCAAGAAATGGGCCGACGACCTGGAGCAGGTCGGACCGGCGGACGCCATGCCGGCCGACGCGCGGAAGGGCTACGACCTGCTCGTGAAGACCATCGCGAAGATCAAGGACGGCGCCACCCAGGCGGACATCCAGAAGTTGACCGCCGCGTTCACCGCCGAGGAGCAGCAGTCCTCGAACACGTTCGGGGCCTGGGCCCAGAAGACCTGCCCGGCGCCGTCGCCCTCGGGTGCGACCTCCGGCTCCCCGTCGGAGGACTCGAGCTCCAGCGCGCCCTAGCGTGCGGAGCCCCGTGGGGGCGGGCGGGCGCTGCCGTCTGCAGCCGTCCGCGCCCGCGGGCTCAGACGACCTGCGGAGGACGCTCCGACTCGGCGACCATCGGGCGCCCGGACCCCGCCCAGTCGAGCATGCCGCCGTCGAGGTTGACCGCGTCGATGCCCTGCTGGACCAGGTAGCCGACCGCCTGCGCGGAGCGGCCGCCGATCTTGCAGACGACCAGGACCTGACCGCTGGGCACCTCGTCGAGCCGCTGCGGCAGCTCCATCAGCGGGATGTGGGTCGCCCCCTCGATGTGGCCGTGCACCCACTCCACCGGCTCTCGCACGTCGAGCACCGCCACGGAGTCCGGGAGCGGGTCCGGGACGCCGTCGATGGTCACGGTCGGGATCTGGTGCATGGTGCCTTCCGGTCGGGGTCAGGGGTGTCGGAGGATGCCGTCACTTGAGCAGCTTGGAGAGCCGGCGGTCCGCCAGCGGCTTGCCGCCGGTCTGGCACGTCGCGCAGTACTGCAGGCTCGAGTCGGCGAACGACACCTCGCGGACCACGTCCCCGCAGACCGGGCACAGCTCCCCGGTGCGGCCGTGGACCGCCAGGTGGGACTTCTTCTCGCCCTTGAGCTCGCTCGCGGCCAGGCCTCGGGAGCGGGCGACCGCGTCGCCGATCACGCCGCGGATCGCGTCGTACAACGTCTGGAGCTCGGCGTCGTCGAGGCTGTTGGCCGGCTTGAACGGCGACATCCGCGCCGCGTGCAGGAGCTCGTCGGAGTAGGCGTTGCCGATGCCCGCGATCGTGCCCTGGTGGCGCAGCACGCCCTTGAGCTGCTTGCGGCCCTCGCGCTCGAGGATGCCGCGCAGGACGTCGAGCGTGAAGGCGTCGTCGAGCGGGTCCGGCCCGAGGCTGGCGATGCCGGGCACGTCGGACGGCTCGCGCACGACGTACATCGCCAGGCTCTTCTTGGTCCCGGCCTCGGTGATGTCGAGCCCGGCCTCGTTGTCGAGGACGACGCGGACCGCCAGCGGTGACTTGTTGCTGGGGCGCGGCGGCACCGGCGGGACCTCGTCGCGCCAGCGGATCCAGCCGGCCCGGGCGAGGTGCAGCACGAGGTGCAGGCCGGAGGCGTGGATGTCGAGGAACTTGCCGTGCCGGGTGACGTCGTCGACCATCGTCCCCTCGAGCGCGGACAGCGGCGGGTCGAACGTCTTGAGCGCACTGAACGCCGCGACGTGGATCTTGACGATGGCGCGGTCGGCCAGCCGGCCCTTGAGGTCGAGGGCCAGGGCTTCCACCTCGGGCAGCTCGGGCACGTCGGCCAGTCTAGGCGGCGCCGGCGGGGCGCACGCGAGATCGCGCGCCCCCGGTCGGTGGTCGAGCGCTCCCGGTCGGTGGTCGAGCGCCCCCGGTCGGTGGTCGAGCCTGTCGAGACCACTACCCCCGCCACCACCCCGGGAGCATCATGGGGTCATGGCCACCGCGCGCCCGTTGCCGGAGACGGGGTCGATCTTCCTCGACGCCCGCGGTGGCGACCGCGCCCTGCGGGTCTCGTGGCACCCCGAGGCGGGGCTGGTCGTGCTCTCGCTGTGGCGCGACAACGTCTGCGCGGGTTCGTTCCGGCTGGCCGTCGACGAGGTGCCCGAGCTGATCGACCTGTTGCGCTCCGGCCTCGACCGGGCGTACGCCGTCGCGCTGGGCCAGCGCGTCGGGACCGGCGCCTGAGGGGCCGCGGCGCGTCTCTCGCCAAATCTACGGTGGACCCTAGAGTCGCCGATACGGTCCTGACATGGACCCGATCCGGAATCCCTACGCCCCCGGCGCCGGCCAGCGCCCGCCGGAGCTCGCGGGCCGCGACGAGCAGCTGCGGGCCTTCGAGGTCGTGCTCGAGCGGGTCTCGCGCGGTCGTCCCGAGCGCAGCCTCGTGCTCACCGGCCTGCGCGGCGTCGGCAAGACCGTGCTGCTCAACGCGCTGCGCTCGGCTGCGGTCCGCCGGCACTGGGGCACCGGCAAGCTCGAGGCCCGCCCCGACCAGAACCTGCGGCGCCCGTTGGCCGGTGCGCTGCACCAGGCCGTGCGCGAGCTGAGCCACCCCCGGTCCGACGACGTTGACCACGTCCTCGGCGTGATCCGGGCGTTCGCCCAGCGCGAGGCCGGGGCCAACGCCAAGCTCCGCGACCAGTGGGCGCCCGGCATCGACGTGCCCGCCGTGCGCGGCCGTGCCGATTCCGGCGACATCGAGATCGACCTCGTCGAGCTGCTCACCGACCTCGGCGGGCTGGCGGCCGACGTGGGCAAGGGCATCGCGGTCTTCATCGACGAGATGCAGGACCTCGGCCCGGACGACGTGTCGGCACTGTGCGCGGCCTGCCACGAGATCAGCCAGTCGGGCCTGCCGGTGATCGTCGTGGGCGCCGGCCTGCCGCACCTGCCGGCGGTGCTGTCGGCGAGCAAGTCGTACTCCGAGCGGCTGTTCCGCTACCAGCGCATCGACCGCCTCGGCCGTGAGGCCGCCGACCGGGCGCTGACGGCTCCCGCCGAGGACGAGGACGCGGCGTACGACGAGGAGGCGCTCGCCGCCATGTACGCCGCCACTGGCGGGTACCCCTACTTCATCCAGGCGTACGGCAAGGTCGTGTGGGACCTCGCTCCGCGCTCGCCGATCACCGCCGACGACGTGGCGGTCGCCGCTCCGCAGGCGGAGAGCGAGCTGGCCGTCGGGTTCTTCGGCAGCCGGTTCGAGCGCGCGACCCCGGGGGAGCGGGAGTACTTGCGCGCCATGGCGGACGCGGCCGTCGCGATCTCCGAGCGGGGCGAGGAGGAGCTCGACGCGATCCAGAGCGTCCCGACCTCGGACGTCGCCGCCGAGCTGGGCAAGAAGCCGCAGTCGCTGTCGCCGGCGCGGGACTCGCTGCTCAAGAAGGGGCTGATCTACTCCGGGGAACGGGGCCGGATTGCCTTCACGGTGCCGCACTTCGGGCGGTACCTCCGCGAGAACGCCTGATCGGGTCGCCGCGCCGCTGGTCTAGGTCCGTCGGACGAAGGCGAGCTTGCCGTGGGGTCCGGCCTCGGTCCGGTAGCCGGAGTCGTGCACCCGGGCGTGATGGTGCGGGCACAGGAGCCGGCCGTGCTCGAGGTCGGTGGGTCCACCGAGGTGCCACGGGATGTCGTGGTGGAC